>Ga0193742_1000239_pt1 | contig 40160 bp, 36 predicted proteins | sample L2c1metaG_FD_165511 | JGI IMG/M metagenome (GOLD analysis project Ga0193742, IMG submission 165511) | Soil microbial communities from a riparian zone of the East river system, Colorado, United States - L2c1 | ecosystem: Environmental > Terrestrial > Soil > Riparian zone | place: USA: East River... | reverse complement strand
TGTCTTAAATAATAAAATTTATAAGGATTATAATATAATAAAAATAAATAAGAATAAAAAAAAATATCTCCATCCTCCAACCTAAGGCCGCTACGCGGGAGGGTTAATGGAGAGGAAGGGTTTGAAATTTTACCAGTAGCCTAGGCTCCAAAAAGCGCTGACGCAGAGGGGAGAGGGAATTGAGCGAAATTGGCAGTTTATCCAAAAAAAAGGCTGGCGCGCTGGCGCGGATAAATATTAATTAATCTTCATTTAAAATATTACCCTCCCGCCTGCCAAAGGCTGGCGGCTAAAGCGATTAAAGAAAATAACTATAAATTTAAAAAACCTAACATATTTAATCTAAAACTTTCAAGTAAACTAAAGGGAGTAGAACGATTTAGATTTTATAATGATATTAAATTAAAATCTGTTGATAATAATAATTTAATTGTTTATAATGGTTAAAAAAAAAATAACAAAATTAAAATTAATTATGATATAACTAAAATTACTATTCCATTTAAAGATTCGCCTGCCTGCCAAAGGCAGGCTGGCGACTTAAATTAATTTTCTTAGAACATTATTATTCAATTTAAAACTTCAGTCTTTTTATAGTATCATTTTTCAATATACTGTTTATGAAAATAATAGACAATTAATGCTAGGACCTCAAATAGGTATAAATGTTTTGGAAAATCATGATTTAAATTATTATAAATTATTATTTGATCATTTATTAGATAAATTAGATTTTACTATGCAAAGATTAAAGATAGATGTTCCCGATTTCATAACTATCTCGCTCCGCGATTGAAAGAACTTAATTTATTTGAAGAAATAACTAAATCTAAAATTTCTGATATTAAATTAAATAAAGGGTTAGTCTAAGCGAGTTGGTGAAACGAGACAAAGATTCAATAGTAATATTATACCTTTAACTTTATTAGAGAAATACTATGGTTCTTTATTACAAGATACAATCGCTTAGACTGGAATATTTATTAGAAATAAAAAGAAATTTACAAAAAAATATATCACCATCAGCTTACCTCGCTTTAGCGAGGGTCAGCAAAAGCTTTACCCCCCAAAAGTATTTAATTTATTTTAAATAAATGATTGTTTATTAGATATAAAATATGATGAGTTAAAAATTTTATTGGAAAAAGAAACTTACCAAATTGTTTTTTTAGAAGAAGTGATAAAAATTAATTTATTTAAAGTATTTCTAAGAAATAATAAATATTTAATAATATCAATTTTTCTTAAAGATTTTACTAACCTTAGAATCGTTTTTAATATTAAAAATGGTAAATTTCTTTTTATTTGTAGAGATAGATATCTTGGATATTTGCAGGATTATAAAATTTTATTAACAGAAAAGTGTTGGCAGAATTAAAGAATTTAAAAAAAGCAGGAGGTTAGCTGAGTGGTTTAGCAGTAATTTTACACATTACAGACAGAGTTTCGATTACTCTACTTCCTAAATAATATAATTTTTCTAGTCCCACTACTCCAACCGTTCTTATTTTCATTTTATTCAGAATTTAAGAAATAAAATTAAGAAGAATCGCTGACGCAGAAAATTTAAAGAGAAGTAAAAAAGAGCTTACCATCTTAAGGTGCGTTTGCGCGACCCTTAAAGCATATCTAAATGGAAAGGAGATCCCCTCTAGAATTATCCACCATTTACGGTTAGAGGCCCCCGCGTAGCGGCCAAATTGGAGACCCTCCAATTTGGAGGACCCGCAGAGCGAGCCTTTAGCCTAGGCTACAGGCTACAGGTTTTTTTTATTAATTTAAGAATTAAAATGGTTCCAAACGCGACTCTTTTTTAATTTAAGAATAAAAATAAGAATAAAAAGAAAAGTAAAATAAGAATTCTTAGTTGACTCTATAGAAATGGTCCCGCCAGCCTTTGGCAGGCGGGAGAGGCGCCGCCTGTAGCTCAAAAATTGGCTGGCTGGCTGCGCCAGAGCAATCCTTAAGACAGGATACTTTAGTCTCCAAATTTGGAGGTCTCGCTTTTCTTAATTTATATTCATAATTTAAGAATATAAAAAGACAGAACTCTTAAAATAAAAAAAGCGATTGCTGGTAGCTGGTTGCTGGCGCAGCCAGCTACCAGCAACCTAACCCATTTAAGCTTCACCCTTTATCTTTAACCTTTATTAATTTAATTAATAAATAAGAAAACAATATACAAATAAAGAAATCGAGTCCTGCATTAAGCAGGCCCGCTACGCGGCCCTTTTTTAATTTAATACAGATAAAGCGGCGCTTTATAAGCTTTAGATGCTTAAATGGGTGGGTCATTTAAAGCGGCGTCAGCGGCGTCAGCGGCGTCAGCGCTTTAAATTAAAAATGAATAAAAATAAGCGAATCCTTATGGTTAATTCTTAAAAAGTCTAGAGTATTTTGCAAATTAAAGTATAAAAATTTAAATTTAAAGGTATATATTATAATTAAAAATATTCAATTCTTCTTCTGTTTTAATTTATTAAATTAAATTCCTAGAATTTCAAACCTAATTTGAATTGTCGCACCCAAATGCGCCCTCTGTATTTTTGATTTCTAAATTAAAGAATTCTTAATTAAATTAAATTTTTATTCATATCATTTTTTAATTAAAAGCGCCTGCCTTTGGCAGGCAGATATTTCATTAAGAAATCTTTTTTTTTATTCATTAATTTAATTATTAAAACAAAAAACCACAGGCGCTTTGGGGAATTTATATAGAAAAAAGTAAAAATAGAAGTTTTCTAATTTATCTTTAATTTAAAATCAAACCTGGTTGTAGGTGTCTTTCTGCGTCAGCGATTTTTATTCATTTTTTTTTTTAGAAATGAAAAATTATAGAATAGTTGTCTCGCTCTCAGGGCCAATTAGCTTAGAGCGATTGCTCTGCGCCAGCTGCGCCAGCCAATTTTTGAGCTACAAGGCCGCTACGCGGTGAGCATTTGGCCGCTCCAAAAATTTAGGGTGGATTAAAATATAAAATTTAATTAGAAAAGCTCAAGAAATTAAGAAAAATATTTGTTTATAAAAATAATGTTAACTTTATTGTTATTAATTCCTTTACTCGGGTCTTTAATAATTTTACCTATGTCCAATACACTGGAAAATAAAAGAGCAATGAAAAAAATTGCGTTAACTTCTTCTTTATTAAATTTTTTTATTTCTTTAAATTTATGGTATTTATTCGATTCCAGTAGTGCCGCTTTAGGCGGGGGGCAATTTCAATTTGTGTCTGAATTTAACCAATTAAATTTTTGTCATTTAAATTTTGGAGTGGATGGTCTATCATTATATTTTGTTTTATTAACAACATTTGTTACTCCAATAGCTTTATTATCTAATTATACAAATATTAATAAAAATTTGAAATTATTTTTAATCTCAATCTTAGTATTAGAAACATTACAAATTTGTGCTTTTGTTTCTTTAGATCTACTATTATTCTATATTTTTTTTGAAAGTGTTAAGTGTTTTGGGTCAGCACTTGTATGCTTACAACTATCAAACTCCGGGGACAACCTAAAGCTTATGATACCAAGCTATATTCTAAAGAATATATGTGGCCAGAATAATTACCTGGGTAAGGTAACAAGTCATCAGATGAGTGAAAACGAAATGGGCTATCGCGGATCTAAATCACCAATCTTATATAGAGAAGGTGTAAAAGAGCAACGAGTAGACGGTAGTTATTTCATTAATAAAAATTTAATGAAATTAAGGTGTACTCTAATGGGTTTCGAAAGAAATTATCAAATCAGCAACCCTTCTAACCAATTTATTAAAAATTTTAGGTTTTTTACAAAAATGCCTAGTTTAAATAGGGGTTTTTATACTAATAATTTTATTACTTTTTCTAATAATAACTGTCTGCGAATCGCTTTTTGGAGACCACTTTTTTCTACTTATACTACTACAGATATTAATTTGAAAAATTCTTCTTCCCCTTGTTTAAGCGGGGCGAGTCTGTAGCCTAGGCTACAGAGAGCAAATATTAAATCCCTGGTTTATAACCGGTTCCTGCGGACTGATGCTGAAGGGTGTTTTGGGCTTTATACTTATAAAAATGCTACTTTAAAAATAGGTTGGTATACTTTTTTAGAATTTAAAATTACTTTACATGTTAAAGATAGAAATTTATTAGAGAAAATTCAAAAATATTTTTGTGTTGGAGTAATATCTAAACACGGAGAAAATCTTTGCAATTATAGTATTAAATCAATTAAAGATATACAAATGGTTATAGATCATTTTGATAAGTTTCCATTGAAAACTAAAAAGTCAAAGGATTACAATTTATTCAAAAAAGCATTTTTCTCTATTAAAAATAAGGAGCATTTAACAAAACAAGGTTTAGAATATTTAGTAAAAATTAAAAGTTCAATGAATTATGGATTATCAAATGAATTAAAATTAGCTTTTCCGGATATTAAAATATGTCCTGTTAAAACATTTGCTAATAATATTTCTGTTAAACCAATTATTGAAGTTTTTGAACCTAACTGGGTTTCAGGTTTTGCTTCAGGGGATGGTAGTTTTCAAGTAGAAATTAGAAAAATTAAAAAATTAGCCTCCGTCGCCGTGGCAGGCATCGACCACAAGGAGAATAAATATCAAGTATTATTAACATTTAGTCGCTTTGCGAGGTCAACATAGTAGAGATGAGATATTATTGAAAAATTTAGCTGATTATTTAGATTGTGGAATAAAAAAAAAAAAAATAAATAGAAACAAAAATACTGAGTTTTTTGAATTTAGTGTTTCAAAATTTAAAGATGTTAATAAAAAAATTATATCTTTATTTCTTAAATACCCTATTCAAGGGCAAAATTTATTAGATTTCCAAGATTTTTGTAATGTAGCCAATTTAATGGATAAAAAAACTCATCTTACTACTTTTGGACTTAATCAAATCAGAATTATAAAACAAGGTATGAATAGTTATAGAATCTAGTAATAGTTCTGCTTTAAATAAAGTTTTTCTCGCAAAGCGACCCTTTTTCTTAAAAGTCTATTGGAGGTGTAATAAATTGCAAGATAAAGCTGACTACCATGGTTTTACCTATATTATTTATTGTAATTGTAATTTTTGGACATGGTAAAGATAGATTTAGATCTGCTTTTTTATTTTTTTTATATACTTTAGCTGGTAGTTTACCAATGCTATTAAGTATATTAGTTATATATAATTATATCGGTAATACGGATTTCCAATTAATTTCTTTATATGATATTAGCTTAGAGAGTCAAAAATTTTTATGGTTGTCACTACCCTTTAGCAAGGTAGATATGACCTGCAGAGATTTAAAAAATTTAAATGTTTTACACAGCTCCGCGCCAGCGCCTTCCAAAAAAAGATAGGAAAAAATGGTTATTGGAAAATAAGGAATGTAAGGAATTAGTAATACATGGTTCAAATTTAAGTTCTACAGTCGCGCAGCGATTATCTTTATTATAACAATATAGTTAGACATATGGTAAAAATACCCAGCAATTTAAATAGTTTTTTAATAGGTATTATTATATCTGATGGTTTCTTAAAGAAAACTAATTCAGGTAATATAATATTAATATTTAAACAAAGTATTAAATATTTTGATTTTTTATTTTTTTGTTTTTTAAAATTAGCTCATTTTTGTCAGGGTCCAAACGCGACCCAGATTAGATGTTACTCATTTAAGTGGTAAACTTCATTATTTGATACTATTTGCTACTAGAGCTTTACCTTGTTTTATATATTGGCATGAGTTGTTTTATGTTAATAATAAAAAAATAGTACCCTCCTGAGGAAATAAAGTGGGTGAATTTTACAATTTGTTAGATTACGAAGCTTTAGCTTATTGAATAATGTGCGATGGTACCAAAACTGGGACTGGTTTAACTTTACAAACTCAATCGTTTACTGTTAAAGAATGTGTATTTATTATTAGTATTTTAATACACAAATTTGATTTAAAGTGTAATATTCATATACAAAGAAATCAGCCAACCATTTATATTAATTCTAATTCTGTATTTAAAATTAAACCATATTTATTGCCTTATTTTCCTATTTCTATGCTTTATAAATTAAATTTATAATAGCGAATGTGTAATATATTATGATTATTTATTTTTCTGACGTGGCAAACTCGAGGGAAATCTCAAAATTAGAAAATTAATAATATTGAGACTATCGTCGAACTAAGTCAATGATTGGGAAACTACCATTGTAAAAGCGTAGAGGCCAGACGCCACATAATTATCTAAGTATTTTAATATATAAAAATATTGAAAATATATGAGATTACAAGGAATGGTCCAGTTCACCGGTGACGGATTTTAGATTAACACCTAAATAAGATTTATTTATATAAATGCGCTGAGTAGTATTAAATAAATTGAGAAGATAAGCCAGCTAAACCTGAAATGGTTAAAGGCCCAACCCTGAGGTTTCTTTATTGCTTTTGCTGTAAAAACTCCTTTATATCCTTTCATTATTTGGTTACCTAAAGCTCATAGTGATTCACCTTTAGCAGGTTCTATTTTATTAGCAGCTACTATTTTAAAATTAGCTACTTATGGTTATTTAAGAGTTTTAATTAATTTATTACCTGATGCTTCTAATTATTTTAGTCCTTTAGTTCAAACTTTCGCTATTATTTCTTTAATTTATGCTAGTTTCTCTACTATTATTCAACAAGATACTAAAAGATTAATAGCTTACAGTAGTGTGGCACATATGGCTGTAGTTGTTTTAGGTTTGTTTTCTAATAATTTACTTGGTATAGAAGGAGCTATATTATTAGCAATTGCTCATGGATTTGTAAGTCCAGCTCTATTCATTTGTGTTGGAGGTATTATTTATGAAAGAACAGGTACTAGAATTATTAACTATATTAGAGGGTTAGTTATTTATATGCCTGTTTTTACTATTCTTTTCTTTATTTTTACTTTAGCTAATACTGGTATTCCTTTAACTCTTAATTTCTTAGGTGAACAATTATCTTTAATAGGTATATGGCAAATTAACCCTATTATAGCGTCTCTGGGTGCTACAGGTATTGTATTATCTGCTTGTTATTCTATTTTTTTATATAATAGAATTTCTTATGGTAACTATTCACCTTATTTACCACCATTAAAAGATATTAATAGAAGAGAATTTTATTTATTAATAAGTTTACTAATACCTACTGTAATTTTTGGTATTTTTCCTAATATTATTTTAGAATCTTTGCATATTTCTGTTTCAGCTTTACTATTTCAATTACCTAATTAATAACCCCCCCCTTTTTACTCTAGAAAATTTGGATTTCTAAATCAATCTCGAGTCCAAAACATTACAAACAGTGTTGCTTTAAATATCGCGTCTTTATTTTTAATTTAAATAAAGATTTCTTAATTAATTTTTATCTTTATTTTTATTATCTAGTTTAAATAGTTGTTTCGAGTCCATATACTATACTATTCTATTCTATTCTATTCTATTCTATTCTATTTAGGATTTGAACCAGACTAAGCCGATAAGAAAGAAAAGACATATATTTAATAATAATCCAAATAATATAAAGAATAAATCAATTATAAAAAACAAATATAAATAAATTCAAAAAATATAAATCAGAAGTACTGGATTTGAATCAGATTATATTTAACAAACAAATATTATTTCTTATCTTTATTCAATCTAAATTTATTCTTTGATTTTTATTTGATTGGTGGGGGGTCTATAGATTCCATTTACCCTATTTTCTCTTTGAATTTCTTCAGTCGCTTTGCGAGGTCACCTACTTGAGAGAGGGTCGCTTCGCGAGTAAATATATAATATTAGATATATTTAGTTATAATTTCAATATTTCTAGTTTATTTACCCTATCTTTTTGTCTTTATTTTTTTTTTTTTTTTTTTTTTTTTTTTTGATTTTTTTTTTTTTAATTTTAATTTTTTTTTTTTTTTTATCTTTTTTTTTTTTTTTTTTTTTTTTTTTTTTTTTTTCTTTTTTTTTAATTTTTTTAAATCTCACGAGTAAAGATTATAGTAATTTAAATAATAGATTTGGGGGGGGGGTTAAATATCCGTAACGGTTCCAAGCCTGTCGTTTACCCCGCTAACCCCGCTTTTAAGTTAATCAGTCTCTAATCCAGCGCTGACGCCTGACAAAGGGGTTATGTGATAAAGTAGGTGTTAATGCGCAGCAACCCTTCATTGCAATGCAACCCTTGTAAAATTCTATAATATAAATTTTTAAGCATTATTTTGTTTAATTTTAAGATTTTTTCCTCACAACTCCGATTACTTAACTTAGCCCGATTCTTAAATTTTCATATCTTTCATTAGGGCGGTTGCCAGAGGTAGCCTCTACCACCTGCCTTTGAATGGAATGATAAATATTTAATGTGGATAATAAATAAAAATTGGAAATCGCCTGCCTAAGGGCCTTAGGACTAAGGGCCTAAGCATGAGGGGTAAATATTTTACCAAAATGGAAATCTTATTTATTGGTACTATTTAATAAATAATGCAATAATATTAATAAATATTAATGATAATACAGCTATTATAATAAAAACTGAATTTATAATTATATAGTATCTTTGGATCCAGCAATTTAATGATTTTACTTAATTTTGGTAATCTTTCTTCTTTAGAGAATTTATTAATAAAATAATTACCGAAAATTGAATAGAATATACTTATTATACAAGTAAGTATAAATATTGAAGTTGTAATATTTATAAGTAAACAAGTCTCAATAGTAGACAAAGTAGCCAAATATTCTTTATATTCAGTTATTAAATTAAAAATAGGATTATCAACCATAAATTTATCCTTGGTATCTAAAGCATTCTCTAATTCAGAAGTCGCGCCTGGAGTATTGGCTTTTTTAAATCCTAAAATGAAATCTTTAATAATTTTTGATAATTTTGTATTATAATAGCGTCTAACATGCGGTTCTTTTCTTCTTCTACTTATTAAGCCAATCCCACACAGTTTTAGAATAATTGTTAAATTATAAAAAATCTAACTAATAGAAGAAAAGAGGAAGCTAAAAAAAGCTGGCTGGCTGCGCCAGACCAACACTAAATTTGAAACTTAAATACTCTTTTATTATAAACTAATAATTTATAAATATAAAAATTTTAACTACAGAAAATTCTAAGAAATTTAAAGAGCTCACTAAAAGCGCTGGCGCAGACCATTACACTAAATTTGAAACTTAATAGAAAATTGAAGGATTCGAACCTCTGTTTTTAATTTAATAATCAAAATAAGAAAACAAATTTACTCTAAGCGATTTTATAAATTTTAAACTAAATTTTTATTTTTAATGATCACTCTTTTAGAATAAATTTTACTAAAAGAATAGAAGATCAATCTTTTATAAGTATAAAAATAAAATTTAAAGGTTTATATTATAAATTAAAATACAATTCTTCTTCTATTTAAATTAGATGATTCACATTTAAAATTTTTAATAATTTAAAATTGCGAATGCTCAAGAATATATGTATTTATAAAAAATAAAAAAATTATGAAAAGATTTTTTACTAGAACTTGAATAGGTGTTAAAAGGGGTCTATTAACACCTACTTTATCACCTGAAAAATTAGAATTCCAAAAGAAGCCTTTAATTAGAATATTTAGAATAATAGGTGGATTAAGTTTTCTTACTATATTAGGACGTGTATATATTTCATTCGAATCAACCTTTTTTGGTTTAGGTTTATTTTATTTATCTTATTTCTTTGCTGTATTATTTTTCTTTTATCATATTTATATTTCTTACCACAGAATCAAGCATACTAAATATTTATTAAAAAGTGGAGCATTAGATTATAGGAATTCTCCTTTAGATAAATATATTACTATGTTAGGTAGAATATTAGTTTGTGCTAAAAGTACTTGTGATGCAGCTACTCCTTTCGGTTTAGGTTTAGGTTTAATGTTAGGGGCAGATCAAGCATTAAGAGATGTAGGTAAATAAGCCTTTTTTGGACCTATTTTAGGTAGTGGTTTAGTTAAAATTTCATCTAAATCAGAATTAGAACATTGGAGAGATGCTTATTTAAAAACTATTAAGAATCTAGACAATGCATCCAAAACAGATCAAATAGTCAAGGATTTCTTAACTAAAACCTCGGAATTAGAGAATAGTAGTGTAGAGGATTATTATTTAATTTCGAATATGGAGATATCTGAGAATCCTTCTATTTCTAAAGAGCAATTTGAAATTGAATCTACAAATAATATTAGCAATTTGAAAGAATCTAGTATTTTTGATTTCAATATATTTTATTATTTAGATTGGTTTGAAGGTCTAAATGGGATTAAGAAAACAGCAGTTTCTCTAATACTAGGTAAATCTGTTATATTTTCTGCATTATTAAGCATAATTTTTATATTTTATGGGGATATATTAATTAAGAAATACGATTTAGAGAATAAATATCCTAAATTAGCGCATCTCATACAATTAAGACGAGAATTTCAGAAATATTATTTTAAATACAATTGTTTACTTATTTTAATAGTTATAATAACTGAGTTAACTTTCGCGATAGCAATTCTATTATTATAAGAATTTTATATTAATTAGAATTTCCAATTTCAAACCCCTCTTGGTTGAGTCGCGAAGCGATTGACGATTGCCATTAAAAGCTTGAAAGAATCTAGGTAAATTTAACAAATTTTAAAAAACCCCCAGAAATTCTAAATCTATTGAAAATTTTACTTTTGATCACTCAACTCCAACTCCAACTCCAACTCCAACTCCAACTCCAACTCCAACTCCAACTCCAACTCCAACTCCAACTCAACTCCAACTCCAACTCCAACTCCAACTCCAACTCCAACTCAACTCCATAGGACTCGAGACTGAAAACCTCGAAAAATTGAAGGGGGGAAATAAACAAAAAAACAAAAAATATGAAAAAATTATGGTATTATAAAGAATATAAATTCAATCCCTCAATTTTATTAACCGATCAAATTTTAGATAAATATATTAATCTCTTTTGGAAAAATATAATGTCAAAAATTTCGGACAAAAAACATATTCTATTATTATTAAAAATAAAATTTGAGGAAAATCAAATTAGGACTTTAAATGATTTACAAACTATAAATATAGATAGTAAAGATGAACTATTACAATTTTTTAAAGACAAAATACAAATATTAAATGAGGCTTATAAAGTAATCCCAATCTCTTCTATAATATTTTCTTATGGTATTAGAGATGGTGAAATTTCCCCTAAAATTAACAATTCTATTTTAACACAAAAAATTCCTTCAAATATTAAATATCAAATTTATTACAAAAATGAATTACCTATAGCCATGATCCCCGAAGATTATGGTACAATATTAAGTAAAATCGATAATAATTATACAATACTGGAAAATAGAGGTATGCATAATGCTCTAATAAATTTAACCGTTAAATCTGCAAAAAATAAAACTGTTAATCATATTAGATATATTAAAAATAATACTCTTCTATTCTCTAGGACTGATACAATAATATCTCTAGAAGATAAGAAATTTATTAGAAATACAGGTAAATCTATTATACATTATGAAAATGGTGAGATCTCTCTATAAACTACAATTAAAAAAACTAAGCCTATGGTTTCTAAAATTTTATTCATATCACCTTTAATTAAAAGATGATATTTCATTAAGAAATCTAAAAATAAACAACTCACTAACAAATTTATAACTATGGATATAGAAACCATAATTTATAACAATATTTTAATCCCTTATTTATTATGTTGGTACGATGGTTAAATAAAAAAACATTATTATATTACACACCCTAGTCGCGCAGCGATTGAATCCTATATTTCAGCCAATGAAGGGGATGTAGAGAGTAGTGTTTCAGTCGCGTAGCGAATCTTAGATGCCATGACCGATATTAGTAAAAGGAAATATAAAGGTTATAAAATCTATTTCCATAATTTTGCTAAATTTGATGGATATTTCCTAATTAGATATTTAGGTCAATTGGGAAAATGTGATCCTTTAATTCATAATGGTAAAATCATTTCAACTAAATTCAGATTATATGAAAGCAAATATAGTTTTACCTTTATGGATTCCTTATTAATATTACCAATTTCTTTAAGAAAATGAGGTGATTTTTTCCTAGTAGATCAAATTAAAGGCTATTTCCCTTTCAAATTAGCAGATATAAATTATAAAGGAATTGTTCCCCCTATAGAATATTTTGATAAAATATCAATAGAAGAATATGATAATTATAAGAAACAATTTTTAAATAAAATTTGGGATTTTAAAGAAGAATCTATAAAATATTGTACTATAGATTGTATCTCTTTATTTCAAATTTTAACTAAATTTAATAAATTAATCTATAAAAATTTCAAATTAAATATTACAAATTATCCTACACTACCAAGTTTAGCTTTTAATTTATTTAGAAATAAATATCTTAAAAAGAATTCTATTCATATGCTGAGTGGAGAAATAGCTGATAATATTAGGAAAGGGTATACAGGAGGGGCTGTCGATATATATCTAACTAAACCAATTCTAGGGGAAAAAATCTATGCTTATTTAATCAACTCTTTATATCCTTTTGTAATGAAAGAGAATAAATTCCCTATTGGTAATCCCATTTATTTTGAAGGTGATATTTTAAAATCAGATCCAAAAGCTTTTGGTTTCTTTTATTGTAAAATATTAGCACCCGGTTTTATTAACCACCCAATTTTACAGGCATATCCTCTAGATGGTAATAATTCCATATTTCCCACTGGTAATTGGGAGGGAATGTATTTTTCAGAAGAATTATATAATGCCCAGAAATATGGATATCAATTTGAAATATTATGGGGATATATTTTTGAAAAGGGATTTATTTTCAAGGATTATGTAAACGATTTGTATAATCTTAGATTAAAATATTCTAAAGATGACCCTATGAATCTAATTGCAAAATTACTACTTAATTCTCTTTATGGACGATTCGGAATGGATGATTCTTTTATTAATACTAAAATTATAAATAAAAAAGATTATCTAGAATTTGAAAATGAAAATAAAGAAGGAATTAAAGATATAATTGAATTAAAAGATTCTTATCTAGTTCAATATAAAAACCCTAATTCTGAAATAGAAACCTTATTGGATAATGGTAGTGAGATTCATAATGTGAATATAGCAATTGCTAGTGCAGTTACTGCTTATGCTAGAATTCATATGAGCCAATTCAAAAATAATAATACCTTACCTAGATTATTTTATACGGATACTGATAGTTTATATTTTGAGGGGTCTTTACCGGACTCTTTTATTAATTCCACTGAAATAGGAAAATTAAAATTAGAGGGGATCTATGACAAAGCTATCTTCTTAGCCCCTAAAGTTTACGCTTTAAAGAATTCAATGGAGGAAATAATAAAAATTAAAGGTCTAAATGAGGAAAGTATCCTAAAGAATAAAATAAATTTAGATACTTTAGATAAATTATTGACTGAGGACTCATTTAAAGAAATTAAACAGAATAAATTATTCAAAAATCTAGATAAAGGTAATATTAATATAATTGAACAAATTTATACTTTAAAAGCTACTGGGAATAAAAGGAAATTAGTTTACAATGAGGATGGCTTATTAGTTGGAACTTCTCCTTTACATTTAAAAATTGGATATTTAAATCGTAATATTTTTAATTATTAAATTACACCTAATGGCATCCCCCCTATTTTTTTTAATTTGGATTTCTAAAAATATTTAATATAATATAAAACCGGCTTATTTTTGAACAAATTTTCAATTTTTTTAAAATTAAAAAAAATTATCTATTTTAGCTTATCTTTAAAAGATAGGTTTATATTTATTTCTAAAAGAATATAAAATTTTTTTATAAGAAATACAAACACAAAAATAGATATTCTTTCTTTCTTAAATAATGCTTGTAAAATTTTTAAAAATTTATATTAAATTTCTAAGATGGATTACTAAAATTTTTGGTAAAAGTCAACCTCTAAGATATTTCTTTATTACATTAACTTTTGTATTCTCAATTATAAAAATGTATTGGGTAACATTAAAGAAATATGCCATTATTAGATATATTCAAACACTAATTATAGTTTTAAGTTATGTAAATTTATTTTATAATATAATCTTAATATTAATTTATTCAAATTTTAATATATTGAATTGGTTTTCAACTATCCCTGCTTTTATCTATTTATTTGAATATCTTCCTGAAAATATACAAGATTTCTTATTCAATTTAAAGAATAAAATAGTATATCTTTGGAATTTGTTTATGAATTATTACCGTAAATTATTAAAAGCTGTTTTAGGAACAATTGAAAAAGATTATCCTGAGGATTCTCCAGAAGGGGATATATCTAATCCTAAAATACCCGGGGAAAATGATTCCTCTCCAAATAAAAGAGATGATGCTTATAGAAAATGGCTAGGTGATTATCAATATCATTTAATAGCTGGTGCAATATTTTTAATTTTTGGGGTTTATATCTATCTTTATTGGGATGATATATCTAGATTATTTTCTAGAGATAGGGATGGTGATGACACCCCATCTAGTGAAGGAGGACCCTCAATTGCATCAAGTAACCCTAGTTCTAATAGAAATATTGAAGGTTATCCAGAAGGGTATTTAAGATTTTTTAGTAAATCTAAAGCTATTAGTAAAGCTGTTAAAGATAGAGCCATCTCTTTATTTAAAATAAATTCTGTACCTGTAATACCAAATGATTATCCAATGGGTATATATTTAAATGATGCTGGAGGTAAAATGTGGCAAGGTTTACCTTTACCTAGAGTAGAATCATTAAATAATGGAATAGAGTATTATATTTCTGCTGATAATGATAATTATATCAGAATTGCGAATAATAGATTAGGAGAAGATTCTATGATTGATATAATTGACCCTATGGTAAATAAAAGTATTGGTAGGGGTTTTATCAGTCATATAGACAGATACGATATTATTAAAGAAGCTAAAACTAGTGCATTCTTTATATCTCCAGAAAATTCTTATATTAGAAATCCTGTATTAGATAATATTAATTTAACTCAACCATCTTTAGATAGCACGAGTGCCGATATTAGCAATCTACCTTCGAGTTTGAATGATAGGACATCTTATTCTACAGATTATACTACAGCATCAACAATCAACTATAAAGGGAAATACCCTAGATTTAACATGTCAGATGTGAATACTGAAGAATCGGCATTTTCTAATAACCCATTAGAGGATTTAGATAAAACACCTAAACCTAGATTTGCCTCTTTTGAAGATTTTGTAGATTAATTTAATCTAATAAATAAATTTTTATAATAACCCCCCCAGAAGATAAGATAAATCATCCGAAATACTGGAACCTAAACTAAATAAAAGGTAACCCAAATTTCGTCGTATTACTAGTTTTTTTTTACCTATCTTTATATGGTTCTTTTTCTATTTTAATTTAACACGAATAAATCTAAGCTAAATTTTTTAAATTTAAAATCTGGGTTACCTTTTATTTAGTTTAGGTTCCAGTATTTAATGGGGGGTTATTTTATACAGATTTCTTATAATAATAGAACAGCTATCGCGAAAATTACCTCAGTTATTATAACAATTAAAATAAATAAACAATTTAATTTAAAATAATATTTCTGAAATCTCTGTCTTAATTGTATAATAAAAGCTAATTTGGGGTATCTATTTTCTAAATCATATTTTTTAATTAAAATATTTCCGTAAAATATGAAAATTATGCTAGTTAAAGCGGAGAATATTATAGATTTAGCAAATATCATAGAAATCGCTAATTTCTTAATACCATTTAGACCCTCAAACCAATCCATAAAAGAAAAAATATCTAAATAAAAAATACTAGATTCTTTCAAATCGTTAATATTATCCACAGATTCTTCTTCAATTTTAGAAGTGGTAGGGATATTAGATAAATCAGTATTCGAAATTAAAGAATTAACCTCTAGGCTAAATTTATTAGTATCTCGTTTAATAAGTTGATCGATTATCCCTAATTCGGATAATTTAGTATCTGGATTTATTGATTTATTTTGATAAGATGCTATTTTCTCTTTCATTGAATCCTGTAAAATTTGTAATCTATCATTATGACCATAAATTTTAGCTTTTTCTATATGAAGCTTATTAACCTCTTCTCTATATTTAATGATTGAATCCAATAGATTTTTATGTTCTTCTCTATCCTTATCTATACTCTTTCTAATCCCTTCTCTTTCATCCTCCTGAAGTTGATCTAATCTTCCTATTTGAATATCTCTGATTTCATTTTTAACAGCGATATAGGTACTTAAGAATCCTCCGATCATTGCTAAATTTTGTAACCAACCTTTAATATTTTTATTACCAAAACCTGCTTGTAATATTGGTTGATTGTCCTTAACTGGGTTATAGGTTAACATTAAATAAATATTAATTATGAATAATAGTAAAATAAAGGAAATTTTGATATAATTGTAGAAATTTAAAGGGACAAATGGATAAATTAATTCCATGATTTTGTTTGTATTTATAATAGCGTCTAACATGCGGTGATTTTCTTCTTCTATTTTATTAAGCCAATCCCACACAGTTTTAGAATAATCGTTAAATATAAAAAATTAACTAATAGAAGAAAAGAGGTAAGCTAAAAAGGGGACATACACTAAATTTGTAACTTAAATACTCTTTTATTACAAACTAAATTTAATAATATTGGATTTGATTCAGAAAAATTATATCTTATAAAATTCGAGCAAAAATAGGAAAAAGGAAAAGAAATTCTATAATTAAAAATCATTCAATTTAATAAATTTAGTTTGAAAAGATAAGGTAAAATATTTTTGTTGTTATAAGAAATCTGATTCAACACCAAAAACAATTAAATATATTTTTGAAAACATATTCATTGTTCAGGAGTCGCGTTGCCTGTTGCTGGCGCAGCCAGCTACAGGCTACGCACTAAAATAATAGAAACCTCTTTTTTCTTATCTTTTCTCCAAAGAATTGAAAAACTTTCAACAGTTTCAATTTAATTTTTACTAGAATTATTCTAGGTTATAATAATTTAGGAATCCGATTGAGTTAATGCAAGGTAAATTTTTCAAATTTTATTCTAATTTTGGATATTGTTGTTAAAATTTTTAAAAATTACCTTTCTTTTCCCTATATTTTTCTTTAAATTTAGAGGTTGGGTCGCTGTGCGAGAGAGGAAATTTTTATAATGAATAAATCTGGGTTTAAAAGATCAGTCTCTAGTCCAGGGAGGTAGGGGGGGTTTTATTTTGGATAATTAGATCATTCTAGATTAGAATGTTAAAACTGTTAAAGCAAAAATTATTTCAGATATTACAACTAATAAGATAAGGAAACAATAATAATTAAAATAGTATTTCTGGAATTTATGTCTCAGCTTAATAAATATAGCCAATTTAGGGTATTTATTTTCTAAATCATATTTTTGAATTAAAATATTTCCATAAAATATAAAAATTATGCTTAATAATGCAGAAAATATAACACCTTTACCAAGTATCAAACAAACAGATAGTTTCTTAATCCCATTTAGACCCTCAAACCAGTCCATTGAAGTTAAAAAATTGAAATCGAAAACATGGGATTCTTTAATATCCTTAAGATTTTCTGTGGTATTAACCTCATTCTCCTTTAGAGATATTTTTGAAATAGAATCCTCTGTCGTTTGCGCATCTAAAGAAGAATTTTCAAAATTAAGAATAACTCGCTTCGCGACCAATTCTTGTGAAAATTTATTAGTATCTCGTTTGATTAATTGTTCTAATATGCCCAAATCAGATAATTTAGTTGTAGGATCTAAAGATTTTTCTTTGAATGAAAAGATATTATTTTTAATAGAATTATGTAAAGATGATAATCTATCATTATGGGCAAATATTTTAGCTTTTTCTATAAAAAGATTATTAAGTTCTTTTCTATTATTCTCTAAAGAATTTAATAAAATCTGATGTTCCTCCCTATCTTTATCGATGCTTCTTCTAATATCTTCTCTTTCAATTTTCTGAAGCTCTTCTAATCTTCCTATTTGAATATCTCTTAATTCAATTTTAATAGTTAAAGCCGCGCTTAAAAGTCCTCCTATTGTACCTAAATAGGTTATTAGACTCTTTAAATTTTTTATATTAAAACCAGATTGTAAGATAGGTAGATTTGTATAATTATAATCACCGCCTTTAAAAAAATATCGCCTAATTTTAGGTAAATTATTAGATGTAAAAATCAAATATAGATTTATAAGAAATAAAAATAAAATAAAAGAAAATTTGTAGTAAAAAAATATCCCTCCTAAAAAAGAGAAATGATGAGCGATAATTGTGAATAAATTGTATATTAATTCCATGATTTTGTTTGTTTTTTTTTATACTTTTTGATATTGAATTTAAAATTTCAGAAAAAAGAAATTCCTGCTTCTATTAAAAGGAATGTAGCGTATTTATCTTTAACCGTTCTTTTAGCTTTAAGAGATAAATTATTAATGGAATTATAAAATGTATTTTACCTAAATAATATAATATATTATTTATGGTAAAGATTTGGGAGTTTTAATTTGTAGTTTTATGACCACTCTTTTATAATATCAAAATTTAAAACTAACAGTAATTATTGAAATATCAGAGTCGGGTAAATATTATTAAAAAATATCTTTAATAAAGAAATTGGATTATAAATATAAATATAAATATAAATATAAATATAAATATAAATATAAATATAAATATAAATATAAATATAAATATAAATATCATTCTTTTAAATTTTTTTAAATTGAAGCTTTTTTATTTTTAATTTTTAAAACTTCAATCTTAGGGAGCTAGAAAGATAGCTCTATTTCTTAATTTAATTAATGAAATTAAATTAATGAATCCTAGATACCTTCTAATTTAATTTTCCTAATTTACTAGGACTAATAAATATTGAGGTATAGGCCCATCAAAAATAAAGATTATCTGTATCTGTTTAAAATAATCTAGATAATAAATTATTATACTTAAATTATTTAATATAGATTATAGCGTAGGCGGTAACCGCCGCAGATTTTGGAATAGAAAATTATGAATTTCTGATTATCTAGTTCTTTTAAATCATCAGCTTTATCTTTAAGCTGAATTAAATTTTTATAATTATAGATGAGTGGTTCCTCTGGCTGCGCCAGCTAAAACTCCTAATTTTTAAATTAGATAGCATTTATTAAGTGAAACAAAATTGAACTAAATGCAAATAAATACAAATGAATTATTTATTCTTTTCTATTTCAAATTTGTGGCTTTCTTTTTATTAATAGGGTTTTTATTTTTCTGCGTCAGCGATTTTCGATTTTTATTATATTATATCAACTATAAAGGATAATTTCAATATAATAAACAATTTTTATTTTGAGTTTTTCATTCTTAAAGGCCTTAAATATCTTTACAATAAATATTTGAAAATATTTTATTATTTTTATTGAAAATATAGGCTTTTTTAAATAATATTTAGGTCATTCTTTCCTAGGTAAAGAGTTTAATTATAATTTCTTTAGTTTGCCCAGTAGCTCCAAAAAGCGAGCAACAGGGCTACAGCGATAAAATAATACTATAGGAAAATTAAGCTCTATTTCTATGAAATCTATCTAAATTTAACAAAATGTTCAATTTGAAATAGGTTTATTTGCTAAACAACTAACTAATGGTAAATATAGCTTTTATTTTATTTTTCAATATTTACCAATTAAAAATTAAGGATTTATTTAGGGGTGCTTATGTTAAATTAATGATTGAGCCCGAGTTTCTTAATAATTATTCGCCTGCCCCGCGTAGCGGGGCAGGCGAGATACTATATATCTAATCGGTTAAATTTCAGAGATTTGGAAACCGATATGGTTCAAATATACGAAATCTTCCCTCGCTTCGCGAATAGTAAATAAAAGACAAACTATTTTCCAGGAGCTTTATTCATCTATTATTATCTTTTATTCGCAAATTGGACCTATAAAAGATCTAGATTTAATATACAGACTCGCGTTGCCTTCGGCTACGCATTAGAATAATGAGGATATAATTCTCGGTGCAAACGAGAATCGTAAATTCATAAAGGATAATGAACAAATATAACCATTAAAACGACTCTATTATAATGGGGTAATATGGTTATATTGTAATACTGTTGAGAGTAATATCATTTTTAAGGTTCAATTCTCGCTTTTCTTAATTTATATTCATAATTTAAGAATATAAAAAGCGATTCCTCTATTTAAAGAATTACTCTAGAAAATTAGAATATATTTATTATTTCTTAGAAGATTTCTTAAATAGAGAAGATTTAGATTTACTGCTTATTAATACCAATATTTACCCCTTAAATTTGATATGAAAATATAAGAAGAAAGAGGGAAATATTATATATTTTATTATCTCATTAGGGTAGCTTTCTATTAATAGGAAACAAAAAAAATAGAAGTTATTTATATCTATATTTATACCTATTTATAAATCTATTTATTTTTAGAAATAAAAGTTATTAGTTAAAAGCTAATAAATAGATGGAGATATTTTTTTCTTTAAATATTAAAAAATTGAAAATAAATATGAAATAAACTAATAACTAAAACATACTAATAAATTAAAAGTTCTGGATGTTAATGAAATAAATGAATTGATTAATAAAAGTGAATTGGAGGATATGTCTAAAAGTATTTATAAAGAGAATTTAGATATATTTAAGTTAATAGGACCAGAATTTAAGGATAAATTAGTTAATATTAAAAAGATTTTAAATTATAAAATGGAAAATCAAAAGGAATTAACTGAGGGGCAAATTAAATATATTAAGGAAACTATTCAGGAATTAAAGGAAAGTAATATACCTGATTATTTGAAAGATGCTTTGGATAATAATATTAATTACTTTAAAGAAATGATGGGTAATGATATTGATAATTATTTTGTAAATGTTACCCCAAATAACTCAATTTACAGTAAATATAGTTCAGGAGATAAATATACCGATGTCTTTTTAAAGTATATGGATTATAAAAATAAAAGTATAAATAATACAAGTTCTGTGGAAACAAAATGGTTAGAAAATAGAGAAACAATGTTTGAAAATACTAATATTTTGAATCGCTGCGCGACTGAAACTATTAATGAAAAGATTCATACGGGAAATGAGGGGGATTTAAGTATAAATGAAAATATTACTGAAGGAAGTATAAAATTCTTTGATTTATTAATAAAAAAAAGTTTTATAAAAATAAATGATGGTCAGCTTATAATAGATTTAAATGACGCTAATCTAGTTGTAGATTCTATATTTAATATTTTTAAGGTAATGCCAAATGAAAGTCTTATAATTGCTGGAAATATTGTACCAGCATTCGGGGTTTATTTTTTACATAGAAAATTTGTTAAACTTTTTTCTGATCATCTCCTTAAACAAGAGAAAATTTATACAAAAAATCATAATATAAATAATCCTTATTTTTTTGAAGAGTATAAAATTTTACGAAAATCAAATAGATTTGCTCTATTTACTTTCCATGTTATTTCAATGGGGGTTTTAGGTGCTGGAGTTGCTATTTTAGCTGGAACTATTAACCAATCTTTAACTTGGAAAATCAAGTTATTTAATGATCAATGCGTAGCCGAAGGCAACACGAGTCCGAATAATCTAGGTAATTATTCAGTAAAAAGTGGAGTTGCGCCACCATCTATGGCTATTGTTCCATTTTTAAGTAAGATTTTAAACACTAGAATAATAAAGTATACTTTATATAGTATTTTATTAGTAAATATATATATATTTTATCCTAAATTAGTAGGTTATATTAATTATAATTTTTGTTTATATTTTATATTCATATTTAGTTTGATTATATTTTATAATATTTTTAATATAATATTTTATATTTATATAATGGATTTTAAAGGTTCTATAAAAGACCATAAAATTTTAAATAAATTACCTAGTTTTTTATTAGAAAAATATCTAGTGTTTAATAATAGCAAATCTAAAGAATTTTTAATTCCTCCGCGCCAGCCGCGCCAGCTTTTTTTAAATTATTAATTTTTTATATACTCGCCAGCCTGCCTTTGGCAGGCAGGCGACTACTAATATTAATAATTTTTAGTTTAATTTTAATTTATTTCTTATGGTCGCTTCGCGAGTAAGTTTTTTTAGAATCCTTATTGCTTAAATTTATTTTCTTGTTATATATCTATTTTAACTTTTTTTCTTAATTTAACTACCCCCCCCCTATTGTTATATAATAGTTAGGTTATTTATTTTAAATATATGGAAAAATTAGAGTAATATCGCACCAACTCCCAAACAAAAATTTAACCCCCTAAATATATAATACAAATCAAGTTTAAAAATATTTAATTTCAATTTTATTAAGCAAATCAGTAGTAGTTGCCCTGTTGCCTTGGCTAAAGGGCAAAGGGACAATGCATTCTCAAATTAACAAGTTATATTAGAGGAATAAAAATCATAATAGTAATATTAAGTAAAATTATACCTTTAAAATTACAAAAATAAAAAAGACATTATATTCTTCATATTCTATTTTTATTTTTGTAACTATCTTTTCTCATAAGAATTTCATTCTTTAAATAAGAATTTAACCTAATTTAAATTTCTATTTTAGCCTAGGTTTTTTCAGGGTTTCATCGGGGTCGATTCCACTTGAAATATGCAAAGTAAAAATTACAATTTTAGAGGATTTGTGAGATTTAATTCAGATTATCTAGTTTATTTTCCCTACCTTTATTTGGTTCTTTTCTTTAAATTTTTTGATTTCTGTGATTAAACCTAGGCTAAATTTTTAATTTTTTAAATCTGGGTGGTTTTATATTTTTGTAAAGTAAGGACTCGAAACTAATAAATTTAATCTTACAAATTTACCTCTCTCTAGGAGGGGGGGGTTATTTCAGGATCTAATTCAATATGGGGGTTGTTGAAATTCTAATTATTAGGTTTGTCCTCTAAAGCTTTTATGGTTATATCTTTAGCTAATTTTAAATCTAAATCATTAGATTCTTTCATTTCATTTAGTAATTGTAATAAATCTTTCTTATCATCAATACTAATTTCTGAAAAATCAGTTACTTTTTCCAAATGCTCTGTTAAATTTTTACCACTTTTTGCAGTATTATTTAAATTTTTAGTAGCTTCTAAATAAGTATCTCTCCAATGTTCTAATTCTGATTAAGGTAAAATTTTAATTAAACCACTACCTAAAATAGGTCCAAAAAAGGCTTCTCAACCGACCTCTTTTAATGTTTGATATGCACCTTACATTAAACCTGAACCTAATCCTATAGGAGTAGCTGCATCACAAGCACTTTTTGCACATGCTTAGACCCTTACTAACATACCGGCTTATTTATCTAAAGGAGAATTTCTATAATCTAATGCTCCACTTTTTAATAAATATTTGATATGTTTAAATCTATGGTATGAGATATATAAATGATATATGAAAAAGGATATAGCAATTAAATATAATAATATGAATAGCCCAAACAAAAAAGGTGATAATTTAAATGAAATATAACCACGTCCTAATATAAAAAGAAAACTTAATCCACCTATTACTCTAAATATTCTAATTAAAGGCTTCTTTTGGAATTCAATTATCTCAGGAGGTAGATTAGGTGTTAATGCGCAGCAACCCCTTTTAACACCAATTCAAGTTCTAATGAAAAATCTTTCCATAAAATTGATATGTTTGTATTTATAATAGCGTCTAACATGCGGTTATTGCTCTTTCTTCTGTTTTTATTAAGCCAATCCCGCACAGTTTTAGAATAATTGTTAAGATATAAAATTTAACTACAGAAAATTCTAAGAAATTTAAAGAGCTCACTAAAAGCGCTGGCGCAGACCATTACACTAAATTTGAAACTTAATTATAAAAAAAAATATTTAAAATAAGGCCTTTATACTTTTATAATAAAGCCGATTTATTTCCTGTTCTTTTATTATAATATGTTTATTTCCTTTATATTTGTTGCCATAGCAGACAAGCGATAGATACATAAACATGATTCAAATATAGGAACAAATAAATTTAAAATTTAAAAATAAAAATATAGTAAAAATGAAAGATATAATTTTAGGTGTTAAACTAGCTTACAATATTCCATCTTTACCCCAAAATTTGAATAAATTTTATAACCATATATTTACAAGAATCTTCAGATTTATTGGAGGAGTAACAATACTAATTACAGTTACTAAAGGATATGAACATATTCAACTTCATAATTATTTCAATGAGTTACTATGTAATATTATTATCATTTCAACATATTTATTTTCGTCTATTTTTATAGTTTTTACTATAATCATCGGTTTAATAAAAATATATTATACTATTTACCTTCTAATTAAAAAACCTGAAATTTTTGAAATTAAAAATTCTCCTTTAAATTTATTTGCCACACAAATTGCACAAATATTACATTGTATAAAAATCGGATGTATTGCAACCGGTTCAACAGCTGCAATTGTTGCAGGTGGTGTTACTTTTGATACTTTAATTGAAAAGAGTGGTAGACCTCCAATTTTTATTCCCATGATGGCTGATGGATTAAATTTAATTTTAGGAAAGCCTAATACCCCAATAAGCTAAATTAAATTACCTGAGGTATCTATTCCTACAAATAATTCTATTAGTACAGATTTCAGTCAAGAGGCTATTGCAGATTCTTTAAATAAATTCAATAGTCTTAGTGTAACAGAAAAAGAAATTTTCTGGAAAGAAGTAGCTAAAGAATTTAAAAAAGATTAAATTTTCCTTCCAATTAACCCCCCCCACCCCCCCTAAAAAGCTGGAACCGTGACGAAATAAAGTCAAACGGAACCGAGCCATATTAACGAACTAGTATAGAGTTAGGGAAAATAAATAAAAAAAATGGGAGATAATTATAGGGGAAATTTTAAATCTTTAACCGAGAAAATCTAAGAGAATAAAAAAGCGAAAAATAAATTTAATTCTAAATGATACCTTAATAATATATAGATTTAGATTTATGAATGATAATAATTTACTCAAGAATATACAAGATCATTAATCATTTTTTTTTTAAAATTGTCCATTTGATTTGATTTGATTTTATTTACAACTTTTTTTAGTAATATTAAAAATTTGATTTTTATTTTGTCTAATATAACTTGTTAATATGAGTATACTATGTCCCTCGCCAGCCTGCCTTTGGCAGGCAGGCGATTACTACTTTCTCTCTATTTATATTTGTAATAGCTGTTGGAATCGAGTCTAATTAATTAAAGAAAGGTAACCACCCTCCGCGTTCAGATTTTTACTTTTTCTTTAATTTTAAAGAAAAGTGAAAATCAGCGCCGCGTTCTTATTCTTAATCTGAATTTTAAGATTAAAGACTGCCGGATATTAACAAATCTCTCTGTCCTAACAATCTTAAGCCTAAGCTGGGTTAGCTTATCCCTCCCTGCGTCAGCTGCGTCAGCTGCGTCAGCTGCGTCAGCTGCGTCAGCTGCGTCAGCGGCGAAGCGCCAATGGACTTATCTTTATTTATTTAAAATTTTAAGAAGGATAGGCCTCGGTAGACTGCCAGCCAAATACTTAGATCTTTAATTTAATAGAAACCACCATTAGCTTAGCAGCCCCTTTTATTTGATAATTTAAATCCACCCCCCTCCACCCTAAGGGAGTCTGCTGCTTATTATCTTTTTTTAAATAGAAATAAGCAGCTGCCGCAGCTGACGCAGCTGACGCAGCTGCCGCAGGGCGAGGTAATATGCTAACTCCCTTGCAATACAAATTCATAATTTAAATCTTAAATAAGAACGCCGCCTTTTATATTCTGAATTTAATTATTTTATTTAAGAAAAGCGGGCCGCGTAGCGGGGCGGAGTAGTGACCCTCTTTAAGTTTATCTACTTGCTGAGACTGGGGCCGCTTTGGGGGGGGGGTTAAATAAAAAATGAAATATAAATTTAAATTTTTGTTATATTTTTTTTAGAAATAATAATAATAGCTAACATTGCTAATAATAATATTAAACTTAATATAATTAAAAAAATAGAAGCATAAGTATATAAAAAATGCCCTAATACTTCTATTTGAGTAAACTCTAATAAATTAACATCAGATAAAGCTCCCTCGCCTCCAATTTTGGAGGCAACTAAAGGAGTCAGCGCACTCCCTGCCCCGCTAAGGCTGGGCAGCTCAAACAGTGGGGAGGGGTGATCCTGCGGAGCAACTGAAAAAAAAATGAAAAACAATAAAGAGGCAATAATAAGAGCAACAGGTAAATTTTTAGTAAAATTATATCCAGTATCTAAAATATCTGTTAATTTTATATTTATCATTAATATTATGAATAAGAATAAAACAGCAATTGCACCAACATATATAACAATATAAGAAATACCTATAAAATTAATTCCTAATAAAATTAAATAACCTGCAGCATTAACAAAAGCAGTAATTAAAAAAATTATTGAGATTATAGGATTATTAGAAGTTATAGAAATAACACTAGAAAATAAAATACCAAAAGTTAATAAATTTACAATTATTGTTATCATAGTTTACTTTATTTTTATTTTAAAGATTAAATTTTCCTAAATTTTTTAAAGTCGCCCCGCTCCAATTTTGGAGCGGCGTAGCAGTTGCAAATTCTCCTCTCCAATCGCGAATACTTTTTTTAATAATAAAATTAAGAACAAGATTAGAAAAAATAAAAAATAATCTTTAAAAAGACTACTGTTTGATATTAATTTAAATATTTCACTCTTATACAATAAAAACATACCCTCAATCATTCTAGCTTAAATCCTGGCGGCTCGCTCCGATAGAGATAAACAGGGTTGCTTCTTTATTTTAATTCCATTTAAAGCATTTAAAGCATTTAAAGCGCTTTTTTTTATGAATAAAAATTTCATAAAAATCGCTGACGCAGCTGACGCAGACGCGACTCCAATTTAAGGGTCTTGATTTTATCGGTTTTGAGGCTGGCAGCGCCAAAGCAGGGGGTTAATTAAGCTAGTGAAAAAAAAAAAGTTAATTAATAAGGAGATATATCAAAACTAATTAAAATACTCGGTATTAATATAATGAAAGCTATAGCTACCGGTAATAAATTTAACCAACATAATTGAATTAACTGATCATATCTTAATCTTGGTAAAGTTGCTCTAAACCAAACAAAAAAGAAAGTAAAAATACAAGTTTTAATTCCTAAAATAATAGCCTGTATATTAATAATCGTTTCATTTATAAAGATTTCTGGTAAATTATAACCACCTAAAAAAAGTATTGCTGTTATACTACTAAATAATACTATTGAAGAATATTCACCTAAAAAGAAAAAAACAAAAGGCACAGATGAGTGTTCTGTAAAGAAACCTGCTACTAATTCAGATTCCATAAAAAGTAAAAGAAATTAAATTATAAAATTTCCTTAATAATATATTTATTTAATAATATCTTACCTGATTTTAAATATCTACCTATAGTACTCTTATTTAAATTTAAATAATTAGATAATTCTACCTGATTAATATAAGTACCTATTAAATTATTATTTAAATCATAAAGACCTATAGATATTTTACTCTTAGCTAAAGACATTTTTAGTTTAGTGTTAATAGAATGTGTTTTACCAAACATAGGATTTAAATTTCCTGGTTTACTTATTTTAGATACAGCAAAACTAGTATGGGTTTTACCAAACATAGGGTGATTAGATTTATTTTTAAATCTAAGTTTCATTTTATGAATGGCATCCACAGTATGTTTATAACCTAAAGAAGAATTAGCTTCTTTTTTAAAATTATAAAGATTTTCAAAAGGAAAACTTTTAATAACTACTGTTTCTATATCTGTTAAATTAACATAAGGATCAGTATGCCAATAATAAATTACAAATTCAAAATTAGAAATACCATATTTATTTATACTTCTTTGTAATCTACTATTCGAATCTCTACCTTTTAAATGATCCATTAATCTATGATATAAATCTTTACTCGCCTGCCAAAGGCTGGCGACCAATATATTGGTTAATATTCTTATTAGTATTAATTAAACCATATACACCTCCAACTCTATGAAGTTCTGATCTAAAATTTTCAGGTGAGGATAAATTTTTATATATTTTAAGCGGTAAAATTCCAGCTATCATCAGGTCTATATTATTAAATATATTATTTAAAATAATATACTCTCCCGCCTGCCAAAGGCTGGCGGGAGTATAAGAAATATATTATAAAAAAAAAATATAATATAAATAATTTCATTTAGCTTTTATTATTTCTAATAAAGATGGACTATATCATATTAAATTTAACCTAGCCATTAGAAAAGGAATATTTAATCTTCACGTATAGTCTCTGAGGAACCTACTCAAATTATAATTATAATTAAATATATAATCTTTGGTTTCCTGCTGATTGTCCATTGTAATATCTTAAATCATTTATAATTTTATTTAATAAAGTAAAATAAGCTTTAGGAGTTTCCAGCATACAGTGAAGTTTATAGAGGCCAAATCTTTAATATAAAAAGACAGGTTAAGCCTCTTGTAAATCAAAAGGTGTTCTAGAAGTTTCAGCTAAAATTGAAATAAAATAAAAAATAAAAACAGGTAGTAAAGGAATAATAAACCACACAGACTGTTGAATTTCAATAATAGTAGTATAATTTAATGTTCCAGTTAATAGTATAATTATTAATATAGCAGAACTTAAAATCAATTCATAAGATATCATTGCTGCTGTTGATCTTAAAGATCCTAAAAATGCATATTTAGAATTAGCTGACCAACCTGCTAATAAAACTCCATATACACCTAAAGAAGATAAAGCTAGAGTATATAATATACCTAAACTTAAATCAGATAATACTATACCATCTCCAAATGGTATCACTGCCCACCCTAATAAACTAAACACTAAAGTACTTACAGGTGCTAAATAGAAAACAATTTTATTAGATTGAGAGGGTATAATTGTTTCTTTTAAAACTAATTTTAAAGCATCAGCAAAAGGTTGCAATATTCCATAGTAACCAACTGTATTAGGTCCAACTCTTCTTTGATGTGCAGCTAATTGCTTTCTTTCTATAATAGTCATAAAAGCAATACTTAATAAAACAGGTAAAATTATACTTAAAACATCTGCTAAATTAAATAATAAATTTATTATATTTTCATTTAATTGAGAGAAGTTACCCTCCAAAGAATGGCCAAAATAGCTAAGGTTAGTAGAATTACCATTCAAAGGCAGGGGGGATACCATGTTATTATTTATCATAATTATATTTAATTATATTAATTTTATTGTTTTTCTTAACTATAAGATACTCGCCAGCCTTTGGCAGGCGAGTCGCAAGGCGATACTTTTTTGGATTCTTTATTTTTATTCTTATTAAAAATATACCCATTAACTAAGGGCCTTTCCATTTAAAGCGCCAATCTAACCTAGGCATTTAAAGCTGGAGCGACTCGCAATTGGAGTCGCGTCTTTAGTTAATCTTAAATTTAAGATTTCTTAATGAAATTAATGAAATTAATGAATGAAAAAAGCGAGCAGCTTTAAAAGCTTTATCAGGGATTTAAAAATTTAATTTTTTTAAAAATTAGAGTTGCTATTTCAAACGCTAGGGAGGTTTTTATTCATTTATTTTTATCTTTATTTTAAGATTTCTTAATGAATTTTTAAAAAGAATAAAAATCGCTGACGCAGAAAAAATTTCATTAATTTAATTAATATCATTAATAAATCTTTAATTAAAAGCGCTGACGCCGCCTGCCTTTGGCAGGCAGAAATTTCATTAAGAAATCTTTATTTAGTCCTTCCAATTAGACCCTGCTTCTTTTATTTTAGAATTAAATTAAGAATACGCTTTTTTTTATTAATATCACCTTTAATTAAAAGCGCTGACGCAGATATTTCATTAATAAATCTTTATTTAAGAAATCTTAAATAAAGATAAAAAAAAAGAAGTAAAATTACAAATAAATAAGGTCGGCGCTTTTTTTGCGATTTGCCTTTAGCCTAGGCAACAGGGCCCGAAAGCAGGGGGCTTTAACCTACTCTATAGAAAAGGCGAATATCTTTTAAGAACCGTTTGTATTTATATATTAAACACATTCTATTGTTCAAAATAAAAAAATTTTATTTCTTTTAATAAGCGGGGGGGGGTAAATCTTTGGTATAAATTATTAAATATAAAACAGAATCTTTTAATAAAAAGATGATTATCAAATTTTATTCTTTTTTTTTATCTTTATTTAAGATTTCTTAATGAAATATCATCTTTTAATTAAAAAGTGATATGAATAAAAATAAAGATTTCTTAATGAAATTAATGAAATTAATGAATAAAAATTCATTAAGAAATAATTTATATTATAGCTACTTACTTTTTTTTGATATAGCTAAATCTATTAAAGTGTTTTCACTCAATCCAATTAACGGAACTATAATTAAGAACCAAGCAAAATAAAACGCAGTAGAAATTTGACCTATTTCAACATAGGGGGTATTAGGATGTTGAGAACCTATCCACATTAAAATAAAGAAATCTACAACAAAAAACCAGAAAGCTAATTTCATAGCTGGTCTAAATGTTGACCCTCTTATTCTAGATAAATCTGTAATTGGTAATATTAATAAGATTAATAAAGAACCAAACATAGCTAAAACCCCTAATAATTTATTAGGAATAGATCTTAATATAGCGTAATAAGGTAAAAGATCAGTTACATAAAATTATATTATAATTTATCAGAGTTTATTTTGTAAAGCATATTTTTAAGCATAAACTTTTTTATATTGTGTCTTATCACATCCATGCTTTCTCCCCAGATATAAATTCTGTCTGCTAAAGCTGCGTCAGCGCTTTTTTATGTTTATGTATTAAACATTTCAAGGTATTTTCTCCAAACAAAATTTCTAAAGAATAATTTAAATTTAAAATATCTTGGTTGGCCGCTAAAGCGGCCATAAGTATTTAAATGTAAACCTTTATTTTGAATAGAACCATCAACCTTAATCCAAGAAGCTAAACCTCTAGGAGAAAATAAATTTTGTATATTTGAAGGAACTATTTTCAAACCATCTGAATTATAAAACAGATTTTTGTAATAGTTAAAACATGGCAACGATAATGTAGCAAAATTAACAGAACTGTAACTGTAACTATTATTAGTTCTCTTATCTACAAATGACCTTGTTTTAAGTTTAAATTCTTTAGATAAGTAGGGTTTAATTAATTCTAATACATGGTTAAAATAGTTAAAATGTTGTATTCTTAAACTACTTTGACCATATATAAATCTCGAATTCCCTGTTAAAGATCTTTTTTGAATATGTCCATCTCCTAGTAACAATCCTATAATAATTTCACTTAAAGGATTTTCAATAGTTAATTTGGATCTTTCAAATTTTGATAATCTTTTTTTTTTAGTTATAGTTGATAAATTTTGTGAATATACTAAACTTGTGGAAGTTATCATATCACATTAAATAATACAATTATGTAATACCCAATATCTTTCAATAATGGCTGGACTATATCTTCATCCTTACTTTTCTTATTTTAATTGGTGGCCCCTCTGCTAAAGCGGCTAAAGCGGGTAAAGCGGGTAAAGCGGCGTTAGCGGCGTTAGCGGCGTTAGCGGCGTTAGCGGCGTTAGCGGCGTTAGCGCTTTTTTAATCTTTTTTTAAAAATACCTTTCATTCATTAATTTAATTAATATCATTAAGAAATTAAGAAATCTTAATTTAAGATAAAAATAAAGATGTTGCTACGCAAGGGTTACGCTAGGGACCATTCTTATTATTCTAATAATCCTAACCCTCGCTCTAAGCTTGCCTACTTCTGTAGTAAGTAAATGAGGATAAAAAAAGAATAAGGAGCTTCACGTATAGTCTCTGAGGAACCTACTCAAATTATAATTATATTTAAATATATAATCTTTGGTTTCCTGCTGATTGTCCATTGTAATATCTTTAATCATTATAACTTTATTTAATTTAATTTAAAGTAGTTAAAGCTTTAGGAGTTCCCAGCATATAGTGAAGTTTATTATTCATAAGATTACTCTTATGCATGGCATCTGTTAACATACCATTCAGGTACAATTGAAGCTGGTGTAACCATAGGGTCCGCTGGTATATAATTATCAGAATGTCCTAATAAATTAGGATAAAAGAAAACTAGTATAGATAATGTTAAGAAAAAAGCAAATATCGTTACTAAATCTTTAAATATAAAATAAGGATGGAATGCATATCTATCACCGCTAGAAGTCACACCATTTGGATTATTAGAACCATGTTCATGAAGAGCAATTAAATGTGCAACAGCTAAAGCTGCTAATAAAAAAGGTAGTAAATAGTGTAAAGAAAAGAATCTATTTAAAGTAGCATTAGATACTGAAAATCCTCCCCAAATTAATTCAACAATATCTTGGCCAAAAATAGGTATAGCAGAAAGAAGATTAGTAATAACAGTTGCCAATTTATAAATCATCAATACTGACTCTCTTCTACACTTACTCTTTCTTTATTTTTATTCTTTTTTTTTTTATTCATTAATTTCATTATTAAAAAAAATGAATATTTTTTTTTTATTATTTTTTAAATTATTCATTATTTAAAAAAATGAAATATCATCTTTTAATTAAAAAGTGATATGAATAAAAATAAAGAAAATAGAATAAAAAAAAGCGCACTGGTATTAAGCAAATAAGAAATAAAAAGAAGAATAAATCATAACTCGAATTAGATGAATCATGTTCTCAGAACACCAATAAATAAATTACTGATATAAATTCTGAGTCTTGTGTGTAAAATTACAACTTTTACAATAAATCCGACTGTACATTAAGCACCATTTCAGGCACCCAACAGTGAACCAGTCTGTAGCGATTGAATGATCAACCGACGGTCTGAATATTGAGTTTTTATCTTTGACCGTTTTCACTGTCATTGCCAAACCCCCTTTTGCATATAGGTGGGTTCAATACTGCGCTTGCGCGAGTATTTTATTGTAGAATTCCTTGCTTTGGCGCAGCCACCCTTTATAGTTAATGCGTAGCCTGTAGCTGCAGGCGCCAGCAACAGGCACCGCGAGTCCAAAGGATTTTCTTAAGAAGAGGCTTGATTAAAAAGCTAGGAATATCAAACTATTCTCATCATTGATTGCTAGCAAATTACAATAAGACTATGATATTTATAGATGTGTGTTAAGTTTATAAAACATCGAAGGATGCATATATGGTCCTACAACATTTGTTAATGCTTTCATTGAATATTTAGAAATATAAATATTATATTGATTTGGCACTCCTGCTGAAATTATTGAAGCACTTAGATTATATTTTCTTTTTAAAATTTCACAAAGCATTTGCACTTCTGTCTGGTTAAATGAATTAGTTGCAATTTTTAAACCAGAAGAAACAATACTTCCATCATCCATAATCCAAACTGCCAGAGCCAAAGGAGAAAGAAAATTTTCAACCATTGGGGGAACAAATTTTACACCATTTATATAAAATATTTCTTGAATCCAGTTAAAACTTGTGAAAGTGAAAGTTTTAAATCTACTTAGTTGTCTAATTTTCCCACCCTTTCCTAATCTTGTTAAAATTTTAGGTGTTTCAGGATTACAATAACCTAGTTTAGAAATAAAATTGTGGAACCATAATAAATAAGCATTGTTAGAATGTTCTTGTTGAAAACAAAATCGTGTCCCATTTCCATGTTTTTCTGCGTAAGAATCTCCTAATAAAGATCCAATCAAAATACAAAGAATATTGAAATTGTGTGGTCCGATTCGTTTAACAGCTCTTAATTTTTGAGAAGATAGTGGCAATATTAACATAACACTGGTACCATCGTATAAAATCATTTGGGGCTCAATTGCACCCCATAGGCTCATTTGACCATAAGGTAAAACATACAAACTTACTTATTAATAGAAATTCCTAATAAGCTAGAATAACTTTAAATTCGTATATTCTATTGGTTAAATTTAATTTCATTTGCTTTCCAACCAAAAGTTCCGACTGTGCATTAAGCAGCATTTCAGCCACCCATTAGTGACCCAGTCTGTCGCGATCATTTATATAACCGACGATCTTAAATTTTAAATTTTTGATCGTTTTCACTAACATCGCCAAATAATCTTAAATTAAAGACTATTCTATATCCCTGTCGGGTTATACCACTTTAATCTTTTTTTTTCTATAAAGATTGCAAAAAGATTGTTACTTGCGGGACTATGATTTTATATAAAAAAAATAAAATATAATTAAATTTTGCTAAATCTTTACCTCTCCCTAAGAGGCCCTTAGCAAACACCGCTCTGGCGCAGCCAGCCAGCCTATTTTGTACGGGGTCGCTGAAAGATAGGGGCGCTCGTTCGCTTTTTTGGTAGACGCTGCTTAAAAGCTTAAGTGCTTAAATGCTTAGTCTTTTTGTGCGAATTGATTCTTCAAACGCAAGGGCCGCTCTCGCTTTTCTTAATTTATATTCATAATTTAAGAATATAAAAAGCGAGAGCGGGAGTGCTTTATATAAGAACTATTTACTTAAAAATCTTCTACTATTCATTGTTTTTTGACTAATCTTTTTTTTGTTTTTAATGCTCTTCTAATAGTTTTTTCGCCACAATTTATAGATTTAGCAGCTTCTAAAATAGAAGAATATTTACCGTAAACAGTACCATTAAGATTATATAAAACTACAGGTCTTGTATGAGTAATACATTTTTGTTTTGTCTCATCGGATCGCAAAGCGAGTGGTCTATTTAAAGCTTTAGCTCTCATTTTTTCTATTGTTTCAGGTGAAAATTTAACCCCTTTATTTAAATTCCTTACCCTTTCCCGTCTAGCATTTGAATAAATATCTTTCAATTTTAATCGGTCAACTTCTGTATGTTTATAACCAAAACTAGAACCTGCTTCCGTTAAAATATTATAATTAGGCAATAACAATTTTAAATATTTATCTTCTAAATCCAACAATTCTTTATTATTTACTTTAGTTACAAAATTAGGATATAATTCTAAGATGATAAAAGCAAAATTTTTTAATTCGTATTTTTTTACTGCTGATTTCACTATTTTGCTTCCTCTAAAATAAATAACATGATTACTGAATCTAGCATAAAATCTATTAGTAGACGCAGAACCTATATAGTAATCTCTTGTGATTTTATTAAGTATCATATATATACCGCTTAAGCCTTTAGTCTCATTTAATATTTGTTTTTTTATATTTTCTGTTTCTAAATTTTCAAAAATATATACAGGATCTATCAAATACCCTAATTCTTTCATTATTGTATTCAAAATAAAAGTGCCATTCAAAGAAGTTTCTTTATTTAATTGAGGTAAGCATAAGCGACTATATCCTCTATTATTCAGACTATTTATAAGGTTGCTGCGCATTGATTTGTGATTTAATTTATTATATATTGTATTTTTCATTGTATTTCCTCGCCTAAAGCGATTAGGGACATAATAATTTTTTATTTTTAAGAATAAAGTATAAAAGATTGCATTGCAACCTGCTTTAATAGGGTCGCTTTTGGAAGCAGTATAATTTACAATAATTAAAAAAATTAAATAGGAAATACTTATATAAAACCATTTTGGGCTATTATTTATATAACCCAGAAATGCGATGGCCATCATAAGTATTAAAATTATTACTCCAATAGACCATACTAAAATTCTAGGAGATTTATAAGAACTATAATATAATCCTCTACCTATATGCATATATACGAATATAAAAAAGAAAGAAGCTACATTAGCATGTGTATATCTTATTATCCAACCATTATTTACATCTCTCATAATCTTTAAGTCTTTTACCTCTCTATTGGATGTCCATTCAGAGTTTACATCAATAATTTCACCTGTTTATGATTCTAAGGTTGTAACAGGTTTAGATATAAAATGAAATTTAGATTTATATAATCTATTGGTATCTAAATATCTATTGCAAGTATTACTTGTAGATTTAAAGCCTAATGCTTTATTATCCAGACGTTTTTTTTGAACCCAAAGGAGCCCCGCCTTTTATAATATTAAATTAAGAATATAAATTAAGAAAAGCGGAAAGTTTACCATTATCGTAAATATATATGGTTTTGGGTTTATCAGTTTTATTTAATAATCTAAAATTTCTAATATTATCTCCTCTGGCGCCTGCAGCCAGCCAATTTTGGAATGAGGTATAAAATCCTCTTTGTTAAATGGAGGTTTCTTTAATAATATTTGCTGATATCTATTAAATATATCTTTAATAATTGAATCTATATCTTTAAGAGAACCTAGCAAAGCGACTGTATCTTTTATTTAAAACATCTGATATTTCAAAAAAAAAGCGCAGTAAATAATAGTATCCGTAAATTTTTAATATTAAAGCTATTCTTCATATTTTAAAAATCCTTAACTTTAAAGGTATACATTTTATTTATATCTAATAAAGGTAATATATAATAATAAAGAGCATCTACACTGCTAATAACTAATGACATTATATTTGTTTTATTATTAATTGTACTATATTTAAAGGTAATATTTTACTATCTCGCTTAACTAGCCCTTTAGCCGAAGGCTAAAGGGCAAGTCCTTTCGGATATTTTAAATGAATTAAAAAAGTTTTTATAGCATTTAAGCTTTCTACACTAGTAAATTTTGGCTGGCGCAGAGCTATTTTCAAATACATAGAAGAACCTGTTTTATACCGAAGGTTCCTTCACCTACAAGGAAACCTATTAACCACTCAGGATGCGCTCGCTCTGGCGCCTGCAGCCAGCCAATTTTGGTTGGAGACTAATTTTCTTTGAGAATTAATAGAAAATTTGTAATTATTACTCGCCAGCTAAAGGCGTTTAGAGTTCAGACCGTTTTTAAGCAAAATAACTCTATTTTTGTCCTGATGAGATAGATGATTTTTATTTTTTTATTAAAACAGCTTTATAAAAATCTTGAAAATCTAAATTTTTACAAATTAGCAATGGAAATTGTAAAAAAATTGGACAATGCGTAGCCTGTAGCTGGTTGCTGGTAGCTGGCTGCGCCAGCAACCAGCTACCAGCAACAGGCAACGCGACTCTAAAAACTGAAAAATTTTGTACTACAAAAGAGCAATATCTTTTATCTTTTTCTACTGTAACATTTTCTATTTTTAATATAGATTTTATAGTATTTAAAGCTTCAATCGCGGAGCGAGTCAATATGCATTGATATTTTAAATCTAAATCTAATATAATCTCTATCTAATTTAATTAAAAAGTTACCTTCTGCATCAGTCCGCAGGAACCTGTAAACCAAGTTAGGAAAGAAGATTGTTCATTAAATCAATTTTTTTTTTGAACTAGTTTGTCTTTGTATCTTTCATATATATCGGTTACTCCTTACCCTCGCGCTTCTTATTTTTAATCTTAAATTAAGAATAAAATAAGAACGCCGCCTGCCTTTGGCAGGCCACTAACGCCGCCTGCCTTTGGCAGGCAGAGTGAGGAGTCGCTACGCGAAGTAGATAATCTATTTATTCCCATTTTAAAATTCCTCTGGTAGATTATAGTATAAAGGTAGTTGACTTTAACTTTTGATTTTTCAACCTAAAATGGACTATATCCTCACCATTGGATTTAAGGTGTCAAGCGTGTAGTCTCTGAGGAACCTACTCAATTTATAATTTATATAATCTTTGGTTTCCTGCTGATTGTCCATTGTAATATCTTTAATCATTATAACTTTATTTAATTTAATTTAAAGTAGTTAAAGCTTTAGGAGTTCCCAGCATATAGCTCGATTTAAAGAACACATCATGATTAAATATGTTCTACACTATTAAAAGCAAAATCTACATTTGGAGTATAATGCATAGCTAAAAAAGCTCCAGTTAAAATTTGTATTATTAAACAAATACCTAATAAAGACCCAAAATTCCACATATAACTAATATTAGCAGGTTCTGGTGAATCTACTATATAAGAATTTAAAAATCTAAGTAAAACATGAGTTTTTAATAACCTCATTCTTAATTTTAATATATATTTTATTTTATTTTATTTGTTCTAATATTATCTTCACTTTTACTTTTATTCTTATTTAAGATTAAAAAAAAAAGTAAATAATTTTTACATTAATTATTGTATGCACCTATTCATCTACCGCCCCCTGTTGCCTAGGCTAAAGGGGCGGCCCTCCAATTCATTTTATCGCGTAGCGAGTTTCGCTTTTATTTTGAGGGTTGTTGCCCCGCCTTTTATATTCTGAATTTAAGAATATAAAAGGCGGGGCTACCGGATCTGCATTACCCGCCTAAGGCCTCAGGAGAAAGAAAGAGACAAAGTTTAGCTACCACCACCCTGCAATAGCTCCTTCTTTCAGTTTAATTTTGGATTGAAAAAGTCAACCCCGCGTAGCGGCCCCGCCTTTTATTTACTGAATTTAAGAATATAAAAGGCGGGCTCGCGAAGCGAGCGCTTTTAATGGGTGGAACTCCAAAGGTGTCTTATTTCTGCAGGAATCTTTCGGAGTAAACAAGCGCAGTCGCTCTTTTTTTAACTTATTTAAGATTTCTTAATGAAATTAATTAAATTAATGAATGAAAAGAGTAGTCTCCAACCAAAATTGGAGCGAATAAGAATGGTTGGAGAAGCGAATAGGTTTCTATTATTTAGATTAGTCTTAGCTTTTTTAATTTAGAATTCTAAAAATAAAGATTTATCTTTAGTCGCTTGCGCTTAGGCGGGTGTATTTAAATCTACACTCTTATTAGGGAGTCCTTTCGGACAGCTGGATAAACCCAATAAGGGTAGAATCTTATATTGTAAAAATAAAAGACATAACAAAAGAACAGGAAATAAATTGGCTTTATTATAAAAACCTAAAGGCCTCTAAATTAAAATAAATATTATAATAAATTGTATAATTTATTTTTCCACCAGCTATTTTAAATAGGTAGGGTGGCTGCGCCAATCTGCTTTCTTATCTCCAATTTTTTAATTAAATATTTTGCTACCCTCTGTTGCTGGCGCAGCCAGCTACTGCGTCAGCGCTTTTTGGAGCTAAAGGCTACACTTTATTTAAGATATAAAAATAAAAATGCGCTTGCGCGACCACCTTTATTCATATCACCTTTAATTAAAAGATGATATTTCATTAAGAAATCTTTATTTTTATTATTTTTTTTTTATTCATTAAAAAAAACGCTTTAGGATTTATTTGTATTTTACTTTTTAAATGAAAATGACCTTGCCTACGGCAACTCCAAATTTGGCTGGCTGCAAGCGCCAGAGCGAGACTAATTAAAGATCCCTTTTCTTTTATTTTGAATTTTCCAATAAATTAAGAATGGCAGGGCGCTGACGCGCTCCAAAAGCGAGCCTGTTTCTTTATTTTTATCTTAATAATAAATAAAGATTTCTTAATGAAATTAATGAAATTAATGAATAAAAAAGGCAGAGCGGGTGTCGCTTTGGCGCTTGCAGCCAGCTTTTTTAAAAGAGGACTTTTTGCAATATCCTTAGCTTTTTTTTTTTTAATGATTCCTGCTATGCCTGCTTAATGCTGGACTCACTAGGGGACATATTTAATTTATAATAAGAATGCGCTTGCGCTACTTTTCAAATTTGCTGCTTGTAGCTGGTTGCTGGTAGCTGGCTGCGCCAGCAACCAGCTACCAGCAATCGCTTTTGGAGAGAGTAAAGGTTAAAGAAAGAAAAGATGGCCTGCTTTATTTTGTGTTATAAAAATACTGGTGGTGCTTAGACTAGGGTGGGCTTCCCTAAATTTTTAATTAGTGGTGCGAGGTTGCTTAGCATAATAGTCTTCAAATGCAAAAAAGTGAGACTTTTTTTTAATTTTTATAATTTTTGCTTTAGTTGCCGTAGGCCAAGGGGGGGGTTAATTAGGGTATTGTAAATATTAGCATAATTATTTTTCTTAAATAGAAAGAAAAATAATTTAATTTTATAAACCTTAGAAGATTCGAACTCCTATGAATTTCTCATCAAGAAACCATTCTGCCAATTAAATTAAAGGTTCTTATTTATAAATTAAAGATATTTGTATTATTTATTCTTTTTTTTTTATTTTTTTTAAAAAATTTATTTTTT
>Ga0193742_1000238_pt1 | contig 40296 bp, 32 predicted proteins | sample L2c1metaG_FD_165511 | JGI IMG/M metagenome (GOLD analysis project Ga0193742, IMG submission 165511) | Soil microbial communities from a riparian zone of the East river system, Colorado, United States - L2c1 | ecosystem: Environmental > Terrestrial > Soil > Riparian zone | place: USA: East River... | reverse complement strand
CGGCGTCGAGGCGTTCGATCATCCGGTCGGTCTGGCGGGCCTTGGCGGCCTGCTTCTCGGTGGCCTCGACCTTCTTGTTGCGGCCGATCTTGTCGTTGTCGGTTGCCTTCCTGCGGGCGTTGCGAACGCCCTTGTCCATCCACGCGCGCTGGGTGCGGCCACGCAGCTCCAGCGCGGCCTTGGTGTCGGCGTACTCGTCGTAGCGCTCGCGGGCGTGCCGGCGGGCGACCTCCCGCTCCGCCAGATAGGAGTCGTAGCCGCCGCCGTACTCGCGCACCTGCTGCTGCGCCAGGTCCAGCTCGACGATGCCGGTCACGGTCCTGGCGAGGAACTCCCGGTCGTGGCTGACGAGCACGGTGCCGGCCCGCAGCCCGGCCACGAACGTCTCGAGCCGGTCGAGGCCGTCGAGGTCGAGGTCGTTGGTCGGCTCGTCGAGCAGCACCACGTCGTAGCGGCTGAGCAGCAGCGACGCCATGCCGGCGCGCCCAGGTCGGCGACCACCTCGACCACGCGGTCGTCGAGGTCGGCGCCACCGAGGGCGAGCCAGCGCTCCAGCGCGGTCGCGTACGTCTCGTCCGCGCCGGCGACCCCCTCGGTGAGTGCGACGGTGGCGTCGTCGAGCGCGGTCTGCGCGGCCGTCACCCCGGCCCGCCTGCCGAGGAACGCGCGCACGGTCTCGTCGGGCCTGCGATCGGGTTCCTGTGGCAGGTAGCCGACGTTCGCGGTGGGCGGGCTGAGCCGCACCGTGCCCTCCTCGGGCGGCACGAGCCCGCCGAGCACCCGCAGCAGAGTCGACTTCCCGGCTCCGTTGACCCCGACCAGCCCGATGACGTCCCCCGGCGCGACGACCAGGTCCAGACCGGAGAACAACACCCGGTCCGCGAACCCGGCAGCCAGCCCCTTGGCGACCAATGTTGCGCTCACCAGGCCGAATCGTAGAGCAGCGGGTGGCAGTGGTCAGACGGGCAGGTCGACGGCCGCCGGGGTGACGGTCTCGGCGAGGCACGCGTCGAGGGCGTTGCGCACGATCCGCTGCAGCTGCGGGTCGACGGGCACGCTGCCCCCGACGGTGATCGACCCGATGGCGAACAGGAAACCGCCCGCGGCGTTCTCGTAGTACGTCATGTGCCCGGTGTAGCCCTCCGGGGTGGCGAGCTCGCCGTGCGCGATGATCTCGATTCCGCTGCGGGCGCCGCCGTTGCCCTCGCCGAAGTCGATGGCCGTGTCGACCTCCCAGCCGCACGCGCCGCCGCCGTTGCGGCCCTGCGTGCCGACCACGCTGCCCAGCGTGAGGTTGGTGCCGGCCAGGAACTTGTGGCCCGGCTCGGTGATGACGTACCCGCAGCGCGCCGGGTACAGCTGGTCGTGCGCGACGTCGTAGGCGACGCCGAGCAGCGTGCGTGGTTTGGGGCCCTGCGGCCATGCGTTGCCCGCGAACCACGCCGGCTGGCTGCCGGCGGTCATCGCCCTGCCGTCCGGCGCGAACTCGACCTTGCGGAAGATCCCGTTGCCGCCGAGGTAGAGCACCCGGCCGCCGAGCGCGACGTAGTCCGACAGCCGCGCGGCCATCTCGATGCTCCAGTACTCGGGATGCGTCGACAGCACGACTCCCTTGTAGGAGGCCAGGTTCGGGTCGGCGAGGTGCAGGTCGAAGTCGGAGCAGGTGTCGAACTCGTACCCGGCGTCCTCGAGCCACGTCGACAGCCAGATCTCCGCCGCGGTCAGGTGGTTGGGCAGGTAGCTGGCGCCGAGCCGCGACCTCGGCACGGTCTCCGGGTTGGGCCGCTCGAAGCTGAGCGTCACCACGTCCGCGTGCCCGCTGTAGTTGGACGCGCCGCCCCAGGCGTTGTAGGCGTTCCAGCAGTTGGTGTTGGCCAGCAGCAACAGATCCTTCGTGGCCGCGCCCGGCCGGACCACGAACACGATGTCGGCGACGCTCTCGCCGGCGGTGACCCGCGCGCTGTAGAGGCCGGACGGCCACGTCGGGTCCAGTGGCACGGACACGGTGGCCGGCCAGCCGCACCCGTCCTGCCACGCGTCCGGCCCGGTCACCTGGTGTGTCGCGGTCGCGGCGACCGGCGTGCCGACCGGGACGCCGACCGAGCCGTCCGCGTTCTCGCGCAATCGGGTGACCGTCACCGTGCACGACACCGGGACGGTCCGCGCGCTGAGGTGCAGGCCCACGGTGGCGCCACGCTCGACGCTCAGCGGCACCGGGTAGCCGGTGATCAGCGTCCTCGGCTGGATCGACCAGCCCAGCCCGATGTAGGCGCCGCTCCTCGGCGCCCAGCCGACGCCGCCGGTCGCGCCGTTCGTGCCGTTGCGCCGGTCGTCCCGGTACCACCGCAGATCGGACGTCTGCGTGGTGGCGTAGATGATCCCGTCGGCCGCGCCCGGCGCGAAGACGGCGGGGAAGTTGTGCCAGCCGGCGCCGATCTGGTTGCCGCTGCCGGCGGCCCAGCCGGAGTAGCCGTTGGGCCCGTTCGTGCCGTTGCGGAGGGTGTCGCGGTACCAGAGGAGTTCTCCGGTGGGTTTGATGGCGTAGATGACGCCGTTGCCGCCGGAGAAGACCTTGGTGAAGTTCTGCCAGCCGGCGCCGATCTGGTTGCCGCTGCCCGCGCCCCACCCCGCGGTCCCGCCCGCGCCGTTGGTGCCGTTACGCAACACGTCCCGGTAAAAGAGCAGTTCGCCGGTGTCCTTGATCGCGTAGACAATTCCATCGGCGCCCGAGAAAATATGTTTGAAAATATCCCATCCGGCGCCGATCTGGTTTCCGCTGCCGGCCGCCCAGCCGCTGGTGCCGAGCGGGTCGTTGGTGCCGTTGCGCAACGTGTCCCGGTACCACACAAGGGATCCGTCGCCGGTGACGGCGTAGATGCTCAGGTCGTCGGCGACGATTCCGGTGAATGCCATGACTGCTCCGTCCGGCGCATGAAGCTCTTGATGAATCAGTCGCGGAAAGGAGGCGTTCCGTGTCGGCGACGGCCGGGCCGGAGTCGGTCGTATTCAGGCGGTGACCACCGCGCGGTGGGACGGGCCGGAAAGCCGGGCATAACGAAACCCCGCGGTGCTGCCAGGTCGGGGGTCCGCCAGCACCGCGGGGTCGAACCGTTAATCGCCGTGCCCGGGCCGAGCGTTACAGCCCGCTCGAACTAGATGGTTGATTCCGTGAAGGTCGCGTGAAGGTGGGGCCGTTCGTGGCAGTGAGCCGTGCTGTGAAAGGCGCGTTCGGGACGTTGAGTGACCCCACGCGCCTTTCACGGCATCGCCCGCCCCGTGCCGCTCGCGGCTCGCGCGCTGGGCCTCGGCACGGCGTGCTGCAGCTGGACCGCTGGTAGGTCACCCGCGTTCCACCGCCGCGTTGACCCGTTCCGGATCCAGCAGGTGCTCGGTCATCAGGCGGCCGGCGCCGATCACGCCCGCGAGCCGGCCGGTCCCGGTGGTGTTGATCCGCAGGTGCTCGGTGGCCATCGGCAGACAGCGTTCGTACAGGGCCGAGCGGATGCTGGCCACGAACGCGTCCGCGCGGCTGAACTGGCCGCCGATCACCAGCACGTCCGGGTTGAAGAAGTTCACGATCGTCGCGAGCACCTCGCCGGTCGAGCGGCCGGCCTCGCGCAGCATGCGGGTCGTGGTCGGGTCCGCGTCGCGGGCCAGCTCGACCACCGCGGCCGTGTCCTCGACCGGCACACCCGCGGCCGCGAGGTCCCGCACGAGCGCCGCGCCGCTGGCGACCGCGTCGAGGCAGCCGTTGCGGCCGCACGAGCAGACGACCTCCTCGAAGCCGTGCACCGCCAGGTGGCTGATGTCGCCTGCCGCGCCGACCGCGCCGCGGTGCAGCCGCCCCGACGCGATCACGCCGCAGCCGATGCCGGTGCCCGCCTTCACGAACACGAGGTGGTCGGCCGGGTCGGCGCAGTACTCGCCGAGCGCCATGAGGTTCGCGTCGTTGTCGACCAGCACCGGCAGGTCCGTCAGCTCCGCGAGCACCGCGCGCACGTCGGTGCCGTTCCACCCCGGCATCCGCGACGGCGACACCACCCGCCCCGACCGGGCGTCGACCGGGCCCGGCACGCCGACGGTGATGCCGCGCAGCGGCACGGCCAGCTCCGCCGCCATGCGCACGACCTCGTCGTGCACCCAGGCCAGCACCGCGGCGGGGCCGTCCGCCACCCGCACCGGCCGCTGGTGCTCGGCGAGGATCTGGCCGCCGATGTCGAACAGCGCGAGCGTCGCGTGGTGGCTGCCGAGGTCGGCGGCCGCGACCGCGCCGGAGTCGGTGCGCAGCGCCAGCCGTCGTGGCCTGCGGCCGCCCTGCGACGCGCCGTCGCCCGCCTCGCGCAGGTAGCCGTGGTCGAGGAGCGCCTGCACCCGCCCGGCCGCCGTGGACGCCGAGATGCCGATGACCCGCGCGACGTCGGACCGGGAGACAGCGGCCCCGGACCGGATCAGCGCGAGCACGGCTCCTGGCGAGTCCGGCGCGACGTGGGGACGAGTCATGGGTACCTTCATACCAGCTTGTTACGAACCGCACTTGACTTGCTTCGATTTTTGGACTTACGGTTCCGACGCCTGGCGTAAGTGGCACGGCCGAAGGGAAGCACCATGACCGAATCCCGAACGACCAGGCGAGCCGTGCTCGCCGGGATCCTCACCGCCACGCTGGCCGTCGCCGCGTGCGGGGGCGACTCCGGCTCGTCGGCCGTGCCGACCGGCCCGGCGCCCGGCGCCGGCAAGGATCTGCTCGCCGACGCACCGGTGGCCGACGCGGCCGCGATCCTGCCCGGCTCGACCATGGAGCGCATCAAGAAGCGCGGCAAGCTGGTCGTCGCGCAGGCACTCGACGCACCCCTGCTGTCCCAGCAGAACCCGTCGAACCCGGACGAGGTGACCGGTTTCGACGCCGACCTCGCGAAGGCGCTCGCCATCTACCTCCTCGGCAAGCCCGAGGTCGAGATCGTGCCGCCGGCGACCGAGACCCGCGAGGCGCTGCTCGCCAACGACACGGTCGACGTCGTGTTCAACACGTACACGATCACGCAGGAGCGGGCGCAGCAGGTCGACTTCGCCGGCCCGTACTTCTCCTCGGGTCTCGCGGTCGCCGTGAAGGCCGACAACTCCGACATCAAGGGGATCGACGACCTCGGCGGCAAGCGCGTGATCGTCGGCGCGAACACCCCCGCGGTCACCGAGGTCCCGAAGCGGCAGTCGAGCGCGGAGGTGCTGTCGTTCGGCACCGACCCGCAGGCGGTGACCGCGCTGGTGCAGGGCCGCGGCGACGCCTACGTCCAGGACATCACGCTGCTCGCGAGCGACGCGAAGTCCAACCCGGACATCAAGGTCGTCGGCAACCCGTTCACCGTCGAGCCCTACGGGATCGGCCTCAAGCACGGCGACCGGCAGTTCAAGGACTTCGTCAACACCTGGCTGAAGAAGATCCAGGACGACGGGCTGTGGGCCGAGGTCTGGAAGAGCTCGCTCGGCACCGTGGTGGAGTCCGACCCGCCGACGCCGCCGGCCATCGGTTCCGTGCCCGGGTCCTGATGCAGGCTCTGCTCGACAACCTCGAACCGCTCCTGCGGGGTCTGGTCACGACGCTGTGGATGGCCGTGGTCGCGGCCGCCGGCTCGCTCGTGCTCGGCGTGGTGGTCACAGCGCTGCGGGTTAGTCCGGTGCCCGTGCTGCGCGGGCTGGCGTTCGCTTACGTGCAGCTGTTCCTGAACGTGCCGCTGCTCGCGCTGCTGGTGCTGTTCGTGTTCGCGCTGCCCGACGCGGGCCTGCTGATGCCGTTGCAGACCACGGCGGTGGTCGTGCTGATCATCTACGAGGCCGCGTACGTCGCGGAGGCCGTGCGCAGCGGCGTGAACACGGTCGCGATGGGACAGGCGGAGGCGGCCCGCGCGCTCGGGCTGACGTTCCGCCAGTCGCTGAGGTCGGTGATCCTGCCGCAGGCGCTGCGCGCGGTCGTCCAGCCGGTGGGCAACGTGATGATCGCGCTGGTGATGAACACGTCCCTCTTCGCGGCGATCGGCGTCGTCGAGCTGACCGCGGCCGCGAACAAGACGAACCTCGTGCACGCCCAACCGATCCCGATCTTCGTCGGCGCCGGCCTGACGTACATGGCGCTGGCGCTGCTGATCGGGATGGGCACCGGTGCGCTGGAGCGGAAGGTGGCGATCTTGCGATGAGCGCCTCGGTTCTGTACGACGAGCCGGGGCCTCGCGCACGGCGGCGGATCCTCGCCTGGTCGATCGTCAGTGGGCTCGTGCTGGCGGGGCTGGTCGCGGCCGGTCTGTGGCAGTTCGCCGAACACGGCCAGCTCGACGCCCGGCGCTGGGAGCCGTTCACCCAGTGGCCGATCTGGGAGTACCTGTTCGTCGGGCTGCGCGGCACGCTCGAGGCGGCCGCGTACGTCGCGGTGCTGAGCGCGGTCGCGGGGATCTTCCTGGCGCTCGGCCGGTTGAGCACCGTGCGGCCGCTTCGCTGGCTGGCGACGGGGTACATCGAGATCGCGCGCACGCTGCCCGTCCTGCTCATGATCTACGTGACGCTGTTCGCCCTGCCCGCCGCCGGGATCAACCTGCCGCTGCTGTGGAAGCTGGTGCTGCCGCTGACGGTCGCGAACGCGGCGGCGTTCGCGGAGATCTTCCGCGCCGGCATCCTGAGCCTCCCGAAAGGACAGTCGGAGGCGGCGCTGAGCCTCGGCCTGTCGCAGGCGCAGACGATGCGGCACGTCGTGCTGCCGCAGGCGGTCCGGTTCGTCACGCCGTCGTTGGTGAGCCAGCTGGTGAGCCTGTTGAAGGACACCTCGCTCGGCTACATCGTGGCGTTCACCGAGCTGCTGTACCGGGCGCAGGTGCTGTCGGCCTACAACCACCTGCTGGTGCAGACGTTCCTCGTCGTGACACTGATCTACTTGGTGTGCAACGGTTCCCTGTCGTTCCTGGCGTACCGCCTGCAGCGGGTGCGCCGTCGGGTCAAGGATGTCGATGACTGATCTCGCTGAGCTGGCCGTCGTCGAACGCTCCGGTTTCACCGAGAGCCGGCACTTCGGGTCGCTGGTCGGCATGGCCGCGGACGGCACGGTGGCGTTCGCTGTCGGCGACCCGGACGCGCCGATGCTGCCCCGCTCGTCGACGAAACCGTGGCAGGCGGCCGGTTGCCGGGCCGCGGGCTTGGTGCTCGATGCGCGGGGGACGGCGCTGTCGGCGGGCAGCCACACGGGGGAGGACCGCCACATTGGGGCCGTGCGGTCGATGCTGGCCGACGCCGGACTGACCGCCGACGCGCTGGCGTGCCCACCGGACTGGCCGGAGGACGAGCCGACGCGCCACCGGCTGATCCGCGCCGGCGAGTCGCCGAGCCGGCTGCGGATGAACTGCTCCGGCAAGCACGCGGCGATGCTGGCGTGCGCCGTGCACAACGGCTGGGACGTCGATGGCTACCTGGCGGCCACACATCCGGTGCAGCAGGCGATCCGCGCGCGGCTGGAAGGGGCGAGCGAGGTGGCGGTCGAGCACGTCGCGGTCGACGGCTGCGGCGCGCCACTGTTCTCGACGACACTGACCGGGCTCGCCCGCGCCGCCCGGGCGATGGCGCTCGCGCCCGCCGACACCCCGGAGGGCGCGGTCGCCGCCGCGATGCGCGCCGAGCCGGAGTACGTCGGCGGCACGGGCCACGAGAACAGTCACCTCATGCGCCTGATCCCCGGCGCGATCGGCAAAGGCGGCGCGGAGGGAGTGCTCATGGCCGCCGCCGCGACCGGCGAGTCGGTCGCGATGAAGGTCATCGACGGCAGCCCCCGCGCGACCACCCTGCTGGCGGTGTCCGTGCTCGGCGCGTTGGGCGTGGACGTCTCCGGCGCCGGCACCCTGACCCTGCTCCCGGTGCTGGGCGGCGGCGTCCCGGTCGGCGAGATCCGCCTCGGCGCCGACATCATTGCCGAACTCGGAACATTTCAGCAGGCTCCATGGTAACTGCCGCGTATCTCCATGGGCGGTTAAGCGCGTCGGGCCCGCACGGCTGTCGCGATCCGTGCAGCGGCCTGTTCCAGGTCCTCGTGCTCCCACACAACCTCTAACCTCCAGTCCGCTTCGGCCAGGCGACGAGCCGTGTCCTCGTCGCGGGCGACGTTGCGTTGGACCTTCTGCGCCCAGTAGTCGTCGTTGGCCTTCGGCGCGCGATAATGGTCCGGGCAGCCGTGCCAGAAGCAGCCGCGCAGTTCCACCGCCACTTTGACTGGTCTGAAAACCACATCCACGGTGCGAGCTACGTCGGGAAGTGGACGTGCGCAGACGCGGTACCGAAGGCCCAGAGCATGCAGCGCCTTCCGCAGCCTCATCTCGGGCTTCGTGTCTCGACTCTTGTTCGCCTGCATCGACTTGCGGGTGGCCGCGTTCGTCGCCCAAGAGGACTCCGCCATGGAGAAGACCGTAGTGTGGCGATCGACGGTCGGCACGGCACCCCTGCGGAGTCGTCACCTCAGCTCAGTGTGCTGTCCGCGTCGCCTTCGCCGGAAACTTCATCCATGTCGGCGGCGGGGTCGGAGCGTTCGAGCATCACGCTCCCCACTAGCCCATGCACATCGATCGACGCTGGATCCGGTTCGGGGCGACCCTCGGCTTCCGCGTAGCGGGTCGCCGAAAGGTAGGCAAGTCGGACAGCCTGAATCACCAGGACGCGCCGCAGGCCATCAGAGACCTCCCCGCGCTCGTGCGCGACCGCTGCGAGACGAGACAGCGTCTCCGCGCGGCGCGCGATGCGGATGTCCGGGTGACCTCTTTCACGGCGGTTCTCGTCGCTGATCAACTCGAAGCGGCGGGAGGGCGGCAGGGCGACCTGCTGCGAGACAGGCGGAATCTTCTCGTTGAGAATGGCCTTGAACTTGCTGGCTCCGATGGCTTGCAGGTAGGCGTTGTACTCGACGGCGTTGAGTGCTGCTTTCGCTTCGGAGTGGACAACTGGCTCGTCCTTCTTGGTCAGGCCCTCGAACTCCCAAAGTGGCCACAGTTCGAGTTCTGCGACCTCGAACACGTCGAGGATCCGCATAGCGACCGCATCGGTGCGCTGGTTGGTCAAATGCCGCTTGACGCGGACCCGCAGTTGCTCGTTGGTTTGACCTACGTAGATCGGCTCACCGTCGTAGTCGTAGAAGGCGTAGCAACCCCACTTCGCGTCCGACCACTTACGTCCAAGATCGTCTTTGGCGTTGAGGGCTGCATCCAACCGTTGCCGGAAGTCCTGGACGGACGGCGCAGGCAACTTGCCCCGAACAGGCCGGCGGGGTTTGGGGGCGCTAGGCACCGATCGCTGCCAACTCTTCTATCGGACGCTTCGTGAACTTGCCATTGATCAGCGGCATCAGGTAGTTCTCGGCAAGCCATGCAACCGCAGGTACGCACACTGCGTCCCCGAACCCAAAAAGTGCCTGGTTCGGCTTGATGTCATCGGCGAGGTCGTAGTCATCGGCGCCCATGAGGCGCGCATACTCGCGCTCTGTCATCCACCGCACGCGTAGCTTGCCGTATCCGACCTTCACCAGCGCTTGCTTTGAGGAACCGCCGCGGGCGGTACGCAGGCAGCCGGCGATGTCATCGTTCCGGATCTCCCACATAGGCGTCCCATTACGGGTCCGCCGGTAGGCAGATCGGTAGGTGTAGCTGCGGGCCTTGCGGAGTGCTGCGAGCCGGTCAGCCTGTATGGGCGACAGGGAGGCTTCGAACGCGGCGATGCGTGTGGCATCCCACCAGCGTTCGTCGTTGTCCGACACGTCCTTGTCTCTGATCGATGCCAGCGTGCCGGCTGCGCCGTGGACGATAGGAGGAAGGGGCGCGCAGTGGGTTATGAGTTTCGAGTTAGAAAACGGAGCCCTCAGCCACGCTGGACGTAGTTGAGGGTTGTTGTCGGGGTCGCTCTCAACGTCGAAGCGGGCACCGACCAGGAACAGACGCGGCCGGGACTGCGGGACGAACCATCGAGCGTCCAGGGTCAGCACGTCGACCGAGTAGCCCAGGGTGTTCAGCTCATGGATTGCGGCCGCCAGGTCGTTGCCGCCATGACTGGTGGCCAACCCAACCACGTTCTCGAGTGTGACAACGTCTGGCCTGCCCTCGCCCAAATCGCGAAGAATTTTCGTGAACCCGTAGAAAGTTGCAGAGCGCGCGCCGCGCAGGCCGGCCCGTGCGCCTGCCAGTGACACGTCTACGCAGGGTGACGAAGCCCATGCGAGAGAGATGCCGGAAGGCAACTCGGTGCTTTCAACGGCAGCGATGTCGCCCAGCTTGAAGGTGTGGGTCTCTTCACAGTCTTTGAAGTGTCGGACGTACATGTCCCGTTTGGTCGCCTCGATGTCGTTCGACCACGTGACCTGGAATCCAGCGCACTCGAGGCCCATTCGGGCGAGACCAATGCCTGCGAAGAACTCCACGGCCACCGGGTCGAGCCTCAGTGCGGTCTGCTTGCTCTCGTTCACTTGACTCCGCCTCGGCACGATCGACACTGTACGAAACCTATCGTGCCGGTGGTGGGACGCCGACCGGCGGGTCGCACTACTGTTCGACGATGAGCTTGTCGTGACGTACGACGCTTGGTCACGTTGTGTAGTTGTCAGGCGAGCTGAGATCGGCACGAGCGCCTCGTAGCCTGCGGAAGCCCGTAGTCGTGAAGTCCGGATCCAGGGTTACCGCGGCGGGGTTCCAGCTTACCGGGGGCGGTGTCACGTGCGCTGACTCGGTCCATACGAAACCTGGCAAGTCCGCAGGAACCGCTAAGGACAGTGCTTCGGAGGTCAGCTCAAGAACGCCCTCCACGTGTGATGCGTCCAGAGTATCAGCTACGAATGCGGCGCTGGAGAAGACGACTTGCCACAGCCGCCACTCCGCACCGTGGCGCTGACTTTTGTCAAACTCATTTCTCGCTAGGTCAAAGCTGTGCTGGTTGGTGGTCCCTGCCGCCTTGACTTCGATCCGCCTGACAACCGGGGATCGCGCTTCGATGTCGTACCCGAAGCTGTTAGACAGTTGTGCTACGTGGATGGGTGCCGCTCCTGCATGAGCCAAGGCTGCGAACGTGATGTGTTCCGCGGCGTCGTCGAGTGCCTTTAGCAGTGAGGCCCGGTCGCCCGTCCCTTCGTCGTTCCAGACATCAATCAGTATCTGGTCGAGATCCGGTTCCAGCCACACCATCGCGTTCAGTTCGTCCTCGGGTATGTACTCACGGGCGACGCCGGCCGAGGTGACAGCGATGTGCAGCCATTGCGGCAGGCGGGCGGCCAACACGACGCGCACGATGCTCCGCAGGGTTGCGTGGTTGTCCGTTTCGCATAGTTCAAGCAAGACGGACTTCATTGTGATGCCGTCACGCTCTTGCCGCGCCAAGTCGAGCTGGATGAGTGTGTCCGCCGGGCTACGCAGGTCAACGGAGGAGAGATGTGAACCTGGCGTGCGAGCTGCGTCGATCCACTCAGCGACATTTCGATGAAATCTCTCGCGCGCCGCACGCGCAAGGAGAAAGACGCAGTATGTGAAACCGTGATTAGCGAGCATTTGGCTTCGTGCTGTCGAAATGCGCCAGCACAGCCTGCATGTCGTCCGCGAATGCTGGCTGGTCGCTATTGCTGACGTCGGGTTCTGGCAGGGCGACCTGCACGAGGCCAGAGTCATTCATTAGCATCCCAAGTGCGCTGATTTTTTCGCGCAATCGATCGTTGACCGCCTCGTCGATGCTGTCTTTGCTGAGAAGGAGGGTGTAATGCGTGAGCACGCCGGCATCAAGGCCAAGGCGATGAATACGATCCTGACTTTGCAGGAAGTGGCCTGCGTTGAATGTTCTGTCCAGGTAGACAGCATGGTGGCACCAGTGATGGAGGTTCACGCCTTCCCCGCACGCGGCTGGATTGGCGAGTAGCACGTGGCAGTCTTTATCGTGGCGAAACCGATCAAGCTCCTGTTCGCGGGTGATCGCCCCGATGGGAGCCCCGTCCTCGGGTGGCACTCCTCCGTGGACCACTGCTGGTTGATATTCATCTAGATAGCCAGCGAGCGCTCGAATGTTGCGTACGAATGTTGACCAGACAATAACCTTTTCGCCTTTTGATGCAGAGGTTCGCGCGATGTTCTCTACTTGATCATATTTCCACGGCGTTTCATATTCACGATATCGCCGCAGCAACTCGGCGATGGGTTCGTTGCCTTGGATGGAGAGTGGTGCATGTGCGAATCCTAGCGCATCGTGCTTGTCCGACCCGGCAACCAGCAGCATCGGATTCGTTGCTGCTTCCAGCAGGTACATCACGATCTGTCCCAGCTTGTCGAACTGTCTACGAGCTGTCGTGTCTAGAGGTAATTGCCCGCGATAGCGTCCTTTTAGCGCGTCGTAGATTGCATTTTGAATTGGGCGCATCTCTTCGTTCCGCACGTCTAATGTGGTGGGTGGCAGATCGAGCCGGGACTTAGGTGTTCGCACGAAATATCGCGTCATCGCGTTGCTGGTGGCGCGGAGGACTTGTTCGTCTCTGCCGTCACGTTCGTTGTACGTCTCGACAGGTAGGATCTGGCGATCCTGGCCGGGGTAGAGGAAGCGCATAAGAGCAACTAGGTCGAACGCCCCCTGTGGCGCCGGTGTTCCCGTGAGCACATCCCGCCGTCGTGCCGCGTACGCCAGATCTAGCACCGCGCGACCATGCACGCCGAGATCACCACGCTTGATGCGGTGTGCCTCGTCGAGAACAATTTGTGTAGGTTTCCGCGCGATAAATTCCCGAATGCGATCGTAGTCAGCGGCGACTCGGTTGTAGTTCGTGAGCAGGATCTCCGTGTGGTGCGGAATGAGCGATCTCTGTCCAGTATGGACCGTGATTACCGGTGCGATCGTCAAGCACTTGTCTGCATCTTCTTTCCAGGCAGAAAATGCGGCGATAGGAGCTATTACAAGAAGTTGCGCGACCTTGCCGCGCGCCTTGCCAAGAACGTAATTGGCCAACGCGACACTCGTTTTGCCGGCACCCGGGACCGAGAAGTCGGCGCCATGGGGAAGGGCGACAATTCTCGCGAGATTCTCGATTTGAAATGGCTTCAGATCGCGCTTGAAACCCACAGATCGCAGTTCAGCCTTGAGGGCTGAGTCATCGATACGAGACGATTCCGTGGGAATCTCTTCGAGTTGTCGTCGATCATTTTGAAGTAACCTTAGCTGTTCGGCAAGCGTTGCCCCGAACTCGATACCCTCGCCGTACAAGCGACGAACTTCTCTGACAGCGGCCAACTCGGCAAGAAACACATCGACGCGCACAACCATATGGTCAGCGGAGCCGCCGACGATGCCTCGAGAGAAGGCCTCCTGCAGTCGAGCCCAAGCGCCTGGGCCTGTATTATCCCGACGTTCGACGACGACGACCGGGCGGTCACGTTGATGCTGTTCGAGATGGATCAAGGACTCTCCCTGAGTCGGTTCACCATCGCGTCGATCTTGTCGATGCGTTCGGTCATTTCAGACTCGTCCCAGTCGGAGAATGCGCGTGCCTTTGGCAGCGCTCCGAGTGCTCGGTCAAGCTCTGCTATGGCCTTGTCTGCTCGCACCAATGGGGCTTTTGCCGCAACGTGGTCCCGTTGCTCCTCGCCCGCTTCGTCGGCGGCCGCAGTGATTGCACTGTTCAGACTGGTCAGCACATGTTGCACCGCGACATGCTCACCACCGAGCGTGACGGTTTCCTCTGGTTGCTTTGTCGCCAAGAACGAGAGAAGGCCACCAAGTGGTGAACCAGAGTCCGACGGGCCGAGGAGATCATCCAGTAGATCATCTTGGCCCGGCTCGGATGCCTTGAGGAGAGGGCTCAGGGCAGGGTCATCCTCGAGTTCTCGTCGTACGAGTTGAGCCGCGTCGCTTCGGCGCAAGTTGCGAAGCTTGCGATACTGGACATTTGCCAGTGTGCCGAGGAAGTACGTGTGTTTAACGCTTTCCGCTTCCAGCGGGCTCTTGTTCTTGATGTGCTTTGCTAGTTCGGTGAAAGCTGACTCGTTGTCTTCAAAGTCAACAAGCATGCGGGTTCCTTGAGATAGGGCCACAAGTTGATGCGCTTGTTGGAGTTTCTCGTGAAGCACCCGCACATCGCCGACCTCGCGATGCATACGCGTAGCTACGCGATTGAAATCTTTGTGTTCTCGGTCGTACAGCTCCTCGATAAGTAGCGCTTCGTTTATCCATGAGTAGTCTTGCTTGAAGTCGCGAGCTACCTGCAGTTCGGCCTCGAGATCGACAAGCTCGTCCACCGTAGCGTCCTTTGGAAGGACCAGGCATCGCACATTTCGTGCGTGGAGGTTGTTGTCTTCGAGATAGAGTGAGCGCAACGCCGCCGAACGTCTATTTCCGTTAATCAAGACGCCATCGGCGGTGACGATGGCGGGGTCCTGCTGTCCTCGTTCACTGAGATCCGCCTTAAGGTCCGGGAACCCTTCTTGTTGGCAGAGGATCTTGTACTGCGCGCTCTGTGCGTCCTGGCCTAACGGGTCGGCGTCGAAGAGATCGGGGCGGCCCGTTCGGTGAATCTCGCGGCGTTGCTCCGCCCTGGTTCGATGATTCATGGCTGAAAAGCGGACCCAAGTGACCTCAACCTCGACTACCGGTAGGTCCTTTTCCGTGCGCGGCCATGCCGGCACAGCGATCTTTCCTAGCTTGTTCCGCTCAGTGAGGAACTCGACCCGGTCCCGATCAAGCTTAGGGTGCGGCAAAATGTCAGCTCCTATACATGGTGGAACGTGCTGGGCCGAATCTCGACGATATCGTGGTTTTGACCCGGTTCCCGCGTCGCTGGAATCCGATGTGTCCAATATATGCCGATATAAGGTTTGTGGGGATGTTGAACAGACTGAGTAAGGTGTTCGGAAACTCTCTGACTCGGTCGCCTTGCCAGTTCCACGTGTCGCCGTCTCCAGCATCAGGCATGATGTAGACGCATGGCGGTGGGACTACCTGGTTACCGATGGTCACCCCATGGTAAGCCTTCATGCAAGGGCGTCGAGCGGTACCGCAAATCTGGTTGTGAAAAATGGTCCCATCGAGCGCGCCGGCCGAATCGGAGAAGAACCGTTTCTGCAGCCGCTTGACTCCCTTGGCCACGTGTGTGCCGGGGTGGTAGTTGAGGCTGTCGCACATCCACCATAAGTAGGTCTCAGTTGCCCAGGTTGGCACGGTCCAGGCTTGACTGCTGTGTGCGCCGTCGGGACACCCCTTCTGTATGATCGCCACATCGCCAAGACCTGCGATGGTGAGCCGATATACGGTGTCGTCGCCGTACTGGGGGCATTGGAGGTTCACGATGAGCCCTCGTTCGAGCATCATCTCGAACAAGCTGGTGATGAACAGGCGCCGCTCAGCGTTGCTGGCGCTCGTGCTGCCGCGAAGCGCCTCGATGGCCATAGGCAAAGCATCGACATATTCCTCGACCGTAAGTCCGTTCTTCTCGAGCAGTGCCCTCTGGCTGCCAAGGTTCCGGATAAGGGTTGAAACACTATCGACGATTTGCGATTGAGGAGCTCCGGCGTGACGGCACGGTGCCGCTTGGTCGGGTGTCATTCCGCACCGTCCCTGCTGGCAGCCGTCAGTGTGGGATCGAGTCTGAGGTGCACCGGACGCATGTGGCCAACATACTTCATGCAGTCCGTAACCGGAGCTATGCCTGCGCGCGTCACCTCCCGCGCCGCGCTTGCATGCGCAGGCTGGTGCGAATCGGTGCTCACGGCCGTCGGTCAACGACCACGACATCCCATCCTGCACTGACGATTATTTCCTGCGCTGGCCCCACACATAGCGTGCTGCGTGTCGATGGTCGATTGTCGAACAAGGCTATTTCGCGCGCTGCGTCCAGGTCCCAGACCCGCACTGTGTCATCCCGGCCAGCAGTGACAGCAACAGGGCACCCATCCATGACTGCGCAGACCACTGCTTGTACGGGACCCTCATGACCCGTGAGGGTGGCGCGGAGCACACCACTGGCCAGATCCCAGACTCGTACGGTTGTGTCGTCACTTGCGGTGACAGCTATTGGCAGGCCATCGACGGTGGCGCACGCGACTGAGCGCACCTTGTCCCCATGGCCAGTGAGTGTTACGCGGCAGACACCGCTCTCGAGGTCCCAGACTCGTACGGTTGTGTCGTCACTTGCGGTGACAGCCATCGGCTGGTCATCGACCGTCACGCAAGCTACTGCGTTCACAATCGCGACGTGGCCGGCGTGCAGAACGCGAGTGGAACGGTCTTTGAGATCCCAAAGCTCGACATCCTTATGAGCCCTGCTGATCACGGCCATGGGCCGCCCGCCGACGGTCGTGCACGCCAGCGCAAACAGTGGTGCGGAGAGATGGACGGTCGCCGTGCAGGTGCCGGTTGTCATATCCCACACCCGCGCAGTCCCGTCCTGGCCCGCGGTGACAGCCACGGAACGTCCGTCTACGGTGGCGCACACCACGGCGTTCACCGGGCCTATGTGGTTCGAGAGAGTCGTGCGGTGAGTGCCGGTGGTCAGGTCCCAAATACGTACGGTGGCATCTTGGCTGGCGGTGACGACCACCGGCTGACCAGCGACGACACCGCAGGCCACCGAGCGTATGTCGGCAGTGTGCCCTGCCGCAGATGGCTCGTCCTGGACAGCGACTGCCAGGTCCCACACCCGTACCGTCTTGTCCTCGCTGGCGGTTATCGCGACCGGCCGGCGATCCACGGTCGTGCATGCCACCGCTCGCACATAGTCGTCATGGCCCGTGAGCACCGTGTGGATGCGCGCGGTGGTCAGGTCCCATACTCGCACCGTCGCATCCTCACCGGCGCTGAGCGCCACCGGACTACCTTCCATGACAGTAGTGGCCACTGCTCGAATCGACGCGTCGTGGCCTGGAAGAGTGGCGTCTAGCGCGCCGCTCGTAAGATCCCAGATTCGCACGGTCTTGTCGTGGCTGGCGGTGACGGCTACCGGCTTGCCATCAATGATCGCGCATGCCACAGCGTTGACCCAGTCCTCGTGACCGGTGAGGGTGACGCGGAGATTGCCGGTAGTCAGATCCCACACCAGCACGGTCTTGTCGTCGCTGGTCGTGACAGCTATCGGCTTGCCATCAACGGTCGCGCATGCCACCGCACGCACCGAGGCGCTGTGGCCAGCCAACGTCGCGGTGCAGGCCCCGGTGATCAGGTCCCACACTCGGACGGATGCGTCGATGCTGGCGGTAACGGCCACCGGTTTGTCATTGACTGTCGTGCACGCAACTGCGTTAACCCAGTCCTCATGGCCGGTCAAGCTCATGTGAAGGCTCGCCGCGGACAGATCCCAGATGTCCACAGTCGCCCGCTGGCCTGCGACAAGCGCCATAGGACGCCCGTGCAGAATCGTGCACTCGACGACCCGGACCGGGGTGCGCAGATTTGTGAGCGTGGTACGCAGAGCCGCCGTCGTTAGATCCCAGACATTCACTGTCCCATCACCGCTGCCGGTCACGACCACGGGTTGACCTGCGATGGATGTGCACGCGGCGGCATACACGGGCGCCGTGTGGCCGGTGAGCGCAGTGTTGAGCGCCACGCTGGCTTGCTGCCCGGTCGCCCAGCGAGGCGGCCATGTCAGCGGTTCCGCAAGTGGCCGGTGTTGCGGCGCGCCAAACCGCGCAGCGTCGGCGGCGAGCAGCTGGCGTCGTCGTAGGGGCGAGACGTGGCGGTGACTCGCGGCGGACGCCCGATAGATCGAACTCATGAGTTGGGCTTCTGGAGCGGACGCGTGGCGTAGCGACATGAGCAGCTCAGCCGGCTTGGCGTGCACCACATAGTTGACATCGGCGAGAAGATCGTCGAGCTGCCCACATTGCGCTGCGTGTGTCGCGAGATGTCGTAACGCATAGGGGTGTGCGCGGGTCCATTCGCGGGAGCCGTCGAGATTGACGGGCACTCGGGACCACAGCAGTTCTGTGAAAGCGCGATGAACCGTGAAACTGGCCAAGCCTTCGCGAAGGTGTTCGGCAAAAGCTTCGTGGTAGAGGCGATACGCGGAGCGGTTTGCCTCGGTGGCCTCGACGACGTACGAGCCCGCGTGGCGCCGGAGCCAGAGCAAGTCCTCGTCGGTGTAGTTGACACCGGCGATATGGGAAGCGAGCTCTGCCCAGATGTCTTCCCACGGCAGACCCTGGCCTTCTGCAAATGCGATTGGCCGTAGCAGGTCCCGAGCGCGTGCGGCCTCTTCGCCAAGGCGAGTTTCGAGGTCGTGGCCCATGGCGTCGCCGGGCAGCTTGGGAAGCGCTTTACGCCACGCGAGGTCATCTGGATCCGGTATTACCGGGTCTGCGGCTAACGTGCTGCTGGTGATGCGTGCGACGAGGAAGGACGGTTCCGACGCCTCCGCCACGGCGCGAGCTACGGCGCTAACGATCTCTGGTCGTCGGTGGGTGTACGGACTGTCGGGAACGGACTCAAGCAGCCCGCGGATTGAGTAGGCGGTCAATGCGGCCAGGTCGGCATAGCGAGGGGCGTCCAGGTCGATGCTGTCCTTTCGCTCGACGCCCAAGTGGCCCAGTAGGTGCGTGCGTATGCCGACCAAGAGTCGAAAGCGGCCGTCCGCGTGGTCAGACAAGGGTCGCAGCACTCGCCGCGTTAGTTGATCAGGGTCCGCCGCTTCGTCGACCGCGTCCACTAGCACTGTGAACGGCGCAGCTCGGTCCGAGAGCTGTTCGAGTAACTCGCCGACAGTGTCTGCGCGCAGGTTCGCCGCTGCTGCAATTCCTTGCATCACCTCGTCTGAAGTGAGGTTCTGGGCGTAGATCACGACGTCGACTGCGTCAGCTGCTGGAATGGCGGCATGCGGCAGCGCGAGCACGTCGATTGGGACCGTGGCTCGCCGTTCGGGATGAGTGAGAGTCGCGATCATGCCGAGGACTGCGGTCTTGCCTGACCCTGGCGCGGCGGTCACCGTGAGCAATGGGCGTGCGGGGTCCGGGTGGTTGAGCCAGCTCGTGATGTCGATCAGCGCCGTCTGTCGTCCAGCAAACCACCAGCCTTGCCCGGAACCCTCGTAACTGCCCATGGCTTTCGCGAGAAACCTGCGCTGGAACTCGGTTTCGCGGTGCTCGGCCTGGCTTTCCCGCTCAGTCGCGTGTTGGATAGCGAGATCGACATCGGTCATCTGGGGGTCGTGGCGTGGGTTGAGCAGAAACGGCGGGATCTCGCCCGTCAGCTGGGCCAGCGTCGAGCTGATGGTTTGGAAGCCGGGCTTGCGTGGATTGTCGTTCATTGCTTTGACCACAGCGTCGAGCGAGAGTGTCGACGGAGAGTGACCTGCCGTGGGCATGCCTTCCACGGCGGCGCGAAGCAATTGAGGGAACGCCCCGGTCTGCGCCATTTCGGTGGGTTGAGCCGAGTTGATGACGACGAAGCCAGACCCCTTGTCACCGTCCCAGTGCCGGATCATCCGGGTGAGGGCGGCAGCGGCGAGGTCGTTCGCCCCGTGACCGGAGTAGCACGTGTCGAGGATCAACAACACTCGGCGTACGGGTGTGTCCAGCAGCATCTTTCGCGCCAGCTCGACGGTTGGCAGCGCGTCGGCGATATCATTTGGATCTGCATCGGATGTGAGAATCACGTGTTCTTGGCTGCCGTCCAGCACTTCGCCGTGCCCGGCGACGTACACCGCGATGAGGTCGTCTGGCTGCCTGGAGCGGCAGAACGTCCGTAGCAGTCTGGCTAGTTGATCTTTGGTGGGATCGAGGCCGAGATCACTGACGTGCTCGTATCCAAGAGAACCAGTGAACAGCTCGACAATCTCGTTCCGTGCGCTCTCCAGCCCCGGCCGGTTCCAATGAGGCGCGTTCGCGTAGCGCGTCACTGCCGTCGCGACGAGGAATCGGCGTCCGCGTTCGTTGGCGGCGTCACTCCGCATCCAAGCCTCCAACAACAGCCGCGCCGGTCAGCTTGTCCGTAAGATATGCGGTCGCATCATGGGCGTGCGCGCCATTGTGAACGATCACGTTGTGAACTCTGTCGCCGAATCGGCCGCGAAGATCCTTCTCTAAAGCCACAATGTCACCGCGGTCCGCCACGTTGGTCCACACCATCTCGGACGAACCAGGCCATGTCGCCTGCCCAGTGCTTGGCCTTGGGTCAAGCTGATCGAAGACCAGATTCTGAATTCCCAGCGGCGAACCTAGCGTCACGAGCGCACGGACAGGATGATCGGGTAGGGCGCACAGTGCTTCGTACGCCACCACCGAACCGAGTGAGTGTGCCACCACGACCCGTGTTTTGGAGTCGATCAACGCCGTCACTCGAGCCCGTGCGGCGTGTCGCAGGTCAGGTTCTTGCAGATAGCGTCGCACCTGCTTCAGATCGAACACCAACGCCCGTAATGCGATCCCGGCAAAGAACTTCGACCGGGACAACTGGCGCAAAGCTGCCTGGGCTGTTCGAGGCGTCCGCGCTAGCGTGTCTCCATCTGGGGGAGCTACGCGTTCGTCGATCAGGGCCGCCGCACACCACCACAAGAACAGTAGTTCCTGTTCCCAGCTTCGATCGACATCAGATGGGCTATAGAGCGGTTCGCCCGTCGCCAACAATTCGCCAGGAGGTCGGAAGAGATCGCCGTAGAATGCCATGGCCAGATCCTGCGCAGCCGTCAGATCATTGCCGGCGCGCGTCATGCCGTCGTTGATTGCTGGCCGCCAGTCGCGCAACAGTGACTGCTCACCCAGAGCCTGCTTGCCCACCCCGTGCACGCAGACGATCCGAGCCACCTAAACGCTCCGCTTCGCAGATGCCGTCAAATCCGACCGTTTCATACGCCTGCAGGGAACACCGACTGCCATTCCTCAGACGTTGTCAGGTCATGGCGGCTTCGTCCAGCAGCCGCGCCGCGCATCGAGCCGGCTGGGGTATCGCAGATGACCCGGGCTGGCGGACGAACGCGGTCGCTGGCCCGGGCGCGACGAGCTGATCCGGATGATTGGGGAGTGAACCGCGACGCTCACCCGCGCAGACGTGCTCAAAGGCCCTCGACCGGGCCTGGCCCCTGGTTGGGTGGGGTCGTGACGCCGACAGGTCGTCGCGAAGGCGGTTGTGGCAGGCGAGGCGAACCCGTACGACAAGCCCGGGCAGGCGGTCTTCGATCAGGTGACGCGCTTCGTCCGGGCGATCGCACGACACGTTGGGCGTCGCGAACTTGCTGGTCGCCATGCCGCCCTCGGTGGCCGGCCGGGCCAGCGGCTCGGGAGCTGAATTGCTCCTGAGTCGGCGGGTGTGCGCACGAGCGCGACTGCGTTCCCTTGGACGCGCTCAGGTGAGCGGTCAGCATGGGAACCGGCGAACGTGCGGGTAATTCGACGCGCTCGACGACCATTGGACCCACTTGACGCACTTCTCGTACGGCATCCGCTGGGTCGGGCGCTGGACCCACCACCAAGCCGACCAGCTGGACCGCCGAGTTAAACATCGGCGCGGCGAGGCCAGACGCGCTGTCGACCCGCTCGCCGACGGTGACGATTCCACGCGGGTAGCACCCGTCCCGAAGAGCCGATCGTGACCGGGAAGTTCGCCTACGGGCATCTTGCGCCGCAGCGCGCGGTGGGTCTCTGCGATCGCGACACACATTCGGCGTTCACGCTCCGAGCGGACGTAGCAGGCGGTCTCGCCGGTAAATCGCGGAGGTCTTACTGCGCCGGGTCGACCACGGCCGGGACGTCCAGCTCCCTGGCGGGTCGCCGCCAGGGACGCCAGCTTGACCCGATCCGGAACGGTCGTTCGTCCGCTGGCCTGCTGGATGTCCTGCAGCGTCAGCGGCGGCTGCCGAGGGGTGCGAGCAGGTGAATGCGTTGAGGATCTTGGTCGTCCGCCTCGGCGCCGACCTGCTGGACGCGTTCGTCCACTGAGTGCCCCGCGCGCCGCCCGTGACCGGGAGGATTAAGGTCGCGGAGGTCGTTCGGAGCACGAGAAGCGGGGAATGTTGGCATGGTGAGCGCGGCGGACGTCGTGGCGGCGGCTGAGCGGTTCGCCGGGGTGATCCCGCCAAGCCCGCTGCAGCGCAACGAGCGGCTGTCCGCCCGGCACGACCTCGACGTGTGGCTCAAGCGCGAGGACCTGAACGCGGTCCGGTCGTACAAGGGGCGCGGCGCGTTCAACTTCGTCAGCGGGCTCGCCGTCGAACTGCGCGAGCGTGGCGTCGTGTGCGCGAGCGCCGGCAACCATGGGCAGGGCGTCGCGTTCGCGTGCGCGTCGCTCGGGGTGCGGGCCAGGGTGTACCTGCCGAGGACGACGCCCCGGCAGAAACGCGACCGGGTGGCGACGCTGGGCGGCCGGCACGTCGAGGTGGTCGTCGAGGGCGACACCTACGACGACGCGGCCGCGGCGGCGCGGGCCCACGCGGAGGCGACCGGCGCCACGCTGATCCCCGCGTTCGACGACCCGCGCACGATCGCCGGCCAGGGCACGGTCGTGAAGGAGATCATCGAGCAGCTCGGGCGCGCGCCGGACGCGCTGGTCGTGCCGGTCGGTGGCGGCGGGCTGCTCGCGGGCACCCTCACGTGGCTCGCGGAGCGGGCCCCGGACGTGCGGGTGATCGGCGCGGAGCCGCTCGGCGCGGCGAGCATGGCGCACGCGCTCGAGGCGGGCGCGCCGGTGCCGCTGGCGCACCTCGACCCGTTCGTGGACGGCGCCGCCGTGCGCCAGGTCGGGCAGCACACCCACGCGATCGCGGCGGCGCACCGGCCGCGGCTGGTCGCCGTGCCGGAGGGCCAGATCTGCGTCGAGATGCTCGACCTGTACCAGTCGGACGGGATCATCAGCGAGCCGGCGGGCGCGCTGGCCTCCGCCGCGCTCGGCGACTTGGAGCTGGCGCCCGGCGCGACGGTCGTGTGTGTGCTGTCGGGCGGCAACAACGACGTCAGCCGGTACGCGGAGATCGTCGAGCGGGCACTGGTGTTCGAGGGGCGCAAGCACTACTTCCTCGTGGAGTTCCCGCAGGAGCCGGGCGCGCTGCGGCGGTTCCTCGACGACGTCCTCGGCCAGGACGACGACATCACGCTGTTCGAGTACGTGAAGCGCAACAACCGGGAGACCGGACCCGCACTGGTCGGCATCGAGCTGGGCACGCCGGAGAACCTGGCGCCGATGCTGAAGCGGATGGAGACCGCGCCGCACCGCATCGAACGGGTGCCGCCGGACAGCCCCCTGTTCACGTTCCTCGTCTGACGCCCGCGTGTGGCCGGTTGTCCACAGTTATCTGCGGTTGGTTCTGGACGTGGGGGTCGCCGTCGTGGGGTCTTCTGGCCAGGGGTGTTTCGGGTAGCGGCCGCGTAGTTCGGTGCGTACCTGTTGGTAGCCGTCGCGCCAGAAGGAGTCCAGGTCGCGGGTGATGGCGACCGGGCGGCCCGCCGGGGAGAGTAGGTGCAGGAGCACCGGGACGCGGCCGTCGGCGATGGTGGGGGTCGCGGTCCAGCCGAAGGTCTCCTGCACCTTGACCGGCAGCACCGGCTCGTCGGCCGAGTAGTCGACGCGGATCTTCGCGCCCGACGGCACCGCGAGGCGGTCCGGGGCCAGTTCCTCCAGCCGCGCCGCGGCCGGCCAGGGCAGCAGGCGGTTCAGCGCGTCGTGGGTGTTGATCTTCGTCAGGTCCGACCGGCGGCGGGCGCGTGCCAGCTCCGGGCCGAGCCAGGTCGGGGCGGCGGCAAGGAGAGCGTCGTCGTCCATGAGTGGCCACGGGGCGCCGAACGCGCGGTGCAGGAGCGCCAGTCGCGCGCGCAGTCTGGTCGCTGCCTCCGACCAGCTCAGCAGGCTCAGTCCTTCCTTGCCCAGTCCGTCGAGCAGCGCCTCGTGCACTCGGTCGCGGTTCGGGTCCGCCAGGGGACGTGCGCGCAGCACGATCGCGCCCAGCCGCGACACGTGCCGGGCCACCACGTCGCCGTCCACCCACGCCACCTCGTCCACAGTGGACAGTAGGGCGGGCGCGGCCCGTTCCGCCAACGCCTGGTCGGCGACGGCCGCCAGGCGGATCTTGCCCTGCGTGCGCCCCGGTTGCCGGTCCGCGCTGGCGATCGCCAGCCAATCGGCGTCCGCCGGGCCGTCAAGCTCGGCCGCCGTGCCGCCCGCCATGAGGTACACGCGCGAGTCCGGCGACCGGCGCCGCGCCAGCCGTTCCGGGTGGGCCAGCGCGACGACGAGCGCCGGGTCGGCGGGACCGGTCCCGCCGGAGGGGACCAGGTCCGCCAGGCGGCGTGCCTCCCGCCGCCAGCGCCGGGCGCGGTCGCCGGAGTGGTCGCCGCGCAGGTCCCGCAGGGCGGCCTCGACCGAGGTGCCCGGCGCGAGGGTGTCGTCGTCCAGGAGTGCGACCACCTCCGCCGCGGTCTTCGCGCCCATGGCCGCCGCGCCGTCCAGGAGTGCCCTGGCCAGCCGGGGATGCAGGCCGACACCCGCGATCCGGCGTCCCCGGCTGGTGACCGCACCCGCCCGGTCCAGTGCGCCGAGCGCCGTCAGCACCTGCCGTCCCGCCGCCAGCGCGCCCGGCGGCGGCGCGTCCCACCAGTCCAGGGCCGTGCCGTCGGGCGTGCCCCAGCACGCCAGCTCCAGCGCGAGCCGCGTCAGGTCGGCCGTGCGAATCTCCGGTTCCGGCTGCGCGGGCAGCGTCGCGTGCTCGTGCTCCGGCCAGCACCGGTACACCCGCCCGGCCGCCTCGCGCCCCGCCCGCCCGGCCCGCTGCTCGGCGACCGACGCCGACACCCGGGTGGTGACCAGCCCGGACAACCCGCGCCGGTGATCCATCCTGGGCACCCGCGCGAGCCCGGAGTCGACGACCGCACGCACGCCGGGCACGGTCAGGCTGGACTCGGCGACCGCGGTCGCCAGGACGACGCGGCGCTCGGCGCCGGGCCGCAGCGCCGCGTCCTGCCGGACGGCCGCCAGCCTGCCGTGCAGCGGCACCACGTTGACGCCGCCCAACAACGCGGTCACCCGCGCGATCTCCCCGACGCCGGGCAGGAACGCCAGCACGTCGCCGTCCGACTCCGCCAGCGCGGTGCGGACCGCGCGTGCCACGCAGTTCTCCACGCGTTCGCCGCGCCGCGGCGGCGTGTACGCCACGGTCACCGGATGGGTGCGGACGTGCGCCCGCACGACCGGCGTGCCCGGCCCGAGCAGCTCGACGAGCCGGTCGGTGGCGACGGTCGCGGACGTGGCGAGCAGCCGCAGGTCCTGCCGCAGGCCGGCCCGCGCGTCGAGGAGCAGCGCCAGCAGCAGGTCGGCGTCCAGGTGGCGTTCGTGGCACTCGTCCAGCAGCACGGTGTCGACGCCGGGGAGGCTGGGATCGGACTGGAGCCTGCGGACCAGCAGCCCGGTGGTGACGACCTCGATGCGGGTGTCCTTCGACGTCCGCCGGTCGCCGCGCACGGCGTAGCCGACGCGCGCGCCGACCGGCTCACCGAGCAGCGCGGCCATGCGGGCGGCCGCGGCCCGCGCGGCGAGCCTGCGCGGCTCCGCCACCACGATCTTGCCGGCGACCCCGTCGGCGAGCGCGAGCGGCACGACGGTCGTCTTCCCGGTGCCGGGCGGCGCGACGAGGACGGCCGTGCCGTGCTCGGTCAGGGCGGCCGCGACCTCGGCCAGCACCGCACGTACCGGCAGGTCGGGCAGGTTCACGGGTAGCCGCACGTCTAAGAGTGTCCGGCACGCACACCCTGTGACGTGTCTGAACCTGTCTGTAGGTTGCGTACAGCCGAACGAGTGTGACCCACGTCACATATATACCTCCTCGTGATCTGAACGTTCGGTCCGTTACCAAACGTATATACGGGTGGTGGTGCCGGCGAGCCGTGCCTGAAACAACGTGGTTGACGCAAAATCGCCGATCTGATAGTGGCTGCAGAAGGAGTGTTTCCATGAGGTTTCGGAACCCTGGCGTCATCGGGGTCGCTGTGCTGGCAACGCTCTCCACAACCTTGCTGAGCGGCTGCGACCTGCGCGAAGGGGACAGCAGCGAGTACGGCGGCACCTACGGGATGCCGCCCGGCAATACGTCCAGAATTCAATTAACCCAAGAAATTCCCGGTCAGCAGGACGCGAGACAGTTCTGACTGAACATGGGTGACAATAATATGCGGCGTAAAACAATTCGCTGGACCGTGGCGTTCCTGTTCGTGATCCTCGGTGCGGCCTGTCCGGCCGCCGGGATCGCCTTCGCAGGTCAGGCCGGCGCTCAGGCCGAGCAGGCGGCGCAGAACGGCACGCTGGCGGACATCGACCGGGAGTTCCTCACGGTTATCCGCTTCGCGAACCTGTGGGAGATCCCGATGGGGGAGCTGGCCGCCGAACGCGGCCGTTCCCAAACCGTCCGGGACGTCGGCGCCGTGCTCGCCGAGGACCACACAAAGCTCGACGTCACCGTCAAGAAGCTGGCGAGCCAGTTCGGCGTCCAACTGCCCGACAAGCCGACGTCGTCGCAGCAGCACTGGATGGACGACATCCGGAGCAAGTCGGGCGAGTCGTTCGACTCGACCTTCGCCGACCGGCTGCGCGCCGCGCACGGCACCGTCTTCGGGCTGGTCGCCGAGGTCCGCGCCGGCACCAGGAACGACGTCATCCGCGGGTTCGCCCAGCAGGCCAACGACATCGTGATGAAGCACATGACCCTCCTCGAGAGCACCGGCGACGTCAGCGCGGAACACGGGATGTTCGCCGAGGCGTCCGCTCGCACCGCCGAGTACCCGGAGAACACGTTGTCCCGGGGCGACCTCGTCCTCGCACTCGTGGTGGCCCTGCTGATGGCCGGCGCCACGATCGGCATCATCCGCTCGTTCAGCGCGCACGGGACGGCACAGCGATGAGCCCGGACCTGATCACGGTCGCCCTGCCGCAGCACGACATCGGCGTCCGCGAGGTCGCCGCACTGTCCGCGCGGGCCTCGTACGTGCTGATGTGCCTGACGCTGTGCTGGGGCATCCTGACCGCCACCGGCTGGGTGCGCAGGCTGACCGGCCACCCGGCGATCCGGTCCGGCCACATGATCCTGGCCGCCTTCACACTCGCCACCGGCGTCATCCACGTCGTCGTGTTCCTGCTGCTGCGCGAGCAGTCGATGACGGTCGCCGGGATCATCGTGCCCTTCGGTGGGAAGTTCCGGCACACGCTCGGCATCCTCGGGCTCGAGATCATGCTCGCGATCACGATTGCCGTGGGGCTAAAGCGTTTCATGCGGTACCGCAACTGGCTCAGGTTCCACCAGTTGGCCTACGCCGCGGTCGCCATGATCGTGGCACACTCCTGGTTCGGCGCGATCGCAAATGGACATCTCGCTGTGTTGTGGCTCGGCGGAATCACCGCCCTGTCGCCCGCGGTGACGTTGACCGTGCTGCGGTTCCTGCCGCCGAAGCTGTTGATCCGAGCGGGACTGCTCGCCGCCGCACCGGCGACGACGGGCACACAGATGGCGGTCATCGCACCGACCGCCGGCACGAACCGGCACGCGCCGGAGCGAAAAGTCCAGGTCAGTGTCGACAACCAGCGGTGCAAGCGATATGGCATCTGTCAGGCGGAGTCACCAGGGCTGTTCCAGCTCATGGAGGACGGGCGATTGCGCTACGTCCGGGACCCGGACACCGACAGCCGCGCCGACGCACAGGCCGCGGCCCGTTCCTGCCCGATGCAGGCAATCCAGTTGCAGGAGGTACGTACCCGATGAACCGGGACGAGCGGATCGTCGTGGTGGGGGCCGGTCTGACCGGCCTGCGCGCGGCCGAACGGCTGCGCGAGCTGAAGTTCGAGGGCGAGGTCCTGATCATCGGCGACGAGCGGGTGCCGCCGTACCACCGGCCCGCGCTGTCGAAGCAGCTCCTCATGGGCACGCTGCAGCCCAGTGACCTGACGCTCCCCGCGTACGAGGAGGTCGGCGCCAAGTGGCGGCTCGGCACCGAGGTCCGGCAGCTGTTGCCGCGCAACAAGACCCTGCAGCTTCCCGGCGGCGAGGAGATCTCCTACGACGGCCTGGTCATCGCGACCGGCGTCGAGGCCCGGCGGCCGAACGACGTGCCCTACCACGACCCGAGGGTGCTGGTGCTGCGCACGCTGCGCGACGCGCTCGACCTGGAGCGGGCCGTCTCGTCGACCCGCGGTCCGGTCGCCGTCGTCGGCGGCGGGTTCACCGGCTGCGAGATCGCGGCGAGCCTGCGCCACCTCGGCCGCGAGGTGACGCTCATCGGTCGCTCCCCGAACCTGCTCGGCAACGTGCTGGGGCCCGCGCTCGGCGACTGGCTGACCGGCATGCACCGCGACCACGGCGTCGACCTTGCGCTCGGCAACTCGGTCAAGGAATGGGACCCGACCCCCGAGGGGATCGGGCTGAAGCTCGACGACGGCTCGACGCTGCTCGCCTCGTGCGTCGTCGTCGCGGCCGGGACCGTGCCGATCACGTCGTGGCTGCGTGGTTCCGGGCTGCCGCTGGACAACGGCGTGGTGTGCGAGCCGACCTGCCACGTCGTCGGCGCGGAGGACGTGGTCGCCGCCGGTGACGTCGCGCAGTGGCCCAACCTGCGGTTCGACAACGTGCCCCGGCGCGTCGAGCACTGGCTCAACGCGGTCGAGATGGGTCGCGCGGCGGCCGAGAGCCTGCTCGCCGGCCGTGGCGCCGCGGAGCCGTTCACGCCGATGCCGCGGTTCTGGACCGAGCAGTACGGCGTGCGCATCCAGGCCGCCGGCATGCCGAAGCTCGGCCCGGACGTCATCACGCTCGGCACCCCGAACGAGGGCACCGGCACGGTGTTCGGCTACTCCCGCGAGGGCCGGCTGATGGGTGTCGTCGGGCTCGACTGCCCGTCGTCGGTGCTGGCGTGGACCGACAGCGTCAGCCGCCAGAACCCGACGCCCCGGCAGCGTCAGCCGCTCGCGGCCGGCGCGCCGGACCGGCCCGCCATCACGGCGGGACCGTCGAAGAAGCGCATCGGCAGGCACCAGCTGCCGGCGAAGGACAAGGCCGGCCGCCGCGGCGACGTCGCCCGCAAGCAGGACATCGGGTGGGTCGGCGAGGACATCCCGTCGCCGGCGGCGACCAGCGGGCCGATCGCGCCGGTCGGCAGGCTCGGCGGACCGCAGAACCCGGTCGACTCGTTCAGCCGGATGCTGCCGGTGGCCGTCCGTCCGCCCGTCGACGGCCAGGTCGTGAGCAACGGCACCGGCCCGGCCGGTCCGTCCCGCCTCGGCCCGACGGACTCCAACGGTCGGATGCGCCCGGTGGTCCGCGGCCGCCAGCTCGGCCCGGCCAGCTCGAGTGCCCCGGCGGAGTCCAGCGGGTACCTGGCTCCGCAGGCGGTTCCGATGGACGGCCCCGGCCGGCCCGGTGGCCCGCAGAGCTCCGCCGGCCGGATGACCCCCGTCGCCCGCAACGGGCACCCGGTGGCTCCCGCCGGTGCCAACGGAAACCCGATGCCATCGGGTGATCGCTTCCGGCCGGCCGGCCCCGGTGAGCAGACCAGCCGCAACGGTTTCCCGGTGGGGGACCGGTTCGAGCCCGCCGGGCACAACGGGTTCCTCGTGGACCCGGGGCATCCCGTCGCCTCGGGTGATCGCTTCGAGCCGGCCGCACGGAACGGGCACTCCGGTGGCCGGTACGAGCCCGCGGGCCGCAACGGGCATCCGTCCTTCCCGCCGCGTCAGGAGCCGGCCGGTCGCAACGGCCACGCCTACCCGATGGGCTCGGCCGACGCAGGTCCCGCAGCCTCCCGGGGGCGGATCGCGCCGGCGGGCCGCAACGGGCGACCGTTCCCCGCGGACTCCGTGGACCGGCACGAGCCGGCGAACGGACACGCCTTCCCGATGGACCCTCCCGGCCGCCCCCGGCGCAACAGCCCCGCGCTCGCGGACCTGCGGGACGACCACGAGCCGTCGGGCCGGCACAGCGGTCGCAGGGCGGCACGGGACGAGCCCGTCGGCCGGCACGGGCACTCCGGTCCGGCTGACTCCGGCTGGCGGATCGAGCCGGTCGAACGCGCGGCGCCGTCGCTGAGCAGGCTGGAGCCGGTGAAGCTGGGCCGCGCGGAACGACCCGGCGCCAGCCCGTCCGTGCCCCCGCCGCTGAGCGGCCGTCTCCACCCGGCCGACCCGATCGTGCGGGGCCGGCGGGACGAGCTGGACGTCACCAGCCAGCTGCCGCCGCTGGACCACAACGGACACGTCCGGCCCGTCATCCCGCCCGCGCGCCCGGGGCCGGAGGACTCCTACGGCCAGATGCCGCCGGCACGGCGCGCGGCGGCCGGCTCGAACGGTCGCCGGTACCGGTAGGTCGCCGAGGCCGCGTTCGAGCGCCACCCGGACGACCTGGCGGCGGCCATTCACGACGCCGCCCTCGGTGTGCTGGAACTGGCGCAGGACAACACCTTGCAGACCGTCCTTTTCGGACTCGTCGCGCCGTATCGGGTGCCACTGTCCGAACGGGAGCTGGCCGTCGCGATCGACGTCGTCGTCCGGGTCGTGCTGAGCCACGTCATGCAGCCGTCGGACCGTCCGGAGCGGACCGCCGCCGACATCGCCTGGATCGCCGACCGCGTGCTGCACGCCGATTCCGCGCCGTTGCGGTAACAGCTCCCGGACGAATATTCGTCCGGTTGACGATTCCTGGACAGAATATGGTCAGACCCGCGTCGGGTCCGGCCGGTCCGCGGAAAACCCGCAATTCTTGAAACATCATGTCGTGGCGGAGCGATCGTCACGGATATGAGGCCTGCGGTGTTCTGGCGATGAGCTCGCGGACCGGGAACTAGACCCCGGGCCGCCAGATCATGGGCGCGATCTGTTCCGCCCGAATACGCCAGTTCTCACGCCGGTACCTGAGCACCACCACGCCCAACAACGCGCTGCCCACCAGTCCGCCGAGCACCGTGAGGACGATGTTGCCACCGTTCCCGCCGAGCACCGCCGCGCCAACTCCCAGCAGTAACGCCACAATCGCCAGACCGGCGGCGGCCGGCTGGTCCACCCAGGTCCACCGCTTCGCGACGGCCACCCGCTCGAGCAGCGACTCCGCCGCGGCGTTGACCGACCGGTCGTCGAGCCGCAACGACAGAATTCGCCGTGCCGCGTCCTCGACGATCCGCAGTTGCCGGATGCTGGTTATTTCTACTTCGTTGTCCCGGGTGACACTCAACGCGCCTATCGCCTCGGCGTGTAGGTTCTCGGCAATTCGGCGTCGGGTGGCGGGATCGGCAAGATCGTCGTGCACTGCGGTGCCTTTCAATGAAGTGACCGGACAGCCGGATGTTACCCACGTCCGCCGGCTGGACGCGAGAAAAACCTTGTGTCGCAACGATTGGACTGACAAACCGTGACCCGTCGAGTAACCGCGCAGCCGAGCTCGCGAATGCTGGCGCTCGCCGCGGCGGGCGTGAACCTCGTCGTGTGTGGCGCAGTCGCCGCCGTGCTGATCGTCCTGCGCGCCGGGCCCGCGCAGGAGACCCAGGCGGACGACGGGTTCGCCACGCCCGGGCAGCAGGAGACGGTGACCGAGACCGCCTACCCCGAGGACGCCGTCCCGACCGACTCGAGCACGTGGCAGACGACCTCGACGACTTCGACGACCTCGGCGCCGCCGGCCGACTGCCAGCAGGTCGCCGGGCCGGGCGGCATGACGGCGTGCGTCCCGAACGGCTGGCCGACCAAGGTCGCCACCGGCCCCGGGGCCAGGCAGGCCGACGACCCGACCGGCGCCCGCTGGCTCCGCTACGGCGGCTCCGCGACGGCGGTCACGGACTCCTACCAGGTGCACGCCGACTACGAGCGCACGTTCTCGTCGGACAAGGCGAACTACGTGTCGCTGCGGCTCGAGCCGACGTCGGTGCGCGGCATGTCCGCGATCGACTGGGAGTTCGAGTACGACGCGACCGACGGCCGCCGGCACGTGCGGTCGGTGTACTGGCTCGCGCAGGGCTACGAGTACTTCGTCTACGCGTCCGCGCCGGTCGCGCTGTGGCCGGACACCCAGGAGATCTTCGACGTCATGCTCGACAACGCGACCCCGTGAGGCAGCAGATGGACGACACAACGCCACCGCACGGCTTTCCGCGGCCGGTGTACACCAACGGTTCCCAGCCGGGGCCGGCGCCGCAGGCGCGGGACGACACCACCCGGTACCTGAGTGCAGCCGCGCACCTGGACCCCGAGTACGCGAACGACGCGATCCGCGAGTTCCTGGTGGAGGACACCCGTCAGGTGCCGCCGTCCGCCGGGCTCGACGTCGCCGCGGTGCTCGGCGAGGCGGTGGCGGCCCGCACCCGCCGCAAGCTGCGGGACATCGCGCTGACACTGCTGTTGTTCGGTTTCCTGTTCGTCGCTTCGCCCGAACTGGTCGCCATGTGGATCGTGCTGGCGATCGCGGCGAGCGTGCCCCTCATGCGCCGGGCGCTCAAGAAGTTGGGGATCTCGACCAGCGTCGCCTGGTACGTGGCCGGCGGCGCACTGCTGCTCGTCGTCTTCGTCACGGTCCTCCCGGACCTGGTGGACGAGCTGTTCGACAGCGGGTCGAGCGGGTCCGGCTACTCGTCCGGCTACCCCACCTACGCCGTCGAGCCCGCGGCGTCCGCCGGCGCGCTCATCGGTGGCATCCTGATCTTGGCGGCGATGCTGGCGGTGCTCCTCGCGGACCGGTTCGTGGTGTGGAAGCACCTGAAGGACCGGTTCTGGCGCAACCGCCTGAGCACCTCGGCCCCGGACGTGTCGGAACGGACGGTGTTCCAGTACAGCCCGGCACGGTTCCTCACACAGCTGCGGCGGTACGCGCAGCCACGGTCCACGATCGCGGCCGTGCGGCCGGACGAGCCGCCCCAGCGAACCCCCGGCGGGCCGGTGCAGCTGATCGTCTACCGGGACTTCGTGCCGTTCATCGGCTCGGGACTGCCTGAGGAGCCGTGGTCCATCGCGGTTCCCCTCGAGCGGGCGCCGGAGACCGTGCCCGAGTCGGAGCTGACCACGGAGTCGCTCTACGAGGGCATCCGCACGGAGATCGAGTCGCTGCGGGAGATGAGCACGATGATGCCGGGGCGGCGGCTCGGCGAGCTCACCGTCACCGAGCGGGTCATCGTCTCGGCGGACGAGCTGATCGACCACATGGCCGACCCGACCGCGGCGGACTTCCTGCGGGGCCCCGGCCACGCGCCCTACACGCTGGTGCGGCGGGACCGGGCGCAGGCGATCAAGACGGATCCGTTGGAGTGGGCCAGGTACTACCAGTGCTACCAGGTGGAGACCTGGGACCGCGACCTGGTGGTGTCGGTGTTCGTGCACGTCGCCGTCGGCCGCGACGTCCTGTACGTGGAGTGGACGCCGTGCATCCTGCGGCCCATCAGGAAGAAGTACCAGGCGATCGACGAGATGCGCCGGTCGCCGCTGCGGCCGTTCGGCCAGGCGCTGCTCGACCTGGTCCGGTTGCCCGCGTCGCTGCCCGGCCGGCTCAAGCACACGTTCACGTTCCTGCGGCCGCTGCCGCAGGACGGCGGGATCAGCCCCGCCATGTACGGCGTGTCGTCGACCCTGCGGGAGCTGGCCTCGGATCCCGAGGTCCACAACTACTTCCAGCTCTCGGACATCGACCGCTACCTGAAGACCATGGAGAGCAGGTCGATCCTCGCGGTGAGCCGGATGATGCGCGCGGCGGGCTACTCGGCCGCGTCGTTCGACCAGCAGGCGGCCACGGTCGTCAACAACAACGTCAACATCGGTGGGTCGGTGGACGGCAACGTGGTCGCCGGGACCGGTAACAAGGTCGGCGCGACACCCGCGCGGTCGGCCTGAGCGGAAGGAGTTCGATGGCAGGGAACAACATCAACGTCGGCGGCAACGTCGGTGGCAGCGTGGTCGCCGGCGAGCACAATGTCGTCGGCGCAGTCGTCGGCGCGCCGCACACGCCCGCCGCCGAGCAGCCGCGGGCGGCGGGCGCCGGCAAGACGCCGAGGTTGGGCTTCGTGCTGGACGTCGTCGGGTACGGGCAGCGCGACGCCGACGGCCGGGAGGACCTGCAGCAGCGCCTCGACGAGCTGGTCGGGCGGGTGCTCGCCGACCTCGGGGTCAAGCCGGCGGACACCGTGACCATCCCGGAGGGTGACTCGAAGATCGTGTTCCTGCCGGTCGGCGCGGACACCTCGACGGTGCTGCCCCTCCTGCTCTCCGCGACCGCGGAACGGCTGCGCCGGGACAACCGGCGCTACACCGACCGCATGCGGCTGCGGATGGCCGTCGGCACCGGGCTGCTCGGCGACGCCCCGCTCGGCCACAGCGGCGACCTGATCGTCGACCTGAACCGGCTGGTGAACAGCGCCGTGATCCGGCAGGCGGTGCTCGAGAACGGCGAGTCCGACCTGGTGCTGCTGGTGACCCACACCCTCCACGACGAGGTCATCCGCCCCGGTTACCTCAACCGGGACGAGTTCGTCCGGGTCGACGTGACCATGCGGGAGTTCACCGCGCCGGGCTGGCTCTGGCTCGGCTGAGCCTCAGCCCTTGGCGAGCACCGCCTTGAGCGCGGCGGCGAACTCGGCGGGCGCCTCCAGGTGCGGGGAGTGGCCGACGTTCGCGATGACGACCTCGTCGTAGGTGCCGCCGGCCGCCGCGTACCGGTCGAGCACCGCCCTGGTCTGGGTGATCATCGGCTGCGGCGGGTGGGTGTCGGCGCCCGGCCAGTCCGGCAGCGCGCCGAGCTGGCCGAGGTAGGCCATGTCGAACATCGACGTCTCCGACACGATCTGGTCGTCGGCGCCACGCAGCCACAGGATCGGCGGCTTCTGGTCGATCGTGTCGAGGTCGTCGACGCGGAAGTGGTTGGGCGCCATGGTGTTGAGCACCCCGCGGGTGCCCGCCCGGACGCCCGGCCACACCTGCGTGGTCGCCAGGTCGCCGGGGTAGTGGTCGTCGTCGATGACCGTGCTCAGCATCGACTCGACGTAGGTGTCCGCGTCCGCCGGCTCGAACGGCGGCTTCACGTAGAAGGCGAGCATGATCTGCCTCGGGGAGAACGGCGAGTCCGCCGACCGGTCGCCGTCCCGCAGCCGCTGGACGAACTCCGGGTTGACCCCGCCCGCGCCCGCCCCGGCGCCGTCGGCCGTGACCGGTTCGCCGTCGGCGCCCCGGGTGCCGCCGAAACCGTACGGGGACACCGGGTTCACGAGCGTCAGCGTGCGCACCAGCGCCGGGTGGTCGCGCAGCAGCTGCATGACCACACCGCCGCCGAGGCTCCACCCGACGAAGTGCGCGGACTCGATGCCGAGCGCCGCGCACGTCGCCACGACGTCGTCGCTGTAGTCGCGAACACCCCGGGTCGCGTCGACCGGGGCGGGGTCGCTGTCGCCGAACCCGCGCAGGTCGAACGCCAGCGGGCGGTACGGCTCCGGCAGGTCGAGCAGCTGCCGCTGCCAGAAGAGGCTGGAGGAGATGTTGCCGTGCACGAACACCACCGGCTCGCCCGTGCGGTCAGTGCTGCGCCCGGCGACCTCCAGCACGTTCACGGTGAGCCGGTCGGTGGCCACGCGGCGGGCGGTCACGCCGTCGAACAACGTCATGGTCGATCCTCTACTCAGGACAGCCAGCTGGTGACCTGGGCCATCGCCGAGGTCGCCCAGCCGAGCTGCAGATGGTTCGCGGTGCCGATCAGGGCGGTGCCGCCCAGGTTCCCGACACCGGTGGTGCTCAACGCGCTGGCGACGAACACGATGCCGTCGCTAGGGCCGCGGGTCTCGTTCCACACCCCGACGATGTTCGGCGCGCCACCCGCCAGCAGGTACACCCCGACCCCGGCCGGCGTGCCGGCGCCCTGGATGGTCGAGATCAGCGAGCCCGCGTCGATCGCGGCCTGGATGCCGGGCCCGTCGGTGTAGAAGCCCTGGCCGCCGTAGTAGGTCGTGTACCAGTCCTGAGTGGACCCGTTGACGCCGAACGTGCCGTCCCAGCGGGCCAGCATCTGCCGCTGCCCCGGATAGGCGTCGTAGCCGCCGGTCGGGGTGATCGACAGCTCCGGGTGGTAGGTGTACTGGCCGAAGCAGGTCATCCGGGTGTGCGGGCTCGGCGCGTTGATCGTGCCGCCGCACTCCGGCCAGATCGAGAGGTCGTGCGACCAGCCGTGGGCGAACGGGTAGTCGTAGCCGCCGTTCGGGCCGCCGAGGGTGACGAGCTTGCGCACGTCGCCCGCGTAGGCGCGGCCCCACGACGGTTTCACCGACGACACGTAGCTCCGCGCGGACATCATGCCCTTGCTCCAGCCGACCACGTCGACCTTGCTCACGCCGAGCCGGGACCTGATCACCGCGACCGCGTCGCCGACCTGTTGCGCCTGCTGCAGGTTCTCGCCCTGCTTGTGCGCGAACCCGATCGCGAACACCCGGTAGCCGCGCGAGTCGAGGTACTGCATCAGCCCGGTCGACGGGCACGTCGCCGACCCGCAGCCGAACCCGCCGGACTCGTTCGGGTTGGCCCACGCGCGGTCGGGGTTGTCGTTGGCACCGTGGACGAGCAGCACCGGCGTCGCCTTGGCGCCGGTGGACCAGTGCGGTGCGGAGTAGAGCAGGAACCGCGACGACGACGGCTTCGCGACGTTGCCGAAGAACGTGCGCCGCTGCCCGTCCTGGTCGCCGCGGCCGTCGGGCGGGTACTGCTCGTCGTGGAAACCCGTTGTGGTGTCCCGGTAGCGGTCCACCTTCGCCCAGCCGTTGGCCACCGAGGTGAACGTGGCCTCGAGCGTCAGGTACGCGGGGTCGGCCGCCGCTGAGCTGGTCGCCGGCACGAGTAAGGCGGCGACCAGCAACGGGATCGCGAGCAAACGCATTGGGTGTCCTCTCAGGACAGTGCGGCCGCGACGGCCTTCGCGCCGTCGTCGCCGAACAGGATCGAGTAGTGGTTGGTGCCGGGCACGGTCGTCACGGTGAGGCCCACCGCGGCCGGGTCCGGGTACAGGCCGCCCGGCTCGTCGAACATGCCGCGTTCGGCACGCAGGAACGGTGTCCCGGGCGGCAGCGCGGCGTGGGCCGCCCTCGGCGCGGCGCCGGTGTGCAGGTCGACGAAGTCCGCCCGGACCGCGTCCCGGCTCACCCGGCTGCGCAGCTCGGGCTCCGTGCCGGTCAGGTCGTAGTCCACATAGGACTCGACGGCGGGGCTCCAGTCCGCGAACGCCGGGTGCTGCCGCCAGAAGTCCCGGTACTCCGCCCGCGAGGCGAACCGCATGTCCAACCGGCGGACGGCCGGGCCGAGCAGTGTCTCGAGGTCGGCATCGGCGGGCGCGGCAAGGGGAGCGCCGCCGTCGACCAGGACCAGCCGCCCGACCCGCGACGGGTGCCGGTGCGCGAGGACCGCCGCGACGAAGCCGCCCATCGAGTGCCCGACGACGGTCGCGCGCTCGATGCCGAGGGCGTCCAGCACCGCGACGCAGTCGGCGGCGTGGGCGGCCATCCCGTAAGGCCCCGGCAGGTCACCGCTGCCGCCGCGGCCACGCAGGTCGGGCGCCACCAGCGGCCCCGGGTGCAAAGCCGCGACCGGCCCCCACGCCAGGTGCGACGCCGTGATGCCGTGGATCGCGAGTACCGGCGGTCCCGCCGCGGCCACGCCCCAGGTCGCCACCGCCAGCTCGCCACCCGGCACGGGAACCCGCGACATCCTTGTCATGCGACGTACCTTCCGCGATCACCCGCGGGCCGGTCAACGTGTCCGGCCGCCATCGTGGGCAGAACGGACATGTGGGCCGCCCACACGGGAACGCCGCCGAGTATGGATGTCCGAGACGTGGAGCCCGCACCCACCAGGTCGTAGGTTCACGAGCCATGGAGCTTTCCGGACGACGGGCACTGGTCACCGGCGCGGCCAGCGGCATCGGACGCGCGTGCGCGCTGCGGCTCGCGGCCGCCGGGGCCGAGGTGGTCGCGGCGGACCGGGACGCCGACGCACTGCGCGACCTGGACCTGGCCACGGTGGTGGTCGACCTCGCGGACCTCGACGCCGTCGACCGGCTCGATCTCGCGGTGGACATCGTCGTCAACAACGCCGGCCTGCAACACGTCGCGCCGATCGAGGAGTTCCCGCCGGAGCGGTTCTCCTACCTCCTGCGGGTGATGCTGGAGGCGCCGTTCCGGATCGTGCGTGGCGCGCTGCCGCACATGTACGCGGGCGGCTGGGGCCGGGTCGTCAACATCTCCAGCGTGCACGGGCTGGTCGCGTCGCCGTTCAAGGTCGCCTACGTCGCCGCGAAGCACGGCATCGAGGGGCTCTCCAAGGTGATCGCGCTGGAGGGCGCCGCGCACGGGGTCACGTCCAACTGCGTCAATCCCGCCTACGTGCGCACCCCGCTGGTGGAGAACCAGATCGCGGCACAGGCCGAGCACCTCGGCATCGACGAGGCCCGGGTGGTCGAGGAGGTGATGCTCGGGCCGGCGGCCGTGAAGCGGCTCATCGAGCCGGCCGAGGTCGCCGAAGTGGTGGCCTACCTGTGCGGGAACAGCGCGTCGGCCGTCACCGGGACGTCGGTGAAGATCGATGGTGGATGGACCGCGCACTGAGCGTTGTGTAGGAACCGAACACATCCGGCGGGGTTGTTGTGGACGTGGGGGCCATGTCGGAATCCGTCAGCGCTCCCCTAGGGTCATCGCGTGACGCACGCCACAACGATGTTGCGGACCCGGGGACTCGCCAAGGAGTTCAACGGCTTCCATGCCGTGCAGGGGGTGGACCTCGACATCGCGGCCGGCTCCGTGCACGCGCTCGTCGGCCCGAACGGCGCCGGCAAGACCACGTTGTTCAACCTGCTGACCGGGTTCCTGGCACCGAGCGGCGGCACCATCGAGATCGACGGCCACGACGTGACCGGCCTGCGTCCGGAGCGGATCGCGCAGCGCGGGGTCGCCAGGTCGTTCCAGATCACCAGCCTGTTCGACGAGCTGACCCTGGCCGAGCACGTGGAGCTGGCGCTGCAGGGCCGGGACGGCACCGGCTACCGCTTCTGGCGCTCCGACAAGCAACTTCGCCGCTACCGCGCCGAAACCGACGACCTCCTCGACCAGGTCGGCCTCGCCGGGCGCGCCGGCGTGGTCGCCGGCAGCCTCGCGTACGGCGAGAAACGCGCGCTGGAGCTGGCACTCGCGCTCGCGTTGTCGCCACGGTTGCTGCTGCTCGACGAGCCGACGGCCGGCATGGGCGTCGAGGACGTCGCGCGGACGGTCGAGCTGATCAGACGGGTCCGCGCGGACCGCACGATCGTGTTGGTGGAGCACAACATGAAGGTCGTCGGCGACCTGACCGACCGGGTCACGGTGCTGCAGTTCGGCAAGATCCTCGCCGAGGGCCCGTACGAGGAAGTCCGCAACGACCCGCGCGTGATCACCGCCTACCTCGGAGAGACTCCGTGAGCGAAGCGAACAATCCAACACTGCTTAGTGTCCACGATGTCACCGCACGCTACGGCGAGGCGCAGGTGTTGCGCGGGGTCTCGCTCGAGGTGGCCGCCGGCGAGGTGGTCACGCTGGTCGGGCGCAACGGCGCCGGCAAGACCACGCTGCTGCGGTGTCTGATGGGCCTGCACCGGTCGATGGCGGGCCGGGTCGAGCTGGACGGGCGGGACATCTCGAAGTTGGCTCCGCACAAGCGGTGCCGGCTCGGTCTCGGCTATGTGCCGGACGACCGCGGCATCTACGCGACGCTCACGGTCGAGGAGAACCTCACGCTGCCGCCGACCGTCGGCCCCGACGCGTGGTCGCTCGAGAAGGTGTACGAGACCTTCCCGGTGCTCGCGCAGCGGCGGCGTCAGTCGGGCACGCACCTCTCCGGCGGCGAGCAGCAGATGCTGTCGGTGGCGCGGGTGCTGCGGATGGGCGCCCGGCTTCTGCTCGCCGACGAGCCGACCGAGGGGCTCGCGCCCCTGCTGGTCCAGCAGATCGGCGAGATCATCCGCACCGTCAAGGCGCACGGTGTCACCGTGTTGCTGATCGAGCAGAACATCCACTTCGCCTCGACCGTGGCCGACCGGCACTACCTGATCAGCCAGGGCCGGGTGGTCGAGTCACTCGACAACGCCGAGGTCGCGCAGCGCGAGCACGAGCTGCTCGAGTACCTCGGAATCTGAGAAAGGAACCTGGAAACATGGCAACGAGGTTGAAGGTCGCGGCAACGGTCGTCGCGGTGGGCGCCGTGCTCGCCGGCTGCGGCGGCGGTCCCCAGAGCGGCGGCGGGAAGGTCTCCGGCGACGCGATCAAGCTCGGCGTGATCACCGACCTGTCCGGCGTGTACTCCGAGCTGGCCGGCAAGAACGCGGTGGCGGCGGTGGAGATGGCCGTCGACGACTTCAAG
>Ga0193742_1000237_pt1 | contig 40392 bp, 39 predicted proteins | sample L2c1metaG_FD_165511 | JGI IMG/M metagenome (GOLD analysis project Ga0193742, IMG submission 165511) | Soil microbial communities from a riparian zone of the East river system, Colorado, United States - L2c1 | ecosystem: Environmental > Terrestrial > Soil > Riparian zone | place: USA: East River... | reverse complement strand
TCTGCCCTTGGAGCTAATTTCTCTGGGGCACTTTCCCGGAATGAACTGCGCAACTGCCACTCGTACCACTGAAGTTGTCTAAGCAACGATTATGGTGTGGAGGGGAGGGAGGGGGTAGCATGGAGGGTATGAGAATCGAGATTCCAGGGGGTAGAAGTCCCGAAGGTGAGGCGCTACGCAACTTCCGCGTCCAAGCCGGCCTGACTCAGAAGCAGTTGGGTGAGCTATCCGGCATGAGTACTGGATCGCTGGGGATGATCGAGTCGGGGCACTACCGCCCGTCGGTCCAGGCCATCGGGATCATCGCCACTGCGATGGGGCTCCTGCTCAGCGAGGAACAAGCACTACTCGCCCTGCGAGCGCAACCGTGGAACCGGAAGGTCTCGATCACCGAGGCTCGCGGGGAAAAGACATATGGGACATCGGGCGGTGTCGTACTCACTGACGAAGTGATCGAGCGCCTGGTTGAGGACTTCCTAGATGCCTAGAAGGTACAAATCCACCAAGCCCTACCGCCCCAACACGGGAGAGGAGAAGGCCGTGTGGCGTTGGCACCGCAAGCCCAACGAGTTCAACACCTGGTGCTGGTACCGCCAGCAGGAGGTAGGCGAGCCCGGCTGCGTCTGCCCCGTACAACTAGAACGAGAGGGATACCTTCGTGTCCGAGCCACTGACACCTGCGCCAGCTACTTCCGAGGACGAACCATCGCACCTACAGACGAAGCTGCCTGATCTGAGCGATGTGCCTCTGTCCGCGCTCCGCGACCTGCAGTTCCTGGACGGCGAGTTGGAGAGCATCCTGCAGCAGATCGCGAAGCCGAGATTCAACCTGGGTGGCGCTGGCCCGCCCGGACGTGCTGACTAAGGAGATCCATGAAGATCTGGTCGTGCAAGATCGGTGAGATCTACGAACTCCCATCCGGTGGCGCTGATGCCCCGATGCGCGAGGCTGTGCGGCGGGCGTACATCGAGATCACGGGAAAGGAGCCGGACTTCTGCTTCTCGGGCTGGGGAGCGGAGCTGACCGTAGATGAGCGGGAGGTAGTTGAAGGCTGGGAATCCGTGTGAGAGCCCTTCAGGTAGTCGGGATCGTGGTCGCGGTCATGTTCGCGTTCTGTATCGTGTGCTGGATCATCGGGGCATTTGTGGGTATTGCCGTCAAGCCTTACTAACTACTTGATCTTCAACCCTTGCACCCCACCCCTCCCTGAGGGTAGGATGGGGTTACCGGCATTCGTCGGTAACCTCAGTTTTCACCTACCCGAGAGGGAGTTTTGTCATGGACATCCAAAAGAAGATTTCCAACCTGAACGGGCTTCGCTGGGCCTGCCGGGCAGCCATTGTGGCCGCTAGCGGCGTCAGCGTGTGGGGCAACTTCCTCCACGCTGAGCGCACCCCACAAGCCATCGCCATCAACGTCATGTCACCGATCCTGCTGCTGTTCGCGCTGGAGCTGGGATCACGTATCCCACTCCGCGAGGACTCGCACTGGACCTTCCGGCTACTCCGACCGCTGGGAATGATCATCATTTCTGGTATCAACGCCTGGTTGAGCTACTGGCACCAGCAGGAGGCGTTCTTCACCTACGCGAAGGACATCCAGACCTCCTACCTGCTGCCCATCGGTATCGACGGCTTCATGTTGTACGCCTCGATCTCGCTGCTGGACCTCAACGTGAAGGTGCGCCAACTCCTGGCCTACCTGGATGGTGACAAGGTCACCACCTACAAGCCACGTGACCCCGAAGCTCCGATCAGGGTGAAGGCCGAAGTAGTCAGCAAGAAGCAGCAGATCGCAGAGATCTACAACCGGTTCCCCGAGTGGAAGCCGGCGCAGATCGCAGCCAAGGTTGATGCGACGCCGAGCTACGTGTACGGCGTGCTGAAGGAGCTGAAGGCCTTACGTGACACCGAACCGGCGACCGCGTAACCTAACCCCTGGTCCACAGGGGTGGCCCCAGCAAGAAGCCCCCCACCTTCACAGGTGGGGGGCTTCTTCGTTGCTACCGGAACTCTGGGTTATTCAGGTAGGCCACGTACGCCTGGAAGCATTCAGGACTGCAGACTGTGTCTCCAGATCCTTCCTTGTCCCACGGGTACGGGTTGCCGCAGTTGGCGCACTTGCCCCACTGCCTACCCGTCGCGCCCTGTCGGTTGATCTCAGCGTAGGCCAGGTGGGTCACGTACTGACCCTGGTGTGTCTGGTCGTACTGCTGAGTCATGGCAACGAGTTCCTCGTCGGTGAGCTGTTCCTGGCTCATTTGCAGCTCGGATCCTGTGGTACCACCGCGATCGCAGCGTAGGCGCTGTCGGCGTGGAAGGCGACATACACCCGGTTGCCGTGGTCGCACTTGGTGGACACATTGGAGAAGCCGTCTGGGAAGTTGATGACGTCAGCCTTGCCGGTGTTCTGCGTACCGACCGGAGCATCGTTGTACGGCTCCATGGCCTTGCCGCAACCGGTGAGGGTTGCGGCAAGAGCCACGGTTGCTAGAAGTACAGCTACCTTCTTCATTACCGGCGAGCCCTCCAGGCTTCCAGCTGACGCGAGCGGCGGCCCTTGTTGTAGGCCTCCACCAGCATCTCTGCGACGCCCATGGACACCTTGCCCTTACGGATGGCCGCGAGGCCGGTGGCCTCAGCGATCAGCGCACGAGGTCCAGCGAAGGACTTCATGACGTCGATCAGGCGGTCCAGATCGAGCCGGCTGCCGTACTCGGCGAACATCCGGGCGATGCCTTCGAAGACAGGACCCTGTGCGCCGAAGCGGTCGTTGCCCCAGGCCCGGGTGACAACCAGGATGGTGACCTGGATGAGGCTCGGGTCGGCCTCGATCTTCTGAGACAGGGCGTACACGCGCTCTACGACCTTGACGCAGTTGACGTTGCCGTTGGCGGGGATGTTGCTGATGGTCCAGCCGTAGTTCCCCAGGATCTCCTGGATGTCGCGGGCGTTGTCACCTTCAGGGCCGTCCGTGTTCAGGCTGACCTTGAACTTGTCGATCACCGGAGGCTGAGTGGTGTCGTTCAAGTCGAGGAACATCTGTGCTTCCTCAGCCAGAGTCAGGCCGTGGAACACGTGGGCGTTGATCGTGCCCGCATTGTCCGTTACCCGGCGGGTGGCTTCCCAGCGGTGCTGACCATCTATGATGATCTTGGAGCGGTCCTTGCGCACTGACACAGTGATCGTGCCGACTGCGGCAGGGTTGTAGTTCTTCACCATCCTGGCAACCTTTGCCAGATTGATGCCCGTTCGCTGAACGCGACGGTCGATTTCCAGCTCATTCACTGGAAGATCGAGGTCTTCGAACACCTCGGTGGCTTTACTCATTCCTTGTCGATCCTTTTCTTGAGGGTATTAATGAAGGCGTGTAGGGCACGCTTTCCTTGCTCGAAACTCTTGATGTAAGCGAGTAGTTCAGCCTGGTTGATTTCAGGATTGAGTACCCCTATTCGGGTGACTCCCTTATTCATTCCAGACAGCTGGGACAGCGCGGTAGCAAGAGCGTCGCGCTGATCAGCAACACTGACGATGTCTCCCGTCAGTCCACTTGACCTGAGCCTGTCCACTGCGCCTCGCGCTTCGTAGACAGACAACTCGCCGTGCTCCAGACGATGCCGGATATCGGCTAGACCTGTTGCCAGGCCAGGATCAGTGTTCTTGAGGAAGTGCCCGTACAGGTAGGTGACTGAGGCCAGGTAAGACTCTCCTGTCCCCAGGCCCAGCGCCTCGTTCATCATGGTGCGAGTCCGAGGTACTGGTTCTAGGATCGTGCCACGCGGTATGCCGATGCGACGCTTGCGCATCCGAATCCCACGTTGCGTCTGCTGTTCCTTGGTGTCCTGAAAGAGTGCCCAAGTCCTATGTGGACCAGGGGGCAAAGCCAGGACTCCATGTTTGGTTGTCTTGGCTATCTCGTCGCAGGTATCCTCCAGTGACGTCGACAGAGCTACCTGAACCTTTTCGGCGCCCAGGCTTTTCAGGGCCGTGAGTCGCCGTAATCCGTCGAGGAGTTTCATGTTCTCGTCGACAAGAATGGGACGCTTGAGTTTCCCTGAGAAGATGTTATTCGTCAGGTCTGTCAGGTCATCCCCGTGTTCCAGGGAGCGCTCTGTAATGATCGATTCAATGGGGACCATGAGTGGTTTATGCATCGCTCATGAATCTCCTACTTCGTGGAAGGTGAGGTACTTAGGTTTCGCTCACACCACGAACAGTACTACGGGGGGGCTGGGAATGCCAACTCCCCGGTGATCCACGGCTATTGCGCGGTCTTGTCCACATATGCCTGCCACGGACCCAGGACTCCTGATCGATGCAACCCCCGCCAGACACTGTGGGCGTTGGTCCGCACGTACTGCGCCCGGCCAGTGGACTCCAGTCGGTTGATGAACCGCCGCGACCCTAGTCCACGCTCCCCGGAAGACTTGCCCCACTCCTCATACATGGCGAACAGCTCCGACGTGCGGATCGAGGCACCCTCGGCCTCCTCCAGCTTCCCGTCCGCGATCTGGTCCTCCAGGAACCGGACCACGCTGTCGGACTGCTGGCGGTGCGTCTCCGCTGCCTCCATGACGCCGGCCGGCTCGTTCAGCCCGTTGGCCTGGAAGTCGACCAAGCCCTGCAGTAGCCAGTTGAAGATGCCGTCCGCCTCGGCGTACAGATGGTCCCGGGCGTAGTCAGGGATCTCGGGTACGTCGGTGCCGAAGCGGGTCACGAACGGGACCAGCTTGGCTCGCTTCCAGATCGCGTCGTCGTCGCTGTTGAACCGTGGCGGGTGGTTCGTGGCGAGCCACAGGGCGCACTCAGGCGTCCAGGTCACGTTGGACTGGTACATCTCGCGGGACACAACCTGGTCCCGGCCGGTGAGGCGTTTCAGGAGGTTCTCGTTGAAGGTGGCGTTCTCGGCTGTCTCGGAGGTGGACACGAAACGCTTACGCCGCAAGCCATGTAGGTCGTTGTTCGGGCCACCGCCTTCCTTGACTCGGAAGGTTCCCTCGGCCGCCGTAGTGGCGTACCCGCCGAAGACGTACTCCATTGTGGACAGGAACTGGGACTTCCCGGTGCCGCTGGGACCGTAGATCAAGAAGAAGGCACGGTGGTCAGCCTTGCCCAGCATGGAGTACGCAGCGGCGCGTTGCACATATCCACGCACATCTGGATCAGGTATGACCTGTTCCATGAACCGGTCGAACTTGGGACATGTCGCCTTCGGGTCGTAGCTGGCCCGCATGGTGCGCGTCATCAGCTGTTCGCGGTCGTGCGGCTCCAACGTGTTCGTCTTCAGGTTGTACGTACCGTTCGGCAAGTTCACCCGGTCCGGCGCCAGATCCATCTCCGTGGAGTTGATGGTGGCGCCGGCTATGGACCGACAGATCGCGAGAGCTGCGTTGATCCGAGCCTGGTTGCGACACTGCTTCGCCCACTTCTGCAAAGCCTCGTTGCCCTCGTCGCGAGCCTGCTTGTCCATTTCCTCTGTGATGGTCGACCACTCGCGCATCAGAGCGAAGGTCTGCTCCCGGTCCCAGGCCTTCCCCCCCCAGCGGTACGTCTCCTTCTCGTCGTACACGTACCGGAAGTTGGCCCCCACCTTGTGCCAGAGTCGCATCGCGTTGCCGATGTCATCGAAGCTGAAGTGCAAGGCCTCGGCCGGCTTGACTTCCTCCTGGGCGGTGAACAGTTCAAGTTCCCCGAGCGTCACGTCAGGCTGAGCCACCGAGCCGTACCCGCGTCGCACCAGGTCCCGGGCGCACGCCCGCATGTCCCCATTGAAGCTGTAATGCGCGTGAACGTAGAGCTTTGTCAGCGGCACCTCTGTGTCTAGCCCGGCCGATGTGCTCCACACGTACAGGCCAGGCTTGCCCTCGAAGTCAGTGCTGGCACTGTGACCATCTCGGGCGTTCTTGCCAGGACGCACCCACATGCGCTCGCCGTCACGCTGGCGTTGCAGCAGAGTCCAGCCGGCGGGCTCAAGGATGTCGCTCCAGTCCGTCTGAGCTGCCCAGTCATCGCCAGGCGAAACAGAAGTAGCCCCTCGCGTCGCTAACGAACCTGGGGAGGCTGCGCGGAGAGGGGCTACTTCGGCGAGGGTAGCAGAGTCGGAGGAGACCGGGGTTGCGATCGACACGTCGAGTGCGTGCTTAAGTGCTGCGTGGAGTAGGCATCGTTCCGCCCACGTGATTTCTGGGAGGTAGCCGTATTCACCGGACGCCAACAGCCACGGTTCTCCGCTCGGATGACAAGAACCGGGACTCGGGGCGCTGACGAAGTATCCCCCATCGCCGCGTGTCTCTGCCAACACTTCGCCGGCCTCATTGTGTGCCAGCTTCGTGTTGCCCGGTACCTCGTGGTCGGTGATCCGGTACGCCATGTGGAGGCCGCCGCTGGGTGAGGACTGTGTGTAGCCCCCGCTGACCTTGTCCCAGACTTCACCGCACTCAAGTAAATCCGCAGCATTTGCGATATCAGTCAAAGCATCAGCATTGAGAGCACGTCCCTCAATCTCGGTCATCTCCAGATTTCCAGAGACTGCACCACAAATGATGGCAATTCCGTAGGGATGTCCGTTACCCCACCATTCGCTGACCTCACCCAGGTTTGGGACACGTGACTGGTACTCACGCCACCTGACTGCAGGCTTGTTCTTCGCAATGATGGGCACCACAGAAACGCCAGCGGTCTGCCACATTCTGGCGACTTCTGATATCGTCACATCGATCGCCTTTCATAGGGGACCCTGGGGTGGTGGAACTTCTCGGGGTCCCCTGATCTTTTCAGGAAGTCTCGTGGTCACTGATCATGCCACTGACAAGGCCGGTACGGTAGGCCAGAGCACGACTCCTCGGTGGTGGTCAAAAAGAAGCCGGAGCCTGTAGGGGGCTCCGGCTTCTTTCGCACCTACAACATCCTCTAGAAGGGCGGCTCTGGTTCCTGAGTCACTACCGGACGTGCTGGAGGCAGCTGACTAACTGGTCGACTAGCGGCATCACGCAGGCTCTGCTGGTGTTCGTTGGTGCCGGCGACCCGGGAGGCTGCAAGCTTCTCCAGTTGGGACAGCTCTCGCTGCACTGGAGGCTGAGATTGAACCCGTTCCGTGTCGGGGTTTCTACCTTGGCGCGCGGTGGGTCGAAAGTCAGGGTGCGCGGCGAACCACGCCGTGGCTCGCTCCACCGAGAACGGATCCTTGTCCGCCATCCGCAGTTCGTACGGGGGCTTACCCATGGTGGCAATGCCCATGCCCATCCACGCGATGACTGGGCGGGGACGGCCGATGCGTGGCTTCATGAAACCGATCAGTCGAGCATTGCGCCACCAAGCGTTACGAACAATCAACCCTTGGTAGCCGTCCTCATCGGGCTGATCCAAGTCAACTACGTCCACGACAACTACGTCTGATTGCTTGTCAGGCTTGCTGTACTTGGTGGGGCTGTGCTCGATGTAGTCGACAGCCCACACCAGCAGAAGATGTCCTACACAATCACAGGTGAGTTCGCCCGGACGTACGCAGCGGTGCTCGATGCAGTCGGCCGGGTTGAGGCGTCCGCCTCCTGCTTCGTCATCAAAGAGTCCCATGATCATTCTCCTGGTTCGGGATCGTGATAGAAGGTGTGGTGCTGGAAGTCGTCACGTAGTTCCTGCAGTTTCTCGTTGAGTGCCGCAACCCGCAGGATGATGGAATCAAAGCTGGCCTTCAGAGATCCAAACTCTTCACGGATTACTACAAACCGTGCCTCCAATTCGTCTTCGTCCGGCGGCCTGATACCGCTCAACTTCCAGCGGCGGTGACCCATCCTGGCATTAGCGTCCTGGGCATCCGTATTCATTGGCTCCTACTTCCATGTTCCTATCTGGGACGTACCAGGGACAGAACCCACAGTGGTCAGATGGCTCGGCCTCGATCTGCTCCCATCTGTGTCCATGACCCTCCTTCAATACCTCCAGTTTTACTACCTCTGTTGCGATCCGTGACAGACGGTCCAAAGCACCAAGCGCTACGTTTCGGTCGTAGTCAGCCGTCCACACGTACATGTCTTTCAACCAGCCAGCGCGAGGATAGAAAGCCAGCGCCACCTTCTTCACTTCATGGCCCAGTTGTTCGTACCCGTAGCCGTAGAGCTGCACCTGGACCACGTACCCGGCCGACGGTCCGTCCTTCAACACCTTCTTCATTACCGAGGGGCCGGCTCCCTTATGGTCGATGACGCAGGACTCGACCATGTTGAATAGATCAGAAGTCCCCGGTATGAAGCCATCGAGAACCACTGGTGTTTCCGAGATCCAGGCAGTTGAAGAATGCGCCACCACCCATGCCTGGATGGCGTCGTCAAGCCACGAGTGTATGGATGTGCCGACCACTGCCGCCCACGGATCGAACCGATCGTTGACCTCGGGGACTTCGGCGATACGGTAACCGATACGACGATCACAGGGATCTCCAATCTCGCTCGGACCGATCGTCTTCTGCAGTGTCCGCGCGCTGTTGCGGTCAGCCCACTTGATGATCTCGATGAGTTGACGTTTCAACCTGAGAGCTAGGGCGTCCTCGCTGGGTGTGTCATCGAACAGAATGCAGGCCGGGTGGACGTTCTCTACCAGCACCTCAGCAAGAGGCTTCTGGCAGACGAGGCACGTACGTTTCTTCACACGGCCTCCAGCAGCAGGTGCTCGTCTTCCTTGTGCAGCCACAGACCCAGCACACCAAGATCCAGGGCTGGTAGCTCGCCGCTGCGGTACCAGCTGAGGATGAGTTCCTGAGGCAGGCCGTACTGGGTGGCGAGGACGTGCAGCGGGCTCAGCTGCGACACCTCGATGCCTTCCTGGTGCAGACGTTCAAGGTGATTCTCAGCAAGCCAGCAGAACCTTCCGAGCCGCTCGGCCGTGCTGGACCAGACCCTGCCGGCCATGTCTGGGTCCTCGCACTTGTTGTAGGTGATCGGTGACATGTGGAGCATCTCTGCCATCGCTGACCTGGTCAGACCCAGTCGGTACCGCAGGATGGCCAAACCTGCAGTGTGTATCAGGTTGCGGCCATGGCTGACGTGCTGATCAACAGTGGGCATACCGATGATCATAGACTCCCCCTCCCTCCGTACAGAAGCACAGTAGCGAGGGGGTACGACAAAAACGCTCCCCCCGACCCAGATACGACCTGGTTCGGGGGGAGCGGATCAGGACGTCACAGCCTTTGACGTCCGATCTGTGGGGGAAGCCTTACGCTACGTGGTCCGGTTTGAAGCAGCAGCCATCACAGCCGTGCACGCCCTCAGCCCACGATCCAATTCTTACCTTGAGATCGTCGGGATCAGGATGACCCACTCCGTGTACACAGAGCCGCTCCATGATGCCGCGATCGTCACGCCAGTGTTGACGCCAGTCACGCATGTGATGATCGCTCGGACTGTGGACTACGCACGGCGGTCCATAACAGTGCTCCCGATCATGGGTGTACAGCAGGAGCCCAGTGTTAAGAGTGAACGTTTCCACGCTGCCTCCGATACTCGTTGAGGTGCTCCCGGCATCGTGGGCTGAGCCTGATGCCGCCGTACTCGTCTGACAATACGGAGATTGAACCCACTGCCAGGACGCCGCACTTCGCGAGCATGTTCCCTTGCAGGATCAGGTACTCGCACCAGAGATCCTTGGCTGCATTTGCTGTCTTCATGTTTCCTCCAGTTTTAGGCGGGGCCGGTCGCATATCCGACGACCGGCCCCTATAAGGATTCTGTCAGGCTGGGAATCGAACCCAGATCCACGGCTTACAAGGCCGTTGCTCTGCCATTGAGCAACATGACGTAGCTTCACCAGCAGCACCGACGGCGTTTAAGGTTCCGTCTTAGAGTTCAAGCTATCCGCTCTACCACTGAGCTACCGGCCCATGTTGGAGGGCCAGGCGGGGATCGAACCCGCGACTGATGGCATAGATCGGAACCGATTGAGACGGTGCGATGATGATTTAGTTTTGAGGTTGAGGCATAGCTTTAACGAAACTGCCCCATCTAGGCACGGACAGACGCCTCACCTTGAACTTGAATGTGAACTTGTGCCAGCCCCGAAGGGCAGTGGGCCAGTCTGGAATCGAACCAGATTCTGAGTGAGGGCACCAGCCTCCTGACCCGGTAGTGCTACTGGTCGCCGAGCAGGAAGTTGAACAGCTTCGTCCCGATCTCCTGCTTGGTAACGCTGAAGCTGTTGGCTGCCTCGCGGGCAGTCTTCACAGCGTTGGAGAGTTCCACGACCCGCGCCTTCAGTCCGTTGACGTCCTTCTGGGCAAGTGCACCAGACAACTTGGTAGTCGTCCAGTAGCCCACCACCACATCCTCGAAGTACACGTCCACCTGTGCCTGGTGCTTGTCGGTGGCAGCAGCCTTGACGTGGTTGCGGGGAACCTTCTTCGTCCTGGTGGTTTCCACGGACGTGGTGTAGGCGTCGGCAGTGGCGTCGTACACCCAATCCTCGCCTGGATCCAGGACCGGGAGCTTGTCAATGAACGTGGTCAGGTCAACAAGCTGCTTCTCCAGGAACAGGAGGTAGGACACCGGTACGCCGTGGGCGATGGCCTGCCCGTCAATGTAGATGTCACCTACCGCTTCCTGGTTGGCAACGTCCTTGGTCAGGGTGACGTCAAACAGCTCCGTCAGCCCTGCCCGGACAGAGGACAGGACGTCCTCGGTGCGGACCTGGAGACGGGTGCTCTCCGACGGCAGGCGGTCGCCGTCTTCGTCCTTCGCCCGATAGGTACGCGAGACGCCGGACAGCTTGCTGGTGTTCTGAAGTAGGTGGTGCGCGTCGGTCAACGCCCGGTAGGCACGAGTCTTGGTGCCCTTCTCGATGGCGAGAACCTGATGTAGCTCGGTCACAGTGATTCCTTAAGTTGATGGCTGTAGGTGATGGCAGGGAAGCTCAAGACGCTCAATTGCTTGAACTACGTAGCACAGACCGCGTCACACGAGAGGCGCTAGATAGTTGGTGTACTTCCCTGCCGTCGTGGACCCAGTAGGACTTGAACCTACGACCGTTGGCTTAAGAGGCCACTGCTCTGCCAGCTGAGCTACGGGTCCGGGTGGGGATGTTTTTTGACGAACAGGGCATCACTTCCCCTAACCCGCCTGTCCCGGTTACGTCATCGACCGACTGACTAACACTCAGTCGACTTCTTCCCGGTCAGTGTTGCTTCGTCACGATTTAGTAGGTACCAGCCTCGGCTCGTTCCTTGAGGATCAGTTCGAACTGTTCAACGCGCCACGTCCACCAGTCCTCTTCTGGATCCTGTAGGGCGAGTTCACGCATTCGGGCGAGATCCTCTTCCAGGCGGGTGGTGCTCATCTCGTGCGGACTCATACACATTTCGGCTGTTTTCCTCCAAAGTTTGGGTGACAGGATAGTAAGGGAACACCATTCCCTTACTTGGGCCATCGACATCGATTGCTCGATGGGCTGGGACACAGTGGAATGACTCCACCCTTGCGGGATCCTGTCACTGGCCCAACCATAGCCCCCCTCCCCTGGGGGTTGCAACCTGAATATGTTCACTGACAGCGAACATGTCTAAAGTGGGCACATGGGTCTATCTCTCGCACAACGGGTAGCCAAGCTCCCCGTACATGAGCGGGACAGCTGGCTCGCCTCACTCCCGGTACACCTGCTGGAGGAGATCAACCGAGGGGAATGGTGGTGGACCGCCCGTCCAGAGCAGGTGCCCCCACCAGGAGACTGGCTGGTTGCACTGGCACTGGCTGGCCGAGGCTGGGGGAAGAGCAGAGCAGGGGCAGAGTGGCTCGTGGAGAAAGTGCTCCAGCACCCATTTGACCGAAACGGGCAACCCACCGAATGGTTGCTGATCGGCGAGACGCTTGCTGACACTCGCACCATTTGCATGGAAGGACCAGCAGGACTCCTGCGCGTCCTGACCCGGCGCGGCGTGGACTTCAGGTACAAGCAGTCCCCGCGTCCGATGGTGCTCTTCCCAGATGGGTCCCGGATCTATGCGGAGGGTGCGGATGATGAGGACGTGGGCCGGGGGTACAACGCCGCCGGTGCCTGGGTGGATGAGATCTGCAAGTGGCCTAAGTCGTATGAAAGCTGGTATGAGGGGATCCTGCCTTCCTTGCGTACCGACCTGGTAGGTGATCATCCTCGCTGCTTCGCCACCACCACCCCGAAGCCCATCAAACTGTTGCAAGAGTGGGTGAAGCGGGACGATGGGACTATCCACATCATGGGGGGGTCCACGTTCGACAACTCCACCAACCTGTCCCAGCACGTGTTGCGGGAGCTGAAGAACAGGTACGCGGACTCCGCGCTCGGACAGCAGGAGTTGTACGGGAAGCTACTGGAGCTGGGTGGCGGCGGCCTGTTCAAGCGGATGGACATTGTCAACGGCCGGGTCAGTGAAGTACCGGACGACATCGTATCCACTGTGGTCGGGGTAGACCCGAACCTCACTGGTGAGGATGACCTGTTCGGCATTGTTGTCGTCGCGCGGACCGTGAACAACGACTTGTATGTGCTCGAAGATGCCAGCGTGGAACAGAGTGGTCGAACAGCAGCTCTCGCAGCGTGGCGTGCCATGGCAAAGTGGGACGCCGACACGCTTGTGTACGAAGAGAACCTCGGCAAAAGGTACCTCGCGGAAGTACTCCAGGACGCCTTCAAAGAGTCGATCGCGCTGGGTCTCTTCCCTGAGCATAGCTCTCCTTCTATGTATCCGGTGCACGCGAAACATGGCAAACGTACAAGAGCTGAACCAGTAGCCATGCGCTGTGAACAGAAGCGGCTGCATATGGTGGGCGAGTTCGAGGAACTCGAATCTGAAATGGTGATCTTCGATCCTGAGTCCACAAGGGAATCACCGGACCGGATGGACGCCCTGGTACATGGCGCCCTTCACCTCATGCGGGGAGAGCGGCGCGTCATGCGAGTTGCGCAGCCCTCCCAGCACGAGTGGAGCCTTTCTCAGGACTTTTACGATCTGTCCCAACTTCAGCCGCATTGGTAAGTCGGACGGGACATGGCCTGTTTAGTGCTGACGTGTCGTGGCATGTCGGAGAGGGACGAGGGTCGGTAAGACAAGTTGCTGAGCAGTCGGCGCGGAACAGGTGCGAGTACGACGTGACGAGTCGATGAGGATCGGACGGACATGTGTTGGGATGTCGGACGTGATGTGACATGACATGGGCTGTGCAGCGTAGTCGAGGTTGAGTTGAGTAGATATGTGGTGGCTCGTCGGGATCGGTGTGACTCAGAATCGAGGTGATTAGTCGGATGGTGAGCGGAGTAGGCGCGTTGAGGCCTGTCGGTGAGGCAAGAGCTGACGAGAGAAGAGCAGGTACGTCGATGTGATATGCGCTGCGTTGTCTCTGTCACCCTACCCCTCCCTAGTACTCTGTCCATAATGAACCATCTGATCAGCCATCTACCCCTTGTGCTCTTGATCCCATTAGAGTAGTAAGCGTGCTAGTCCTGACCATGGTTGTCGCTGCCCTCGCAGCGGCCCGCCTCGCGCGTCTGATCGCGGAGGATGAGATAACCACGTGGTTCAGGAAGGCAGTCGTCAAACGTTTCGGACCCACCAGTCTGGTCACCCGATTGATCCACTGCGCCCCCTGGTGTATGTCGATGTGGTTTTCGATCCTCCTACCTGTGTCCGTTTTCTGGCACAATCAGTGGGTACTTGCCGCTCTATCAATCCCTGCCGGGTCCATGGCGGCAGCCATCGCACTCCGTATGGCAGACAGGGAGTAGTTCATGGCAGCATTCCGCCGGCCCAAGGCCCTAGATGCCGAACCGGAACCGGAAGCTCACGAGTCGGAGATGAAGTCGCTGATCGCCAGCGCGGCCCGCATCAGGAACGTTGACGGGCAGGGATGGCGGACTTATCGCTTCGGGGACGACTCCTGGCAACAAGAAGTCTGGCGTCTGTACGACATCATCGGCGAGCTGCGTTTTGCGGCTAACTGGATCGGCTCAGCCTGCTCCAGGGTGCGCATCTACGTAGCGGAGGTGGACAAGAATGGGCGAGTACAGCAAGAGACCAAGAAGCCGAAGGTCGCTGCTATTGCGGAGAACATGTTCGGTTCCCCGGCTGCTCAGTCAGAAGCTCTCCGAATGCTGGGCATCAACCTCACAATCGCTGGCGATTGCTACATCGTGGGTCGCGGGGCTGTTCGGGACAACGAAGCGGATGAGTGGTACATCGTCAGCTGTTCTGAACTCAAGCGCTGGAACGGTAACGTTCAGCAGCTCTATCCCGATGGAACTAAAGAGTCCCTCGACTTGGATCGTGACATCGTCATCCGGGTCTGGACACCTCATCCCCGCCGTAGTCTCTGGGCCGACTCTCCTACCCGGGCAGCCATGCCCATGTTGTGGGAGATTGAACGACTAACTCGCTACGTCTTCGCCCAGATCGACTCCCGGCTCATCTCAGCCGGCATGGTCCCGATCCCCAAGGAAGCCAGCTTCCCCGACGATAGCGACGACGTCACTGTCCCTGGGGCTGAAGGTCTCACCCAGGCGATGATGAAAGCAGGCAGTCGATCGCTCAAGGGCGAAGGAACAGCGGCTGGGGTAGTACCCATGTTTGTTGAGGTACCAATGGACGCCCTCGGCAAGATCGAGATGGTTACCTTTGGCTCGGAACTCAGCAAACAAGCTCTCGATCTCCGCGCGGAAGCTATCCGTCGGTTCGCTCTGGCTATGGACATAGCACCCGAGATCCTTACCGGCACTGGCGATGCTAACCACTGGTCCGCCTGGCACGTCGAAGAAGCGAATATTAAGATCCACATTGAACCTCTCATGACGCGCATCTGTGATGCGCTGACGAGTGCCTACCTTGAACCAGCACTGAAGACGATCAAGGAAGACCCGGACCGGTTCGTCTTCTGGTTCGATACTGCCCCCTTGACGGTGCGCCCGGAGCGCTTGAAGGATGCCCTCAATCTGAACGAAAAGGGGATCATCTCCGACGAAGCCGTCATCCTCGCTGGTGACTTCGCCTTGACGGACAAGCCGAGTGTTGACGAGGATCTGAAGAAGTTCACTCGTACGCTGATGGAGCGCGACCCCACGCTGTTCCAGATTCCAGCGGTGCGCAAGATCGCCGGGTACACAGACGACATTCTTCCCCCGAACACTGTCGTTACCCCCGTTGCACCCGGTCAGCAGGGGGCGGGTCCTCCCCCGCCTCCTGCTCCTCCTACTGGCATCCAGCCCACCGGGCCAGCACCTATGCCTCAGGACTCCTCAGCGATTTCGACACCTGGTGGCCCCACTGCGCCCAACTCCAGTCAGCCACCTGGGATAACTGCTTCCGCGACCACCGCCGTTGCGGGAACGCAAGCCGTCTTCGCTGTCGCCAATATGGCGGTACTCCGAGCGTTAGAAGTCGCAGGTAAACGACTTGTCGGGAATCATCACCGGACAATGCAGGACACCCCCGCCTATTCGTTGCATACCAGAGTGAAGGTTCACCCTGGGGGTGCTTCAAAGCTACTCACGGGAGCCTGGGACCAGATGCCCGCGCTCGCGGAGTTCCTGGAGATGCCGCAACTTCAAGATCCTGAGCTTGCGGTGACGCTTCACCGCTACTGCTCGACACTGCTGGAAGCTGAGCGTCCACACGAAGCTGGACTGCTCTGGGAGATGCTCTCTCGGCAAGGTTTCCTCAATGGCGAATCGTGACAGCGATGAGAACAAGCTGTTCGGTGTAGTCAAGGCCGCACTGGACCGCTTCATCAACGCTGCCCGAGACAAGGTTATGGCTCCCTTTCGATCCTGGAAAGGGATGCCTGATCCTAGCGGCATCTACCAGGCCCAGGACCAATGGCAGTACGACACGATCCTGACCGTCATGGGTCAGATAGCTCTGGGAGCGTGGAGTGAGGCAACGGACGTACCGCCGGTGTCGCGTCATGCGTTCGTCGTCGCACAACTCGCACAGACGCAGAACTTTCTGGTCCGTATCCCGGACGAGGTCTACAACCTTGTCTTCGCGGAGATAAACGACGGAGTCAACAGTGGAGAGTCCGTATCTGCCATTGCGGCGAGGGTTGATGACGCTCTTGCGACAACTGGATCTGAGCGGTGGGCTAATCGAGCCCGGGTCATCGCTATTACCGAGGTCACCCGAGCCTATGGAGCAGGAACTACTGCGGCAGGCCTGGAGCAGTCTCGCGTCACTGGCCGAGTACTACAAAAGCGTTGGCGAACGGAGCACGACGACAGAGTCCGGGCCAGCCACCGAGCCATAGACAACGTCACCCTGCCGCTGTATCAGCCCTTCAATGTGGGCGGGTGGCCGATGCTGTTTCCGGGCGACCCTATGGGGCCAGCGGAAGAAGTGATCAACTGTAGGTGCGACCTAGTGATCGTTGATGAAGGAGGCCGGTGATGGTGGATCCGAACCCGGCTCGCGGTATGCCGGCCGCACTTCAGCGCTACTGGTTGGCAGGGAAGGGTGCGCTCAAGATCCGCTGGAACATCCCCGGCGACTTCAAGCGCTGCGTCCGCGCCCTGACGAAGTACTTCCCCAAGAACCCGGAGGGGCTATGCAACATCCTCCACACCAAGGCCACTGGTGGTCCCCCCGGACATGGTTCCGCCGAGCATTCCGTGTACGCCGAACCCGACGACGACTTCAGTCTCACGGCCGCTTCTGGGCTTTTAGCCAAACAGGAGACCCTAGGTTCGCGCCTATGGATGGGACCACTCGCCCCGATCGGTGTTCCTACTGCGGAGCCCCGACGCATGAGGGTGTTCGAACCGGGAGCCTTCTCTCATCGGACATTGCCGCTGCCGTTGAAGTGGCGGAAGGCGGACGCTCCCGGCCACGAGGGCGCGGTGACGGTTGGCCGCATCATGGGGCTGACAGCTGGCCCTGACCACAAGGGTGAGGAGTATCTGTGGGGCTGGGGCGACTGGCTCGATGAGGCCATGGTGCCCGAGGCCAAGGTTGCCCAGTACATGGTGGACCAGGGCCTGGTGGGCGCCAGCGTGGACCCCGGTGGCAAGGTCGTTGTCTCCGTCAACCCGGCCAACGGCGGGGAGTACACCTCGCAGTACGTCGTCGGTGGTGTGACACTCGTGTCCACTGCAGCCTTTGACGGGATGCAGCTCAAATCCATGGGCCACGACGATTGGGATGACGCCGATGAAGACATGTCCATCACCGTCGGAGACCCCGAAGCCATCAGTAACAGTGGCGACTGCGGGTGCGGGCACAGTGCGGATCTGGGTACGGAGGGTGTCGTTTACGCGATCAACCCGGCCGGCTGGGAAGGGCTCGCCCTGGCACCTCGTGATATCCCCTTTGATAATGACGACGCGGTCAAAAGGATCGCAGCCTGGGCTAACACCACACCCGAGGGTGCTGACGTCGCTAAGCTCCACCGAGCGTTCCTCTGGCGGGATCCCACTCTCCCGGAAACGCAGACCACCTCGTACCGGATGCCGCTAGGCGACGTTCTCAACGGCGAGCTGACGATGGTGTTCCACGCCATCTACGCCGCTGCAGCCCTGATCTCTGGCGCCCACGGCGGTCTACCTTCTGTGTCCGAAGCGGACAAGAACAAGATCCGAAACGTCATCACGGACATCTACAAGGTGATGGCCGCTGAGTACAACGATTCGAGCCTGCGTGCACCGTGGGACCGTCCAGAGAATGAAGGGCAGCAGTTTGCCATGGCTAAAGAGGAGCCTTATGGGGACGTGAAGTACGCGGACCCCGGCTACCGGGACAACAAGAAGCGCTACCCGATTGACACTGTGGAGCACGCCAAGGCTGCATGGGCGTACATCAATGTGCCAAAGAATGCTGGTGAATATATGCCAGAGCAACTATCCGTCATCAAGGCCAAGATCCAGAAGGCTCTGAAGAAGTTCGGCGTACAGGCCTCGGATGGAGATGGGGAGAACCCCACCATGAGCATGGAGTACAGCGCGGATGAGACCTACTTCCCTCTGTCCCCGCCACGTGCCTGGTTCGACGATCCCGGCCTGGACGCTAAGACACCACTCACAATCACCGCAGCTGGCCAGGTGTACGGCCACCTCGCCGCGTGGAATGAGTGCCACCGTGACGTCTCCAACCGCTCGTGTGTCCTGGCCCCGAAGTCGTTCAAGGAGTATGCCCCCTTCCACCTAGGCTCAGTCCTGACGGCTGAGGGTGACACGGTGAAGGTGGGGAAGATTGTCCAGGACACGAGGCACGCTGACGTTCGCCTGGGATACGCAGCGGCAGCTATTCATTACGACGACACCGGCGATGAAGTGGCTGTTGTGCGTGCAGGGGAGGATGACTACGGTATCTGGGTTGCTGGCTCCATCGTCCCCGATGCCACCCCCCGAAAGGTGGCCAAGCTTCGTCGATCCCCTATCTCCGGTGACTGGCGTGGTGTCGACGGGCACTTGGAACTTACGGCTGCCCTCGCGGTTAACGTACCGGCGTTCCCGGTCTATGCGATGGATGGCGAGGAACAGTTCAGCCTCGTGGCGGCCGGGGTCGTGTACCCGGACGACGACATCGTTCCGACCGGTTATGAACTTCCGAACTTTGGCATCCAGCCGGACACTCCGCTCGTGGATATGGACGCATTGGCGTACGGCGTCCTAGCAAAGCTCAGGGAGATGCAGGCTCAGGAAGATCGAGCCGAGCGCCTGGCTCAACTCCAGGAGGACTCTGATGACTAACCCGGTAGCGCAGCCACCCGTGGCACCCGTACCAGCAGTAGCCCCGGCTGTTGCGCCCGTTCCCGGTGCCGCACCCGACGCTGCTGCGGCTCCAGCGGCGCCAGTAGACCCGGCCGCTGGTCCAGTAGCTGAGGGAGCGAGCGAGGACCAGTCCTTGTTGGCTATGCAAATGAACGCTCGATTCTCGATCGTGAAGCAGTCCGGGGGAGCCGAGGCTGCAACGGCGGGGACCAAAGCCCCGACCCCCCCTGGGGCGGCGCCAGCTGAACCCCTCCAGCCGGCAGCGGCACCCGTGCCAGCGACTCTACCTCCGACGACTGGATAGGCAACATGGCCGGGATTGGCGATAGCTGGGGCACCGCGCAGGAGCTTATGCACCCGCGTGACAGTCATGGACGTTTCCGTACTAAGTGGAAAATGTCTGAATCTGTACTGAATGCTGTCCTCAAGATCACGCAGAACTTCCGGCCGCGCACGTTCCAGTCTGACCAGCAGGCAGCGCAGTACAACTTCAATCTCGGCAACAAGAAGCCTGGCCGCTTCGGTGGTGGCAAAGGATTTGCCCGCCTCCAAGCTGACTACGACAACGCCAACGAAGACCTCCGTGACGGTCATGTAGACGAACCGTCCACGAAGAAGTTCGTCGACATGATGGACGCTGAAATGCAGCCCATCCCCGACGACATCATTGTTTCCAGAACTGTGGGTCCTGACGCTTTCGGCCTGACTCCTGAGCGTTTGCCCGAGCTGGAAGAGATGACCGGCAACGTTGTCGCCGACCGTGGCTATGGTGCGGTCAACATCGGTACCCCGCTGGGTGGTGGGCAGGGGCTGATCACCATGTCCATTGCCACCCCCAAGGGCACCAAGATGGCTGTCCCTGCCCGCAGTGGCACCGACCGGGGCATGTTCTTTGACCGGGACCAAGAGTTGACCGTCACCAAGGTCAAGCCTGATGGTCGCGGTGGCTACTTCATGTGGGCGGTGGCCACTCCTAAGACTCCTGGAGCTACTCCAGAAACCACGGGCGTAGGACATCAGGGTGCCGGCGTTCCCGGCAACCGTGAGGCAGCAGTCAAGGCTCTGGAAGACGCTGCCACCAAGCGGGAGATGGGTAGCCAGCCCCTTGGCGCCCTTCCGGGCGAAGCAGCTGGGACGCCACCAGAGGGTCAGACTCCTGAGCAGGTCCGAGCTGCCCGACGTGCCGCAGTCCTGGGACGTCCCGCCGCTACACCGGCTCAGCCAGCGGCGGGACCTACGCCAGCACCGGCAGCACCAACTCCAGCGCCTGCAGGAACACCGGCTGCCCCCGCCGCGCCGAGTGCGCCAGTACCAACGCCCCAGGCTGCGAACGTACCAGAGGCCAACGCTCCAGCGGTCCCTACTCCTGCGCCACCGACTGCCGTGGAGCCGCCCAACGGCGCCACCTCCGTGGTCACCGGGGAGCCGGCCACCAGCTTCCGGGACGCAGCAGGTGCGGCGAACCTGGAGTCTCCATCCTCTGGTCCACGCCGCCGGGAATGGAACAGCGCGTACACCGGCATCACGTCCGGTAAGCAGCAGCCCGCCGACATGCTCCGCGAGATCGAAGCGGACATTGCCACGAACAAGAAGCTCCAGGACACGGAGGTCGGTCGTGGTGACTCCACCCTGGCCGATGACATCAGTAAGCAGGAGAAGCTCGCTGACCTGATCCGCTCCCACTTCAACCTGGGGGAACCGAAGCAGCGTCAGGCAAAGGCTGACGTCCAGAACGAGCTGCAGGCAAAGGCGGGAGCTGCCGCCCGGAAGGCGCAGATCCGTCCTCCTGGTGGCAGTGACAAGATCCCGGGGGCGAAGAAGACAGCAGCCGAGGCAGCCCGTCCTGGCCCCATGGCGAAGGTTGCACCACCTCGCAAGGATGGGACGCCTCAGACCCGCGCCAAGGCCATGGCTGATCAGGCCACAAAGGACGTCGAGGACAACAAGCTCAACGCAGAACAGCGCACCCGGTGGGCTGACGCGATCGGCAACGAGCCTCCGAGCATGACGAAGAACGACACTGCCGGCAACATCCTTCTGGATGAGACCGCTGACCTACTCCGTAACGGTCGCACCACCAGAGCCAAGGCTGCTACCCGACTGCGGGACCACGCTGGCAGTGACACCACTCCTGAGGCTCTCTACCTGCGCCGGGTTGCTGACACGATCGAGGCTGACACCTCGAAGCCAGCCAAGCGGGTACCGCTGAAGAAGGCAGCTCCCAAGGCACCGCCCAATGTGGACGCTGCCGAGGCAGCACTTGCTGGCCGCACAGACAAGAACATCCTCACCGGCCTCAATGGACTGTCCGTTGGGGACATGCGAGCGGTGGCCGAGAAGTGGGGCATCGACACTCGTGGCGAGGACAAGAAGCTCAAGCTGAAGGCCGCCCTGGCTAAGGAGCTGGCAGCACACTGGAAGGCCACACCTTCGGTACAGCGCAAGAAGGAAGGCGTACCGGGGGCAGCGCCTGAAGCACCGCCGGTCAAGAAGGTGGCGAAGGCTGCCGTAAAGGCTGCTGCGCCGAAGGAGCAGAAGACCCCACTGTCCGCTGCCCAGAAGGAGGAGTACGGACAGCTCGCTGCCCCGGAGAAGAAGGAGTACAACCGTCTCCGCGCCACCGGCCTGAGCCACGACGATGCGGTCACTCAGGCGATCAACAAGGCACTGGGTAAGCCTGCAGCGAAGAAGGCAGCGGTACCCGAGACTCCTGCCGCCAAGACATTGACGAAGATCGCTGATACTCCAGAGGTCCCGGCAGTCCTGAAGAAGGCGGCCAAGAAGGCAGCTACCGCTGGCACCAGACTCACGCCTGAAGAGCGCGCCCAGGACCGCGCCAACGCTAAGAAGCTGGCCGCTAATCGAGGCGCAGTGCCGACGATGCCAGCCAACACTGATGCTGCGCGTCTCGCCAGCGGTCTCGATGACAAGAAAGCGGCCGAACAGAAGGCGTGGGACGATGCGGCCAACGGCGTCAAGACACAATGGGATGACGCCATTGGTGCACCGCCGGCCAGCCTGAACCCGGTAGAAGAGACTGGACTACACCTCATCGCCGGTGGCGTGGCGTCCAAGAAACTGTCTCGCCCAAAGGCAGCAGCGCGCCTGCGCGACGTAGCTGACAACAGCAGTGGCAGTGACGAATGGAAGGGGTACCTGAACCGTCTGGCGGACCACTTGTCCACGCCTGCGCCACGGAAGAAGGCAGTCAAGGCTGCAGCACCTGAAGCTCCTACTGCACCTGAGGCTCCGAAGATCCGTGGCGTAGACACCGCCGAACGTGCTCGACTCCAGCAGCGTGCCAAAGAGGTTCTGGCTGAGATGAAGGCCGGACCCACCGCTGATCCCTACGACCAGATCGCCAAGGATCTGGGCGGGGGTCAGAATGCACAAGCCATCGAAAAGATGGCTAAGGAGGTCCGTGCTGAAGTAGAAGCAACCTCGGGTCCCTCCAGCATCAGCGTGGAGGACCGGGTAGCTGCTCAGATTCTGTCCAGAGTCAAGCCTGAGTACCGTGATCAACTCCTAGCAGACATGCCAGAGGCTGACCGCAAGCATCTCCTGGATGTTGCCGAGCGCGTGCACCAGGAGAAGGTGCGGGTCAAGAAGTCCGGCCACGACATCGACCGGATCCTGTCTGACGCCGGCCTCAAGAAGCCCAAGAGTGGAACCGAGTCCAAGGCCGACTACGACGCGGTCAGAGGGCACCTCATCAACGGGGACACGGACAAGGCGAAGACACGTCTACGCGAGTCCATCTCCCGCGCGGACGCCAACCTGGAGGGTTACCGCAAGGGCATCAACGAGCCCAACCAGACGCAGGCCAACAAGGAGCTACTCGGTAGGCACATCACCGACGAGCTGGCTCGGAGTGAGTGGGCTCGCAGCGTACTCGGCACCATGGAGGGTGGCTCCGCTTCCTCGCCCGAGCTGGCGAGTAAGCAGCAAATCATCCGTGTCACCTCTCCAGAACTCGGCAAGCTCACCGCTGACGATCTGAAGCAGTCAGCCAAGGATCTCGGGATCAAGCTCCCTCAGGGCGCCACCACCCGGGACGAAGTCATCACCGAACTGGCTCGGGAGATGATCCGCCGGGACAAGGCCGGGACACTGCCAGAAGGAGTCCCACCGACCAGGGTGGCGAAGAAGGCTGCACCGAAGGCACCACCGGCAAAGATCGATGTACGTACCCTGCTCCCCGCAGAGCACAGCTTCATCGACAAGGAGAACGCGCTCACCAGTGACAAGAAGATGCTCGACACCATCCAGCAAGCACTCGATGGAGAGAAGGTTGGTGGCCTACCCGCCAACGCCACTCCTGCCGCCATCGGTCGCTGGCTAGAGAACTGGACCAATGGCCCTGGTGGGCCTGGATACCGAGGCGCTACCCACACCATTCCGCTGGATGGAGCCAAGCAACGTCTACGTGACTGGGGACCGACGGCCACTCCAGAGGAACGAGCCAGCCTGGAGGCTGAACTCAAGCAGCTGGAAGACGAACACACCGCTATCCGGGCTCAGACGCAACGCTGGAAGGCGCTAGCCGACAAGCTGAAGGCCACCAGGCGCACCCCGGCGAAGAAGGCAACGCCAGCAGTCAAGGCTGAGGTAGCGCAGGAAGTGAAGGCTGCCCCGCCAGTCAAGAAGGTGTCCAAGACAGCACAGGGCAACCTATCTGTACTCACTAACGATGAATTGAAGAAGATCACCGAGAGCCCTGCTTTCGGTGACAGTCAGAAGGCCACCGTTGCCAGTGAATTGGCACGGCGTACGGAGGCTCCTCCCGTGAAGAAGACTCTGGCACGGGCGGCTAAGTCTGCACCGACCCCGGAACCGGTGAAGGCGACTCCTACTCCTGAACCAGTCAAAGCTGCTGTACCAGCGAAGAAGTCGGTACGGAAGCTGTCAGCTCCCAGCGCCCCCACTGGTAGTCGGAAGTACACCGAGGCCGAGCTTCAGGACATGACCCTCGGCGACCTGGTGGACATCGAGAGCGAACGCGGCATCAGACGTACCAGCGTGGCGCGCGGTGACCGCATCAAGGCCATCATGGACCAGCAGAACGAGGCACAGGCGGCACCAGTCAAGAAGGTGGCGAAGAAGGCTGCCCCCAGCGTGGCCGCCAAGGTGGACGTGAAGCAGGAAGTAGCGAAGAAGGTTCCTGCCAAGGCTTCGAAGGCTGCACCGACCAAGGTCCCCAGTGACAAGGTCCAGGCTGGTGTGTACTCCGACAAACCGGAAATCCGGAACCAATGGGGCACCATTGGGGGGGAGGTCAACTTCCACGGTGACGGTGAAATCGGTCAGGCTCTGAGTCGTATGGGCCAGGATCGCAAACTGGCTGTCGGGGACGACTCCCTCATGAACGTGGTCGGTCGCATGGCCACGGACACAGTGACTGGGAGAACGACCCAGCAGGAGATGATCGACAAGCTGAAGGCGCTCCATACTCGGCTACCTGAAGGCAATGCCAAGACTGAGCTGGGACGTGCCATTTCGGGCATGGATACGCCCAAGCGCACTGCCGTAATCCCGGCAGGGACACCAGCACCCATGGCGAAACTGGCCAAGGAACTGGAAGGCATCCCACTGGCACGCACCGACCGTCGCGGTGTGCCAGGAAGCAGCGAAATGACTCGCCTGGAAGACATCATGAAGCGGTTCCACGCAGGTGAAATCGGTGGCTCCAGGATGATTGACGAAATCCAGCGCTTGTACAACGGCCGGCACGAGAGCAACGAAGGCAAGTTCCAACTGGACCGTGTCATCCAGGAAGCGGTCAAGGAAATGCAGGCCATCTTCCGGGACAAGGACCGGCGTTCTACTCTGATCCCTAAGAAGGAGGGATAACCATGGGATGCGGATGTAACGGCGCAACGGAAGTAGTAGCCGAGCCTCAGTTTGAGGTGAAGTACCCAGACGGGAACAAGAAGGTGGTGGTTGGGGAACACGCCGCCCGTGTAGAGCAGACCCTGGGTCCGCTAGGAACGACGTATTCCAGGGTGTAGGTGTTACCATCCCCTTAGATCGGTGGCTGTAGCTGTGGGCCTGCACCGGGAGACAACTCTTCCGTTGAGAGGCCCACAATGCTTTTTGAAATCCCCGAAGACCTGACTGTCTTCACGCTCACCGCCCTGGAGGCGAAGCGGGTAGAGGCAGAGACTGAATACACCTCCATGATGAGCACGGTCGACGCGACCTCCATCACGGATGACCAGCTAGATGAGCTGGCCGCTCTGAAGCAGTTCTACAAGTACGACGTAGCTGCTGAGATTCAGGGACGTACCGAGCGCGCTGACCGTTTCGCAGCGCTCAACGAGCCTGACCCGGAGCCAGAGGTTGAGGCTGAGCCAGAGCCGGTGACCGCGTCTGCTACGGCGACCGCAACCATCAACGAAGACGACAAGGTCATTAAGGTGACCGTCGCCGACATCATCAACAAGGACGGCACCACGGTTATCCCAGCCAACCGTCAGGGATATGCAACCCTGATCGCCGCCGCTGGTGTACCGGACTACGAAGCCGGCCACAAGTTCGACTCCATGCTCGATGTGGCGAAGGCGTTCATCGCCCGGAGTGCTGGCCACGGTGGCGCGTCTGGTCCGGTCGGTACTGGTCCGATCCACTACCCGGTCGCGAAGATGGTCCGTGACTACCCGGACGAGTACTGCGTCAACATGGACGACAACGACTACGCCAAGATCATGGCAGTCGCCAACGAGAAGCGCCTCCCAGGTGGATCGCTGATCGCGTCGTCCGAGCTACGTCGCAAGGAACTCGCAGCCACCGACCCAGGACGTGACTCCCTGGTTGCCGCTGCTGGCTGGTGTGCACCGTCGGAAACCGACTACGACATCTGTCTCCAGATCACCACGGACGGTCTGCTGGATGCGCCTGAAGTTCAGGCTCGCCGTGGCGGTATCCGCCACAACCAGGGCATCGACTTCAGCTACATCTTCGGCGCCGGTACTGGCTTCTTCAACCTCACTGAGGCACAGGTTGCCGCCGGCACTACGAAGACCTGCCTGGAAATCCCGTGCCCGCCGTTCGTGGATGACCGGCTCGGTGTCACCGGTATCTGCCTCACCGGCAACATCCTCTCCATCCGGGGCTACCCGGAGTTCACGGCCACCTTCGCCCGTGGCGCCATGGCGGCGTCCGCGCACCAGGTGAACCGTGAGCAGATCGCGGCCATGGTGGCTGACTCGGTGGCGGTTACCCTGACCGGCTTCGCGCCGTGGGTCACTGACCTTTCGGTCGTATCTCAGGTGCTGTCGGCGCTAGAAATGGCAGCGGTTGACATCAAGTACCGTCTGCGCCTGCAGCGCTCCAGCACTCTGGAAGTGGTGCTACCGTTCTGGATCCTCGCCCAGATGCGTGCGGACTGGGTCCGCCGTAACGGTGGCGACTACGCCAACACGATCACGCTGGCTGACTCGGAGATCAGTGCGGCCATGACTGCGCGTGGTGTCCGTGCCCAGTACGTGTACGACTGGCAGGACGCCTTCTCGGGTGGCTCGGTGTCGGGCTCGGCTGGTTCTGCATTCCCACTGACCGAGCTTCCACAGTCGCTGCAGTTCCTGATCTACCCAGCGGGTACGTGGGTGCGCGCCGTTAACGACGTCATCACCCTGAACAGCGTCTACGACTCCACCAAGCTAGCCACGAACCAGGTGACTCACCTGTTCACGGAAACTGGTTGGAAGATGGTGCGGATGTGCCCGCTGAGTCGGGTATACACCGTCAACGTTTGCCCGAACGGTTCGACGGGTCTCCAGCGGATCGTTTCCTGCTAGTGAGTCTTGGGGGCCAGGCAACTGGCCCCCAAGTACTACCAGCTCACTAGAAGGAGGAAGTCATGAGCAGCGTAGAAATTACACAGATCAACACTGTCGCGTACCCCTCGTGGTGGGCTGGAGCTACCACCGTCAAAGTCCGTGACAATGGTGGCGTTAACTACGAAGGCACCACTGAAGGAGTCGAGTTCCTCCCACAGGGCTTGTCCATTCCACAGGGTGCCTCTAATGCGATTAGGTTCATTCCATGGTGGGGCATCCTCAATATCGAGCGGATGAGCTAAATGGCCGTATTCAACGCTCTGTATTATGCGGATCCCCCACCGCCACCGGTACGCCCCCCGGGGCTGTTCGATGCTGCCATTGGACCGCTGCCGTTCCCGAGCCCCAACGCTGTTGGTGGTGGCGTCCAGTACATCCCCGATGCTTGCGGGGATGTGTACCTGTGGGGCATGAACTGCCCAGCGGTTTCTGGTTCGAAGACGTTCCAGACGCTACCGGCGCCAGTGTCCGGCTTCCCGTTCGCTGTACTCACCTCGTACCAGTGCTCCATTGTGGGCATCGACTACGAGGAAGCTCGTCAACGAACCCTGACTCGTGCCCAACTGTTCATGCAGGAAGGTGTGGAACGGGCCTTCTGGCAAGGTGGCAACGCTCCAGGGCTACCAGGACTCACGGGACTACTCCGTGGAGCCACGCCACTGACTGCGGCCTCGTGTCCGTTGGTTGCTGTCGCCTTGCTGGAGCAAGGTTTGGCGGACGCCAACATCTTCGGTGGCATCATCCACGCCCGTCCGTACATGATGCCGTTCTTGGCCGCGAAGCGTCTGTTGGTCCCCGATGGGCGCGGATGGAAGACCCCGACCGGTACCAAGATCGTCTTCGGTCATGGATATGACGGCACCGGCCCCAATGGTGAAGCTGTCAGCACCACCGTGGAGTACATGTACGCCACCGGCCGCACGGTCATCTGGCAGGACCCGGAGATCTTCGTACCACCGCTTGATGGTGGCTTCAACACAGCAACGAACGTACTGACGCTGGTGGCTGAGCAGGTCCACGCCATGGGCATCGAGTGCGGCAAGTTCTCGGTCGCTGTGACGAGGGATTGCACCACTACATGATCACCTTGAAGCCAACAGCCGATGAGCTTCCGAACATGGTTCGGGCGCTCATCGACTTGGCCGATTCTCAGTACCACGTAGGTACCACGATGGACCACGGGCCGATAGCTCTGGTCATTCCTGACTACCTGGACGCCCGGTACCGCCGGTATCTGGAGCTGGAATTCGAGTCTTCGTCGCCTATAGAGCCGAAGAAGCGGAGTAAGAAATGACCTCTGTTTGCTATACCCCGTTCAAGATTCCTCGGATCCGGGCGACCAAGATCGATGTCAACTGTGGCCAGCCAGTCACCGGCTGTTCCACTGTGGTCTCTGACGGCATCATCTCCATCGCCATGACGAAGGAGTACGAGGCGCGTCAGGAGTTCTTCGTCAAGAACGGTGATGGCGTCTTCTGCGTCAAGGAGACCAACCCACCGATCCTGAAGTGGATCAACCTGGTCATCACCTTGTGTAACGTGGACCCGGAACTCGTCAACATCATGACGGCTGAGCCCCTGGTACTGGACAACGCTGCCTCCCCCCGGGCTACCGGTTGGAGTACCCAGGAGAACACCTCTCAGCTTGCGTCCTTCGCCCTGGAAGGCTGGACCCGAGTCACCGGCCTCAGTGGTGGCGCCCCGTGTACTGGTGGCGTGGACTATGGCTACGTCCTGTTCCCGTGGGTTATCGAGGGCACGGTTGGTGACCTCACCTACGAGAACGGTGCCGCGAGCTTCACGGTCAACGCGCGTACCCGCTCCAACTCTCTCTGGGGCACGGGACCGTACAACGTCGACCTGTCAGATGCGGCCGGCAACCTGAATACGCCGATCCCGCTACTGACACCGATCCTGAGTACCCAGCATCACCGGATGTTCCTGTCCCGGCTGGCGCCACCTACCTCCGCATGTGGCTGCACCACGCTCTCCAGCTTGATCCCCGGCTAGTCTGAGATCATCACGGAGTCCCTACGCAAGGGTAGAAGGGAGTCGAGTTGACCGGAATGACGGTGTTCACCAACTCGACTCCCGGCCTGCCCTGCAACTGGTTCGTCGACACCAGCTGCTGCGACATTTGGAGCACGACGGACCTTGCCACACAAACCGCTGCTGCCGAGTACGGTGCTCTATCCATTTGGGCGGCTACCGGCCGCCGGTTCGGTGCTTGCCGCCGGACCGTTCGGCCGTGTGGCAAGGACTGCGCGGACAACCTTGGTTGGGGGTCCGGCTATTACTGGTCTGAGGGGACCTGGTTCCCATACATCCTCGATGGAGTCTGGCGAAACTGCTGGTGCGGCACTGGGCCAGGATGCCGACGCTGCCAGCCCCAGTGCCAGATCTGGCTCACGCCCCCCGTCTCCGGGATCGTCGAGGTTCGCTATGGTGACGGCACGGTGGTTGACCCGGCGACGTATCGAGTCGATGACTGGCAATGGCTGGTCCGTCAAGGTCCCGGCCTCAGTGCTACGAACGGGTGCTGGCCCCGCGACAACGACTACGACTTTCCCGTCACTGGTGCTCTTGCGCCCGGTAACAAAACTGCGTGGGAGGTGACGTACCTATGGGGACTAGCTGTCCCTGCAGTACTTCAGAGGGCAGCGGGGGAGCTGGCCTGCGAATGGATCAAGAACTGCACGGGAGCAGTCTGTCGCCTGCCTCAGAGGGTGACGAGCATTGCTCGGCAGGGAGTGTCGATCAGTCTTGCGGATGTGGACCAGCTCTTGCAGAACGGTTTAACTGGCCTGACCACGGTCGATTCGTTGATTCAACGTTTTAACCCTGGCCGGCTGCCGTCTCGTATGCAGATCTCTTCCCCGGACCTGCCGACGATCCGTGAGACTACCTGGACGTTCTGATGGCCCTTCTTGACCCAGTGGCCGCATTGCACGCAGCAGCACTGAGCTGTCTCTGCACCATCACCAGCGCCATGGTGGGGCCTCCACGACACTGCGCTCCACGCATCGGTCCCGAGATCACCTACGACATGGGGCAGTGGACCGACTACTGCTGCGAAGGTCTGGCCTACATCTCTCTCGGTGATACCTGGGTATCGGACAACAGCTTCCCGGACCAGGACATCATTCGTCAGGTCCGAGGCAACTGCCCTCCTGGCTTCTGGGCACAGGACTTTAAGCTCGGGATCATCAGGTGTTCCCCCGTTGGCAGCGAGGACGGCGAGCCACCCACCGATGCTGAGTGGACTGCTGCAGCAGTCCAGAACTTGCACGACGCACAGGCGCTACGTCAGGTGGCGTGCTGCTTCCGCAACTTCGTGACCAGTTCCACGGGCATGTACGCGGGCATGTCGGTGGTTATCAATCGACAGACTCAGGTCACTCCCAATGGGGGCTGCACGGAGCGCTATTTCACCATCACAGTACAGTTCCCGAACCTGGATTGCGTCTGCTGATGTGGGTCGCGAACCTTGTCGTCCTGAAATCTTTCGAGGTGTTCAGCGAGGGCGACAGGATCTGTGTAGTACTCGATGAGCGCTGGGCTCACCTCATCGCCAACGACTACGCAAGGCTGGTGGACAAATGGCCGCTGGTTACACCGTTCGCATCGACCGTTTCCAGATTCGCGTCCAATCTATCGAAGCAGGACGTCGTCTGATCACGCAGGTTGTGCGCGAGGTCCACGGTGGCGCTGAGCGAATCCTGGCCACTGGTCCATATACCCACGATCACTTGATTAGGGGTCTAGAAGACAGGATCCAGTACGGTCCGTATGAAGTCGTTGGCCGAGTAGGCATCTCTGGCCGCAAGTACCCCTACGCTGCCTCGGTGGAGGGTGGGGCGAAACGCCACCATATCTTCCCTCATCCACCCAGAAGGTACCTAAAGTTCTATTGGCGCAAGGTGGGCAGGACTGTCTGGTTCAGGCGGGTCAATCACCCCGGCCAGAAGGGCAAGGGCTACCTGCGCCGGCCGCTGGCACTGGCAGCGGCCCGCCACAACATGAAAGTCGTGATCTACGATTCCTGACATGACCGACCCAGGAAACGAAACTCGTCTCGTCGACGTTAAAGGCCGAACCATTGTCGTCAAGCAACTAAAGGACGCTCAGCTTCTCCTGATGAGCCGGGACGCCCAACTCCTAGCCAAGGATGACGTTGAACCAGCGGCGAAGGTACAGGCTGGGGCCTGGATTCTGGACGCCTTCGAATCCGCCATCGTGCAAGCCGAAGACAAGGCCTACGTGCTGGGCTTGGTGCGTAAGGGTGAACTTGAGCTGAAGGACTTCCTCGCCTTCCTTACCGCGTTTGGCGAGACCGAGGTAAAGAAGCCGGTGGTGCGCCGTGGTCGGCCACCGCGCAGCAAGTCCTGAACTACCTGATTCACCCGCCTCGGCAGGGCAGATCCAGCTACCTTCACTGGTCACTGATCCGGTCTGGTCACTGAAGCAGTGGCCTGTGATCGTGGAGGTAGCTGGCGAAGATCTCACCATCCCAGCCATGTGTGCGGCCGACTGGCTCCATGTCCTGATGTCCGACACCTTCATTGCCGATGACGTGTTCCCGGGGATGTTGGGCGAGGAAGACAGGCAGTACGTAGAGGGTCTCCTGCATCACGGGAATCTTGCCCTGGAGGACTCCCAGGGACTCGGGCTGGAGATTGTCAGCCAGGTCTCCGGGCGCCCCTGGTGGGTGGCATTACGTCTTATAACGGTTGCTCGACATAGCTGGGACGCTCTCGGCGGGGATATGGCAGAGAAGGTAGACGCCTCCACCGTGTCTCTTGCAGCATGGCTGGATGCTCTGTTCCTCCTCATGGTGCGCGCTATCGAGGACAGCAAACGCACCATGTTCCTGATGAAACTGGAGCTGGCTCCAGAGGGCTGGGGACCGAAGCCAGAAGAACTTGAAATATCGGGAGATGCCTTCTTGGCCATGGCTGGGGAGTAGTAGTACCATCTTGCCCGCTTTGGTCCGTACCATGAGGCTGTGACCGCTGCTCTTGGTGAAGGAAGCCTGGGTGACGCCTGGGTCGACATTCACGCCCGGACATCCAAGATGGATGACGACGTCCGTAGCGGTCTGGACAAAGCGGGCAAGGACACTGAGAAAGACGCCGACAAGATGGGCGCCCACATTGGCGACCACATCGGCAAAGGTGTCGAGAAGGAAGTCGGTAAGCACGGTAGGTCCATCGGCAAGTCGATCGGTGACGCAGTCGAGAAAGAAGTCATCGATCTCAAGCCGAATCTGAGATACAACGTCCGTGGCAAAGACGGCAGGTTCATCAAGCAGACTGCCACCGGTATCGCCCGGGAAGTAGAGCAAGCGTTCAGTAGCGTCGTCAGTGACAGTGGCGTCTTCGCCAAGATCGGTCAGGCGATCCAGGACGCCATTGGCTCTGGGTTCAACATCTCTGGTAAGTCTCCACTGATTGTCGCCATGGTGCCGGTCATCGGCGCCATCGTCGGCCTCGTGGGAGCCGCGCTACAGGCCGTCAACGCACTCGCCGCCACCCTGACTACGATCCCGGCGCTGGTCGCTGCCATCGGTATTCAGGCTGGTGTCCTGTTCCTCGCCTTCAAGGGTGTAGGTGGTGCGATCCAGGGGGCGTTCGCCGCCACCAACGCCACAGAGCTGAAGAAGGCTCTGGTAGACCTGCAGCCTGCCGCTCAGACGTTCGTCAAGAGTCTGCTGCCACTCAAAGGTCTGTTCAAAGACCTGCAGGCGGTAGCCCAGCAGAACTTCTTCAAGGCGCTGGGCAAATCGGTCACCGACGTCATCAACAACATCTCCCCACTGCTACGACGCAACGTGGGACAGATCGCCACCGACCTCGGTAAGGCCACCAGCGCCATCCTGGCCGCCTTCTCTGGTCCCGAGTTCCACAACTTCATCGCCCGAGTCATTCCCACCACAGAGAAGTGGATCCGGGACTTCGGTCCCGCCTTCGGCAACTTCCTCGTAGGCCTGATCAAGCTCGGGGACGCTTCCCTGCCCCTCCTGATGGGACTGGGAGATCTGCTCAACTCGGGTCTCAGCAAGCTCGGTGACAACCTCATCGAGATCGCCAACTCCAAAGAGTTCCAGACCTGGCTGAGCGACATGTTCACCACGTTGAAGGAGCTGGGACCGCTCATCGCAGCAGCCTTCGGATTCATCGTCCAGTTCCTGGACACCCTGAACAAGGCTGGCGGTGATGCTCTGATCACCAACCTGACCACCATCCTGGGGATGTTGACCGCGTTCCTAGCCTCGGAGGCAGGCCTGCGGTCTATGAACGAGCTGATCGGTCTGGCCATCCTCTCGTTCTACGTACTGGCTCTCGGAGCCGAGGCCATCCTGTTCCTGATGGCCTCGGTTCAGGCCTTTGTGGACTGGTTCGCCTTCACCGCGATCCCAGCCATCATCGATGGCATTGTGTGGCTCGGACTGAAGATCGAAGAAGGCGTCAAGTTCCTCGGTGACTTCTTCAGTGTGATCGGCGAGGGTATCTGGAAGGCGCTGCAAGGCTTCTGGGTGGTGGTCACAGGCTTCTTCGCCCGGATGACGGCTGACTTCGTCAACTGGATCAACGGCAGAGTCGCTGATCTCGAAGCGCTCCCGGGCAGATTCGTTAGGGCTGTTGGAGACCTCTTTGGCCTCCTGATTCAGGCAGGCCGCAACCTCATCAACGGCCTTATGGCCGGTATCAATGAGAGAATCGCGCCCCTACGCAATCTGTTGAACAACATCACCGGCTGGCTGCCCGACTGGAAGGGGCCAGAAGAAAAGGACCGCAAGATTCTGGAGCCAGCAGGTAGGGCAGTCATGGAGGGCTTCGGAGAAGGCATCCGCAGTGGCGCCAGAGACATCCAGGCTTTGCTGGGTGACTTCACTTCTGGCCTCGGTGGTATCGGCGTGAACCAGAACACTACGCATATTCTGTTCGGAGCCAATGCACTACAGGTGAACTTCCGTGGTGCGTTGCCGACACAAGACGAAGCATCATCCACCGGTATGGCAGTGGGGGCAGGGATTAACAGTCAGATCGCTTCACGGAACACCCGACTCGCAGTTAGGACCCTGTAACGATGGGAGTTTACAACCCTCACATCCCCTACATCCTGGGTCAGGAGTGGGTGCCGATTCGGCCAGAGACCACAGTCTTCTCTCCTGCCGTTAACGTTGTCGAGCTAGGACACAGCTTCACCTCCACCGCTCCACGCAGACTGCAGGATGCCCGGTTCTACGTACGCTCCATGCCGCCTCTCACGGACCGGGGACAGACGTATCTGGCGGCTGTGTACCGCAAGGGCACGGAAGGGCTCAGTGGTCCTGTCCAGCGTGCGTTGATTCCTGTCAACGCGGTGACGCTGACAAACGCAACAGTTAGCGGTACCACCGATGCGATTGCCGCTCTCCTTACGCAGAGCACCTCCACCGGCATCAGCTTGGCAACCAACGTCGCGAACTCTGGCGTCATCGTCAACTTCGCCACCAACCAGTTCGCCGCACAGTTGAGCGGTAAGCGAATCCTCGGTGTCAATGTCCTCATCGGCGGCTCTGGTACTTCCGACATTTTCGGAGCCGGGTCAGCCTCAGCCAGTGCCATCTTCATGGCACAGAACCTGTCTGTCGTCCCCGCCGCTCCGTACGCTCTGTTCGGCAGGTTCGGAGACAACATGGTCATCACCCGTCACAAGCTCGGGGAGATCAACCAGTTCTGGCACAGCAGCTCTGTACCAACGACTCCGAACAATAGTCCGCTGCGGATGCCATGGACCTACACGCAGCTGACCCGGCTAGACAACCTGGCTGGCGTCCTGTGGACACTCATCACCACGGGCACTTCAGTGAACCTGGGCACCACTTCAGCCTCCAGTGCATACATCTTCTATGTCGCGCTGGAGGTGTTCTACTGCGAGGAACAGCGACTAGCCGTAGGCGGGATGCAGTTCGGCACGACCTTCTCTGGTGTCTCCACGGGAACCGATACGATCCTCGGCACGAACATCATCCCCATTGTGGACATGCCTCTCTATCAGACCGATACAGGCGGTACCACGTTTAATGCGGTACTTCCAGCTGGCGAATACACGGTGGTGCTGTCCTCCGCTGACGTGGGCGCCCTGAACGACAACCTTGTTGCCACCACGTCAGACTTCGCCTCCCTGAATGCGCTACGCGAGCTGTACCCGATGCCCAACCAGCCGGGGGTACAGGTAGATATCCCGTTCCCCATGGACGACACAGCAGTGGGGGAGACGTTCGTAGCCGGCCAGACTCATATCCTGCCGCAGCTGTCCGTGCATACATCTGGCGGTCCACTGACCGAGGTCCACGCTTACGGGACCCAGGTCGTTGCTCAGGTCTATGGCGCCTTCACTGCCGCTCAAGACATCTACGATGTCGGGCTGACTTCGTCTACCTATCCCCAGGTTCGGTTCTATGCCCGCCGGTTTGGTGACACGACAGTCCCGTTGACCTTGTCCTCGCCGAGCATCTCCGGGGCTGGGATGAACGTCAGCATCACCCCCGCTCAGTGGGACGCCTTGCAGCCGATCATCGATGGCTGGAAGGAGGTAACCCTCCGGTTCCCGACAGCCCCCACCATGGGCACTGGTACCAATCCACAATGGATCTGGTCGTCTACCACCGAACTGAAGGGCAACAGGTGGGAGGTAATGGGAGCTGCCGCTCTGGCGCTCTCAGGGACGTCAGGGAACATAAACTCCCTAGCTCCTTACCCTGGCCAGTTGTACAACGCAACCTATGGCCAGCCGACCGCTGGCGCTGCCATCAACATGAGCTGGAATCCGGGCACTCAATCGGACCAGGGGCTCCAGCCGGCCTACGCCTCGATACGTGACACGTTCACCAGAGTCACAGCTAGCGGCTGGGGTACAGCAGACACCGGACAGGTTTGGACCGTTCAGACTGGAACGGCATCCGAATTCAGTACCACCGGTTCTGACGCACGGCACGTACATCCTACGACCGGAACATACGATGCAACAGTCCTAGCTATCGTGCCTCAGGCAGACATTGACTACCGTATTACTGATGACACTACCTTGACGGCGGCACCGCTGACCCAGGACTTCATCTCCTGGCACGACGTCAGGTACATCGATGCCAGCAATCAGTACGCAGCATTAGTGACTCGGACTATCGCCAACACCATCACCCTTACGCTCAGGAAGAGTGTTGCCGGCGTTACTACAGTCATCGCTGGTCCCACGGTCATCCCTGGCGTAGTTCCCGCTAACGCGATTGCGATCAGATTCAGGGTTGTTGGCAACACTCTGAAAGCGAAAGCCTGGCTTGGTACCGCCGCTACGTCCGAACCAATCGCTTGGCTTCTCACCGTATTCGATGCGTCTCTACCAGGTGCTGGCGCGGTTCGCGTTGTATCGCAGATCAATTCGGGCAACACCAACACGTTGCCGCAGTCCAATGTGTTCGACAACCTCAGCATCGAGACTCCCACCGACGACTACAGCGCTGACGCGGCACTCATGTTCAGCCAGGACTCTGCGGCCGTGTCTGGGTTCGGTATCACGCAGCAGAACCAGACTCTCCTTGGGATCGGGCTGAACTGTGGAATAGCACCACAGTACGTTCCAACCGCACTGGCGTACAACCAGCTCGCATGGGGCCTAGATCCCGTGAATCAGATGACGGACGTGTTCTCCAGGGTGGTGACTAGTGGTTGGGGTACATCTACCGGAGGGCAGACTTGGGCAACGGCAGGTGGATCAGCTACTGACTTCTCGGTGAACGGTTCTGTCGGCAAAGTCCTGCTGTCTACCACTGGTACTTACCGCATCGCACGATTGGCCTCGTTCTCGGCGCGAGATGTCAACGCCTACGCGGAGATCTGGTCGGACACGGCGGCCACCACTCTGGATCACTGGGGAGCGCTCGCGCTTCGGGATAACGGAGCCGGCGATCAGTTGTATGGGATGATCAACTTCCCTGCCGACGGGACAGCGAAACTGATCATGTCCACTGTGGTCGGTGGCTCCCACACGCAACTAGGCAACGTGGTGTTCGCTGGTCGGTACGTTCCAGGCACCAGAGTGAAGCTAAGGATGCAGCTGTTCGGTTCCAGCTTCAAGGGCAAGGCCTGGTTGGACGGTGACCCTGAACCAGACCACTGGCTCCTTGAACTGGTCACCCTGACAAACCCGAATGCTGGCACTGTTGTCACTCGATCGGTTTCGGGTGCTGGCGCTATGACGATCTCGTACGACAACATCACGGTGTCTAACTACGACCTGGGGTACACCGAGATCCAGCGCATGGACACAGTGGACACCACCTGGAAAACGATCATGAAGGCGACCAACCAAGGCCTCATCACCTTCAACGACTACGAAGCCAGAGTGGCGATCCCAACCAGCTACCGAATCCGCAAGGTAAACATCCTGGAGTTCGCTGGTCCGTGGGCTAATGGTCTCTCCGCAGCCTCTAACGCTAACTTGGTTCCCAACTCCTTCTTTGAAACGAACGTCGCCACCTGGACCGCTGCAGGTGGCGCTACCGCCACTCGATCCACTTTGCTTTCCCATGAGGGTTCGGCGTCAATGCTGATAACTCCTGACGGGATTGGCACACCTTCGGTCGCGAGCGATGACTTCTCGGTTATAGCGGGGCAGTCGTACACACTCGCCGGGTGGATAGCGTCGGCATCAGGCACCATCGGTCGTGACCTGAATGTCGTATGGAAGAACGCTGCTCACGGGACAATCTCCATCAACACGATCTCCCAGACCACAGGCGCCATCAACGCCTGGAGTCAGTGGGGGCCGACGCCATTCACGGCTCCAGTGGGCGCCGTGTTTGCCTCGGTCACGACCGCTGCCACCTTCGTAGCATCGAGTACGTGGTACGTGGACGAAGTGACGTTGACCGGGCCTTCAACGGGCGCCACCTCCAGCACAATCCCGGCCCCAGGTGTTACTGCCACCAGTGTCGGAGCCAACGATCACGTCTGGATCTTCACCACCAACTCCGTGCAGTCGGGTGCCAGTAACCTGGCCTACTGCCTCGGCTGGGAAGGGGAGGTGCACGAGAGCTTCAACTTCCCTGAAGCTGCCGGCCAGACGTTCCAGACCATGTACGGCCGGGACTACGTCACCGCCTTCCGTCCCACGGAGCGCGGCGGCACCAACTTCAGTCGCAACCTCCTAGTCCAGGCTGCAGCCATCTCCCCGGAGACACTGGAGGACTTCACCAGCCTGCGCAACATGGCTTGGGTGAACGTCCCCTACATCTGTCTGCGAGATGAGGACGGGAACCGATGGTTCGCCAACGTCTCCGTACCGAACGGGGATGTGCAACGTGACCGGCGTCTGTACATGGCACCGGTAGCCATCGTGGAGGTCACTGATACGCCCACCCCCGTGGACCCGTGATGACTCTTACGCTGTTCCCGTTTGATCCGCTGCTGGACCTGGCCCCCTGGATGGGCCAGCGTCAGGCCTCGTTCACGTTCCATCGCACTGACGGGATCACGGGCGAAGACCTGGGGGAGATTCATCCCCTCCGTGGCGCCTCACTGACCCACGACACGACACGGACCATCAAGCGTCAGCTCTCTCTGTCGCTGGGCGCTGAAGATACCGCTGCCATCAACGCGATCCGTGACCGCATCACGGTGTCGATGGTGTTCCCCAACGGGGCTACGTACCCGTTGGGGAAGTACATGTTCACCGATTTCACGAGACAGAAGTACACCAGCGGCAAGCTCGGACAGGTCGCGCTCAACGATGAGATGTTCCTGGTCGATCAGCAGAGCCCTAATGGGATCAGTGGCCTGGACGGCGGTGTACCTCGCACGGTGCCGGTGGTCGTTGCCTTAGTCCTGGCTGGACTGCCTATCGACTTCGTCATGGAAGCGTCATCTCTGACGTCTGTCAACTCTTGGGCTGTTGGCACTGGTAGAGGCTCCATGCTAGAAGCTCTGTCGATATCTGGTGACTACTTCAGCCCGTGGTTCGACAACAATGGCATCATGCGGTTCGTCAGGTCGTTCGACCCAGCCACTAAGATCCCGGACTTTGATTACGATGCCGGCAATCAGGTCACCCGAGCGAACATCATTGAGACTGATGATCTACTGACTGCGCCCAACACATTCAAGGTGATTTCTAACGCAGCCACTAACACGGCCACTCCAGTAGTAGGTACCGCCTCAGTGCCACCCCTGGCTCCTCATTCTGTGGCGAACAGAGGATTCGAAATTCTGGAGGTACAGGATCTCCAGATCACAGACATACTCCAGGCTGAGCAGATCGCACAAAACCTAGTTAACCGGCAGACAATCTTCGAACGTGTCTCGCTGACGACTGCCCCCGACCCTCGCCATGACTCGTACAACGTCATCGAGTGGCAGGGGGATGTGTGGTTGGAGCTGGCGTGGAGTATGGCGCTGACCGAGGGTGGCGACATGAATCACTTGCTACGTAAGGCTTACCGCCAATGACCAGTGACCCGGATCAGGCTCCCGCCCTTGTGGGCATTGGGGCACAATCCATTGTAGATAGAGCCAAGTCTCTTGGTCTCACATGGACACTGCGCCCAGGCAGTATTGCTGCTGACGGGGTATCCATTCTGTACGACGGTGACACCGAGCCTATCAATGCAGTGAACCTGACTGGTGATGCACTGACTTCGGGCGGTCGGGTCATGGGCCTGACCGTACCTCCATCAGGGAACTTCATCATCGGTATCACGAAGGTCGATCCCTGGCATATACCAGTACTCATTAATGGGTGGGTCAATTATGACGGTTCGGTGGTTTGGCAAGGCGCGCGTTACCGCAAGATGGCTGATGGAATGGTGACGATTCAAGGACTCGTCAAGGACGGCATTGGACCAGGGCCAACTGGCAACATCTTTGTCTTGCCGGTCGGTTATCGACCAGCGAAGAACATAATCTTCGCAAGCATTGCCAATAACGTGTTTGCCCGCCTAGACATTTATCCAGATGGGAATGTTAACTGGAGCACCGGTGGGACGAATGGTTTCTTTAGCATCAATGCCACTTTCTTCGCAGGTCCGTGACGGCACAACAAGGAGACCGCGTGAAGGTATATGTGCTACCGGCCGACCTGCATGGGTGCGGACATTACCGGTTAGTCTGGCCCGCCCAAGCCCTCCTGGAACAGGGCCTGGACGTGACGGTCATGCCCCCCAGCAAAGAGTCAGGCATCGCTTGTAAGACCGAGGATCTCCCTGATGGTTCCCAGCGGGTCACCAGCATCCAGGTCCCAGCCGACGCAGACGTTCTGGTAGTGCAGCGGCCAGCGCACCCACTCCAGGCTCAGATGATCGACATTCTCCGTCAGAACAAGGTCGCCGTGGTCATCGACATGGATGACGACATGTCCTCCATTCATCCCGGCAACGTCGCGTACCACACCTATCGTCACAGCAACAAGAACTCACCACTGTCCTGGAAGTGGGCGATGGAGTGCTGCAAGCGCGCCACCCTGGTCACCACCAGCACCCCGGCCCTACAGAAGGTGTACGCGAAGCACGGTCGTGGCATGGCCATCGACAACTACGTTCCCCAAGCTGTGCTCAGCTACCAGGAGACGGCCGAGGATGGCTTCGGGTGGGCTGGGACCACTCTGTCTCACCCCACCGACCTACAGATGGCCGGGAAGGCAGTCCAGCAACTGATCGACGAGGACTACCCATTCCGGGTGGTGGGTGGGCCTAGCAAGGTGGGCGTGAACCTGCGTCTGCGTCAGGAGGTTCAGTACACAGGCTCCACGCCCCTGAACGACTGGGTCAGGACGATCGCGGAGACGTACAGCGTGGGCATGATCCCTCTGG
>Ga0193742_1000236_pt1 | contig 40393 bp, 45 predicted proteins | sample L2c1metaG_FD_165511 | JGI IMG/M metagenome (GOLD analysis project Ga0193742, IMG submission 165511) | Soil microbial communities from a riparian zone of the East river system, Colorado, United States - L2c1 | ecosystem: Environmental > Terrestrial > Soil > Riparian zone | place: USA: East River... | reverse complement strand
CGGGACTTAACAAGGCTCTGATCGCGTCCAATCCTATAAGATGTGCTCAGGTTGTTTCGCGAGCTATCAACCTCATCTACGTGCTATCCAGTCTCATATATCCTTTCATGCCTGCGACATCCGATTCCATCCTGACTCAGCTCAACGCCCCGGCCCGCGTAGTACCTGAACTCTTCTCCAACGATCTTCTCGCAGGTCATACCATCGGAACCCCCGAGCATCTGTTCAAAAAGATCGAAGAAAACATGGAAGAGGTGTGGCGTCTAAAATTCTCTGATAGTAGGTGTGGCCAAGCCAAATATTAAGCAAATTATTTAAATAAATTAAATACGAGGTGAGAAATTGTAATTCACTCAGTCTGTCTATAAAAAATATACTTTTGCTGAAACATATTTAAAAGCCTGTTTTTCCATAAGCATTTTCTACGCGTAACGTGCGGATGTATTTTAACGCCATCTTACGCACCAAGTATTAACGTATTACATAGAAGCTGAGGTTCCTAGACTGATGGCTGAAGTTCAGATTTTATTTTGTCAGAAATTGCTTGCGGCTTTAATCTCTTTTCTTCCGTGTGCTCCGCATGCAACCTTTTACCTAGCTCTTTAACAAATTTCTTTGACTCTTTTCTCTCTGGTTCAAAAACTGCTAAAGCCTGCCTGCTTGGGGATATATATATATATATGTACCCATCTACTTTTATGCAATAGGAAATTTCTGGTGTCTACCATTTTTCATCCATATACATAGGTTTTCAAGTAGAGGATTTGACTTACATTTCCGTCTGGTAATGTTGCCAGGCAGGATTATGTTTTTGACTCGCGACGCAGCAAGTGACTCTTCCTAATTGGGCCTTCGGGGCAATTCCGAATCACAGCCTGATTTGTCCTCACACAGCTGTCTTCACTGCCTTCCTTTTTGACCATTTACTTCCCTCCAGTACGCCCCATATCCTTTTATCCATGGAAAGATACAACGAAAGACCTTACTACCCTTATTCATGGCACCAGGTGAGGCTATAACTTGTTCGCACCATGTTGCATGCTGAAAGTGTGATGTCAAGTCGCATGATCAGGTAGATGTGTTCACTGTTCAAGCCCATGAAATTTGTCTAGTTTCTAATTATGAACTGTGATTACTACTGCTAGGCGACAGTATTGCTTATGGTGCCATATAACGTTCAGGATGAAGATCTCTCTGTGCGTCCTAAATGGTGTTTGGGTGGTCCTTCTCTAGACAGAGGTTTTATACCCCTCTTTTTCAGGTGATTATAGACAGGAACCATCTAGTCATAGGCGTAAGGGGTCAACCGTCGATCATCAAGGTAGGTTATCATCCATCGTGCCATCAGTAGCAGCTTCAGTTTCGTGCAGGGACGTCTATACAACACGATCGACACTGCAAGTTCTGTGTGGCAATTAGAACCTCGTAATTCGAGGCAGACTGGACGAGAACGCACCATTTCAACAGCGTCTACGACTTCAACTCATTCTTCCTATGCTTTTGTATCCGACCCTGATATCTCGAGCAGTTTCGCAGCTTCACTTGAAAGCGGACAAGCATCAGACGCTGATGACGTATACACCACATCTCCAGAGCACTCCTCACCAAACCTATCATATGACGATGAGGCTTTAGATCCCATTCGTCGACGGAAGCTCAATCTTAATATTGTCAATTCACGCTCTGTTTCTCCGGGTCATGCACACCCAAGCATGACTTCGTCCTTTTCATCTCTTGATTCCTTTCAGTCACCTCGATCGGGACGATTATTGACAGTCCACTTGGAGAAGCAGAAATCTATAATTTGGCCGTCGCTTATTGTTGGTCCCGTGCCAGAATCACTTTCGCCAAGTCTCGCAGGTTCGGTAGTGTTTGATGCAAGCCTCGAGATGGAGCAGCAGTACAATATGGATCCAACAAGCTTGGCGCTTGTCGCATTGGAGCTTTCTGATATTCGAAAAGACAAAGAAGAAGCATTTGAATACTTTCTGTAAGTGCGCTGATATCCTCAGGAATGTACTGTTTGTGATGCCCTTTTTTAGACGGGCATGGCATCAAGCACATGTACCATCTTCAACGATGCGTCTTGTGTCCCACTATTTACCCCTTCAAGTGGCTACCACGTTAGGTCAAAATACAGAGAATTCGACCAGGGGCACGACAGGCTACTATTTGAAATCCGTAGGTGGATCCAGGGGCCTCGCTCAGCTTTACCTAGAAGCAGGCTTGTTACACTTGGAGGGCGCAGCCTCTACCCTCCTTGCCTCGTCCTATTCTAGTCTATCATCTATTCGGATGCCTCTGCATTCACAAATCGGCGAAGGAGGAGCAGAAGCATGGAGACGAGATCGCGAAGCTGCCGGTCATTTCTTTGAACAAGCTCGAGCACTCCAACCCAACCTTGATATCCCTATACTTCCGGCCGAGAGCGAGCTAGAGCTCGAAATGCCGTCCATGCATTTAGCACCGTTAGCTCTTGACGGTATCCAATCGAAAGAATCCATGTACGCCGACTCTGAGCCTGAAGTTCCAGTTGCTCGTCGTCGCAGAAAGAAAGAGGAACAGGCACTGCTTGATAAGACCTCTGCTGGGTTGGACGATATGGAGAACACATGGTACCTCTACATTCCCGGTATTATCGGTGCTGGGACAGCTCTGCTCGTTGTAGGGATTGTTGGGGCACTGAGTTTTTCGACGTGGTCAAGGAGAAATCAAGGCTCTTGAAAGATAACGCAGGCTTGTTTGTGGTCTCGGAAGTGTTACGATTACGATGATGGTGCTGGTGTTTCTATTACATTTGCTATCCCATCTTGAAGTATTACTTACAGCTTTCGCATAGTTTTTTGTACTAGTCAATCAAATGCTTCGAGTTGTTTTGCTATACTCGAAGTTATCATGTACTTATCATGGATTGTATAATGTCATACCCTAGTTGTCCTCAATCTTGAGTAAGGTAGAGGTTTTCTGTTGACACGGGAACAAAACTACAAGGTTCATGATACTCCCACCTCGTTTTCTCATTGATAATTGTTTCCAGAACGACATAGATTTCTAAACCGCTGGCCGTTCTAGCTCTCTTGCCCATCGAGATTGCTGAGTAGCCTCAGATTTGATGAGACTGCACACACCGATATTTCACCGCCTCAAGGGAACTTGAAAGACCCGTGTGTCTACTTTAGAGTTGGGGATTTAGCTTTGAAACACTCTATCATCAACCCTACACATCGGACCAATTTCCAGCGGTCACCGGTCATAACTCTGATTGGTACCTTATAACTGGTTGCCATAAACTAGTACCAAGGAATGAGTACCTCCTGGAATGTCAGATTCCTTCAATCGACGAATGGAGTCAATCCTCGATCTGCTATAGACCATGCCCTCATCATCTTGAATCAGCCTTTCTGTTTACCTCTTCTACTCAGACTCTGGAATTCTTCGCAATGGCATTGTTGCGCAGACGGCGGTGCCAATCGGCTCTTCGATAGCTTTGACACATCCGAAGAACGCAACAAGTGAGTAAGTCAAGCATGCATATTCTCAAAAAAAGGCAAAACTGATCCTTGTCGGAGCCTAGATATTTTCCTGACTTGATCAAGGGTGACCTGGATTCCATACGTCCCCAAGTTCGAGAGTATTATAGTACTCATGTGAGTTTGCACCACGTTTCAATACAGAAAATCTGACCACTAACTTCAGGGTGTTCCCGTTATTCAAGATAATGATCAGGATTCGACAGACTTGATGAAATGCATTGCTTCCTTGAGGGACAAGGAGGCATCGCAGGGCTCACCGGTTTGCTTCCACAAAAATACCTTGACCATTCCAAACCTTAAGAGAAATAAATTTCCGGTTTAGCAATACGATATAATTCTTCTGGGTGGGTTATCTGGTCGTCTAGACCAAACTATCCATACCCTTTCCTACCTCCACAAACTTCGTAAAGATCGCAATCGTGTATTTGTAGTCACCGACGACAATGTTGGTTGGGTATTGGATAGCGTGAGCACAGCAACCATCCTTACCCTTTCTCATCCTCTGTATTGTTGACATCATCGGTATTAGGGTGAACACGAGATCGAAATAGATCATGGTGTTCTGGGACAAACATGTGGCCTCCTTCCCGTTGGCATAGACTGCACAGTACTGTCAACCTCTGGTCTAAGATGGAATTTGAGTAGGTGGAATGGTTAGTAATGGCATATCAGTAACCTTAGAGCAATTTTTATTTTATTACTGCAGCGGAAGACCCATCGTCTTTCGACGGTTTGGTTTCTACATCAAACCATCTGGTTCCCACTGAACCCATTGTTTGGATTAAAACAACCAAACCGATCTGGTGGACAGTAGAGCTGAAAGATATTAGATGATTATTTTAGTGGACGACGGATTTTCTATCTCAATGGTGGTATTGCTATCAGGCGAACATTTTTAGAAGGGCTTGATTAATAGAAAGTTGGCTCGAATTTTGAACACTGCGCCACAAAGATTAAAGTCACGATTTGCTCTTTATTTCATCACCACCACAATGTCAAATACACTACCCACCATCACGGTACTGTATTTTGCTGCAGCCTCTACCACAACTGGATTGGCTTCAGAAAAGATCTTCATCCCATATGAAGGCCTGAAACTCTCAGAACTGGGCGGCATTCTGACTTCCCGCCATTCAAAATCTGATCTGGGGAAAGTGTTGAACTCCAGTCGATGGAGCGTTGATTTAGATATGATTGATGATCCTGAGCTTATTGTTCTCAAAGGCGGAGAAGAGGTTGCTGTTATCTGCCCAGTGTCCGGCGGATAAGGGTGAGAAGCATGCTTGATAATGAGGGATAGTTTATCTCACAGGCTTCCTATCACTAGATACATCCTGCTGCCTTACCATGACCAACTCCCTGGCGAAAGCTGCATTTCAGGCAACCCGCTTGACATCAAGCACATTCCTTATCAAAGAATACAATGACATATATTCCGAACATCCTCATATTTATGCCAAATTGGTGTTAGCAGCAAACACAATGCTCATCATCGATACTGGCTGTGGTGGGGCATCCAACGACCCTGACATTGCCATCAAAAGCTTAAGAGAATTCATCGAAACCGTCAAAGTAGAAGACAACAACGGGCTGCCGTTGAATGAGGGTGGTACCATGAGCTATCTGGTAGCATTAACCCATTGTCACTATGATCATATCCGTACGCTCAATGTCTAATTATCCATGCTGGTTTGCCTGCCTCTTACATTTTGATTAGTTGGAGTCGAAGATTTGTGAGTGTATTCCTTTTTAAAAATTTTATTTCGCTCCCAACTTGATGAAGCAAGCAGCCTAAACCTAGTCATTCTGGCGTCGGAACACGATCCTAAGTTCCTTGCACGAGATGCTCTACCCGAACACTCGCTCTGCAACGCCCTCGGCATCAAAACCCCTCAATACGTGCCTACACTGGTCCCACATCTTTACCCCATCACCTCGTTTGGCCCTGAAACCATTCCCCTGGGTGTAACTATCTTGCACACACCAGGACACACTCCAGATGAAATCGCACTTTATGATCATGCCGAAATGATGTTATACGTTGGCGATTCTCTGTACGAATACGAACCCATCATCTTTCCAAATGAGGGTTCCATCGTGAAATGGTTTGAGTCTATGGACTACCTTATCTTGTTCGTCGAGGCAAAAAATAGTGGCCCAAAGACGGCATCAGATGGACGCGAGGTCCAGATAAACTCTGGACATCAAACTGTCCTTCGACCAGCACTTGAAATTCTTTTAGCTGCGAAAGCGTTCATGAAAGATGTCGTGGAGGGTAGGGAGAAAATGAAAGAGAGACGGGAGAAGCGGGGTGAAGAAACAGTGACGTATGAACAAAGTGGGGGTCGGTTTTCTTTGCGATGTCCTGAAAGATTGATCCTGGAGATGCAAAGGACAAAATGAAATGAGATACAATGTATTTTAGATAGTTTTCGGAACTAACTGATGTTCTGGGAAAGAAACGCAGTTTCAGCTGTGTTTCCTGATTTTAGACCCAAGAAACTCTTGTTCTAGATCAGCCAAGAAAGTGTCCGCTTCGGTTGTAGTGGGAATAGCTTTCTTCTTCCCTTTGACACTTGATGTCAATGTTTGTGATTCCAGCGCAGCGAAAGGATCGCTGGACATAGTGGGCTGGACAGCATTCGACTCTTTGACTTCCATCGGCCGAGTACTTGAGTGAGCGAGTAATGAGGGAGCCTCCGAAGCAGCATCTGCATTGACTCTTGACGCAGCGTCATCATCCAATTTGGGTTTCTTTCTTTTCGCTTCGATCATCTTTCTCCTCTCTTCCAATTCTCTTTTCCTCTTCTCCATCGCACGACTTTTCACAGCACCTGCCGTTCCAGGCGCCTCTCCATCACGCATACCCTCAACCTCTCCAGGTTTGATGTCCTCTGCACCCAACTCCTGCCTCGTCTTCGCAGTTTCCTCTCGTGATGCTTTTAATTCTTCCATTTGTGCCCTCCTCGTTTCTTCGTCTGCAGAAAACTGATAGAAACCAGCACCCTTGGCGCGGATCTCCTTGGAAGCATCGTAATGCACTCCAAGTGGGTTGTTTTCTTCAGCAAACGCTTTTGCAATTTCGGCTACACGTTCTTCAGATGGCTGGTATATCGGGAAGTGATTGACAGGATTGCCTAGAAGATAAAGAAAAGTTGAAAAATGAGAGGCTCTCAGCAAAGGATGAAGATCACTGACGTATGATAATATCTCTGCCCGAAACACAAGTTTAGTATTGTCGCATCGTAGAAGGATATGTCAACTTACTCGTCTTCATCTTCGTCACTTTCTGGGTCCGGCCTGAGATTGCGAGGCACCTCAGAACGCCGAGCTGTCCGGATTCGTCCAAAGTCATCCTCATATTCAACAATGGGGTCATCCTGTACAATGAAATTGAACATGAGAGGGTTAAACGAATTGATAGGGAACATACGTCGTGCAGCGGAGGTTTGGGTACCGTCAGTGACTCATCCTCATCAGCACTACTGGCATCATAGTACCTTGATGATGCCGCGTGCGAGTCAAACTGTCCAACCAAAATCATGTTCGTTAGCAAAGGATTGATATAACAGCGCTAACTCACATCGACCAATAGTGCATCATATTGTGCATCGTTTAACCCACCCGTCTTTCCTCTCCTCAATTTTTCATAGATTTTGGCCTTTCGTTCAAGCGCCGCGCGAGCAGAGTCGAGTGTGGGTCTACTGATCTCTTCCAATTCGATATCACGATTGGCTCGAGATGTCACACCTTTATTCTGGCGCGCCCATACAGTTGGTTTCTATCTCGAAATGCCTAGTTAGTAATGAGCATATTGAAGATGATATAGTGTACTTTGTCTGGTCGTTTTACCCCTCCAATGATGGTGGTACTTTTTCCGGATCCTTTGGCTTTGGTAAAGTCTGCCTCTTGTTTGGAAAGCTCAGCCTTGAGGTCAAAGAATGAACTTGCACTAATTCCTTTAGCTTTTGACTTGCTCGCGTGAGACATCTTCAGTACAGGATAGACTTGAACCAGAAAGTGCCCAGAGCGAAGGTCGAGGCGTAAGCAAAGAATTTAAGAAAGTACAATCCTGGTCATGTGATTACCATCAAAACCTTAAATTTGAATATGTAAATTGCATAATGATAATCGTAGTATAGTAGTGTCGAACGAAAGTAAATAGTTGTGTTTAAAAAGAAGAAAATCCTTTGTTCAAATTTGCCCATGCATGCCACTGAGTCTTGATCTCAAACTCCCAGTCTACAAAAACAGCGCTCCAATGAGTCCAACAACGCCGACTAATCCATAGTTGTTTCCGTTCAAGCCAGACTCAGCTCCCGAAGAGCTGGTAGCGGCAGCGCGAGCCGAGGTAGTTGTACGAGAAACGCTCTGGGCCGCACTGCTTGAAGACGCTGGGCCCGTAGATGCAGCACGACTAAATTGAGAAATCTTTATTAAAATTCACATCACAGCATAGTGAGCCAACATACGTTGTGGTTACTCCAAAAGCACTGCTAGTCGGGCGAGTGGTTCCGGTAACGGCAACGGTGCCGCTGGGAGTTCCAGGAGTTGGCACATTGGCTGTGCCAACAGATACCTCTTGAACGGAAGGAGGCGATGGCGGTGGGCTTCCAGAGCCACCCAAGCATCTATATTCAAATATCAGATATGGGTCTATATCTTATAAAAAAACAATGCGCACGAGCTATCAGATCCTTGTTGAACGGTCACCATATCTGAATACGCCACGGCACCGGTGGCGTCCTTCACAGCCATAGTACTGTGTGGAAGACAATTAAAACAAAATAAAAGAATATATATGGGAACAGGGCTGACATGACGGTTCCACCTTTTTGATCGACCTTCCAAGTGAGTGTGTTACCGCTTTGTGTGTCAAATGTTTTAAGCTAGTCCCAATTAGTAACATCAGATACCAAATTAGGCGTCACGGGATCAAAAAAACGTACAGGGGCTGCGGCAGGTTGACCGCCTTCGTAGATAAGTTGTCAGCCATTTTAGGATATCATACCAGGTGCCGATGGACTCTACCAGGAATTATAGACAAGTAGTATGGGGATGTACCGTCGCTCCAACTGAGGAGTTGGGGTTCTGCCAGTCAAAAGGTGAGCTAGGCGTTATGCACAAAACACGGTGAAGCAAGATACTTACGGCACTGAACGACGCTAGAACTAGATATTAAAGTCAACGACACAAAGTCCTACATTCGGCGAGGTGGATAAAACGTACGGTGTGTTGATAGTCAGGGACATAATGGCGGGCACAATGGAAGCCAAGGTAACGGCAGTGGTGAAGGACTTCATGGTCGGTCGATTGTATTGAGCTGTTGGCGAGAAAAGAGCACAAAGGCGTAGATGAAACTATGTGTCGAAGTAGAAGAAGGGAGAGATGGAATATGAGAGAAACTCGCCAGCTTGCCATCCTATATAGCGGTCATTTTCAATGTCCGCCACATCCGCGATCGCTAGGCTGGCCCCCACAGTACCACAGACGTAAATATTGATTGCTTCTGCCTATGGCGATGTGAGGGAGAGAAAATAAATGTCTGTTGTTACCAAAGTCCTATGTCTTTTACCAAGTAAGTAATTATAGTCCGATCCAACTACTACGACCCCCAGGATTATGCAAGCTCGTATGTCCAATTTTGACTGTGTCTAATTCAGAGACACCTTTGCAAGTTAAATCAATGGGGGAAGAAAAGAACAGCGGATCCTTGCCGTCAATCAGCGGACTCGGGACTCCTAATGCTGAGAACGAAGATGAAGAGGTAACAAAAGGTTGTCTTAATAACAAATCTTCACTTGTTGCCGCCGTATTGGGAATTGATATGAAGGATTCTGCATGCCATTCGTACCAAACTTGGCGTTCATTGGTAAGTCGCCAGATGGATACTTGGAGTTCCGAGTTACTTGGGAGATACAGCGGTTCCTTGTTTGGGGCTAAGTAAGACGGCTATCTTCTGCGAGCAATATTGCACATACTTTGAAAGGAAAGAATAGAGGGAACCAGCTTAACATGTCTTTTGATACTTGATCTTTCCGATGTGGATGGATGCTGAGCCCTATATTGTGGTAGAGCACCTAATAAGAGTCGGTCAAAAAAATAGTGTGGTCACAGAAATTACATGTACACACAGCTTCAAAATATCCTGCAAGTCCACTAGAAGAAGTCAAGAGTCAATCTGAATCACCTCGCCTCGTGATCAACAAATTCATATACGCACTGTAGTATCCCTGCATGTGGGATGTAGAACCGTAAGTTGGCTGATCGAGCGTTATGACTATTTGTGAATGGCAAACCTAACAAAGGATATCCATCAGTACAACATAAAAACCGACAGTTAAACGAAAACCAGCTTACCACGAGAATCACGTACAGCATCCCTTCTTGGATGTTCAAATTCCCAGCATTCCTGGATCTCAGGTCCGCACCGCCCATCCATAAACGCTTTTGTTCCACTGAGAATGTTGACTGCTTGGAACATGACCACATAAGGCGTCTCCAGACTCTTTTCGTCCTTGGTTAATCTAGCTTCGTTGTATAATTTTGAAGAAGAAAGAGGAGCTAAATGCGCTGTGTACGAAGACGGAATTGATATCCCGGTTTCTGACAAAAGTGCGAGATAGTTGAGTTATCAAAAAGAATTCAAAAGAAACGCATCCACCTTTGAGAAATCTCGACGCTCCATCCAAACATTCCGGACTAAGTTCGTTATCGCCAAACGACCCCAACAACTCGCTGACAAGGATATCAGCCTTCTTCGGAACGTCGACGACGCGCATATCTCCAAATATTAACTGGACTTTTTCACCCCAATCCATAGCTTGTCTTTGCTGCAACCTAGAATCTGAGGAGTCAATGTGCATGTTTCTAGATATTACAAATGATGGACATACGTCACGAATGCACTTGGGTTTTTCTCCACGACTAACACGGTAGCTTCTGTGTTGGCTCTGTCGAGCGCCTTTAGACATCGGGTGACAAGAGGACCACGGCCAGCTCCTGCAACGCAAACAACGCTATTGATGATAACAAGATCTCAGGCACGTTCGGGGTAAAGGAAAGAGAAGAATAGACATTTTTTTATCTCTTGAATGATCGAGGAAAGCCCTATACATCGCCTACGAAGCCAATTGAGACTTTCTGAAATCGATCGAGCTTGACAACAACATACTTCTTCGTATAGCATATACTTGACAGGATCTTGTTCGAACGTCTGGTACGTGACACTAGGCAGATTGTCTCTCAATGGCTAATATTTGCTTCAGATAATCGGCCACGCTTCACAAAAATAAACTTACCTGTAATGGAGCTTGAAGGAAGTCTTGATATCCCTGCGCGAAATGTTCTACTGTGCCAGCACTTTGAACAGCCCTCATGGCTGGGCTGGTTTTCTCCAGATGGCGGACATATTGCGAATATGCAGCTTCCCCGCCACGAGAATGGTTCCCAGCATTCACCTCCGAAAGGATAATCACTGGCCGATGCTACGTATGTATTTAATTGTTAGGAAATTGTCTTGAGCAGGTTGGGAAAGTCTTACTATCATGCTATCTCGGATGAATTGTTGTGTAGGTTTTGGGAGGACCGGGTAGCCTTTCATATTGGCTATGAAGGTGGATGACGGGAGAAAGATATGTCGTACGGATTCGGCATTCCATTTGCTGAGAACTCCGAGAGTGGTGGGTAGGGCTGGAGAAAGGTCGAGAGCTGGAAAAGAGAATGAAGTGGGCCAGATACTATGGTATATGAAATTCTTACTCAGCGTCAAACGAGGATTATAATCACATATCGACCTAATCAAATCCCACATCTCCCAAGTCGCATTCAACGATACTCCAGGTGCAGTCGCCAGCTGCTCACTCGGGGAGAATACAAGGGAAGGAGCATTCGCCGATTCAGGCGAGATAATTCCCAAGGAAGAATCCTGGCCGAGCGAGACCTTCTGGGAGCCTGTTTGGAACGCGGATGGATTGTAGATCGGCAGTCGTATTGAAAGATAAATATAGGGCGACTTTTGAAGACATGAATTGACGATACGCGCATAGGAAGCTACGTGGTCTCGATTACGCGGAGAAGGAAGGATGACGGTTTGTATGTTCAGATATGATGCATATGCCAGCTCTTGTTGTAATGCCTAGAATGTGATTGATAGGAGTTTTTAGTGTCTCTAGTAGGTGGTGGGAATCGACCTTACGATTTCAGCATCGTGACGAACCCAATCATCTATTGCGTCTAATTCTAGCCAATTGGAGGCCATGACGATTATTCTCTCAGCTTCATCTGAGGAGACGAGGATGATCAAACGAGAACAATTTACTTTTCTTGTCATGGAGTGTACACACCTAATCGTGTTATCGTCACCTCATCCCGCTCGAATGCAGGATTCAACCTCCAAGCCTCTGCAGTTCTCGCCGCAGTCTCCTTGTCCTGTTCACTGCTTTCCGTAGGAAGCAAACACATTTGTGACCATCTCTCCTTCCATTTCTCAGTTGTTAGGGGAAGACAGAGTTTGCCATATCCCTTGGCAGCTTCGGTTTCGATAAGTTTGAGAACAGGTGTTGTTTTCTCAGCATTGAATGAGTTGTTGAACTGGGAGGCTTTGGAGATGTCCTGCAGAGTCAAACAGGTGGATAGAGCAGCAGCTGGATCCCAAGCGGGCATGGAGCCTTGGTTTTTAACAGTTCTTCAGTGGAAGTTTATAATATACGTGTCTTTTTGCTACAACAGCCAGTCAATAAGGAACTTCGTTCATAAAGTGGCAAGCAGTGATGAGATAATGGTTCTGCTACAGCGCGTGTTACCTAAGGTATCGGACATCCAAAGTTCGGACTGTCGCTCTATTACAAGCGAACTCAGAAGGCTGTTATCCCTATAGTTATCGATTTATCTATCTCACAAAGTAATATCGTGCTACGAAGAAAGATTTGCTGATCATGATCAATTATCAGAAGCCTCGGTTCAGTCGACAAAATTGCCAAGAGCAAAACCAAGCGAAACATCATAAATTGGATTATATTCAACTTGGTTAATGCCGATAAAATTAGATAGACTGGCGAAAAAAGACAGCGGCGGCGAGGTTCCAGATATATATTTTAATATTCGTTTCGGTCTGTCCTGAGCATATTTTCAGGTTCTTACCCATATCAAGGTGAACGGTCTTCTCCTTGAAGTGATGCTGGAGCAGCAAGTGCCAACTGAGCAAATACAAAATCACAACGATGCTGAAAATGTAGAGCCTGAGGAAGAGGCCACCCGTCAGCCCAAATACAAAGGGAAGTATTAATCCTACCCAAGTGACCACCAGAGTCTTTAACTTTAGTATTGCCATCTGTGGTCTTCAAGCAAGGCGGCGCCGCGTGTTAATATGAGTTTCTGTAGAAACACACGTCGAGTTTATGATCGATCGATGTTACATGGCGGCTAACTTGAAGTAACTGACAAGTCGATTTCAAGGGGGCCCAAGCATCTTAAAAATGACACGGGGTCGGTAGATTTTTCTAAGCACCTGGCGGGTACCCCTACCGCCCAAAAAGGGATATGTCAGAGCGAATAAGGTAATTCTAGGAAAAACATACCATTAAAATGTTATTGTGCTGTAGTACATGAGCGAGAATATAGGGAGGTGTCTATACAAGCAACAGGAAGGTATTTCCGATGCTTGAATGCTAAGGAAGCACCACAAGATGTTGTTGCCCTGGACCTTTGGCCAGTCACATGTTCTTTGTCATAAATGAAGAAAAATTCCAAATTTTATTAATTCTAGGTCAGAATTGTGTCTGTACACAGTGTAAAGCACATTAGAATAGCTGAAGAGCAGTTGAGAGCAAAATTTACGGCCATCCGACCACTTTTGGGTTTAAGTAGCAAATTTTTTTAACAGCTCGAGGACCCCCCCTTACCCCCGGTCCGGCATTCAAATCCCGGGGCCCCCTTGGTCGATTTATGCCTGAACGTGTCAAGTATAACTGTAGAGTTACGGTAGATTAACTGCCAAGTCTGTCAAGGAATTATAGTCCTTACCCTACGGCTAGTAAAGGTTAGTATGCCCCTTAATTGAGTGGTCATAAGTTGCAATTTGTATTTTCCATAGTAAAGGATATAAGGTCACGACATCACGTGTATGCTACATGCTTGTGACACACGGCGCCTACCGATTTAGCAATTATAAGGTCAATTGACATGGGATCGGTGTATATTAAAAGTATATCAAAATTAATTTGTCATTATCTTAAGCCTGCCTTTCCCAGGTCTTCCATGAGTGTGGTGGGCATACAACGGTGTCCGCGATTTCTTTTACTTTCCCAAGCAGCTTCTTTCCCGATCAAGCCAAGGTTGTAAGCTGTGAAGTGCCGTTAAACATCATGAAAAACTAGAAATATCAAGGAAAAAATTATAACAAATCCAAATCTTGAATTATATACCTTCCCATCGAGTCTATAGTCGATTACTCTTATTTTATCCCATCAAATGAAGGAAAAGAAGCGTTGGAGATGAGTCCTGCCTTGACAGCGACAGCGAAGTACGTCGCCGCTATCCATCAGCGCGATTCATTAAATCTGATATCTTACTGTGTCTCACCAGCAGTACAGGTTTTCAGTTCATTTTTTAGTCCTTTTTACCGCCAACTTGGCAGAAAAAAATGAACAAACAATGAAATGAAAAACGACCGAAACCGCAGATATGGGGAAGAAAAAACAGTTTTTGAATGATTCGGCATGTCGGCACACCATCTCAGTTGCCACTGACCTTAGATGGGTTATGTTACGAGTCTTGGATTGTATGAGGGTCTATCTAGAGCAGTTTAAGGTAAACATCTGCAATGGCTAGCAGATGTTGTGGAATTTTGGCCTGCCGGCACACCAGATCAAAATTGAGGCGGTCGACAGCTTGCCGAAGAAAAATGGTGACGAAAAATGAACTGAAAAATGAAATTTCGTGAATTCTTTCCTCGTTCTTTTACCTCGTTTTATAACGAAAAACAAATGGAAAAACAGCCAAACAACACTGCTGTGAGCGTTTTGTATTATTTTCTGCTACGCTTGCTGTAATATGTAAACTCTTCAAGAGGTTGCTCAGAGTCTTGATAAAATTCTTACATGATTTGCTACAATGTTGAGGAGCCCAAAATGGGCTTGTATGATAAAAAGTCAACATGAATCCGATGATGAAGAGAAATGGGATGTGTCCTTCTTCCACTTCCACTTCCAATTCCGACGCACACTTGACAGCACCCGCTCTCATTTGATGGGATCCAATAAGAGTTATGATCGACCCTCCCTTCTCTGGGGCATTGCCGAACCTGTTACACACCCTTTGACACTTCGTGTCATTAATGTCAATAAGCGGACGCGTGTCAACATCCACGATGTCTCGCGTGTCCTCGGTGGGAATCTCGTGTCGAGTAGCCTTCTTGCGCTTTTTTTGCCATTCTTCTCATGATAATTAGGGTGGAAAAACGCGTCCAGAACCGTCAACTTATTACATAGCTGAGCCTTGTTCTCCTTCCCACTGGTCCTGGGTGTCGGTTCTGATATTCCTTTTTTAATTTTCTCTAGTCTGTTTAGTAATGTCACCGCTGGCCCATTTTCTTAAGTAAGTTTCTGAATAGCGTCTCTACAATATTTCAATTCCAAAAAAGGGCCGCACCACGATCTCGATATATCTATTAGGGTGCCACTGCGGCTCGATGAGTAAATTTACCCTTTGTGCAAGCGCTATTCACGAAATACATAGTGGTTTTGCGCGTTTAGTCACGTGACTCAGTGATCTTGGAACCGAAATCGGTCAAGCCTTTTCGTTTTTATGGCATCTAATAAAAAATGATATAGTTTTTATCGCGTTTCCTGCGCAGTACGTACAAGACCACCATTTACATGTGATTAAATCCACCGGGAATGAAAATCTCTGGGCGACCCTTTATTGATCGTCGCTTTTTGAATGCTTTAATAGCTTTGGATGTCTTCTTTGGTTGAGCATTAAGTTTCTTGAAAAGGTGGAGGTCAATCGACTAAGCCACGATGTTGACGTGGCAAAAATAAGTGGCTAAATTTACGTGTATGCGCGCTGTATTGCTTTATGTTCACTTACCACGAAAGGGACTCATAGCTCAGTGGTTTGCATGTCTTGGTTCGCCTTGGATTTGAATTGGGTCCGGACTTGAGGCATACCCAATTTTTATCCGAATTCGACTTGGGCACCCCCAGCTGACGGCCCCCCAATTCTTATCTGACTTCTCTGGAAAATCTCAATTCCCACCTGGGGATCTTGATGTACATTTTGGGGTCCTGGTCGTGTACGAACCCTGTGTGGTCAGCAACCTTTCGGCAATGCATGCAGTAGAACCTAGTAAAAGATTGAAGGGGGATGAAGGATTTCGAACGACAGAGAGACGTACTACGATCTATCTACGTGTGCGGTATGCAACTTTCGATAGAAACGCCGCTCTAGTTCTAGCGTCTATGTATGTACCCTTAATATACGGTATCAATTGATCAGTGACACACGCCCTGATCGAATCGTTGATCTTTGACAGATCACGATCAATCATAGCGCCCAACTTCTGATCATGATCAAGAAATCAGATCGGATTGGCATTGGCAAATGGGTTCTTAAATAAAGCAATGCTAACTGATGAAGGGAGGCAAAAAATGGGTGGCGAAAGTGATTACTTGTCAACCGGGACCGTGATCTGTTCTTGATCTTTTGGAAGGAGAGTCGTCCTTTGAGGAAGTATCAGTAGACATTTCGAAACCGGTCAGTACTCCTTCGACAACCGTCCTACTGACAGCTAGACGGAGCTCTTCTTCCGGATCGCGACCTTCCGCCTCAGATCGCTCCATTATTTCTTGAACCGATGACATGAGCGCAGATGTAAGCTGCTCCGATGCAGCATTTTGTGAATGCTGTGAAGGTAAGGTAGTAGTTTGTGTTGCTGCTAATGCGGAGGGATCTAAAGTGGAGCGCAAGTATTCTGATATTTGTGGATAATCCTCGCTCAAGTGGTCTATTGGCTTTTGAATCAAATTGAGGAAATGGAGAAAGAAGCCGATTGAGAGGTGATATAACGCACCGAGATGCCTTCATTGTTGTGACGTGCCACGACAGCCCCATGCTGAACGAGGAAGCGGGCTGTCTCTAAATTTTCTACGGTGTATATAGGCGTATCACCGTCACTATCAGCGATGTTCACATCGCCACCTGGAAATGAAAAATAAATGAATGAGGTGATCGGACCGCAAATAGACGGGGGGGGGGAGGATGCTGACCATGAGATATTAGAAATTCCAGCACATCGATCTGGCCATAGGAAGCAGCTGCATGCCTTTAAAAGAGGGTCAGAGAAGGTTGTACATGAGGAGGTTGACTGGTACATTGGTGTGTAAGTAAATTGGTCTGGCACGTTGGCAGAGAGGTCTAAATGGAGATTCCTGGGTTATCGATATGACTCGGATGAGCATAGTCCTTGCCTTGCTGCTCTAAGAGTTCCTAATTGTAGTAAATGAGAGTGGATATTTGGGGGGGGAGGGAAATACTTACTCTAACTCTATCCAGGTCTCCATCGCCAGCAGCTACCCAGATGTTTTTTGGTGCTTTTGCCATTTAGGAAGTCTGGTGTGGTTCCAAGGTATGTACAAACAATGGCAAACACGGTGAAAGTTGGATCTGAAAAGAGCGGATCTGTTACGATCACTCAACCTATTTAGGCAATGATTTTTTTAGGAGGAGGGGGATTTTGGTGTGTTGGTTTTAAAAGGAAAGAGTCGGAGCTTGGAAGTGTTCAAAAGTTGGATGTTGTCTCAGCTTATTGTCATCGCCCACCTTCTTCTTGTTCTAAACCATGAGCTATCTCATGTCTTCACAACGATCTTTCGATCAGAATACTAGAATTCAATCATCTTATGTACAAGATCATCATAACATATCTTTGCCGAAAATCGGTCAAACTCGCTGTTGTCAGTCTTTCTTTATTACTCTACGCGATCGTACATCGATCATGGTCTTTCACAGATTGGGCTATGCTCTCAGCTGATTTGCAGTTCATCTATCTCGACCCCGTCCTTGAAAGTCATCTAGAAGAACAAGCCGAATTGCTCGTCGGAAAGTCTCTTCTCTCCTTCGTTCACCCCGACGAGCAAGCATCAGCAAAGCAGGACCTTGGAGGCGTGTTGGACAGCAGAACCCTGCATGGCTCGGTTACTCGGTATGTCCCGTTCACTTCCTTTGCCACATGCTCTTCAATACACACACTTCTTTTTTTTTTCCTTTCTTTTTTTCTTCTAGCGTCAGGTTTTCTCGCTTATCCAACGTCCGTCGTCAGCTGGGTTATGAAGGCCCTCCGCCTACTTGGTCCGAATCTGAAAAAATCGCTTTGGACAAAGACTACATGGCCGTTGATATTGTCATAAATTGGGCTGCTGAAGGCCTTGTGCTTTGCTTCATCCATGCTATCGTTGACCTTTCTCCCGGTGACAATGATGAAACCCAGAAAACAGTTTGGACTAACTGGTGTGGTACTCCATACATGCCAATGACACAAATCGAAGTTTTATATCACGCTCTCCTCATGTGCGTTCCTCAGCCCGGTAATATGTCAAGGGTCTTCCAAATTCTGTCAACTCAGCGAGATAGGCCACTTCTTATGAGTTGGCCTCCAGATTCAGGTCAAGGTCCAAACAGTAGAGATTTGGCTAAGCTCGTGGACAACGTGCATATTGGAGCAGACGTAACAGGTGGAAACGATGCTAAAACGAGTTGTACACGCAGGTACAAATCGTCACAAGGCATGCCACAGGTTTTGGGGGGTGAGGTCGAAAGCATATTCATACCGCACGGCAAGTCATCCCCGTTTCTTTCGGTTCCATGTTCCCAGCTATAACTGCAGTTTCTTCCTTCCTTCCTTTAGGCACTGTAATTTTTGCTTGCCACAAAGTTAATTCCATTCCTCGCGGCAGCGCCAACTCTAGTGCGCCTATGCAGCAAATAGCCTACGGTTCTGCGAACTATAATACACAGCAAAATGCCTCTTATTACGAACAAGGAGGCTCTTATGCACTGCCCCCTCTCTCTCCTCAGAGCCAGTCATACCATAATAACTTTATCGCTCAACAAGGGCCGGGCATTCAACCACCATATTCTCCTCAGAGATGGACTCAAGGTAGCTTTTCTTTCCATAATAATTCTTGCACTCGTTGATCACTGCACCATATAGGCCCTCTCCCATCCAGTATTAGCAACCTGCGTTCTGGGTCTTACCCTCCGACCTCAGGTTCTCCGACCAATCAAACCTGGCAACATGGCCCGGCATCGTCCTATTTAGACACCGGTTCTGGGCAGGCGTTTAATCGACCTCTCTCGCCTACGTACACGAATTATTCTCCCACTACAGCTAGCAGTGCAGGGGCGTCCCCGACCTCTGACATTGTACCTCCCCCTAGACGTCGTATCAGCCCTGGCTCATCTCGAGATCAACCCGGGTCTAGTCGTACTTCTGGTAACAGACCCACAGGCGTGCAAAAATGCTCAAGTTGTAAAGCTACTTCGAGCCCAGAATGGCGAAAAGGACCCAGCGGCAAGAAAGAGTTGTGTAATGCGTAAGTTTGTTTTTGAATTTAGATTTCCATGTCTGACATCTATCATTTCTGTCCACTATTTCAGGTGTGGGTTGAGATATGCTCGTTCTCGCGCCAAGAAAGAGGGAACGAATCCTGCTCAGCAACAGCGTCGGCGAAAAGAGAAAGGTTCCAAGCGAAATTCACCCATACCTCCCACATCTGCATCTGTGTATTCGGCCATCCGTCGGAACTATGCTGAGAGTTCTTTCTCGACTTCATCTGCAGGATCCGCTTCAGGTAGCGATGTTTATCCTCATTCAAGCCATCACATGCTGGACAACATGACCCCATCACCTTCTCCCCCAGCTTCGAATATGAACTTTGTACATTATGCCCCAGGTGGTCCTGATAGTCGACCACCATCATACTCGGGTCCTCAAGCCAGTGGTTTTTATAATATTCCATCTCCGCTATCGAATCCTCCCGTGCTTCGTCCGCACGACCAACAGCAGCAACAGCAGCAGCAGCAGTCCCTGAATAGCAATCAGCTCCCGCCTCTGGGCCAATTGTCTTCTTCATATGCCGAAAGGTTGTCGCCACCGATGACCCTGTCGACGTCTCCAATTTCACATTCTTCGTTGACTACAACGTTACCCGCCGCGTCTTATGAACGTGAAAGGGAGAGAGAACGTGACCCGCGGGAGCCACCGACACCTCTGTCTGCTCAACCTCGAGTTTCGAGGAGGTCGATTTTGACGCAACAATAATTGCACTGCGATTTGGGCAGGAGAGGTATTGAAGCCTTTCTTGTCTTCTTTTGTCATGGACAGGAACACCTATGGTTAACAAGCAGCAGTAATTTTCTTTTGATCATCAGAAAACAGAAAAGAACACCACGTGTATGGTTTAATAAGGTTAAACTGTTTCTTTTTTTTTTTTCTACCCTTTTTGAGCGGCATTTACATATCTCCTTTTCTCTCTCCCAATATTTCCCCTCCATCCCTTTCATATTCTCCCTATTCACTTCTCTTCGAATGCGTACCATTTCTTCACTCCTCTATAATCAGGTAATACACGCACCCACAAAAGTTCTTTTTCTTTTCTTTTTGTTACGGCTCGAGATGGACGATACAGATACACTAGTATATTTTATATTCATGCTCACCTTTTCCACCCCTCCATATAAAAGGTGTTGCACAGTAAATCCCTTCCTTTTTCTTTTTTTTTGTATTCATTCCTTGCATGCATATGGTTCTTGCAATTGTAGGTAATAAGTAACGTATTTCTTTTTGGCGGTAATTGGTTTTGAGTCGATGGTTCTATGTGTCTCTATCTTTTTTGTATTATTTCCCGAGGAATGCACGTTAACGTTGTATAGGCCAAGTAAACATGATGTCATCCCTAATTAGGGGGAAGCAAATTCAGTCACGCGCGTCCTTTCCCACCACTCTTGAGTACTTGAGTTCTTGAACTCACAAACCATTGTATTGTGTACACACAGAATTAAATGGCAACGGAAGAGACGTCTCCAACATTGAATGGGCTCAACAAGAAGGTACCCATTGTAAAGTTTGTTGTTCACTGTACCTCTTTCTCAATTTACATTGATGCTCATCATATGATATAAAGACCTACCGCGACAGCAAGAGTGGTTCTACCTGATATCGATACAGAAGAGGAAGCAGGAGATGATAGCGAAGCAGAAGAAGTAAATGATGGAGATTTCCTTGCTGATTTCCCGGATGATACAGAGGCGCGTTATAGTTCAGATCCATTCTACTGTTATTGTTTGCTCAAGTATTCGTTTTATTGTGCCTTTTATAGGAATTAGAGCTGTTACACTCTCGCATTGGGTCATTGGCAGGCCTAAGACTCACTCGATTCTCTGCACATCTGAGGAAACTGTGTTTAAGGCAGAACTTTGTCTCTAATCTGGATCCAGAAACGTTTCATCAGTTGACCAAGCTGGAAGAATTGGACTTATATGACAATAAAGTTAAAGAAGTTGGAGATGCGCTCGATAAACTGCCGAATCTAACGTGAGCTTCTTCGAAACCAAATTTTTATGTTTATTTTTGCATTGACCGTTACGAGATTAGCGTTTTAGATTTATCTTTCAACCTTTTACGAAATGTGCCTGACAGATTGGAGTACCTGACATCTTTGCACACGATCTACTTTGTTCAGAACAAGATCAGTAAAATAACAGGATTGTCTGCGTGTTCGTTACTCCGGAGTCTTGAGTTAGGAGGCAATAAAATTCGAGTGAGTATGATCAACTTGATATTCAAAAAGCTTGTAACGGATTCAAACAATTCCTCTAGAAAATTGAAAACCTCGATGCGCTGGTCAATCTGGAAGAACTCTGGCTTGGGAAAAACAAAATCACGAAATTGGAGGTACGCCTTTCTCAGATCGGCTATATTGTCTGGTGTCGATGGTTAATCAATATACACAGGGACTGGAGAGCCTGAAAAAGCTGAAAATTTTGTCGTTGCAGTCAAATAGGATTACCACGTTGGAAGGCTTGGAAGAACTTAAAGAACTTGATCAATTGTATCTCAGCCATAATGGAATAAAGCGTCTGGAGGGTCTTGAAAATAATGTTAGTTAAAGACGCGTCTTCTCGTTATCGTTCGCTGATGTTAGCTACGCATAGGTCAAGCTCACCACGTTAGATATCGGAAACAACTTCATTTCCGTCATTGAACATCTGTCCCATCTCAAGCTTCTGGAAGAACTTTGGGTACGGGGGTCACCTTTGCTATACTCCATTAAGGTTCCGCTGAATCCGTTATAGATGAATGGAAACGAAGTACCTGATCTTCTATCCCTTGAAAAGGAACTGGGATCATTACCATCTCTTACGACGATATATTTGGAGGCTAATCCATGTCAGACGAATGAAATAACGGCGTATAGGCGCAAGGTTAAGCTTGCTCTACCGCAAATAAAACAAATAGACGCGATGTGCGTGTACAACGATTATACGTTCCTAAAGACCTCGAGCTAAACTAATCGCTGATGGCTAGGTATACGAGACCGGCGTGAAATCTGGGCAAAGCACATTCCTTTCTCGTTTCTCCAGTCGACTTATCTATCCGCCTGTACAGTAAATAATTCTTGGACTTTCGGCCACCCAATGTATTATATTGAAAGAATAGTGTGATGTAGACAAGTCGAAGGTAAATCTTTCGACCGTGCATCACTTCAATTGGGTCTCAGATGAGACACATTCATCCTTGTCAAGACAATTATTATCCGACCTTAGCTCAGTTGGAAGTAGCGCAAGACTGTAATGGATACCTGATCATCTTGAGGTCGCCTGTTCGAACCAGGCAGGTCGGACTCTCCTTGGTGCTCTTTTTTGAACCGCTGACTGATTCTCTATGTATTAGTACATTGATCTACCTTGATTGGCGTTATCAGGCTGGAGTTGGTCACTGCTAACCAGTAATGAGGATGACGAAGACAACATGGGAGTAGTTGGTCGGGCTCATGCACAATCCACCAATGTCACGTGATATACGTACGACTTGCAACTCTAATGGCCTTTGCCACACAGACAAAAGAAATTTGGGCCGCACCACCGGATGAAAATTGAATATCGCCTGGCGTGGACAGATTTTTGGATTTCGCAAAATTACAAGTGCCATTAACTTTTTTTTTGTTTACACGTGACATTGGTGGATCGTGCAACATTCCCAAAGTGTAATTTGGTTGTGTGGTGTGTCTTTCTTATTTACTAAACAGCATTATACTGGCACCCGACCTTAGCTCAGTTGGAAGTAGCGCAAGACTGTAATGGATACCTGTTCATCTTGAGGTCGCCTGTTCGAACCAGGCAGGTCGGATTACTTTTAGTTGTTTTGTTTTCGCTTTTACCTGACTAAACAAGCAGTGGGGTCCACTTCTTGCGAGTGGATGTCACCCGTCTCTCAACATGCCTCGAAATGTCAGACATCAACTGATATTTTAACATTAATCAGGAGCAAATCTATCTACTAGTTAGTGCGTACTTAACGGCAAAATCGTCTATGGCCATGTTGTGTCGTACATCCACAGGTGCAATAAATTGGTACAATGCAAAAAAAGAACAAAAAAAAAACGTGTCCCAACACAAAACAGTCCACAAGAATTATAGCAGTATAAATACACAGGATGCATTTGCGACGACGAAGTGGAAGAAACGCAAAAAGAATGACTCATACAATTAACTTTTGAGTTCGACGATAACGTTAATCACCATGATAATCATGTATGTGGCGATTAACAGCATGCCCCATCGCCTCGAAAGGAAGTAGTCGTTAAATGGAACGAAGAACAAGGTAGCGGCGAGAAGAAAGAGTAATCCAAAACAACCGACGATTAGTGTAGGTGATAACTTGAGGACATAGGGTTCAGACTTTTTGTGAATGAGGTACGAGCCCGATACTCCGATACCGAGAAGGATGTTCAACATGGGGCCTCCGAAACAGGCTGAAAATCCCATAATGGGTGCGAATACCTGAGATCATTGGTTGTTCAGTATTTCAAATGTTCAAAAAAGAATTAACGCACTGCAACACTCATATTTGCAACAAGGTCAGCAAGGGAGTTGCCAACAGCAAAAATCGTAAGGCCAATGATGGCATCCGAGAGTCCAAAGATTAAACCGAAGGTCTTGGGACAGGTCAGTAACCAAACATGGTCAATGGCGGGAAGTAGAACCCACTTGGAGTACATTAACAACCTCGCCTGCTATCGCCATGATCCAAACAATGGAAACGAGAAAACCCATCGAGCAGCGGGTCATGCGGCCTGCCGTACTAAGGCCTGTGTCGGCAAAGATTATGACAAGAGTACCGACCGACACCCCTGTAACCAAGGTGGCAATCCATAGCCAGGGAGTAAACCGCGTGCCCCCTGAAAGGAAGAGTTTTCAGATATCTATGTGCAGATTGGACCAAGGAACTTACCAAGTAGAACTTGAACACAGAATAATGGTCCAAGAACACACTGCGCGGCAGTAAGCCATTTGCTGAAGGATAGTTCGTGTATATTCTCCTCCACTTCTTGCTCCGCGATAAGGGCACGTTCGATACCTTCTTCTTCAAAATCGACCAAGCGTGCGTCTGCGTATAACTTCTCATATGAAGAATGAGAGTTGTTATACGGCGTCACGACCACGGGGAGTGTCACGGTAAGGCATAAAACAGCAGGTGCCGCCAAGACACATGCCATTTGAGTCAAGAGTCCCTGCTGTCTGAAGTTGTGTAGCGTTGGGAAAAGTATGTGATACGCGTTTCCGAGAGCAGCCCGTATGCGCTGACACTTTGTTAACGGGGTGTAGAGTTGTTCGTCACTTTCTGCGTCGGATACAGTGATTGAAGATGATGAGGGGGTACGGTATATAGAAGGGGCAATCTGTAGCTGGTAGCTCTGGCGGGTATTGAACTGGTCATTTAAGGCATCGAAATGAGCGCTCTGACGTTCTTCGCGTATGGATTGGGCACTCCGTGGATGTAACCTATCATCCAACCGTAGCCCATTAAGTGGTGTTTCATCGATACTTGATGACGATGAACGAGGGGTCTGTGACTGCGAACGCACACCTGGATGATTCCGAACATGGTAATGACCCCCCGCGTATGGCGTAATTGGAGATTCAAAGTAATTCAGGGATGTACCCGCAGCTTCCTTCTGTAAAGAGGCAACTACTTCTCGAAATTCGAGAGCGCCGAGAATCGAAAACGAAGGCAGTTGTGCAACATACGGAGAAGCCGGAGAAGGGGACCGCGACACTATTCGCGGAGGGGTGGAGGTTTGTAATCGAGGAAGCATTGGAGTAGACGATGAACGCAGTCTAGGACTTGGAGGTGAAATTGCTACAGATGGTACCGCTAGATCCAAAATCAGGATTGGGGATAGGAAGATGAAATCAAGAAAAATACTCACGTCGATCTGTATAAGGTTGGAAATTTGGTTCTTCCGCGTATTCTGCTCGAATGAGGGCATCCATATGCTGCTTGCGCTCCTGAGTGCGTTCCCACCACGAACAAAGGACTACTACCATCACATAGACCATATACACGACGACGAGAGCTCCAGCTTCCCATTGCTCTATTTTCCCATCCCAGAGGATCATAAGTATTAAAATGACGGCCACAGTGAAGAACCCGATGTCTCGTAAAAATGGGGCGCGATGAACTTTGAAAGGTTTGATGATACACATCGAACCTACAACGCACGAAACAATGAATGTTGCTGCTCCAAGTAATTCTCCAATGGCCAAACTCCCAGAGTCAGCATGCATTGCCGAGAATGTTGAAAAAACATCTGGACTCCCATTTCCAAAGGCCAAAAAGGTGACACCTGCGACATTTTCGTCTAGGCCTAGCGTTTGGGCAATGGTGGCTAGATTCGGAGTAAAGAAATCTGAAGCACTAATCCCAAGTGTAGAGAAGAGGAAGATGATCCAGAAGATCAAGCCGACGAATACCAATGGCCGTAACGAGGTGTCTGTGCAAAAATAATGGCGGAGATGATCAACACCAAGGACAGTATCCGGTCTTGGACAATTCGCTTGAACATGTTGACATTGTGAAGTAGGAGAAAATGATAGTGGTCGACACTATTCAAATCCTGTCAGAAAGGAAAGAACTTATGCCAATACAAGAGATACTTGCTTCATGCGAAGAATTAAGATATACCTCAGTTCCCTGAGGTTGCAATAGCTCGTAGGATATTCGCTTTACTAGGCTACTTCCAGTATCGCTTTCGAGCAGATTGGCATGGATTGGTTGCCCATACCGAGTTCTTGACCAGAGAATGCAATTAACAACGAGAAGGAACACAAATATGAGCCTGCCCATAGTTGCGGACATTGCAAGTGGTGAGGCCTAAGAGCGACCTAACCAAGTATAGTACATTCGATTGTAAATTACGTCAGCAGACCTAGGGTCCAGACTAGTTACTGTGCATTTCATTTGGATCCCTTGCCCCAAGCCCCAAGACGCCAATTCCACCAACATCACCATGATGAAATGATGAACTGTCAGACCTGCATGTTTTACTCCAATGATCCTCCCTTTTTCAACGTGGTGCGCTTGAGTCCGTCTATTAAAGCATCCTTGGTGTCGAAGAATTTTTTTTTAGGACGACAAAACTCACAGATATCAGAAGTCTGCTATCTTTATCCGTACCAAGTGCTCTGCTGCTTTCCCGTGTTCGAATCTTTCTTGCGGGCGTAAGATAACATGATGAAAAAACCAAATAAAATAAAATTGCATACTTGACTGAGGATGGTTTGATGGTTTTCCACAGCCGAAGCCATTTGGAATCTTGTAGATAGCTCCGTAGAGTCCAAAGCTTCTCGTGAAATATTACTTCGGAGTGTCGCACGGGAGTTGAGAACCGCCAATAGGGAATTTGCATATACTTTTTCTCACAATCAGAATCAGTTTTATTGTCAAGTCGGGAGACTGACGAACATTTTCCAATGATGAAATCTATAGCTAGCGAGTAGAATGAATTGGGCAGCATACAGAAGACGATGGTCTCCGCTACAGCCATGGCTCTATAGTCATTTTAGCGCAAACTCATCTAGATAAGGAGAAGAACGCACGACGTCAGGATACAACGATTAATGGCGAATATGATGAGTCCATTTATGATGCTGTTCGTATCTTCAAACGCAGATCGATTCCTCCCAAGAAGCACGCAAAGAGTCGCTGAAATAAAGATGTCTGATAGAATGGCGGTTATTCCAAATGGTACAGCTGCAATTATCTGGACCAACAATTTAAATCACATTCTCGTGCTCCAGCGTTATTTTTTAAAATTGGTACATACCGAGGCCTCTTGGAGACGCTGGAACTCTTTCTTAATAAACCTGGTCAGTCAAATATGAGTTAGCCTTTACTATTAAAAGGAGACCTTTTCACTTACAAGAATGTGACAGTTTCTGGCAAATATAGCAATCAAAGAACTGTGCATAGTGGTGTGGTTCCTTCCATTCAAGAACTCACCTATTCCAAAAACTAGACATTTCCAAACACCATATGAACAAAATCTGAGGACACATGGTTAAGATCCCTCACCGAAGTGGGCAAGAACTGTGATCCCAATGATAATAGTCAACCACCATCGATGTCGCCGGGGGCATACTAATAAATACACTATCAGATGGTATTACAACGACGCTGGCTGTTTCGCACATTGGAATATCCGTTCGGTGAAGAAGCTGGTAAATGTGGATCAGTATTCAATCATCTTTGAATAATCAAAAATAAATTTATCTCACCATTGTGACATGAATGATATGATTACCTTTTGTATATTGAGTTGGGATAGTGAGATTATTTAGAAAAAAACACTCACATTGACCGCTAGAGAAGTCTAATGAAACAATTTTTTAGCTACGTTGCCTAGGTACGTAGAAAACCCACAAATAATGTCCTGAGAATTGAAATTCCTCCCACGTGAGCTATGCCCAAAGTATAAACTTGGATTGACCCACCATGTTCCGCTAACGAGTGCTTGAGGATTTCCAAATCCAACGATCTAACCCAGATAAAGGTCGATAAATATCCTCTCTGAAGCAGTGGCAACCATATACATACAAGATAGTAGTGTACTGCATGACACACTGGGGAAGCTATTAAAAAGGGAGTAAAAATCAACAAATTGAGACATACTGAAAACAACATGAATTGTGTCTAGAATCCTGTAGCAAGTTAAAAGTCAGAGATTTTGAGGTGCAGGCGAAAAAAGGTGTTCAGACCAGATAGATCCGACCTTGAGGCCGCCATGCCCATTCTCAATCAATACCTCAAGCCTCGATTTACGAACTCAGGCTCACCAATAGCTTTGTCACGATGTCATCTTTTGGAAACGACATATAATAGAAATACGCCTACATTATTCGAAATGACGTCGTTTCAAAATTTATCGACGAATTATGGAAGAAGCATGCACCTGTAAGGTCGTGATCCCATAAATGCCCATAGCGATCAAGGCTGCTATAAACAGAGCGCCTTACATAGCAGAATCGATCATTGATAAACACTTCCGTTTCGGCGGATTCGGTAAGCTGTAGTACTCACCAAAGGTATCACCAATTGCTATAGTTCCGGTTGAACCCGAAGACATGCTGAAATGTACGGTTTCTGAAATTCGAACCAGCGAAGTCGAACGTTGAAGGAGATATAGTTGTCGAGGGTGGGGAGAGTCCGCGGCGAATGCTAAGTAAGAAGGGAGGTTTAGAGGGTAGGAGTCGCGGGGAGAAGGCGAAGGAGGACGGCTTAGATTGGTTTAGCCTGGCACTCCTGGCAATATTAACATGCATAATATTTTATCACCAGGCATATGACTTCCGCTTAAAAATATGCGACCAAATTTCCTTATTAGGAGATTTGCAAATAGCCTGGAGCCTGGGTTCGTCAATGCTCTTTCCCTCCGCTTGTTCACACCGACAGATGTTTGATCCTTTACGTTCGGGTTACATGAAGACAATGATTTACTCAAAAGGATTACTGGCTGTAGCAGAAGAGCATATATGTGCTTCTCCTAATGAACGTGGAAAAACAAAAACAACTGACCACATATACATACTTTACTTAAATAAAGGGCAAGCAACCTGGAGTAACTTGTGCTTTTGGTATCAACCATAATTGCAATAGCATCCGGACCACACAGCCTCCTACAGAAACAGGACCCCCGGCAGTAGCAGTAGTGCTGATCCCGAAAATTGCCCAGTTTCTGTCCGGATGACTTTTGCGATTTTTGTCTGATCCATCTTGTCTGGTCAGAGGATGATCTCAGGCCAGTTTCGGGTTTTGACCATTGTTTCTCCGGACTGACACCAGGCATTTTCGCTAAATCTCTCCGGGCCCTACTACTACTGTCTTATAGAAACTCACATGAGCCCGCAATGCACAGATGACGATACTCACTTTGCTTGTCGGAAACTTTTGCATTTGTTCCGTTAGCTCTTGCTGCCTGGGAGTGTGCTCATGATCAGGAGGAGGCATGAAACGGATATATGTACCTGAAACATCGCCATCGCTGGTACTTAAAATTTCGCGGTCTGTTTAATCTTAATAGCATCCCCTCTTCGCAGTTTTGTCGACTGATTCGAGGGTTCGATGATTGATCCGAGTCAGTAAATCTTCATAGCATGTAGCGTCAGTGATCTTTACTTTGTTGACCACTTACCTACAGAAAGTGCCTGTGGTTGCATGTTGTACAAGAACCTCGTTCTGACGAGGCGTTTGATAAAATGATTACCACCGCCGTTCGGCACCGTAATGCCTTTCCGATCCTTTTATGTAGTACTTTTTAGTATGTAGATTTTATTATAGGGGTCAAGAGCTGTCGTGCACGCCCATTGTAAATGGCTTGCGTAGTATACGGTGGTGAGTTTATGGCTCAGGTTATTGTTCATCCTTGCGAATTGGGATCTACTAATGTTGGGTTCAAGTCGGATCTGGATATAGACCCACATTTCAGTTGGGGATAACTTTGATTTCACACTTTATCAAATGCCACCTCAGGTGACTGAAATGTGGGGCTGACCGAAGCATTACCGAAGTATAGGGTAATGAGGGTATGAGAGAATTTATAACAGCAACCCCTGTTCTAGAACCCTGAAATTGAATAACCGAAGCCACCAGAAGCTGTACTAATTAATTAAGTCTCCTCCTTGCCCTTATCATATTTTTTTAAAAAACGATTTGACAACAGCTTTGGCTGTTCTACAAGACTGCTAGTGGCCTTTGAAAAAAAAAAAGAAAAAAAAAGACGACGGAGAACTAACTGTCCGGCAAACTTGAAGAATAGTTGATCCGGTTTTCGCACATGCAAGTGAACGATGATGATCATCATTTTGTTTGAGAAAGTATTTAACTTGTTTCAATTCTCGCAAAACCTCTCGCTACTTGCTGTACTCTCCCACCGACTGCCACGGTCCCTCGCATTTGCAGTTGGCATAAGAATTTTCAGGTCAAAATAGTCACTACGATGCGAACGTTTGCATGGGTAGCACTCCTCCTGGTACGTCAACTTCTCCTGACATCCCCTTCTTATTCAAATTCACTCCTCTTATTGTTAGAGCGCATTTTGGTACCGCAACGGATCCATTCTCAAAAATTCCATCTTCATAAAGTCTCCATTGCCTAAAGGCTACATCGCAAACGGCGACTACGACACTCAATGTACGATCGCCCGTGATTTCGCGGACAAACCCGCAGAGAGCTTGACTTTCTGCGAAGACCAAACCTTCTGGGAACTGCATGACGCGTCAGGCAAAGTCGTGGAGCGACCTGTCCTCGTCAGCTGTGATCCTGGACGTAAATCATGGAACACAGTCATGGGCCCCCTGCGCAACCCGAACCCTCATGGCGCTTTATGGCTTTATGTTCCTTCCCTACCTCAAAAGAAATCGCGTGTCCTCAGCTCAAATTTGGAGACTAACAAAGCTCATCGAATTACAATGAAGAACTACCCACCAAACCACGATTTCCATCCTCTCGGTGTTCAAATCTGGCCTTCCCATGCCGGCAACTCTTCCAATCTCTACGTCGTTAATCACGCACGCGAACGCACCGTCATCGAACAATTCCTCATGGACCCTTCCCATCCCACTGAAATCGTGCACGTGCGAACCATCTCCCATCCTTACTTCCTCTCCCCGAACGCGCTGGCATTGACTTCTCCAGACTCGTTTTACGTGTCGAATGACCATCTGATGACGCGTCGTTGGCCCGTCGTGGGTCATGTACTTCCTCTTCTTGAATCGCTACTGGCACTTCCTTTGGGTTATGTGTCTCACGTGACTTTGAATCCGTCTGCGACTCATGGAGGAAGCGTGGATGCCATCGCGAAACACGCCTTTGTGAAATTATTCGTTCCATTCCCTAACGGAGTCGCCGTATCTGCATCAGGAACAGAAGTCGTCATCGTATCTACTACTTCCAATCAAATATCCTTCTACGAACGGGATCCAGCTACAAACGAGCTCACGCGTCTAAAACACGCCGTCACCGTGCCTTTCTCTCCTGACAACATCCACTACTCTCACTCGATAACCAACAAAGGTCAAGAAGAAGTGATTGTCGCCGGTCATCCTAATTTCCCCGACCTCTCCGCTGTAGCTGCGAATAAGACGGGAGCCAGTGCTGGTTCGTGGGTTGCGGCTATCGTTCCAAAGGACGAAACCGATGCAAAGTCTGAAACCAAGTTTGATCAAGACGCGCCAGTGTCTATCAATTCCAAGGTCCCGAGGGATGGAGATAACTGGACTTTGAAAACTCTATTCCAGAGTGCTGGTGTGGAGGAGAAAGGTGGGTTCGGAGGTTCGACGACGGGGTTGAGAGATCCAGATTCGGGCGCCATTTATGTGTCGGGACTTTATGCTCGGGGAGGATTATTGGTGTGCAAACCGGCATCTAAGAAGTAGGAAAACTTTTCTTGAGATGAAATAGAGATCTAGGAGAATCTACTTACCGTATCTAGCGTACGCGTATTGCTATCATCTTCAGATGGAAATGGATGCGACCCAGGCCACGATGATGTTTGCACAGCCAGAGTACCGCGAAGATTTTCATTATAAGTATATGAAGAAAGCATCTCGTGAAAAAACATTCTTGAAAAAAAAGACAACAAATCTCCAACAAAATCAAGATACAAAACTAAAAAAAGAGAAAAAGAAGATAGGACGAAAGACGAAAAAAAGATCACCGGGTGATGTACATATAGGAAGGGAAAAAAAACCGGATTATCGAAAATTTCAACGTATGGGGGAATACAGATAGGAAGTTGGAGTGGAATGTGGAAACGAAGAGAATTTCAAGAGATTCAGAATAGATGACTAGAACCTAATTCCTCCTCTAATGCTACATGAAATTCGGTAGGAATGCTCTATTTTTGTAAAAAAAAAAAGCATCAGTGAAAAGGCTTCCTTCAAAGCAAACAAGGTACTCACACTGCGCCCATACCCACAGCAAAAGCCGCCAAGCCCCATGCAAAAGATTTGGTTCTCGGTTCCATATTAAACCGACCGACCCGTCTATTCGTCGATATAGCTCTCGTCTCCTTCTCCGGCTCTTTGAAGTCAAACTTCAAAGGTTCATCTTCATCCTGCCTCTCCCTCTTTTTCCCATTTGTCGCTGAGTACGAGGGTGGCGATGACCCTTCACCACCTACATCCATACCTTCTTCCGCTACCACTTGAGCTTTCCTGGCTGCATCCCGTTTATCTTTCAAACCTTTGATCAACTTGTGCTGTTCTTTGATATCCTGGTCTCGTAGTTCGGCACCTACAACGCCGTCTTCGACTACTAGACTTTCTTCATCTACCACTGTCAGATCCGAGCCGCCGGGAGTCAGTGACGTGGTGAGAGTGACGGATTCTTTCTTAGCCACGGAACGCGTGGCTTTGGGAGTTCGGAGTGTTGGTGGTGGTGCGGAGGGTTGATGTGGTGCCGGACTCTTGGTACGCGTGGATCGACGAAGAGTGTTAGAGGCAGGAGGTGCAGCAACTTTGCTCGGAGCTGGGGATTGTCTAGATGGAGGTTTTACCACGCTCTGAGATTCTACAACTGGAGAAGATTCTTTTCGACGCTTGGTTGGTGGATTCACAGCAGCAGTCGGAGATGGAGTAGGCAGAGATTTAGCTGCAGAAGGCGGTTTAAAAACTATTGAAGGTGGTGACGCGACAGCAGCCGCTTGAGCGGTCCCGGTCGCAGGTGGTGCATTTACAACCATCGGCGCGTTGGTAATAGCAGTAGCAGCAGCCGACTTCCCCGACCTCCTATAATTGCCATTAGGATCTGGTTTGGCTTCCACCACCGCTTCAATGAGCCTTCCAAGCATGTACGTCTTTCCCAACTCCAATGCCACAGATGGACCCACCCATATACCAGCAAGTCGAGTGATATGGGCATCCTTTGTTGACCCATTGTTCCCAGTGAGATCGTAGTTGTCTTTGACCCAAGCTACCTCCAGTTTTTCTTCACTATCGCTCGCGTTTGGGAATGCGGCACGGAACATGGTGGTTAGACTGACTGCGCCTGTATCAAATCTACGAAGAATGAAAGCATGGCCGTCCTGTTATGTAGAAATGTAATGAAGAGCCGACATTGATCAGAAATGAGAGTTGGGAGAGTGGAAAGGGAAATTTGTGGCGTACATTTGGCGTATCAATTTTAAGCCTTCCGACCTAGTTATAAGATGGGTAAATGAGCGCGTTTTGAAATCATAGGGAAAGGATACGGACGAGGATGTCTTTGCCTTGACAGTTCAAGATCTGATATTTAACGGGAGGGAGATGTGCTGCATTTACTTGAAACAAATGTAAGCCACAATTAATGAAGGTGTGGGGGGATACATACGGTGTACGTTGATGTATGGGTTAACAGACCGAACAGGCAGGGACGGACGGACGACCATGATGAGTGGGTGTGGTAGAGAAACAGATCAAGGGCGACAAGATTAAACACAACACAACAAGTTATTCCCACGGTTTCTTGTATATTTTAAACAATCGTATCAAACTGCCATTCACTCTTTGGAATCCCCAAGAACTGTGGTTTCCCAGCCAACTCTTCAACTAACTGCTTCACATCTTTCCACCATGCATCTTTGCCTCGCCGGTTCACCATATCAGCTTGGTGAACCATCTCTTGCACAGGAACCCATTTAATACTGCTCGATTGGATCGTGATAACTGCAGCGGACTCGGGTCCTGCACATCGTGTCTTGTGTACGGGATGCTTGGATAGGATCTCGTGGTGTTTCTCGATGAAGGCCATGCATTTCAGTGATAACCGTACGGCTCGCGATCGATCTATTGGCGATGGGATACCACCCTGCAAGGTATGTCCGAGAGATGCGCTACGAGCATCGAATAGTTTACCACCTTCCTCTGCGAACATCTTGGTTAACACGGATGTTGAATACACTGAAGAGGCCGATTCATTTCTAGAGAAAATCAATCAGTGGTTCTTGCATTTGCAACCTTTGTTCTTCCACTAACCTAATCACCAAACGACCTTCACTTCTCCCGGGAACATCCAAAGTATACCTCGCCTTCATGAACCGCACGTCTCTCTTCAACATATCCAAGTTCATGCCCGTCTCAGGGGTGTACACCAAGCTCGCTCCAACCTACACAACTCTCAATTAACACAAATCACCCTTTGACATCAAAAGAACACTCGCCGCAAGCGCACCCATAGTTGCAATATACCCACACATCCCCCCTTGCGTCTCAACCACAAACACTCTATTCCTGCTCGCACTAGCACTTTGCTTAATCGCATCACAAGCATCCACCAATGCGTTCAAACTCGTGTCACTCCCCAGACTAAAATCCATCATAGGCACATTATTACTAATCGTAGCAGGAAGATGCACCATCGGGATATGAAATGCTGGATAATGTTTCCTCCCTTCTTCTAAAAGTAAGAGAGCGTTGAACCCTTCGAAACCACCGATGATGAGAAAGGCTTCGAAGTTGAATTGTTGGAATTTGGAGGCGACGGCGCCGATGTCGATGGAGGGAAGAGCGCGATTGGTACCCAGCTCGGAACCTCCGCGAGCCATCCAGGCGTCTACGCCCAGCCAGGAAAGTTCATCAACGTTTTCGTCTAGGAGACCGCGGAAACCGTTGTGAATGGCAAGGGGGATGTGGCCTTGGTTGACGCAGTACCGCACTACAGCTCGGGTAGCAGCGTTCATTCCACCCGCTGGAGCTCCCATGCTACATTTCGAAGGATTTAACCGGGGTTTTGGTCGGGGGCACATGAATACTCACTGGATAATTCCTACGCGTATCCTCTGTGCGTACCAACCATTAGCAGCTCGATTCTGGACAATTTTAAAGGACACTCGCCTTGTCCTTGGGCAACCGTGCATCTTCGACCGCCAATGACGAGGTAGTATGGAACCCTTCCAACATTTCTTTGAATTCGGGTCCACGAAGTTCCAAAGCCTTGTCGAAATCATGCGCCTTCATCGCTTTACCAACAGCCCTAGTCTTTCCCAATGTCAACAAAGTGAACTGAAAGAGCATAGCCGCATACCATTTCAACTGCATCCATCAATGGAACCCGCGTAATTTTGTTCTCCTGCAAACCTATCATGTAGGTCGGTGTACCGGGCTGAGCTTCCAACAAAGCCTGAACAGCTTTAGCACCTTGTAAAGTCGGCTAATGAAAGATGTCAGGTCGGTTTTGGTACTCGAAACAGAAAAGGGCCGCACCAAAATTCTATCAAACGCACATGGCGCGCCGCCTCTTTGCGTATGTCCAAGGGTCGTAACACGCGTATCCAACCCTAGTCGTTCAGTTAACACGTCTTTGATGTATTCTGCGCGGATGGGTTGAAGTAGACTGTCGTGTGCGCCTTCGGCGACTATGACGATTGTTTTTCGTTTGCCCATTTCACGGTGCTGGGGAGACGTTGTGTAAGGGATATTGGAGGGGCAGAGGGAAAGCTCACGCGATGGATCTCAGCACACATTTCATCCTCCCAAGGCATCACTTTAGGTGGTCTTTCAGGTATAAAGATGAAATCCGCACCACCACTACGCCGATTTAGTTCACGTATGCAAATACCATGCTGATATTACTCACGCTACACCAGCTTGCAGAGCCAACCATCCACAATCACGACCCATAACTTCCACTACGAAAGCACGGGAGTGACTATATGCTGTTGAGTTGATGTTATCTATGGCTTCGCAGATCCGTTTTAAAGCGGTAGGAGCACCGATGGTGAGATCGGTTAGGGACATATCGTTATCGATGGATCCGACGAGACCAACGAGCTTCAAGTGGGAGTGCGATTCCAGTTGGGCAGTGGTTATTTTATCTATGTGGATAAATTAGGTTGGATACAAGAGTTGGATGTATGTATGTATGTACCTTGCCCGTGTAGATCTTTAATGATTTGTGGCCATTCTGATCTGAAGATGTCAGCTCCTGTGAGGGAACCGTCACCACCGCAAACGACCAACGCGTCGATCCCCTCTTTGATAAGATTGTAAGCGGCTGCTGTGCGCCCTTCAACCGTCCTGAATGATTTAGATCGCGCCGTTCCGATAAGAGTGCCACCCTAAGTGGTGTGCGAACCAATAAATTTCGGAAACATGGAAACCCAGAGTTTTCTTCCCTGCTCACCTGGGAGAACCAGCCTCGCACATCATCCCACCCCACTCTAACGATATATCTTCCTTTAAGCGATCTCCCGCCAACAAACTCGCTCGCACCATCTTTCAAGAGATCTCCATCGCCAAACCTCAAATTATGCAATAAATTGGTATCTGGTTCATGTTGTGCAAGCAAGTTGTGAACATGACCAACTTGTTTGATGGTGTCTGCGTTGACTTCTTGACCCGCCTTTTCACTTGCGTCGGTGTTTCCACGTACGAGGCCTTCGTAGCCTTCGCGGACGACCCACGTTTCACATCCTCTGAATATGTGAATTAGATAATGATGATGAATGGATGGATGATAAACTTGCTTGAGAATACCGACTTTGACTATGGAACGCACGACGGCGTTCATGCCTGCGCTGTCGCCACCAGAAGTGAGGATAGCGATCTTCATGGTTGTAATGGGAGAGAGGTGGAATGATTGGCAGTATTTTATACTCGGGTTCAGTGGACATCCTTGTGGAGGCGTTTGTTTCGCACGTGCCTGGTAAAATACCCTCTCTTGGCCAATGACTCTCGACATCGATGAGTTCTCTCGTCGCATAAGCCCACCCCAAATCTCGCATTTATCATCAACTATTACTTATCTACCACCCGAAATATTGGCTCAAATATTCTTTCATTGTATACCCTCCGAACAATTCCCTATTCCAAGCCACAATGAAGCCCCTCTCCTCCTCACTCGAATCTCATCTCACTGGCGCACTCTTGCCATTAATACCCCAGACCTCTGGTCAGCTTTCCACATCAACTATAAAGAACCAGGTGAAGATATTCCAGCTACGAACCTCTGGCTAGCCCGTTCTACCAACAGACCACTCTCCTTATCCCTCGCTATTGATTTTGGCGAACGAAGCCAACAACTCATACTAGACGCTCTTTGCCGTTATTCCAATGGATGGAAACATGTCCGTTTCGACTTTCGCCATCTCTATACTCCACCCATGTATTCCCTCGACATGGCAGAGAATTCTATCCCAGAATTGACCACCTTTGAATTTCATGCGAGGGATATCGGTAGCACCAACCTCTCCCAAATAACATGTCTATTAAAAACCGCACCCAAATTACAACAAGTGACGTGGGTTGATGACTTGGCTGACACCGATATGTTATTGGAACTCCCTTTGAACCAATTAACACACTTATCAATGGCGATGGACTATGGTACTCTGGATTATATCCAAATCTTAAACCGCTGCTCCAACCTAGAGCATATAACCTTAATTCGTCCTTCATCCCAAACGTATCAATTGGAACCGTCACCTTTGTTTTTAGACAAATTGACCTCATTGAATATCTCTTACGACCTTACTGCTGTGCTTGACTATTTAGTCTTGCCAGCTTTAAAGCATGTGAAGATTTTCACTGCAAACGACGGATTAGACAAACATAGTCAGCCCACTCAGGCCTATTCCTATGAATCCCTACTTCACCATTCACACTTGCAGCCGCGGATAGCCCACACGAGTAGAAGCGAAGCATGGGACCCTTCTCCTCTCATATCTCTCATCAACAGATCAGCATGCGAAATTACCACTTTGTCACTGAGTGCACCGATGATAGAAAACGCGTTGTTGCTTTGTTTGTCACAGACGAGTGCGTCGCTTGTTAGTCTTGAGGTAGAAGGTGTTGAGGTTGGAGATAAGGTGTTGAGTTATTTGACTCGTCGCCCTCGTCGTTGGCGCAGACCATCTGGGGTCGACGACGGAGAGCAGGTTGGAGGGGAATCTGAGCGCGGCGAAGATGAGAACGAGGAGGAAGATGAAGATTTTTCATGTCCAAACCTCGAAGACCTCATCCTACATACCCAAATCACATCCTCCCAGGGCATATTAGCTGGCATGATCGCATCTCGGCTGAGCCATGACGATTCAGACACTAGTACACGCCCTTCGAATAATCCCCAAAAATGTGACACCACCATTGGAAAAACGTTGAGGAAATTAATGATAGTGGATGGACATTGGGATTTAGATAGGCTCAAAGATGTGTCCCTACAATCTAGGTCTCCAACAGGAGGGAATGGGTTCAAGGTCTACATCATACCACGGAAACCTACTACGAAAGGTCGGACAAGGAATTATTTTTTCAGGAGGAAGTTATGTGCGAGTCGGTGAATGACTACTACGAAAGGAGGAGTTATGTGCGAGTCGGTGTTTCACAACGATTGACTTTGCTCAATGCTACGTTCTGCCGGTATTCTTTCCTCTACGATTTGGCCAATTGATTTTCTTTTTCTCGTTTCTACTTGCTTTCCCATTGCAACCATAGATTTTTACGATGCTAGAACCAAGAGTCATTTTTTTCTCTTTCTCAAATTTTTTTTGCTACTTTACTATCAATCTCATCCTTTCATATTAATATCATCTCATTTTTTCGTTGGTCTGAGGAGTGGCAGGCATGCTCTCAATGTTGGTTTTCTCAAAGAAGCTCTGGATGAACTGCTGCCCTGTTTCCCTGAGCTTTTGTCGCTTCTGGGCATGATATTGCTTTGTTGTTTTTGAGTTCTTGGTGTAGTCATCAAAACAAACCAAAAAACAGCCAAAATGGCAAAGAATTGACTGAGTTATGGTCCAATGATGACTGGGCATGGGAGAGCGCAACATGAATTAGCATGTCAGAGCTGGTTTGGGCAGCTCGAAGGCCAGAACCCTGTTCTTGTCCAAGCTCTTCTCTATGCTAAACAAAAGCCCTAAACATTTCCTTTCCTGTTTACTGTATTTGTATCCCTCCATCATACATTATCTCTTTCTCTCCTCTCATCGCTATGCTCATCAACCAAAACAACAAAAAAAAAATTAATAATTAATTATAGCCGTACCTATCAGAGATAATACATATTAGGCCATTTGGGCTGGCCTTCGAGCTGCCCAAATGGCCTAATATGTATTATCTCTGATAGGTACGGCTAAGTACAACATGTAAAGAGAAAGAGGAAGTGGGTGGGTGGGTAACCAAAAAACCGGCGAGCCTATACGCTCAGATCTAGGAGAGACAGTGAGCAGATAGTCACCCAGCAAGGGGATTTAAAAATGTGAAGGACCTTACCTAGGAGAGACAGTGAGTAGAGGGGCGAATCAACAAGTTCGCATGGGACTCCTCAGATATACCCTCACTGTGTCTCTCCCTGAAACGGTTTGAGATGTCACTGAGACGTCTCTGAATCTCCTCGTTTATGTGTTTGCCCTTGCTTGCATGCACGTGACAGATCTTACGTGTAACCAGAGGCCCGGGATCATTGTTCATTGGACTTGTGTAAAGCAATTGCTTTAAACCCGACAAAACATTCCTAGATTGCAGTTTTGATCATAACTCAGTCAATACTTAACTGTTTTGGGTGATTTTTGGCTCATTTCAAAGCTTGTGTGTAGGGGAATCCATACCCGCACCCGTACCTGTTACCCGTGCAGTTCACTAAGAGGAAGAAAAGAAGAGGAAACCTGGTTGATATACTAGAGACCATGTGACTATATCATTGACCTGACCCAAGGCTTGCTAGCTCAACAGATACTGAGAGTGTGTTTCTGATTTAGGGCAATTGCAGCTGCAACTTAGTCGAGATCTAGCAGGGGATCCTAAACATATATATAAACATAAAATATGACAGGAAAGTGCACCTAGCAGGGGATCCTAAAAGAAAAGGATAAAGCCCTGCTAAGGTGGGGTGCGTGTCTATATACCAAAAGTCGGAGTTGAAATAATAAAATGATGAGAAAATGAAGAATGGTGAAAAAGTGATAGGAATGCAAAAGGTAGCTACATCACATGACCATCGGACTCCACTATCGGAGCCCTGAGTGTACTCCGTCTTGAGTTAGCAATGATGAGGAGGAATGTATAGAGGTGACAGAGCGTTATCGGAAGAAACACATCAGGAAAAAGTATTTTTGTCATAGCATACTGCCATCAATTGATAGCCATAGGTAGGCTGCATATCAGTATACGATTGCAATGGTTGTGATACCCACTCGATGGCAACTGATAGATCCAAGAGATAAGCAGTGTTACGATTTTTATTCCTTCACACACTCTTTTTCTTTGAACTATACTTTGGATCTTATCTTATAGGAACAACGATCTCTTGATCTCTTGATCATATCTTTTGA
>Ga0193742_1000235_pt1 | contig 40620 bp, 58 predicted proteins | sample L2c1metaG_FD_165511 | JGI IMG/M metagenome (GOLD analysis project Ga0193742, IMG submission 165511) | Soil microbial communities from a riparian zone of the East river system, Colorado, United States - L2c1 | ecosystem: Environmental > Terrestrial > Soil > Riparian zone | place: USA: East River... | reverse complement strand
CCTCTACATGTCCTTGTTTGCATTCGACCGAAGCTTGGCCAGGATCTTCCTGCCGGGTGGTATTTTCATTTTACACCGGACAGTGCCGCATGCTGATCGCTGCGCTGGTTTTGACCACCACCTATTCAACCGAGCCTTTCGATCGATGGGCAACGGGAAGGGTTCTGCTTGTCGAAGAGAAGGTGGTACCCAGCAGTTTATATCAAACTTATCAATTATCAGTAATAGTGGACCTCTTTGCAAATCCAAACCACTTTTCCGTTCTCTGACATCTTGACGCTGCTAAGTCACGGTAGTTTCGTTGTCTCTGAACAACCTTTGGCAATAATGAAATGGTTGGTGTCAGTCTGCTGATACCTGTTTCTCGTATGTTCAGATCTGCCTCCAATCATTTTAGAGGACTCCGAGAAGATCTTGATTGCCAGGGTTTTAACTTTATGTAAGTGGATGAGAAGTTTGTGTCCCCACAGCCGAGATTCTTTGTTCTTCTCATACCACCATGGCTAGCTCAAGGAGTCCAGTCCCTTGGATGCCTGCCCCAGGTCGCCATGCTGTCAATACAGGCCCTTCATTGGGCAAGGCTCTTAGTGCCAGGAGGCTGAAGGCGGCCACCACAAAACGATCGAATCTTCCTGAACGCGATTTCTATTCCTTTCGGTGTGTATGTTCTTAGCGTATCTTATTCTCTAGCTCACGATAACTGACGTTTGGATGTCCCTCAGTTGATTTCAAGCCACCATCGATTGATACCACCAAACCTGCTCTTATAGAGATCCAGAAGTGCGCCAATCATTAGCGGAATACCCCAGCGCTCACGTATGTGGATCTTATCATTATATTTTCAATAGATCTGACCGTTGTATCAGGATGGAGAGGCCCATACATTTCTTGGTACCGAACAATCTGCCAGGGAGGTCGATTGTGTGCTCATTCATGATGAGGATACTGGGGTCGGTCATCTTATTCATGTTTACTCGTTGAGTTACTAACTCATGAAATATTCTTTGACATATTCACTAGAAAAACTGGACTCTTTTGTGAATCTTCGTTATGATCGGAAGACAACCATATCTCTTCGTTCGTCACGTACGTCTGCATTTCCATGACACATTAACAAGGCACTCAGTATATTCATTATCTACAGTTGCCTCCATACCCGTGCCTAAAACTGCTCCTCCCCACAGAAGTCAACTAAAAACAACATCAGATCATCGATGAATTAGAGCGTGAACCTCTTGGCTTGGATGAAGGAGAAGTAGACATTAGCATAATGGTCGTACCGAAACCCATTGCTCATAAAGAGGGGGAAGAGGAAGAAGAAGTTATTAGTCTCCCACAGCCTTCTTCTCCCGTCCCTTCAAAAGCACAACCTCCGTGACCACCAAAAATATCGCCCAGTAAAGCTATACCCAAACCTCGTGTTGAAGCGAAAGCGCCGGTGGCTCCATCTCAACCTTCACGGCAATAACCGTCACCAACACCGCCATCTAATGCTGTTCCAACTGTCCCAGTTCCCTCTATACCTGCGCCGCCTCGTCCAAAGCCACGGCCAGTTCAGAAAAAAAGAATCAAGTCGAACCCAGGGAACCAGCTCAGCAAACCGGATTAATTTCGAAGAAAGAATCAGTTCAGAAGACAGAAACAGCTCAGAAGAAAGAACCGATTCAGTGGAAAGAACCAATTTCGAAGAAGAAAGAGAAACCAATTCCCGTTCCTGCTTCTCTACCTACCGCTCCTCCAGAATCAGCCTCATATGCAGACAAAGAAGTAATCGAATTCGGCGACAGACCTGCGAAACAGCCTTCCTAACACCTCCTGCGACTGTCACCTTGTCGTTGCCGGGTGGATCGAGTTCATTTGCGCCGCCACCGCCGCCCCTTGGGTCTCACAATTCCAGAGCCACTGGAAGCGCTTCACCACCACCAATAGTGCCACCAGCATCATTGCCTACATCATTATCCTTGCCGACATCTACGCCATCTTTGCTCCCAATGATGTGTCAATATGAATCAAGAAGGGGATTGGGATGAAGTGTCTACTGTCAACCTAGCTTCAGCTTTTGGCCCCTTCCGATTCTAATTCCAATTCCAACGTTGACAATGACGCGGTAGCTTGCGAACTCGCGTCGGAACAAGATATAATCCGAGACATATTCAAAGAAGAAATGGATGGTGATGATGATGGAGAGGAAGAGGGGATTGATGTAACTGCATTCGAGCAGGAGAGGGTCTTGCTATTGGGTCGGAACCGGAATTGCAGGATGGGGGGCAACCAATTTCGTTGAATAGACTTGCGTCGGCGGGGGTTGGGGTGAAGATGAGCGAGGAGCAGTGATGATCGTTGATTGAGGTGTAGGAGGTGCGGAAATGGGTTGAACAAGGTAGATAATGTGCAGTTAACGGTGATTGAAGCATGACTTTGGTGGGAGGAAAATACAAGGGGCTGCTGGTAACGGACACCTTGCTCTTTCAGTCTTTCAGACAAGGACGTGCTTCGGGTGGCTTCATCGTCAAGGCCATGGACTGACGGGGAATAGAAATAAAAGACAAGACTACATTGTTAAATTTCGAAAGTATGACCCGTTCTCAGAACCATGGGCAGTATCTATCTTCCCACTACCTTGGGCTTTTGGGAAATTATGTTTTCTAATAGATCCAAGAGCAGAACTCGCAGTTTATCTGAAATTGTTTACGTAATCACAAAGTTCTATTGTGAACTTTGGATGACGGTAAAAGTACTTTGAACGATGAACAGCCCTTCGGCGACGCTGGCACCGCTCTTCGGTTTCTTGGAATACACCCTTACAACTGCTCAAACTACTTTCGACAAACTTCCTGGCTCAGCCGTCATCCAGCGATATGTGAAAAGTTCCCACCAGAACGATCCAGGAAGGACTATTCTAGAACTTATCCTTGTCGTATTTGCCATTCGAACCCTGCTACAATCCCGTACGCGAGCAGTAAAAAGCGGGGAACATTTCATTCAGTTCAGCGGAAACGTATGTTTCTGAATATTATATATAGCTCAACCCAAGCGAATTTTTTATCTCCTTTTCCTCAGGAAGTAGATGAATTAGTCGAAGAATGGATACCAGAGCCTCTAGCTTTACCATTGTCGACAATAGAACAATCTGATTTAGCAGCCGTACCAGTCATACTTGGCCCTAATGGCCCCAAACCCAGGTTGGTCTCTACAGGCAAAACAGCTGTCAATCTCGCCAGCTACAATTTTACTGGTCTCTCTGGGAACGAACACATCAAACAACGAGCCGTAGAAATCTTGCGCAAGTATGGTCTCGGTAGCTGTGGGCCTCCTGGTTTCTATGGCACACTTGGTAAATAACTCCTTTCTTGTTCACAAAGTCAAGGTAGGGCTAAATTTCTTCCGCGTACAGATGTTCACATGGATCTGGAGAATGATATTGCAGACTTCCTCGGTGCTGAATCTGCCATCTTATATTCACAAGGCTTTTCCACCATTTCTTCGGTCATTCCAGCATTCTGCAAACGTGGGGATATCATTGTCGCCGACCGTGGGGTCAACTTTGCCATCCAGAAGGGAATTCAAATATCTAGGTCTACCGTTCGATGGTTTGACCATAATGATTTGAATAGCCTTGAGGAAGTTCTTGTAGCGGTTGAGAAGGAAAGGAAGAAACGTCGAGGGCCTTTGACCCGTAGATTCATCGTTACTGAGGGAATCTTCCAGAAGGATGGCGCAATGGTGGATTTGCCCAAATTGGTTCGTGAAGAAAGTCTCTTGTGTGTTAACAATTATTTTAATCCCTCTTCAGATTGAGCTCAAATTGAAGTATAAATATCGCTTGGTCCTTGACGAGAGCCTCTCGTTTGGTACCGTCGGAAGGACCGGACGCGGTTTGACCGAACTTTACAATGTTCCCGTAAGTCCTCAGACCTATCTTTCATCCTAAATCTCGACTTATGGGGGAAAAATTTAAAATAGGCTTCCAAAGTTGACATGCTTCTGGGATCTATTGCTATCGGCCTTTGCTCATCTGGAGGTTTCTGTGCTGGCTCTCGGAATGTCATTGACCACCAGGTTCGCTAAAGGTTACTTTTTGAAATGTAGAAATTTAATTTCTCATATCCCCACTACAGCGTATCAATGGACCTTCCTTCGTTTTCTCAGCTTCTCTACCTGCCCTTCTCGCTGTTAGCGCCTCTGAAGGTATCAACATCCTCCGTAACACCCCATCCATACTTGAAACTCTCCAAGAGAACGTCTGTGCTGCCCGCGCCATCCTTGATCGTCTTGATTGCATCACTATCCCTTCTCACTCCGCTTCTCCTATCATCCACATCTACGTCCGTCAACCATCATCATCTTCTTTACATCCTTCCGCTGCCTTGATATCTCCATCCAAATATCCGCAGCTTTCTAGTACATCCGCGAAAGATGTTGCGGGGCGGGAATCGGACTTTGATGCGGAAGAGAGGGCGTTGCAAGATGTTGTAGAGGAAACGTTGGCTCAGGGTGTTATTGTGACTAGAGCAAAGAGATTGAAAGGACAGGAGGTGACAGAGACAAGACCAAGTATTCGTTTAGCTATGACGAGTGCGTTGTCGAAGAAGGAGACGGAGAAGGCTGTGGGTGTGCTTAAAGGTGCGCTTGTCAAGGTGCTGGGAAAGAGACGATGAAACTTTTGCTCCCCTATCTCGTTTTGGACTTGTCTTTCTCGTTTCTCTTGATGCGTTATATACTAATTTTATTCATCTAATGTTTCTGACCACTATGACTACTTTACTCACAAATGAAATCAGAAAGGAAACAGATAAGATAAGGAATACATCGTTGTTGGCCTGCACCATAATCTAATTAGCCATGGTTTCGTGCAAAGCTTCACTTCGCAAGACACCAGCCCCCCTACATCTGAGTCACGGACATCTGCAGTGTTGGGTGTCATCTTCACTAGAGGTTATTTCGTTTCACGACGACGGTGACAGTATCAGCACCAGCACTAGGTGTAATATAAGTACTATGAATGTCTAAGTCCTTGCAGTTGTGCTATAATAATAAAAGTTAGTTGAAAAAAGCATTAATTCTGATGAACGTCAGGGGGATCTCCTGCCAGTGATACCAAATATAAAAGTTCATACCCCAATACTTACCTGGTACACAATACAGACAACTATAATTTACATTGTGAATAACACTGTCCAAATTCTGAACACCGGAGACGTTCACTGCACATCTTGAAGTTCAACTGGTACACCATTTGATCTTCACAAAGTTGAAGCTTAAAATCTTAAAAGACTCCAGGCAGAGCCGAAGCATATCAAAAAAAAAAAAAAGTCTGTACTAATATTCTACAAAATGACTCAGAAAAGGGTAGATAATTATGCATGTAGAAGGACTGAGCAAAGGGATCGAAAACTATTAAAGCATGAGGCCCTTTATTTTTTCACTCCCACGACGGACTGGATTGATAAGAGTGACTCCTCGCAGCCCCATTCTGATTTTGGGCAGGGCTGGAGGGCGACCAAGAAGGCGAGGTCGGGCTGTAAGCAGGCGATGCGGGTGCTAAAATGCAAGATGTTTTAGTACAAGAATCAAAATAACGAAACTTCCTAGTTTCTTACAGTATGCTGGCGCTGTGGGATGATTTCAAAATTTAGTATCCTGATGCCTATTTATAGATAAGATAGTGCTTACATGCTGGTGAATAGGTAGGAGAAGTAGGGGCTACCATATGTTAGCAAAGGAAGATGATATACAAAGAATGCTCACAATATTTTGGAGAAGATGGCGATGCCATCGGCGACGTAGGTGAGTATTTGGGTGACGATGGCGACATGTTGTGGGTGGGTGCTAAAGAAAATAAAGCTTTAGAAGGTGTTGGTATGCGGAGACGTAAGACTTACAAGCTAGAAGGTAGAACGCGAAGTAGAGTTGAGATTAGCTAACTCACTCAAATGTGGATCGAAACTTACTTGGAGAGTCTAGAAGAAAAGAGAAAGTCAACGAAAGGAATCAAGGTCAGACTAAAGAATACGCACAACGAGGAGAAGCGGGGCTGAAAGACGGGCTTGTCGGAGAATAACGTGGAGATGTTGGGCTGAACGAAGGTGATTGGGGGCTATACCGAGGTGACGTTGGTGAGAATGAAGGTGAGGTAGGTGAATATCGTGGACTAGTAGGAGAATATCCTGGAGACGTAAGGTTGAGTGCAGGAGACGTCGGAGAATACGTTGGAGAAGTCGGTCCTCTTGAGCGATCGTAAAATGGAGACGTTGCATATGGTGACGTCCCAAAAGGTGACGTGGCACCACCAAACGGCGACTGTGGGACAAAACTGGGCGATGTGGGCGAGTAGGCATTCGGTGAGCTGGGGCTGTAGTGTGGTCCTGCTGGTGACATCCCTCCTGCTCCCAGAGGACTTTGTCCAAATGCCAGATACGGGAAATTGGCTGCATCTTCTCCACCATTCGATGCAAGAGGCGAGAAGGCCGCAGAGGCTGGGTCGCCCTTGAACAACCCATCCTGCCAGACCGGAGAATTTGTATCATAAGGCGTCATGGCAACTTGTCCTGGCGTCATACCTCCATCGATCTGAGCCGCAAGCATGGACTGGACTGGGAGTCGATGATCCACAATGGCGTCCTTAAGCATGTCGATATCCAAGGCAACCTCGAATGAACCGGTACCCATTGGGGCCATTTGCCCAAACATAACGTTTTCCGCGATACCGTGACAGTCATCCTTTTCACCGACTGCTGCTGCCTCCATTAAGATTTCAACCGTCTCCTCGAACGAACATCTCATAAGAGCTCCGGTGTCGGCACGGTTGATACCATGACGAGTGATAGCCATGAGCGTTCCACGATGTGTCATCAGATCGCAAAGAAGGGCGAGATGACGGAAATTGACATATGAACCATCGAACTCGATAACCCCACGCAGTTCCTTCATGATTGCCGCCCGTGCAGCCTCGATACCCAAGACATTGAAAACTTCGATACAGCTGTTAGAATAAGTTCTCTTGAAGTCAACGCCATCAATGCACATAACAGTCTTGAGGTTAACGCCGTCAGTTTCCAAAACCCACTCCTTCTCTTGCCCAGAGACGATGCTTCCCTCCGAGGATATGGTGATCTTATCTTGCTCCATCAAGAAGACACGCTTAATGCCTTTCACACCACGCAAGCTGACTGAATTCAGCATCGTATTTTCGAGTGAACGAAGGAAAATATCTTCTTCCATCGAGAGGTCCTCGACCTTATCAGGACTACCGAGCACTCGACAACGGATGATCAACTTCTCGGAGTTATCTTCACTCCAAATGACGAAAAGATCAGTCTTGAAGCTCTCTGCAATTCTGCCAGCTACGTATTGCATGGTAAGTTTGCGATCAATCATCTTGGCCCGATCAAGCTCAAGACGGAGAAGCCAAGGCGACTGAAGGTGCAGTTTAGACTCGATTTCCTCGTCGGGAATGGCAAAAAATGACTCCACGAAGACGGAATCATCTTCGATGATGGTCGAGCTAGGATCTGGATCGTACCAAATTTCAACGGCGGCCGTGACGGTGCGAAGTGAGGTATATGCGAGCTCCTGTTGAACCGTTTTTTTCGCCAGAGCCGATGATCGGGATATTTCGGGGTCGAGGTATACAGTAAGGGAGGGAGTTTTGATGTTAGTAGCAACATTGATGATTTCTTTCAGACGTGGTACTCCTAGAGTAACATTCTTACTGGAAACACCAGCATAATGGAAGGTATTCAGCGTCATTTGGGTGGCTGGTTCACCAATGGATTGGGCAGCCAGGGTACCACACATTTCACCAGGATGTACTAGCGATTGGTGGAACTTCGACTCGATTTCACCGATCACCCAATCAAAGGCCTCTCGAGTCAAGTGGTGTTTCTCCAATACATGTCGAGTTGCAAGAGTAGCACGAAGATGCATCCTGAAATTCAATGTTGCGTTTGCTTGAGCCTCCTGACTGAGATGGTCGTCTCCACGAACAACGATAAGCCGCTTGCCCAGTTCGTGTACAGTATCAACGATGTACGCTGGCTCAAGATCACTTGGTTTGCGACGATCGATATGGAAGATTTGGATGGAGTTTTGTAGGATACGGTGCAGATTGACAGGAAGATAATGGGGTTGTGTGGTAGGAACACGAGGGAAGACAAATTCTCGTAAAAGCTTTCGGTCTTCAACAAGGCGGGCGTATTCTTCATCCAATTTGGCTTGCAACTCGAGCGAGCTGTCGTCGATGCCAGCCTGCAAAACATTTGTCATGAATCCACCAGCTGGATCTGTCACGTCCACACGGTAATTATGCTCGAACTCCTTGTTGCTTAGCCCGAAGGTCTCGATTGTCTGTTTCTCGATGTAGGCACCATCCATGCCATCCTCGCCATATGTAAATTGAATCAAATCCCCCAACGAGTTCCTAACTGTGCCGTCGTAGCACACCATAACGTCTTCCAGAGCCTTGACAAGCCTGCGCTGAATATAACCGGTTTCAGCCGTCTTGACAGCAGTATCGATCAATCCTTCACGACCTGCCATGGCGTGGAAGAAGAATTCTTGAGGTGTGAGACCTCGCAGGTAAGAGTTTTCAACGAAGCCACGAGATTCCGGACTGAAATCGTCCTTCGTGAAATGGGGCAAAGTGCGATGACGGAAACCGAAGGGTATGCGACGACCTTCCACTGACTGCTGCCCGACACAAACTGACATCTGCGAGATATTGATAAAGGAACCTTTTGATCCAGCTACCACCATCTGCTTCACGTTATTGTCCTCTTTCAAATGCTTCTGAGCATATTGACCCGATGTATCACGAGCCAAATTGAGCTGCCGTTCCACTAAACTTTCAAAAGATTCACGAATTGTCATACCAGGAGCTGCCTTCAGGCGATCGTGGGTCGCATCGTCAATAATTTGAGTCACGTTGGTTTTCCGTTCAGCAATAGTTTGGGTGATATAAGACATGGTATTGTGGTCAGCAATCGTGTCGCCGATACCGATACTGAAGCCATTGTGGAAAAGCCAAAAGTTGACGATCATTTGAATGCCAGTAAAGAGCTGTCGAGTTGCTTCCGGACCCTTTTCACGGAAGACGACGTGAACTAGACCGCCCTGGGAAGCACCGACTGTCTTCTTTTCAACGATACCAAAGATGAGCTCCCCATTTTCGACCAAAACGCCGTCGTCGAAAACTGGATGAGACGATTTTGGGTCCGGCGAACGATGGATATTAATCCCGCGTGGAATGGCCAGACTGAGAATTTGTTTGCCTGTCCATAATGGCTTTGGCTTCAGGATGGCTGGTATCGGTACAGCACCATCCCATTCAGGTACCCAGAGAAGGATATTTTGAACTTGATTCCAGTCCAAAAACGTATCTCGAAGTGTGAATTTCCTGATACCGCAAAGCGTATCCTGAACGATGCCCATGACAGGCTTATTGGCTTGAGGCGAGATGATCTGGAATATATTTGGATAAGTATAACACAATAAGATCAAGGAGTAGAATTGACCTGTCGAGGGACCCAGGCAATCTGACTAAGCTCTGCTCGTGTTTCTTCGCTCTGGGGAACACTACAAATAATCAGGCATTATTTACAGTCATCAAAGCGCGTCGACATACTGCATGTTCATTTCATCACCGTCGAAGTCGGCATTGTATGGTGGAGTGCTAGAGAGACTTATCAACGTGCCGCACACTGGCGTTTGCACAGTCAACTTACACAGAAAGGTTCAATCGGAAGGCTAACAAAGAACTTTAGCAAAGGCTGATGATATGCAGGGGTATTGCTTACTAGAATAGTGCATCAACTTGACACGGTGACTCATCATACTCATTTTATGCAGAGAGGGTTGACGGTTGAACAAAACGAAACTGGAAATAATAAGTTCTCAAGCAAATCAACTCAACTGTCTTGGGACTCACTCTCCGTCCTTAAGGTGTCGTTCGACAATCCACCCATATTGGAGGAAAGCGTCGGCACGCTTGTTGTATCGAAGGTCTATCCGTTCACCCGTATCTCGAACCACATATCTAGCACCGGGGTAAGCTGTGGGCCCATTTCGTACTAACTCCTGTAGGTAAGCAATGTTGTACGGCGTGACTAATAACAGCACTCAGTATCGGAAAGCTTATAAAGAACACGTCACCCACCTCGTTCAGGATAAGTTAGATTCATAGCAATACTTCTGGGTACTCCAACTTCATCGAGTTCCAAATTTGGGTCACCTGTAATAACCGTACGAGCGGAGAAATCGACACGTTTCCCCATCAAATTTCCACGCAAACGGCCTTCCTTTCCCTTTAGACGCGCACGGATGGCTTTCACTGGTCGTCCAGACTTCTGTAGGGCTTGGGGGATACCAGCGATGTCATTGTCCATGTAAGTGGCGACATGGAACTAGGTCGTCATGAATATGGGCAATAGATCAAAGAATCTAGAAAGATATACCAACCTGGAGCAGTTGTTCGAACTCCGTGATAACATGGGCGGGGGCACCCTCTTGTTCACACCGACGTACATTTGCAGAAGCTTTGATGATGTCGCCAAGTTTGTAAGTCAAATCATCCTCACTTCGCATGGCACCTCCATCGACTGCTATACTAGGACGGACAGGCGGCGGAGGGACAGGCATGACCGTCAAAATCATCCACTCTGGTCGAGCGTACTCCTCGGAGAGCCCAAGCAGGTGCAGGTCATGATCCGACATCTTCTTGAAAACCGTGTAGACCTCCGATGGCGTGATCAACCGCTTATCGGGTTGCAGTGACTTCACCTCCTAGAGAGCGGTCAGATGTAAATACAAATGCGATGAAGATTCACAAACGTCGTCGTCATCTTTGGGTTTCTTGTACTGAACGAAGAGCTTTAGGCCCTCTTTCCTAATCTGAGGTTGGACGTGACCACAACCACCGTGGCCTTTCTTGGGTTCCTCATTATCTGGATCGGCACCTTCCTCCTTGGGGTCATCAGGCTCACAAACCATCTTGGTCTTGCAATGAGCCCAAACGACGGCCATACGATTTTTGGGGTCACGGATGTGACGAATTTTGTCGGCGAAATTTGGATCCGACTTCTCAAAGAAAAGGGATAATAGCAAGGGCAGAATAAAAAGAAACGCGGTTGAGGACGTTGGTTTTCAGATAAGATATGTAAATCAAAGCGTCAGTATGAAGTATCTACCACAATATAGCCAATCTTGGAAAATCCGAACCCCAAGGTTCACAACAAAATTTGACAAAAGTGACGACAAAGGGGGCAAGAGATATCGAGTACAAAGTGCAGAGCCTTAGAACACGCATCTCCTGCTGCGTTACAGCTGAGAGCGGTCGGCGTCATTCCATCATAACAAGCTCATGTGTTTTGAGGCACAAGTGCTGTGTTTGGTTTTCCCGCACTCCTCGTTCAGCCCCCCTTTTCACCACGCAACCTCGTGTCCAACCGAGCACCGAGCGGATGCAACGGGGTCGACGCGGCGATCAAGCGACCGAAAACGCGCGTCATATGACCCCCCGCTACGGGTGGAAGAACGCCCTCGATTGTCAAGGGACTAACGTGGAGCGGGTTTGGGGTTCTCCATGGGATGTGGAGAGAGCCCCCAGAAAATGGGATGGTGGGGTGCGAAACGAGCAGAGGAAGGTAAACGACGCGACTCACAATGTCGGCTTTGAGCTTTCCACAATTGACACATATACTTTCCAATATCTTCTTCACTTTCACGATGAAACCTTTAAGAGAAGATGAAGCAATGGACGACAGAGCGTGTATAGTGACATACCGGGATGAAAGACTGGTCTTGCCAGTTCGATATGCCCAAAATGGCCCGGACACTCAGACATGCCTTCTCCACACGTTTGACATTTGAAGTTGCGGTCAATGGTGCCCATGCGGGGATCCATCAGTCCGCCCATCTTAGGCTTGTGTGTTGCTTCGTCCATGACCTCTGGATGTTCGATTTTGGCGACAGAGATGGCTTTCTGTAGGATGTATCGGTTATTCTGATTGGAGACTAAAACGTTTACGAAACACGCACGATTTCCTCAGGAGAGAGAATACCAAACTGTACCTCCTTTACTTTGCGTATTGGAGCCGCGGAGAAAGCGAACTGATGACCGAGCATGGTGAATTGGAGATAGGTAGTAGTCGCGAATGGGGTAAGAAATACGATAGGAAACCCGAGATTCTATTTAAAAAAAGTGTGCAAAGACGTATTAGAGCGAGAGCGTGGTCCGAAAAGGTTTTAAAGTGTTTTCGTTGACTTTTGGGAGGTGGGTGTATGGGTGAGGTTAGGAGAGAAAAAAGGCTTGAAAGAGGCAGAAAACGCAATGAAACGTGCTGCCGAAGCCCGAAAGAGGCCGCTTGACGTCAATATACCGATTGACAAAGGCAAGAAGCGGTCGAGAAGACGATGATGAAGAGTTGGTGGCAGTTCGAGGACAACCAACGATGCAGACCCCCACGTTTCGACTCCGCCCAGAACTGGCGTGACCGTTGTCACAATCATCACACACTGAAAACAATGGCACCGAGTCATGCATGATACATGACTTTGAACTCTGACTCATCCTTGGGGTTTATGCCTTGCTGAGACCTTGACTTTCAGTCGTTTCATGTCTCTTTCAAGTACTAATCATCTGAAAAAGCACAGCCCTTCCATTGTGACAAGTTTGCACTGCCCATGGCATTGTGTCTGCGTCAGGGGGGCTAGATCTTGCTATTAGACTACTTATTCTCTCCCCAAGGTCATTCCCACTCAGCTCTCCCAGAACCTGGTTTTGGAGGTATTCATCAAGGTAGAGAACATGAAGACATCTTTGTTTCTATGCATGCAGAGGGATGTTCTTGAGGCAAGTACATATCGCTACAGAGTACACCAACTGTTGTTATGTAACCTATCAAATGCAAACTGTGGATGCAAAATGCCGCCAACTTTCCTCCTGATCATGACGGAAAATATAGTATACGCTGTCGACCACAAAGATGCTTGTAGATGGATATAATTTGGGACCTGAAATATTTGAACAGCAAAATTGTACATCACTTGCAATATCTAGTTCATTAGATACCCCTGGTCAATTAGATTTCCGAGCTTCATGGGCGGACAGGTTTCCTAACGAAGCTTCCTATCCTCCATATCCGAATCATTTTCTAGCTCCGAAACAACCACCGACGCCGGAGATCCAGTCATCAATGTGCAATCCACATAATCCCATCCTACAGATTCCATCCCACCCAGAAATGACGGAAAATGTCGTTCAACAGTTCCGTAGGCCGTTACTATAGCATCTATAGCATTGATATCCTCGATCGGTGAACCCTTCGTTCTAGCTGCCACGCTCCGACAGAGTTCTACAGCATGCACCCATGCTTTGAGTTGGTCTCGGGCCGTATAGCCATCCTTCAATGAAATATGAACACGTAACGAACGACTTGAAATTACACCACGCCTGATCACGATGTCATTAGCGCCTGTCTTGCCCTTTATGATGTCCACGTCAGGCTGAAGACCCTGGCTTAAACATCCAGCGTCAAACCAGATCAAGTACCGTTCTGTTTGAAATATCTGTAGTAATCGAGTTGCGATCTGGACAGGTTGCTGATGATGTTGGGCAAGAATTTCAGAGAAGGCAGAGCCAATGGAACAGAGGCCCAAATTCTCGCCTGTAGTACTATCGCGGACGGTACCGAACCCAGAGAGGTCAAAGATACGTTCTGAGATGCTGACAGTGGAGGGAGAGGGGACCTGAGTAACTTGGGGGGTGATTTCTTGAGCTAACAACTTTGACGATGTTGAGGGTGGTGGTGCCGCGTCTGAATTCCGATAGGTCATCCATATGATTGAGAGACGTTGACGATTCAGGGTACGTAGAGCGAGACCCTTAACTCCAAAATAATTGATGATCAAGTGTAACCAAACAAGAAGGAAAAGGGCAGTGTGAGTTGACCAAGACGTAGTTAGACGAGGTACGAGAAGCGTCCCAAGCTACACAGAAGTTCAAAGAGAGGTCAAATAAAAATCAGTTTAGTAGCTGATCTTGCTCACCAGCATGCCTAAAAGAGCAAGCACTGTTTCTTTGCTCGTATCCTTAGCATTCAAATCACCCACGTCACCTTTCCCGCTAACGGGAGTAGTAAAATGAATAGTTATAGCAGCTTTCGCGCCTCCGGCTGAGATACCGCAAAGAGATCTACAAGCCGCACTAAGGCAGAGAGCGGTGATACGCAGCCCTGGGATGGATTTGAAGGTATTTAGAAATGGAGATAGAGTGTCGAGGATAACAGCAGTGTCGTTGAGGATATCAGCTAGGAGACGGTATGTTTTGGCTTCGGGGTAGAGGGCGGAACCGATGAAATATGCAGAGAAAATGGCTAAGAATTTTGTGAGCTATGTATGTGTGGAAGTATGTTGTGGGGGAAGCTTACTGGTAAGACGACCGAAAACATCTTGTAGAACCGTGAGAAGCATGGCTTGGGTTGGGGTTGCAGAAGGATCCCCGACGCCAAAGCCTGTCGGATTAGAGATAAGTCGAACGGTGTTCACATCGTTAACAGACAGCTGGCAATTCACCTTGCAAGATCGCTCTGGACGACAAGAGCCCAGCTAGCGAGTTGCAGAAGGCTTGTAAAGCATTTAAGACTTGGTATCTGAGCAGCGATAAATAGAGATAGACGTGATTTTCAGCTTGAAAAACGAACCGAAGGTAATCTGTCTTTACAATTCAGGCTAGGTGTTCATTATACTTAGCATTAAGCAAACCACGCACCTGGAGAGACGGTATTCGGGTACCCAGCTGGAAGAAATATCCTCTTCAAAAGGTCGAGTATGTACAGCTGGTCCAAACGTATTCCAAGGCGGTTTGGAACACCTTCCACGCCAGTGACACGAGTAACCTGTTCAATCGTGTCATTTACTCGTCTGCATCACGTTTCAAGTTCCAAATTCTGCGTCTTCTCTCCTATTTGGGCACACACCTTCACATCGTTCTGGCCAAAAATAATGCGACGAGTTCGCCCGGAACTGTCCCGTTCTCTGATGACTGTCGGGACGGCCATAGTTACAATGACGAGTAGTAAGATCAGTTGTTATTACGTAATAACAACTGCTAAAGCAGGACAATGCCAATCTTGTGTGAATATAATTCGAACCACAAGGGTTAAGTTCACTCTTGACTCCAAGCGTCGTGACTCCACTGCGACTACCTGCAGAAATGAAGCCTTATCTTACCTCAAACCTCGCGTGCGGGAGACGAAATATTTCCTTTATCCAACCCGGCCAGGCATGATCACCTGGCGAGCTTATTTGTTATAGTATCTGGCGCTAATCGGTACTATTAAGAGGTTGCTGGGAGATGTACAGGTTCGCTTTTTTCGCCCCTTGCGCTGTAATTCAATGTTCTCCTATTATCTACCTTGAACGCGTCGACGTCCGATGCTTCGAAGCAGCCTCTGAGGAATCTATGGAGAGTGGCACAAATCCAGAAGATTCCATTAACGTAGACAAGTGAAATAACAAGTGTATGGAATCCTGTCATGTTCGGCAGCAAACGCCCCCATATCAGTGAGCCAATGGATAAGGAGGAAGAGTTGAATCAGTCGATGATGGATTGCACAGATGCTCAGAAATTGTGCATGATACTCTCTCTGGTCCAGATTCTAATGAACTCCCTAAAACGTAGTAGCATCAGTGAGCTTGTACGGTATGGTCGACTGGATCCGACAAAATCAGGAGTGGCTCAGTAAGTGCAACCACAAGGGCTGAGAAACCAATGCTGTTTATTTCCGGACGGTGAAACAAAAGGAAAGAGGTAGATGATCAATATAGAACTTTACTTAATCTCTGCACTTCATTCAGCAGGATATCTCCTTGCTTCACAACCGTCTCATATTGAGCGTTTTTAAGTGACGGCCTTGTCGTCTCTACGATCCCATGTACTTTGTCGACGGAACAATGTAGTCGACCATTCGCGATGAATCGGGATAACTCGCTGATGGAGAATTAGTTGGCCATATCGCTACAAGTGCAGGACGGTTTTACGAACCTGTCGACAAATTCTACGCTCACGCCGAACGCACCGCTCAGACTCTCCAGAGTGAGACTACGATAGGATTCGAGAAGTTGACTGTAAGCGAGAATGCGCATCTCGCGGACATAAAATCGGGCATGCGGAGAAAGGATCCGTGATGGAATAAGATAGGTTTGTTCAAGAGTAGCTGGTGGCAATTGAAAAATATTGAGCGATGGCATACAAGTGATAGATAATATCCACTTACCAAGGGCGACAAAGAATTTGGAATAGTGGCAATCGTATAAGTTTTTGACGAGATCTCCCAGAACAGGAAGTTCAGGGAGGACTTGGTTGACCTCTGGCGCGTTGATGAGCTAAAAAGAAAGTTAAGGCAAATTCTTGAAGAAAGCAAAAAGGACCCACTTTCTTCTTTAGATCTACACGTTTCAGGGAAAGTGTATTGGCAATGACGGTAAGAGCAACGAAGTCGTTGTATGAAAGCAGTTCTGTGGCAGTGAAAGTTGACAGAGCATCCAGTAGTAGTTCACCGCCATGTTTAAATTGACGGATGGAGATGAGGTGGACACCGTTGTACACTTTTAGACGGTTTCGACGGTCCCAGTCTCCTCCTTCCTCGATGAGCCTGAACAACACAGAATGTCAATCAGAATAAGAAATGAGTGACAAGAGTTGTACTTTTCGGCTTTGGCCATGTTTGAAGTGACCAAACTGTTGTCATTGAAGAAGAAACCGATGCGCACGATGGTGAGGACGATGTCTATTCGCGATCCGAGACCAGGCGTCTTCTCTAGAGCGAGGTTTTGAGCTTCAAGAGCACGATCCTATGGAGGGTTAGAACCATTAAAAATTGTTCAGACCTGCAATGAAATGGGAACCTTGTCACCAATCCGAGTGAGATGATTCGCCCTCGCCTTGAGGGCGTCTGAGATCTCGGATTCTCCTTCAATTTTCTCCGCATCTGCCAATTTGTCGTCCAATTTTTTCAATTCCTCCGCGTTGTCTTTCTCCATGGAATCGAGCAGCGCTTGGTCCAGAGGTAAAAGTGAAGAGGACGCTGATGTTATAATTCTGTAGTATGGACCCATTTCTATGTATCCTGTGTGTCAAATATGATCTCTGCGTAAATAAAAAAATGGACTGACGATCTGCTTTGATTCCCTCCAGTAATTCTTTTCTTGCATTTGAGTGTAGATGGGTCAATAGAGGATTTGAGAGAATAAACAGATTTTGAGGCACTGCGAGGTTAGGAATTGGAAGAACGACTTCGTCGGCCATGACTTTATCAGGAATTGGGAACAAGATCTAAATTTCAAGGTTGACAGAGAAATAAAATATTGGTCCAGCGACGCGTCAGCTCTATTTCCCACGGCCCTCGACGCGTCTCCCTTGTCTGCTCATTGCTTCCCTGAACATCCATAGACCATGTCCTCCATCGCCGAACTCCTTTCTCAAGCAGAGAAATATTCATCTTCAAATCCAAAGCAGGCAGAGGATTTGTATAAGAAAATCCTAGACAATACTTCTGGTAAATTCAATTTATATGTGCAGGATCAATTTACCAAGTTCAATAACAGCTTCAACATCAAAAGAACCACCTCGGGATGAAAACCAGGCGCAGAATCTGCGGGATCAAGAAATTGCGCTCGTAAAGCTAGGAGAATTGTATCGAGACCAAAAGTGTGTCCCATTCGTTCATTTGAGTTGCACTCTCTTTGATTAATCTTATAGAAATGCACAAGGACTTGCGGATGTCATCACGCAGTCTCGTGCCTTTATGTCCTCTACAGCGAAGGCTAAAACAGCGAAACTTAGTATGTACATTTTTAAACAATCCAAAGTCCTCTTTTTCTGATTCAGATCTAGTCCGGACATTGCTAGATTACTTCAATGCAATCCCCGGAAGCCAAGCCATCCAAATAAAGACACTGACGGATAATATTGCATGGACGAAGGCTGAAAAACGAATATTTCTGAAACACAGCCTTGAAACGCGGTTGGTCGGATTGTGCGTTGCATCTTTCCACCCTTCTCGTTCTACTGACCTACAAAATCCAAACAGGCAACTAGAAAATCAACAATACATATCCGCGCTTGCTCTCATTGATACCCTTCTGACGGAACTTAAGCGACTAGACGACAAAATGATCTTGACCGAGGTTCATCTTCTAGAGAGCCGTGTCTATCGAGGAATCGGCAATTTTGCGAAAGCCAAGGTATGGCGTCCAATGCATTCCCGATACCTTTGTTCTGAGGCTTTCTTATGCGTTAGGCTGCCCTTACATCTTCAAGAACGGCGGCGAATTCGATCTACTGTCCACCTAGTCTTCAAGCCTCCCTTGACCTCCAGTCCGGCATTCTTCATGCGGAAGACAAGGATTACACCACTGCTTACTCCTACTTCTTCGAAGCCTTTGAAAACCTCTCCTCTCAAGGTGAGGATGGCGCGTTAGGGGCTTTAAAATACATGCTTTTATGTAAGGTCATGCTGAACCTCGTAAGCCAGCGGTATCCCTTCTCATTTCTTGCCACATTAACCATCTGTCTCTATATATGTAGCCTGAAGATGTCAACTCGCTCCTTACAATCAAACTCGCTTTGAAGTATGCTCAGTTGCGCGATGTTGAGAGTATGAGGGCTATTGCTCGGGCTCATCAAAACCGAAACCTGGCTGATTTTGAGAAGGCTCTGAGAGACTATAAAGCAGGTCCGAAAAAACTTCCCTCTCGTCGTCATTTTTTACGATCTTAACTTCTGTTTAAAGAACTTTCCTCGGATCCTACTATCCGTTCACATCTTGCTGCGTTGTATGACACACTACTCGAACAAAATCTGTTACGCATCGTCGAGCCATATTCCGTGGTTGAAGTTGCGCATGTAGCGGAGATGGTGGGGCAGGAGCGACAAGCTGTTGAGGCAAAGTGAGCTTTCAGACCTTTTTCTTGGCTCTATCAACTAATTACTTCTGTCAAATAGGTTGTCGCAGATGATTCTCGACAAGATCTTCTACGGCGTTTTGGACCAGGGTAGAGGCTGTTTGCTCGTGTTCGATGAACCAGAGGCCGATGTAAGCCTTTAATTTGATGATCTATCATTTCAGGTTTTTTTCTTATCTTTGTCCATAGAATACGTACGGTGCTGCTATTCAGACGTTGGAGCAGGTGGGGAAGGTCGTTGAGTCGTTGTATGCAAAGGTCGTTTTTTTTCCTCCTCATTCAGCCCACGCTCTGATTATATTGGCTTTAGACTGTGACAATTGCATAGATTATGATACATTCTTTCTTGCTGTCTATAATCAGTGTGCAATGCTCTGTCTCATTCATCGCGGCCGTTTGAAAGTTTCCTGACTAATTAATCAATTGAACCTGAGTCCTATCCTGACGCACAAACGCACAGCACCCTTACAGCTCAATTGAGGCCTGCAGCTCGTCCAGTCATTATGTAGTTGAATCTGACCTCTCATTTTTGGGGTCACAAACCTAAGATAATTTTGAAAGAAGATATCCTTCAGTTTTGAGAAAGGTGGAACGATATATGGTCAGCGTTTGACACAAGTTGAGTCTACTTGTTGATCAGGAATGGCGGAAAAGTAAAACTGGCTCTTTTTTTATCAGCGTCCCCTGCCCCGCTCAAAAGGGTTCGCTTTGTGGGCGTTTTGGCGTCTATTAAAGGACCATGGTCAAATTCACTGCCGAAAAGACAACGATCGATAATAATTCCTCGATGATGTTGTAGTATGTTACCAAAAACCAACACCTATTTGTTGGTATTGGGATGGTATACACAAAGCCGTTCAGGATTTTGACAATTGTTGATAATAGATTCACTAGTATTTTTGCAAGATATTCATCCGTTGAATCTTATCTCCACAGCATTCTTTCCAATTCTTTCTTGCGTCAAGAATTGTGCATTGTTAACATTCACGGTTTTTCTGTACCTATTGTTGGCTTAGCAATATCTTAAGTACCTCATTGTGAATCGTCAATTTTTGCGCATGATGTGAATGAGATACAGTCGGCTATCGTTGTTTACCTTCATGAGGAGTACCTAAAGCTATATCTCGACTTTTGGCCCCTTGAAAATTTCTGCGAGGAGTAGCAGGCATGAAAGGTAAAATTAACCATTTCTTTCGTTTTTCAGTTTCCTCCGTTTTGATCATGGAAAAATTGGCATAGGTTGGGAGAGGTGGAAAAATCTATGAAGAGAGGAAAAGTATATTGGTAAAATGACATTCCAAATTTCGCGATGAAACCGCTTGTTGATATTGGAAAATCTAATTGAGCTACGTAAGGGAAGTGGATGGTCAGGAGGCTTGGGTCGGTTGGGTCTGTGCTATAAGAGTGAACACCCCCAACCGCAGGAGACATTAACCATTCTCGTCAGAAAAATTCAACGTCAACCAGAAAACTGACAAGATGGGGTTATAGGTCAAACTCTACGGTTCGCGTGATCAAATGATAGACTGTGTCCCATAGTACTTATTTGTCGTCTCAGCAGCGCTGGTATCTCTTTCTATACCCTCGGATATCGTGGGTAGCTTTCATTTGCATTGGATATTTTTTTTGTGACTTTGTCGCAGATGCCAACAGATATTACGGATGGCTTTGACCTTTTCGACCCAAAATTTCCACCTGTCACAGGGGCTTTTGGGGAGTGATCAACAAGGCCGAGCTTAGTGCAATTGAACTGACGGTTTAATTTCAGAAACTTTGGAAGGCCTAGAGAAAAATAGGCTACATACCTTCACAAACGCCTCCCCCTTTTGTCACGTTATGCGCAAGGCGTGCCACTACCCAACTGACGCCAAAGGAGATCTCAGATTTTGGCTAATCTCACTGATCAAGAATTTGATGAACTCATTCCACCCCAGAGCATCTATCGTTCCCACAATTTTTCCAACTTGCTCCTGGATTTCCAGGACCTTGAGTCGGAGACTTTAGTGGAGGTGGTCAAACCTGGAACTTTGGCTAATTCGCGTCATAGTCCATCTCAATCGTTCTACATGACCAGCCAACTTAGAAAAGAGAAATTGTACTACCATTAGTACTCTCTATCACTTTCCTTCCATCATTGCATGTATTCCGAATACTATCAAATTTTTATGGTGGCAAGTACTGGTTCTATCATAACAGTGCAATTTTCAAATAGCTCTAAGCCACAAATACTATGCAACCCTCCAACTTCGAGAAATCTTGTAGGTAGCTTCCACCGACAGGTAGCTTAACGCTACCCGCGCGTCTTAATACGTAGTTTACTTGTTGCACGTTAATAAAGAGAATTTAAATAAAATAAATTAGCTCTAAGCTGGAATTTGAGCAAGGCTGCTCTCACGGTCTTGTCGCATATTAATATGTCATGTCGAGAAGATGGGGGGATAATAACACCATTGGATAAGTCACATACACACTCGTAAATGACGCTTCGTAAAATAACCTTAGAGGCCTGTCTTTGGAATATCAATTGCGCACCGTGACTGCCTCCATCATTCATGAGTAAAATGATGGTGAATAGAAGGATGAAAGGGCGAAAAGACGGTTTTAGAGAGAAGCTAAGTATGGATTAATCCGAAAGCAAGCTGAATGCTATGATGATCAATTGATGAAAGGATAAGAGAGCGCTGTGAAACCGCCGGTACTCCAGGTAGCTGTAGGTTTGAGTACGCACTGTAGCAGTTGCTTATGCTTAATCACCGGCAACCGCATATTTGGTACAACGGTCAAATTGGCGGAGGATTTTTTTAACAAATAAATAGCGGCTGGGTCCGGCTTTCAAAAGAAGTGGAAGATAGTGAATAGCAAGGATTACGGTACGGGGCCAAAAAAAATCAAATTTCTACACAGTCAGATGAGCACTTCCAGTGCTAGAAAGGCTGCTGCAGCTCGAGCGCGAGAGGCCAAGGCCAGAAAGCGACTTGGGATTAATTTAGACGACCTCGAAGATCCTATAGCAATCTCACCAATATGTCCGCATCGTCCCAGAATCTCTTGCTCGGAGTCGAGCTCGAGTACATATCTTCTATATTTAGACAATATGGATGGGTCAGTTTTTGAGTAGATGAAAATCGGTCTTGTAGAAATGTTCCTCTCATCGAAATGAGACGATTTGAATGACAAGAGCGATAAGGTGTTGATAAAAACTCTCGTAGTTGTACCATGACTAAGTGTTGTGCACCCACACCAGTAACTAACACCCGTTATGTAAGCAAGCGGTATGAACGCTGGCGTCTGCTGGCGTTTGCACTCTGGCATTGCCCACGCCACGTCTTCCTTAACCACCACCTGCTCTAAATTCAGGACTCATCATGTCTGCAGCAGCACGCGCAGAAGCCCGCCGAAAAGCAATACTGAATCGTGGAACAGATAGACTTGCAAAACTCACAACTTCAGCGCGCGGTGAAGACGCACCAGCGTATCTTCACGATGGTCTGTAAATAAAATCAACAAATCTGACAACGTATAGCCAGCTGATTCCCAGGGCCACTATAGACCCTCCTCTACCAAATATCACAACCAATTCTAGAACTTTTCTTGGAGAAGAAAGCATTAGCGACATGCCCACCCCCAATCGAACTAGCGTTTCGCCCTCGCCAACTCCACCAAATCGGAAAGTCACAACTCCATCTCGGAACGCTGATATCTTCGAAGGGCTCAGTGCAAATCCCTCAGATCCTTCTGTTTGGTTACCAGAACAACGACAGCAGTTCATGCAGGCTCTTATGAACGCGTCCTCTTCCCCTTTGCCTGCGTCTTCTCCTATCGGAGGACCTTCGATGCCTGTGGACCCGTCACTGCCTCCCATCGATAATCCATTTGCTGCACTGCTCGCTGCACAGGCCGGCGGTGGGTCTGGTGAAGATTTTTCTTCGCCTTTCGGTCCAGGAATGACCGGAAAAGCTCCTATAGGAAACAGCGATGGTCCTGAGTCCACAAAATTCCAGAAAGCCATGCCATTGTTGCATATCCTTGCCATGTGGTGTCTGTTGGCATACTTTGTCTTGTGGGCGGAACCACACATGCACAGTGCCGTCAACATCGAAGACGATGGAGGTGCCGTCGGGTTGTGGAGACGGTGGGCGGAGCTGGGACGACGCAGTCCATTGCTAGAAAATGTTACCCAGGCATTTAGGGTACAAATTGTGGTGCGCTTCTTCCTCCCACATACAAGCATTTTCTGAATTTATCATCTTTCAATTCCAGCCCTTTTTCTGGGCCTTTACCACTCTCCAGATAACTCTACATTCACTGCGCATATTCTCCGGTTTTGTACGTCTTTTTTCTTTTTTCTTTTTTTTGCTGACTTGTCAGGATGCTCTTATTTACTTGCCGTCATATGCTTAGGATTCTGTCCAGCCTCCAATGCTTCTCGCCATGGCCTTACCACATCTACCGCCACCATTTCCCTCTATAATTGTCAATTCTCTCAAGTACATGCAGATGGGGTCACTATTTTTAGACGATCTTGCAGGTTTGGTCGTAGGGATCGGGTTCATCGTTTACTTCTCAGGTTGGTTCGCGCCGTCATGATGTTGATAATATATTGGTCTGTATAATGCTTCTCCCGTTCATCATTATTACATTACCTTCAATGTGTACAGTATGCATTTTATAATTGAGCTGAGTGAATGCTTGTCCAGTCAGGTATGCGTAAATTCAACTCGTGCAAGGAGACAGCAGCTGTCTAAGTTAGCGGTGGCGCGGCTGAAGTTGTCGAAGGCGTTGACGCCGTGGGCAGAGATGATGATTCAGAAGTAGACGATTTGCCCGCGTCGGGCTTTTCTGTTGGAGGATTCTTCGCACGGAATTCCTTTAATGAAGGCGGCAACGGCAGCTCCGTATCGTTCACCTTCCTTTCAGCTTCGCTCTTCATCATCTTATGCTGGAATGCCTCGCCAACCACCGTCGGAAGTCCAGCCGCTGTACTCGCAGCAACATATTTCTTCCAAGGATCCCCACCAGCAATAGTCATAAGCTCCTTCAATATCGTCGTCGACCATTTGTCATGCAAATTTAGCACTGATGTTTTACCATCCTCTGAAAATAAAATAAAAAAATACAATGATCAGCAGCCTCTCGTTAGGTCTTTAGTTCGAAAACGCTGTGAGAGGGGAAGGAAATAATTTGGACTCACCAAATTCGAGTTCCATTTCTGGCCGCCACCGCTCTTCTTTCGTTTTCTTCACTCTCTCGACTTGAATATCAAGATGTGGGTTGTCAAAACGTATTTTTGGTAGATTTTGTCTCACAAAATGACTATATTTAAATAAGAAAAGAAAGCAAGAAAGATGAGGCGAGGTGGGATATTAGTAGAGAACCAAGTTGAACCGAGCACTGACCGAGCACCAAAATGGTCATTCTCCATAGCAAACGAAAGCCTCAACTTTTTGAGACCATTTAGAGTGAGTTTCGGAGAAGCATTTAAGTGGGTGAGGAGCTTGGCTAGACGAACGGTGCCCGGAATCTTATTAAGAGGTTGGGCCATTTGAAAAACAGTTGTTGTGAATGCTGGTTTAAATTTCTAATGTTTGTTCTTGTTTTATGACAATGTTATTATTCCTTTCAAAGGAAGTCAAAATGTTGGGTCTACGAAAATTTAAAAGAGGTCGAGAAGATATTATTTAATGTTACACCCATCAAAGGAAACCCGCTATCATAAGAACTACAAATCAATCAGTAAAGCCTCCTTCCTTTCTTCAAACCCCGAGGATATCGTCGAACCATACATCGGGAACGTTGGTTGAGGAGCAGCAGTTGGCACTACTGGAAACTGAGGCAATGAGGGAGGTGCAGGAGGTGGCGAGGCAATCTGGTAAGATTGCGGTTGCTGATGCTGATGCTGATGCTGCTGTTGTGGAGGTGCTTGATATTGCTGTCGGTGTTGATATTGCTGAGCAGGTGGATGAGAAGCTACGGTAGTATTCCCTGCTGTATGAGAGGCAGGCACAGCCGATGTGTAAGTGACTGAATTGGCCCGGGCCAATGATGATACGACTGGGGCTTGAGGTGTGGGAGGTTGGTATTGAGTTGGCGGAGGAGAATGAGCAAGAGATACTGGAGCCGCAGGAGCAAAGGAAGTTTGAACAGACGCGGCCTGGTTCGATTGAGGTTGGCTGTACGTATATGACGTTACGTTCTGACTCGTGCTCGGAGTTGATGCATAATGCTGATGCTGTAACGGTTGTGCGTATTGTAACGGAGGTGCAGATGTTGGCGAAGCGATCATTGCAGGAGATGATGCCCGATGCAATTGAGATTGATATTGCGATTGCTGTGGTTGATTCCACTGTGGTAATTGTGCATGAGTCGGCGGCGGCGAAGCGTAGGAAAGTTGGGGTGACAATGGAGTTTCTGGAGGTGCCTGGTAAGTTGTTGGACTCGCCTGCACTTGAGGAGCCCATTGGGAGTAGCCTGTGTTAAAGCTCTGCTGCTGCTGGTAGGGTGTAGGACTGACAGCTGTAGTTCGCCATCGCGGCTGAGCAACTTGCTGGGTGAGAATCTGATCGTAGAGCTTAACGGCTTGCGACAATTTATCATGCATATCGGAGAGCATTTCTGGATGTTTCAGATCAATATTAATCGTCATTTGCAAGGTGATAATGCCACCCACCTTCCTTCCTGCCCGTATCGTCCAAGCTTAAAGCTAGCTTGGGCCGTAACCCACTGGCTTTGTCGTATAATTCAGTGACTGCCGGATATCTTGATAGATCCCTTCCTCCTTGTGCTTGTACCTGTTCTACTGTCTGGTTGAAGGTAAGAATCGCGTCAGCCTCTAGTGGCGCCAAGTCATAGGTAGACACTTTAGGAACGGCAGTTTGGCTGATTTCAGGATAAGATTGGGAATATCCAGACCGAATAGCGGGATATTGGTGTTCCTCAAAACGTGATGATTCGACAACGACAGGAGCACTCGGTTTGGGAGCATTGGCTTCCCGCAAACTGGCCTCGATAGCAGCTCTAAGGTCTGGGTCATCTTCTTCAGAAATTGGCGATTTTGTATCTGAATAAGTATTGCGATCCACGAGAGGTGGTTCGGAATATCCCCATCTTGAAGGCGATGGTTGATAAGGGACGTAGCCTGGATGAGCTTGTCCATTTGCTCCATTCACTTCCTGCAGAGAAAGCTGGATTGCCCTTTGCAATTCAGCATCTGCTAATTCTCGTGCGCTTCGGTGACGCTGTCCCTGAAACCCTGTAGAGTGTCTACGAGTCCTTTGAAGATGATTGGAATGAGAACATGGGGAAATTGGTATAACAGGTTACTCACGTTCGTTCACCTTTCTTGGTGAGTTTCGCATGGCACCCGTCACATACCCTGACTTGTTGCGTGATGCCGAAGTGAGGTAAAGCCATGGTCTTTGAAGAGCATACGTGGTCGAAAACTAGGCCACAATTCCGGCAATGATGCTTTCGATTGGTGAAAGTGAAGGCCGTTCGACATCGAAGGCAAACCTCGGAGTCAATCCAATCTGGCGCAGTCTGAGTATCAACCATGGCAGCGGAAGTAACTGCTGGGTCTTTGGGAGGGAATTTGTAGCCTAATAGACAGATGCTAATCGGTCTTTGCATCCAAATCGTAACAAGTCGTTGTCTTACCTTCATTAGTCAATGTCTTGTACACCTGTCCAACATAGCTCAAAGCCGGTTTGCCTTCAAATGCAACACTCCAGTTTTGTATCAATCGTAGTATATTGGACTTGACATCGTGATTTAAAGCGGGGACTTTGAGAATGGACACGAGATTATCTATGAATTCTCGTGAAGCAATTTCTGCGAGAAAGGGATCGCCTCCGTTCTTGATACAGATATCCACCAACTTTAATGATTCAGTATTAGACAATTAATGATGTTGTTGTATAATAAGGGCCAGCTTACACCAAGGGCCAATAATTGAACATTCGGATTCTTGTGGTTGAGACGGCGCTTAAGAGCACGCATGGCATCCTTTGCTGGAACGGATTTTGAACGAATCTGATCACATATTTCGAGATTTAAAGCAATGTCTTCGCCCCCAGCTGGCAACAATTCTGACGTTGCTTTGTCTGAACCGTTGGACATTAGGGTGACTGACATTGACGATATATGCTTGGAAGCCCTCCACTCACCAACAGCATCATCAAGCTGGGATGTGCCCCATATCCACGCGCCTAGAGAAGCCATTTACTAATAGAGAGTGTATGGTTAAGACCTGAAACTGGCGCTCTTTGGATATAAGTAACTGAGAGCTGATGATGACTAATCCCCTTCGCGCAGTCCCTTGCTTGGGCTGGCTTTGACGCAATACATAACTGGAGTCATGGATCGATCTTTCGTGGAGCTCAGATAACTTGCACCCGCATTCTGATCCAACGATGTGGGCAAGGACGAGAAAGAAATATGGGTTTTCGACAGACGATGCACCCTTATAGCACCAAATTTTAATGGCTCCTTTGTTAAGTAGACATATCTGCAAGGTATGGTTATTCTACTCTATGATTTCAAAGGATGCGATGATCATCTCTGCAGGATAACGAGTTATATCAGAATAATCTCCACCCTCAAGAGAAAAGAAAAACCTCTATATGAGATTATATCCCAACTCATCACCCCCTCGATCCACTCTGGGAATTGATATTGGCCTTGAGGAAAGGTCAGAGACCGGACTTCGGTCCCAGCTGGAGTCTGAGACGAGCTTTTGTCGATAAACCTAATTATGACTGAGATTCATGGCCTGTTGAGGGTCATATGGTAAAATCAGCTTCCCAGCTCACCTTCCATGCTTTCTGGAATTCGGTGCTTTTGGATCTTGGAAGCCGAATCGCAGTTGGAACTTGGAAAGGGGTTAGGACATCAAATATCGAGTATTACTGGGAAACCGCAGGCTTTACTTAGTGAGGGTTCAGACATTTACCACTGACCAGCAGGATAAATTTGCACATCATAGCTATCGATGTATTATCCTTCCATGATTTACCACGGTCAATGGCACCTTCACTTGCAACTCGAAGAATCATAAATACAAGAATTCTAGTAGTATACAGTAATGTAATTTATTCGAAGTTATATACGCTTTGCATGGCTGTCACGGTCTGGACCAACTTCGGGATACTCTCTTGATTTTTGGATTTTCTCTTCCTTATTGATCGTCTATAAGTATGGTATATGTTTTCTCCTCGATCTCTTGGTGCCTCTTTTCACAAAAAATAAATTCAGCTGCAGCCTGCAGCTCTGTATGTTTTGAAAATTCAATATGCTTCAGCCAAAGCGCACCCAATGGAGATAAAAAAGGTCGGTAGCCATGATGGGTATAGTGATTAGTGAACTTAGTGAAGGCCCAACGAGAACATACTCTTTAGCCTTCAGGATGGTTTCATCGATGGTCTCCACATTCAATGCCGCCAGAGCCTCTTTGTCATAGCCGTCTTCCAAGACAATGACATTACACCCCTCAGATTCATGATCGTATGCAGCACCAATATATTTGTACCCGTCTCGGTTCAGGTTGTTGACAGTAATGATGAGGAATTCATCAACATCAGGATCGTTTCGATTGGGGAGGTCGAACGTTTCAGCAATCTTCTGACGATCGATCTTAAATCCTAGACCATATGCCTCTACATTCTCCACGTTTTTAAGTTTCAGAAAGGATTGTGGGACGAGCTCACTGTTCGCAGTTGGTTTGTTGGACGAGGATGACATCAACGAAAGAGGAGTCGTCACGGTCACCATCGCGACAAGATTCTATACATGCGAGTTCCCATTCCATACGAAGGTGATCGACTCATCATCAACTGAGTATCGGTAGTTCACGAAGTCTGCCTACGGGAGACTAAGTTCCCATTAGTAATACTAATAAGTAAATGATCATGTTTACATAGGACTAGAAACTTATATAGTTGGCACTCCTTGCAGATAAATACATAAATTTGTATCCTCTACAATCTATTACATAGGACCAAAAACCCAAATAGTCAGCAGTTCTTGCATATGAATACAGTCGACACCCTCATAACCCATGACTTTGATAACCCATAAACCCCGAAATCCCATATATTTTTTGGTCCACCAACTCGGTGGGCGGGGATTTGCATACCATAACCCGTAAGTCCTCAATAACCAATAACCCATACCCTCTTTCGGGAAAAACCCATAGTTTTGGGACTACAGTCAAACCCTTCTTAACCCATACTCCTAGTATGCCATAACCCCCCATAACCCATAGATTTCGGTCGACACCAAACTGAAATCTACACCAAAATTGACCCCTCATAACCCATAACCTCCCATAACCCATACACTGGGGTGTCCACCGACAGGTATGGGTTAAGAGAGGTTCAACTGCATATTAGCCGCAGCCCCCGGACTATTTGACAAAGTTATTTAATTTGCTGGTTGCGGATCACAGTCCGCATCACTCAGGGGTTTGAAAGCAACAATTTAGTGGCATTTGCTGTCAAAATAACCTCTACCATGGCTCCAAAACCTATCAATTCTCTTAAGAAAGGTCTTGCAAAATTTTCGAAGCAAATCAAGGCTTGCAAGGATGAATTAAATGCAAAAGTACTTCGAAGGGAGACTATTTCACCAGCTGAAGAGGAGTGGTTGGACCATGAAGCAAACACAGTTGACGAACAACCTCATCCGACTCGACGTGATGTCCTCAAGGCAGCATCAACTATCACTCGATACACAGAGGACATGAACGAGCCTATTGTATGCAAGATGGAAGCATTGTTGGGAGCCTTCAATAGGCAACTCCGCCTTGATGAGACTAGAGGCATGAAAGATACTCATTTAACTGAGTTTTTTCAGAGGGGATAAATTTTATTGTTCAGAGTAGTATATGTATACATTGAGTATGAACACGCATGCTAGAATTTTTTTCTGATTTTTTCTGATTTTTTTCTGATTTTTTTTGCGATTTTTTGAATGCTATTTTTAGCCTTCCTCCGCAAACCCATAACCCCCGAAAACCCATACTCTGGACCGTCCACGGATGAGTATGGGTTATGAGGGTGTCGACTGTACATGGCTTGCATTCTCGACAATCTATTACATAGGACCCAAAAGCTTACATAGTCAGCAGGTCTTGCAGATGGATACATGTGCTTGCATTCTCCGCAATCTATACACTAGTATACAGTCCTTGCAAATTGTTGCACACATCGTAAGATACACATTTCTTGTGTGCTTTTTCAGTCCAATGTATTACTCGAATTTCGAATATGGACTTTGATATACAGAATTCGTGTGATGTTTTGGTGATGCGCTCATCATTTCTTCATTTCTTCCTTCTTGAAAAAAATAAATAATGGTTTTGTAGCATTACCTATTTGTGAAGAATACTATTCTTTGGAAGCTGAGCTGGCAGTTCGGCCGCTAAGTTCTCCACCCACTATTTCCAGCGCAAATTCTTTAAGATGTCCCAATCGTCATTGGATGATCAATAGCTCCTTCAACTAGAAATCTGCTGACAAATGATATCCAAAGTCTGGCCAAACAATTCGACAGCGCTTTCTACCACGCAACGCTCTTAGAAGACTGTCAGACAGTCAACCCAATTTCTACCGCAATGACCCTGCAACCTGGAGAAGAAGGGAAGCTCCTCAGTGAGGCTTTAAATACAGTCAAAATACAGGTCCAGCAGATGAAACGGCACCTCGTAAGTCATTTGCCCTTGGAGTAGTCCTTATAATATTCAATATTCAATATTCTTGAACATTAGGAGCTAGATCAGCTTATGGATGCTTTGAAGAGCGCTAGCCTAATGCTCGCTGAACTTCGGACTTCTTCACTTTCGCCCAAACAATATTACGAACTTTGTGAGTGACTAGAGCTGCTGCGCGTTCAAATTCTCACCGTCGTATGCGTTTGATAGATATGGCTGTATTCGACGCTCTTCGACATCTGTCAAATTATCTATACGAGGCCCATACACAGGCACGACATCATCTGGCTGACCTCTATGAACTGGTACAATATGCAGGCAACATAATTCCACGGTTGTATCTCATGATCACCGTCGGTTCCGTTTATATGTCGATACCAGAAGCCCCCGTCAAAGAGATCATGAAGGACATGATGGAAATGTCACGAGGCGTTTTGCACCCAGTCCGTGGTTTATTCCTCCGACATTACCTCAGTGGGCAGACAAGGGATCACCTACCTATCGGACTTGATGCAGGGTACGCGTCACTTTCTACTGAAATGTTTTGCGTCTGATTATACACATGCCTACAGTCCGGCAGGAAATCTACAGGATTCCATATCCTTTGTTCTCACCAATTTTATTGAGATGAACAAGCTTTGGGTACGTCTACAACATCAAGGCCATTCAAGAGACCGCGAGAAGCGCGAGTTGGAGCGTCGCGAACTACGTATCCTTGTCGGCACCAATCTTGTTAGATTGAGCCAGTTGGACGGAGTAGACTTCGAGATGTATCAGAAGACTATACTTCCAAGTATCTTGGAACAAGTCGTTAACTGTAAGGACGTCATCGCACAAGAATACCTGATGGAAGTTGTCATTCAGGTTCCTCATTTATCTATTTTTTTGCTTGACAAGCGCTAAGCATTCCTATCGTAGGTGTTCACAGATGAATTCCATCTTCATTCCCTTGGTCCCTTCCTGTCCGCTACAGCCCAGCTTCATCCCAAGGTCAACATTAAACAAATTGTTATTGCTCTCATTGATCGACTTGCCTCGTATGCTGCACGTGAAGCAGAAAGCGAGGATCCGGAGGAAACCAAACATCAGGAAGAAGCTGCTGCACGACGTCTTGCTGAGAAAGTGAAAATGCAGAAAGCCCGTTCCCGGGAAAATGGCAACTATCGACCGCCTGAGCCGGCTTCACCGACGGCATCTGAAGCCAATGCTTGGGGATCACCGCCGCAGCCACCACCACCTACGATCGCGACCGATTTGGAGAAATCTTTGGTTGCAGAATCGCTCACTGATACTTCGTTAGGTGAGGGGTCAGTAAAAGGCAAGGAAAAGGAAGGTCTTCCTGTGCGGAAATTCCGGGGCGTACCTGAAGATGTCCAGCTATTTGAGGTGTTTTGGAAGCAGGTCGTTGAGCTCATCAAGGTTGGCTGTTTCTTCTTGCCTTCCAGAATATATAAATGATATCATCTGCAGGCTCGACCCGACCTCTCAATACAGGATATCACAGCACTACTTGTATCACTGACAAACCTGTCATTGAGCTGTTATCCTGACCGACTCGAATATGTTGATCAAGTGCTTGGATTTGCGGCCGATAAGGTGAAAGAATTCACTGAGAGGTATGTACCTTTGATTACCACTCTATATCTGAAACTCCAGCTGATGGTCAATTTTAGCCCTGATCTTCATACACAATTGACGACGACAAATCTCGCAGCACTACTTGTTGCACCCATTAACTCCTATCAATCTGTTCTCACTCTACTCGCCATTCCCAACTACGTTCCTCTACTAACAAAACAACTCTTCTCCACCCGACGATCTATCGCCCATTCCATTGTATCTTCTGTTCTCAAAAATGAGACCATCATCGAGTCCCCAGAAGATGTGGATGGTGTCCTCGAATTGTGTCATGTTCTTATAAAGGACCAGACAGATTCAGGTGCGCCGCCTGCGCCAAACGGCCAGCAAGTGAATATGCGGGATGGTCGGCGACAGGGTCCATATTTCATAGAGAGGGAGGAAATGGCAGAGGAACAAGGCTGGGTTGCACGGATGGTACATCTATTCCGTGCTGAGTCGTTGGACGTACAGTTCGAGGTTGGTCTCAAATTTTCTGGGCTTATACATATGCTGATCTATCTTATTAATTCATAAAGCTTTTGCAAATTGCACGGAAACATTTTGACCTTGGTGGCGAACGCATGCGGTTCACATTCCCTGCGTTAATAACTTCGTCAATAAAACTGTGTCGGCGGTATAAGAATCGGGAGCATGTCGTGCGTCCATCAAATTCATGAGCTTTTCATCCATTTAATTAAAAAAAAAACACATGTAGGAAAATGACTGGCAAACCAAAGTGTCTGTAATCCTCAAATTTATCCGACAGCTAACCTCAATTCTGGCTACGACGGTTGATGCACCAAATATCGCTCTTCGTTTATTCCTTCTCTCAGCTCAAATTGCTGATGAAAGTGGCTTCGAAGATCTCACATACGACTTCTACGTGCAGGCTTTCAGCGTGTATGAGGACAGTATCTCGGAGTCGCGTGCTCAGCTGCAAGCTATTACCTTGATCATCGGTACTTTGGCAGGCGCCAAGGTATTTGGTTTGGATAACCATGATACTCTGATCACAAAAGCAGCATTACATGGTGCGAAGCTGTTGAAGAAGAGCCATCAAGCGACTGCTGTTGGTTTGGCTAGCCATTTATGGTGGCAGGAAGCTTTACCATCTCTCGAAGGCGAAACCGAGAACGCAGAGAAGCCAAATGTTGAGAAGGCTAAGGCCCCAACAAAGGACGATGGAGAGAGCAACGTCAAAGCCGTTCGTAAATTTTGCATCTACTTCTGTTGTTGAGCTAAGGTCTGGCCCGGTTCTTGCAGTACCCTCACCAGGATAGCAAGCGTGTTCTTGAGTGTCTGCAGAAATCACTTCGTATCGCAAATTCGGCGATCGAAGAAATTGTGACGGTTCAACTTTACTGTGATACCCTCGACCATTATCTTTACTACTTTGATCGTGGGGCTCCAGCTGTAAGTTCCTGTCTTCTTTTTATGTGCTTATGAGGTGCGGTGTTGAGCTTTTCTTTTCGCAGGTTGCACCCAAGTTTGTCAACAGTCTTGTGGAACTCATAACATCAAGTATCGACAACATCTCTTCGCCTGACGTCCATCCTTCTCAGCGAGCACCACCCGGCCTGATTGAAGGTGTTCAAACCCCTGAAATGATCACGAAGCACTTCAGGAATACTTTGATCTATATTCAGAGGAAGAAGTATGCTGCGTCGGAAGGTGCTGCGGATTTATGTTGGGATGATGTTGACGTTGTGGGGGCATTGTTGAAGATGGGTATTGGACGATGATTGGGATGTCGTCACTCAATTATTCTCTTTTATGACGCGGAATGAGGGCCGGTCCGTGATGTTGTGCTTTAATGTTGTATAGTATACACTGATTCCCTTTTTTTTTCCTTCTTCCTCCCCTTTCGACGTCGAACATCTGGAATTTCTTCTCCTAGTCGCCTCTTTCAAATTATTTCCATTACTTATCATCTTTTCTGATACCTTCGAACACGGCAAATAAGCATACTGGAATCACTTCTATAATTCCTTATGCATTACGCGTTAAGGCCAAAACTGGGCTGCTCAGTACTAGGCCATGTCCGGTGACTAATGGCATTAATTACAGGTTGCAACCGCACCTCCCAGAATAGCGTGGCGTGGATGCGTCCTACGAAATTGCTGTATTATGTCGCCATACCAGTCATCCTCCAGGTGACAGGGAGAGAGAATAGGTCAGGTTTCGGCCCCGTTGCCTTTCTCATTTATTGATCATCTTTCTGGTACCTCTTCGAACACGATATATACTCTATTGGAATTATTTCTATAATCTCTTGTGATTACCCAGTTTTGGCCTTGAGCTGTCTCCACAACGTTAGATACATCAAACCTCCGATACCGACGACTACGATTTGCACTCCTACATAGTTGATCATCCCCATCTTGACACCAGCCCCTCCCAAAATAGCCCCTGTGACACGTCCTACGAAATTGCTGTATTGTACAGCCATACTGACTCTGCCGTTCCAGGTGTCAGGGAGCTGTTTAGAGAGTAAGCTCAGAGTACAGGTGCTAGCCAGGTTGAAGCCCAATGCGATGAGGAACCAGCATACTAACAGGGAACCAAAATGGACCTTGTCGGTGTGTAAGATGACGAGCATGATTAGGAGGCCGATAAACCCCAGAGAGGTACCAGTTGCTAAAACGACTCGATCTTGAATTCGGCGAGCGTATCGGACATTGAGAATGAGGAAAGGAAATGCTGCGATTCCGCCGAGTGCGATGAAGTTCCCCGCACGGTAAGGAGAGTAGCCAAGCGCTTGAGCGGTGAAGACGGGAACATTGGCTTCCCAGCTACCCAGGATGAAGAAGCAGGTCATGGCATAGTAACACATGCATATGATGACTCCCCACTGCTGGGGAGTCACATGTTGCCGTTCTACTGCTGGTGATTGAGATTCATTCTCTGTTTGATTGGTTTGCGATGATAACTGGTATGATTCCCCTTGTGGTTGAATAGGTACGTCTTCGAATATTTGAGTGCTTAATATCCAGAATAGGACCCAAATGACAGACATAACCCAACCAGGGCTAGTCATTCCGTTAAATACCTTGTTTGCGAAGCCGATTTTGTAGAGAAGACCACCGATGAAGGGACCTACGGAGAAACCGAGTCCTTGGCCAATGACAAGCCAACTGGCGAGAGTTGTCCGCCGACGGATACCAACGATGCGTGGGTCTGAACAGTATCGTTTGGTGTACATAAAGGAGATAAAACCGAAACCGGTTACTATCCGACCTATCAAGATGAGGTAAAGGAAGTTTGCGCGGTAGGCTAGGGCATATAAGACATTTCCAAGAATCATAGCTGCGTAGGATATATTGAGGGGTTGTTTGTAGCGTCCTGTAAAATTGGGTTTTTGGTTGTTGGGATAAAGTGACATAGGAAAGTGGGTGAATGATCACCTCCATCGAGTCTTGTGGTGAAGATCAAAGCAATACCGGAGAATACTACTGGGACACCAATGGTGAGACCAGAAAACGTAGCTGTACCTCCGAGGAATTCTGCGTAGGCACTTGCAGATGAAATGATAATGAAAAAAGAAACCTAAGAGTTTCAGTTCTGGGCAAGTCAAGAGCGCATGGACCTCAAATCACCTGAAAGAGCGCATTGCCACCGATAATGATGAACAAGGAACTCAGGTTGGGTAATTTGAATTCAGATCGTTCAATTGCATCTTGAGCTTGAGGTTCATTAACATTAGTCAATTGCAAAGAACCTGAATCTACACGGCGGGCCAATGCGTCCCTGCTTGCGGAGATGATACCACCAAGTTGTGATAACCTTGATGTTGGATAGTGTGATGACTCCGTTCCAGGTGTCCCAGAGTCGGTTTGGACGTAGTCTATCACCGTCGATGGGAGCAAGCGGGGCGAGGTCATTATAGTCCTGAGATTGCAATTTATTGATTGGACATCAAGCGGATGACTTGCGAGACAGTCAAATCTACTATCATGTCCGGTGTATGTAGGCAAATCATTTGTGACAAAATGTGACAAGATACCAAAAACGCATTGGATAAAATTGGACGTCGACTGGAAACAATAATCTTATTGGCAACTCATCACAATATGGCCGATGTAGAAATGGAGGATCCACCTGAAATGCTCGTTACCCGACGCCCAAAACGGAGTACAGCTGGAAATCGGTACGTTTCAAAGCCTTATACACGTTCTGGACAACGTCTATAGACACTGTGATTCAGTATGGAAGCGGCTCTCGCTGAAATGGCCTTGGATGATAGCAAAGAGGTAGAGGACGACAAAGACTTCGTCAATGACAAGGGTACAGTCGTTAGGCTTACTTCCCCTCGAACATAATTTTTTGATTTCCATTCAAGTTGAGGAGGACATGTTTGGATCCGACTTTGAAAGCACAGACGAAGAGGCCGAAAAAGTAGTAGGAGAGGCTGGCGAAAATGAAATAATCGATGAAGAACGAAGGATAAGAAAGGTGAATGTGATTAGTAGACCTTTTTGTCTATGGTGTTTACAGATATCTTGTTAGGCAGCCCGAAGCCGGCTAGAAAAAGTTACTGCTGCTGCTCATGCGAAGCACAAGACCACATTTAATCCTGACATTCAACTTTCCTCTACAGTCCAAACCAAGCCGAAGCCCAAAACTAGCCAACGAGTCTCACTGGGAGTTGTGGTAGACGCTGAAACTGGGCAAGTTGTCAAGTCAAGCAAACCACCTTCTGGGGTTGGGAAGAAAAGATTCAGCCAGCGGAAGCACACAATTCAAAATACGTCTGCTACTGTCACAAGGCTCAAGCAATCCCAGCAGAAGAAGGTAAAATGTGTCAAGATAATATGTTGGCTCTGTGCGACTGATTAGCGTTTTTACAGGCTGCTCAACCAAGGAAAATGAAAATGGAGACGAGGAGATATACACAGGGTGAACTTATCGCTCTCGCCCTCGACACAGAAGAAGGGAATATTGTCGAACATCGAGACTATCTGAAGAACGAGGCGGAGAAGCGGAAACGCGCTCGAGTGGTCCGAACTACCATCGAGGGACCTTTGTTAAGATGGATAAGCAAGAAAGAGGAGATCAAAGTCGCAGTGCCACCACCGCCTATTCCACCTGTCTTAAATCACCCTCCAAGTCTGTCTCTCTACAGAGGTGCTTATGGTACTTCTGGCCACTTGTTTAGTCCAATGGCATATTCATATACAACCGGTTCCGCACATTATGCCATGAATGTCGCATCTTCCCTAACGCAACCGCGGGCAGCCGGTACTCCCTCAGCCAGCCAACAACCAATAATGACGACTACTCAGTTTCATGCTTACCAACGGTATATGGACCCTGCTTATTCTGCTTTTCCTATGTGGCCACCTGGCCAACAAGCGTCCTATTACCAAACACCAGCGTCAACTAGTACAACCCCGACGCCACTAACAACCTCAGCAACTGCACCTACGGTGTTGGGGAATAGCGTGCCTAGTATTGTACAGCAACAATCCCAACAGCCCACCTCTGAGCCTGAAACTCGATTAGAGCCTGTCACGAAGAATTATGTGGTGCATGAATTGGCACAGCAGAAGAATACACCTAAGCCTTCTTGGACGGATACCATGGAATCAATGTTCGGTGATCATGTGAAGTGGGATGAAGTTAAAGTTTTCGTCGGGAAGAATCGACCGTTATGTGAGTAATGTTTTTTTATTATTCTTGACTGGTTTGCGACTAATTTTCTTTTCTTTGTAGCGCGTCCAAGGCAAATTTGTCCGATTACAGGACGACAAGCACACTATTTAGACCCACGGACGGGGGTTCCGTATGCTGATAGCAATGCATACAAGGTGCTCACGCAGATACTGCAGCATGAATATGTTTGGAGCCCCTCGTTGGGATGTTATCTTAGTCGAGTGGATCCTCCATCTGAAGTTATGGATAAAGGGGAGGGTCGCAGTAGTGAGCAAGAGATCATGGGACTCGACTCAGACGATTGAGTCTGTGTAGCTATCATGTATGTGGGACGATATGATTTTATTCTATTCTCATGCATAATGAAAGATATCTACGCAGTGCCAGCAGCTCGTTCAACGAAACGATTAACAAGGTCTAACCAACTCAACTAGTTACTCGCTTATAGTGGCCCAGATTGGAACCGATACTGTCGACGACTTACCAAGCCAAAGAACAAATATCTTTCTAACAGTGAGGCCGTTTGAGTGTTATGTCCTGTTCCCCAATACTTTCTCTGAATCAGGGCTTCGAACATACCAAAATGCAGCGAGATCGGCGGACGAAGCATGGTTCTATGGTATACGCATGGGCACCCAACAGTCTAGCCATGTTTTTTTTTTTGACTTGAAGCAGTTCAATGACCGAACTAAATTGGAGTTCGTGGTGAAAGTAGACCGGTATCCACTCATTGCAAGCCATGCGGGCCAAATACGCACGTACCATTAGAGAACCAGGTATTCGAGCATCCGTGGGCGCCGATTGCCTCGAGAATCAGGAACAATTGAGAGTCGAGCTCGCCCAGCACTCAGCACTCAAGTATTTAGCACTCAGCCTCTACTGCGAGTGTTGACGGGCCAAATTTTCACAATTGGGGGGCCATCGTAGGCAAATTTAAGCCCATTAATTTGCCGGGTTTGGATATAAGGATTTGATTTGTAGGCGTAAGTATGCAAAATTTAAAGGACTGTATATATATATATTAAAGCAATTGTTCTTAATATAGGGTGATCTTGCAATGCTCACACTGGCAGAGGTTAACACTGCTGGAAGGTGGTGTTGAATTGGATGTAATTTGCATTGCTGACCAAGAATGTCTATTGTTCCCCACCAATTTAACCCTCAGTGTTTTCACATCTTCCAAGCTGATAGGGAACCCGTCGATTTGAATATAAGATCTTGCAACTCGGGGGGATATCGTTCAGCCTGTTCACTTGCTCAGCTGACGAAACACCCTCTTGTGTATGTATATCGATGCTTTGCTTCTCCAATGTGGCATCAATCCACCAATTGTTTCTTTGGCCAGGAACAGGCGCCGTGCTGATAACCTTGATGTTGGGATCAACAAAGAACAAAGCGACAGCCTTCTGATGTCCGGGTTTGGTGGGGTCCGCAAGTTTGAATGATCCAGCGAGGTGTTGAAGGACAGTGGGGAAGGTGAGGAGGCGGCCTTCGCGGGTGTCCACGCTGCCTACGTTTTGCACACATGGACCATCCTGCCGACATCCAAAGACAACATCCAGGTACTTGTAGTGATTCTGCTCATAGTCCATATTGATTGCCTCATCACCGTCACATAGTTGCCTAATGATAGAGACGACGATGTGGTATTGTCGCTTGAGTAGCAATACAGAGCAGTCGCGACAATATGTTTGTTCTAGAAATATATTAGATAAGGGTTTCCTGGGAATGGAAAAATAAAAGTTTTATGCCATGTGACCCTCAACAGGCCAAAAGAATCTCCGTCATAATTAGGTTTATCAGGAGTCAATTCGATGTTCGTCATTTTTACGATCACCTGCAGACCACGTTTTCCATACGTTGCTCTCAAGTCGAGTTTCAGGGGGCTTGGCAAAGGCTCGAGAGCTTCAGGTTCAGGACGAATCACAGTCCACCGCATTATCGGACTCCTGCTGTGGATCTGCTGCCTCTGGCTGTTCCCCAGGATCTATGTCATGATAACGACACCCTGTGTAGGGAATCTGCATGGAGCCATTCCCTTGTACCAAAGGGGCCAATGTCAGTTCCCAGAGTGGGATGGAGGCAGTAATGAGTTGAGATATGATCTCATCTAGGGGCCTTTCCCATACACTGCTGGTGCCAGGTACTGTTAGGGCTGCACACCGAACTGTAACGGTTGACGGCCGTAGTACTACAGGTGCCATACGGCTATGGGTAAGCCGTAACCATAACCATAGGCAATCTTTTGAAGTGGAAACAGTACGGTGCAATGGTCAATATGGCCGAAAACGGTTGAAAACAGCTAACTATGGTAGTGGGTAGTTTTTTATTTATAACAAGTAACTGTAAGATATATGAGCCTGGCTATTCATCATCTTTCTGAATTATAATATGAGCAAGCCTGAGATGTTGCTTGACCAACATGAGTACTCGGATGGTCTCAGGATGCAAGCTGTTAGAGGACGCTCCGCATCGTCCGACGTCTCCTCCAATATTTCTCCGTCACCTCTGTATATTCCTCCTCATCATCGCTAGTCCAAGACGGAATGCACTCGTGGCTCCGATACCGGAGTCCGATACCAGAGTCCGATACCAGAGTCCGATGATCACGTGATGTAGCATTCCTATCACTGTTTCACCATTCTCCATCTTTTTCATCATTTCATTATTTTTCATCATTTTAT
>Ga0193742_1000234_pt1 | contig 40646 bp, 10 predicted proteins | sample L2c1metaG_FD_165511 | JGI IMG/M metagenome (GOLD analysis project Ga0193742, IMG submission 165511) | Soil microbial communities from a riparian zone of the East river system, Colorado, United States - L2c1 | ecosystem: Environmental > Terrestrial > Soil > Riparian zone | place: USA: East River... | reverse complement strand
CTGGCAGCAGGCGGAGCTGACCACCGAGGTCAACGGCATGGGCGTGCTGCGCATGCTGGAGGCGATCCGGATGGTGTGCGGGCTGGACAAGTCCCGCCCCAGCACCGGGCTGATCCGCTTCTACCAGGCGTCCTCTTCGGAGATGTTCGGCAAGGTCAACGAGACGCCGCAGCACGAGACCACGATCTTCCACCCACGCAGCCCCTACGGCGTGGCGAAGGCGTACGGCCACTTCATCACCCGCAACTACCGCGAGTCGTTCGGGATGTACGGCGTCTCCGGGATCCTGTTCAACCACGAGTCACCGCGCCGCGGCGCCGAGTTCGTGACGCGCAAGATCTCACTCGGGGTGGCCCAGATCAAGTTGGGGCTGCAGGAGAAGCTGATGCTCGGCAACCTGGACGCGGTGCGCGACTGGGGTTTCGCCGGCGACTACGTGCAGGCGATGCACCTGATGCTGCAACGCGCGGAGCCGACCGACTACGTGGTGGGCACGGGGCGGATGCACTCGGTGCGCGACGCGGTGCGGATCGCCTTCGAGTGCGCCGGCCTGGACTGGCGGGACCACGTCGTGGTCGACCCGGCGCTCGTCCGGCCGGCCGAGGTGGAGACCCTGTGCGCCGACGCGCGGCTCGCGCACGCGGAGCTCGACTGGTCGCCGACCGTCTCCTTCGAGGAGCTCATGCGGATGATGGTCGAGTCGGACCTGCGGCACGCCTCGACCGAGCGGGAGTACGGCGACCTGCTGCTGGCGTCCCGATGGTGACGGGCGTGGGTGTCGTGGGTGTCGTGGGTGTCGCGGGTGTCGCGGGTGTCGTTGTGCGGAAAACCTCAGACCGGTTGTGTCTCGGTTGCCCCGGCGCGAAGCGGCCGATGACGATGGTGGGAAGTGGACCTAGCGGTGCGGAGGCCGAAGGTGGGTGAACCGGACAGGGACCGGCTGGCGGTCGTCGGCGCCGGTGTGATGGGCACGGGCATCGCGGTGCTCGCGGTCGGGCACGGCATTCCCGTCGTGCTCGTCGACGTCCTGGACGACCGGCTGGCCGAGGCGCGGCGGGAGATCCAGCTCGGGCTGCGGCACGGCCGGCTGATGGGCGCGCTGCCAACGGACGTGGCCGCCGGGACGCTGACCACGACCACGGACCTGGACGACATCGCCGAGGCCACCGCCGTGGTCGAGGCCGTCACCGAGGACGCCGCCGTGAAGACGAAGGTGCTCGGCGAGGCGTCCGCGCTCGTCGCGCCCGCGACGCCGCTGATCTCCAACACGTCGGGCATCCCGATCGGCGAGCTCGCCGACGCGGTGCGCCGGCCGGAGGAGCTCGTCGGCACCCACTTCATGAACCCGGCGTACCTGATCACGATGGTCGAGGTGGTCCGCGGCCCGGCGACGGGCGTGGCGACCATGCTCGGCGTGCAGACTCTGCTGGGGCACATGGGCCGCCGCGGGATGGTGGTGCGGGACGCGCCAGGGTTCGTCACCAGCCGGCTGCTGCACCCGATGATCAACGACGCGGTGCGGGTGGTGGCCGACGGCGTGGCCGACGTCGAGACGGTCGACGAGCTGATGCGGGGCTGCCTCGGGCATCCCACCGGTCCGCTGCGCACCGCGGACCTGATCGGTCTGGACAACCTCGCCGACGCCCTGCGGCTGTTGGCCGAGCGAACCGGCAACGAGCGACACCGGCCGGCACAGCTGCTGCTGGACAAGGTCGCGGCAGGGGATCTCGGCCGCAAGTCGGGGCGAGGTTTTTACGACTACGGAAAGGTGCTGTTGTGAACGTGCGAGTGGAGCAGGCGACGCGTCCCACGGCCGACACGGTCGGGATCGAGATCGGCGAGTTCCTGTCCGAGCGGCTCAACACCGCGGTCGACGCCGAGCAGGACCTGTTCGCCTCCGGGCTGATCTCCTCCATGTTCGCGATGGAGCTGGTCGTCCATCTGGAACAGTCCTACGGGATCGCCGTGGTCGGCCGGGACCTCAAGCTCGACAACTTCCGGTCCGTGCGGCGGATGACCGACCTGGTGCTGCGGCTGCGGGACGCCCCGGCCACGGAAGATGTCTGACTGGCTGACCGACGCCACGGCTGCGGTGACCGACCTGGTCGGTGACCGGGCCGCCACGTGGGACCTCGCCGGGCTCCTGCCGGACGACGTCCTGCGGACGCTGGGCAAGCAGGGCCTGCTGTGTGCCGAGGTGCCCCGCGCGTTCGGCGGCGTCGGGGCGAAGAGCGTCGAGGGTGGCGCGTTCACCGCGCACACCGGCAGCCTGTGCAGCTCGCTGCGCAGCGTGATGACCTCGCAGGGCATGGCAGCCTGGACCGTCCAGCGGCTGGGCGACAAGGCCCAGCGCAAGCACTACCTGCGCCTGCTGACCGGCGGCGAGCTGGCGGCGGTCGCCTTCAGCGAGCCGGGCGCCGGCAGCGATCTGTCCACAATGGACACCGTGGTCCGGTCCGACGGCGACAGCGTGGTCGTCGACGGGCACAAGGTGTGGACCACCGCGGCGCGTTACGCCGACCTGATCGTCGTGTTCGGCCGGTTCGAGGACGCGGGCGCCGCCGTGGTGGTGCCCGCGAACACCCCCGGTGTCACCGTCCGGCCCGTGCCCCATCCCAGCGGCTGCCGTGCCGCCGGGCACTCCGAGGTGCGGCTGGACTCCGTGCGACTCCCCGCGAGCGCGGTGCTCGGCGGCGGGGGACAGCAGCTGACGATGCTCGCCACCACCGCGCTCGCCTACGGGCGGATCTCGGTGGCGTGGGGCTGTGTCGGGATTCTGCGGGCGTGCCTCGCGGCCGCGAGCGAGCACGCCGCGACCCGCCGGCAGTTCGGCCGCCCGCTCGCCGAGCACCAGCTCGTCGCCCGGCACCTCGCCGAGCTGCTGACCGCCGAGCAGGTGGCGACCAGGGTCTGCGAGCACGCGAGCCGGTGCTGGGACACGGGATCGCCGGAACAGGTGATCGCCACGGTGCTCGCGAAGTACGTCAGCTCCCGGGAAGCCACCCGCGGCGCGTCGACCGCGGTGCAGGTGCTCGCGTCCGCCGCGGCGAACGACGGCCACGTGGTGGCCCGCGCCTACCGCGACGCGAAGCTGATGGAGCTCATCGAGGGCAGCAACGAGATCTGCCAGCTCATCCTCGCCCGGCACGCGGTCGCCGGGCGCTGACTCGAGGAGGACCTGTGTCCGAGACGGTGAAGTGTCTGGTGTGGGACCTGGACAACACGCTGTGGCAGGGCACGTTGTCCGAGGGCGACGACGTCCAGCCGGCGCCCGGCGTGCGTGAGCTGGTCGAGTCTCTCGACGCCCGCGGCATCCTGCAGTCGGTCGCCAGCAAGAACGACCACGACCAGGCATGGGCGCGGCTCGAGGAGCTGGGGCTGGCGCGGTACTTCGTGCTGCCGCAGATCGGCTGGTGGCCCAAGTCCGAGTCGGTCCGCGCGATCGCGGACGACCTGAAGTTCGCCCACGGCACGATCGCCTTCGTCGACGACCAGCCCGCCGAGCGCGCGGAGGTGGCCTTCCACCTGCCACAGGTGCGCTGCTACCCCGCTGAGCAGGTCGCCGAGCTGGCCGGGCTGGGTGAGTTCACCCCGGCGACGGTCACCGAGGACGCCAAGCGGCGCAGGGAGATGTACCAGGCCGGGTTCCAGCGTGCGGCCGCGCGGACCGGGCACACCGGCCCGGACGAGGACTTCGTCCGCTCGCTTAGCCTGGTGATGCGGATCGAGCACGCGGCAGAGGAGCAACTGGCCAGGGTCGAGGAGCTGACTCTGCGCACCAGCCAGATGAACGCGACCGGCGTGCACTACTCCGGCGCGGATCTCCTTGCCCTGCTGGACGATCCGGCCCACCAGGTGCTGGTGGTGTCGATGAGCGACCGGTTCGGCCCGCACGGCGCCGTCGGTGTCGTGCTGCTCGAGACCGGCAACCGGGCCTGGCACCTGAAGCTGCTCGCCACGTCCTGCCGGGTCGTGTCGTTCGGCGCGGGTGCGGCGATCCTGCGCTGGCTCACCGACCAGGCCGCGCGGGTGGGGACGCATCTGGTCGCCGACTTCCGCCGCACCGACCGGAACCGGATGATGGAGATCGCCTACCGGTTCAGCGGGTTCACCGACGACATGTGCCCGTGCGTCGCGATGCTGCCGGGGGTCGGGACGCAGGGCGGGGAACGGCTGCACCTCGTGCCGACGCGGCAGCAGGCGAGCACGATGATGGAGCTGGTGGCCCCGAACCTGGCGGACCGCCTCGTCAGCTGACGAGAGCCGACGCGGACTTGCGCACGAGCGTGATGCCGTCCGCCATGGGCAGCAGCGAGATGTCGACCCGGGGGTCGTCGCGCAGCATCGCGTTGAACTCGCAGATCGCCGCCGTGTGGGCGTCCACCGGGTCCGAGTCGGCGACGCGGCCGAGGTACAGCGTGTTGTCCACGACGATCAGGCCGTTCGGACCGATCAGCGACATCGCGGCCTCGTAGTACTTGGGGTAGCCCGGCTTGTCGGCGTCGATGAACACGAAGTCGACCGAGCCGGGGCCCTGCTCGTCGAGGACGGCGGTCAGGGTGTCCGTGGCGTCGCCGATGCGCATGTCGATCCGGTCCTGTACGCCGGCGCGCTCCCAGTGGCTCACGGCGATCTCCGCCCAGCGCGGGGAGATGTCGCAGGTGATCAGCCGACCGCCCGGCGGCAGCGCGCGGGCCATGCACAGCGCGCTGTAGCCGGTGAACGTGCCGACCTCCAGCGCGGTACGCGCGCCGGACACGCCGACCAGCATGCCGAGCAGCTGCCCCTCCTCGGGCAGAACCTGCATGGCGGCGCCGCCGGGAAGCTCAGCGGTCTCGGCGCGCAGCGAGCGGAGCACCTCGTCCTCGCGCAGCGACGTCGCGCGAATGTAGTCCGACAGCTTCGGCGTGATGCACAGTTGACCTGCCATGTTCGCAAGCCTACGGCCGCGGAACGCCTTCGCTTCTAAGGATTTTCCCGGAGTCCCCGGCCGACACTTGGCCGATTCGGTCGGTGTCGAGACGGGTTGAGCTTGTATGGACAATGAGGCGAAACTCCGGGACTACCTCAGGAGGGCGACTGCCGACCTGCGCCGGGCCCGGCAACGCGTCCGGGACCTCGAGGAGCAGAGCCGGCAGCCCATCGCGATCATCGGGATGAGCTGTCGGTACCCCGGCGGCATCCGCTCGCCGGAGGACCTGTGGCGGCTGGTTGCCGCCGGCGGCGACGCGGTGGCCGGCCTGCCGGCCGACCGCGGCTGGGACCTCGACCGGCTGAGCGGGGTGACGGCCGGGGCGTTCCTGGCCGAGGCCGCCGACTTCGACGCGGCGTTCTTCGGGATCTCGCCGCGCGAGGCGCTGGGCATGGACCCGCAGCAGCGGCTGGTGCTCGAGGCCGCGTGGGAGGCCGTCGAGCGTGCCGGGGTCGACCCGATGTCGTTGCGGGGCACCAGGACCGGCGTGTTCGTCGGCGCGATGGCGCAGGAGTACCGCACCAGTTTGCCGCCCGACTTCGACGGCTTCACCCTCACCGGCAACGCCAACAGCGTGCTGTCCGGCCGGCTCTCCTACACCCTCGGCCTGGTCGGGCCCGCGGTCACCGTGGACACCGCCTGCTCCTCCTCGCTCGTCGCGTTGCACTGGGCCGCGCACTCGCTGCGGATGGGCGAGTGCGCGCTGGCACTCGCCGGCGGCGTGACCGTGATGTCCACACCGGAAACCCTGGTCGAGTTCCAGCGGCAGGGCGGGCTGGCCGCCGACGGGCGGTGCAAGTCGTTCTCGGACACGGCCGACGGGGTCGGGTGGTCCGAGGGCGTTGGCATGCTCGCGCTGGCGCGCCTGGACGACGCGCTGCGCGACGGCCACCGGGTGCTGGCGGTGCTGCGGGGATCGGCGGTCAACCAGGACGGCGCGTCGAACGGGCTGACCGCGCCGAACGGGCCGTCCCAGCGACGGGTCATCGGGAGCGCGCTGACGAACGCCGGGCTGTCCACGTCGGACGTGGACGTGGTGGAGGCGCACGGCACGGGCACGACGCTGGGCGACCCCATCGAGGCCAAGGCGTTGCTGGCCACCTACGGGCAGGAGCGCGAGCAGCCGCTCCTGCTCGGTTCGGTGAAGTCGAACATCGGCCACACCCAGGCGGCGGCCGGGGTCGCTGGCGTGATCAAGATGGTCATGGCCATGCGGCACGGGACCGTGCCGGAGACACTGCACGCCGCCGCGCCGTCGTCCCATGTGGACTGGAGCGCGGGTGCGGTCGAGCTGGTGACCTCGCCGCGGCCGTGGCCGTCGACCGGGCATCCGCGCCGGGCGGCGGTCTCGTCCTTCGGCATCAGCGGCACCAACGCGCACGCGATCATCGAGCAGGCTCCGGAGGTGGCGTCCGATCAACAGGATCCGGTGCGTCCCCCGGGCCGGGAGCTGCTCCCGGTCCCGGTGTCGGGCCGGACGCCCGAGGCACTGAGTGACCAGGCCGCCCGCCTTCTGTCCCATGTGGACGATGTCGCACTGGTCGACCTCGCCTTCTCGCTGGCGACCACCCGCTCGGCGTTCGAGCACCGGGCCGTCCTGCTGGCCGCCGATCGGGCGGAGCTGCACGCGCAGCTCGCCGATCTCGCCGGCGGGCTGGCGGTCGGCGGGCGGGTCGGCAAGGGCAAGCTGGCGTTCCTGTTCGCTGGTCAGGGTTCGCAGCGGGTGGGGATGGGTCGTGAGCTGGCGGCGCGGTTCCCGGTGTTCTCCGATGCTTTCGACGCGTCGGTGTGGGAGTTGGACGAGGAGCAGCTGAACCAGACCGGCCACGCCCAACCGGCGCTGTTCGCGATCGAGGTCGCGCTGTATCGGCTCGTGGAGTCGTGGGGGATCACGCCGGACTTCGTCGCGGGACATTCGATCGGTGAGATCGCTGCCGCGCACGTGGCCGGTGTGCTGTCACTGGATGACGCACGGACCATGGTGTCGGCGCGGGCGCGGTTGATGCAGGCGTTGCCGGCCGGTGGCGCGATGGTCGCCGTGGCGGTGAGCGAGGCCGAGGTGCTGCCGTTGCTCGGCGGGGGTGTGGATCTCGCCGCGGTGAACGGTCCGTCGTCGGTGGTCCTGTCGGGCGCCGAGGCCGCGGTGTTGGCGGTGGTGGACGGGCTGGACGGCCGGTCGAAGCGGTTGCGGGTGTCGCACGCCTTTCACTCGTCGCTGATGGAGCCGATGCTCGACGAGTTCCGCCGGGAGATCGAGGAGCTGACGTTCAACCCGCCCACGATCCCGGTGGTGGCCAACGGGGATGTCACGACCGTCGACCACTGGGTTCGGCACGTTCGGGACACCGTGCGGTTCGCCGACTCGCTCGACGAGCTGCACGCGGCAGGCGTGACCCGGTTCCTGGAGGTCGGGCCGGACGCCACGCTCGCGGCGATGGCGTCGGAGTCGGCCGAGCCCGTGGTTCCGTTGCTGCGCAAGGACCGCGACGAGCCGGCGGCCGCGCTGTCCGCGCTCGCGCAGCTGCACGTGCTCGGCACAAGCATCGAGTGGGCGGCGCTGTTACCCGGCGCGCGCCGGGTCGACCTGCCCACCTACGCGTTCCAGCACGAGCGCTACTGGCCAGAGCCCCTGCCGCCGGCGAGCGCGCGCGGCCTCGGCCTGACGCCCGCCGACCATCCGCTGCTGGGTGCGACCGTGGTGCCCGCGGACTCCGACGGGGTGCTGCTGACCGGCCGGCTGTCCACGCGCACCCACCCCTGGCTCGCCGACCACGCCCTCGACGGCGTGATCACGTTCCCCGGCACCGGGTTCCTCGAACTCGCGATCCGGGCGGGCGACCAGCTCGGCTACCCGCGGGTGTCCGAGCTGACCCTCGTCGCGCCGCTCGTGCTCGACGAGCGGGACGTGGCCGTGCAGGTCGTGGTGCGCGGACGCGACCTGGCCATCTACGCCCGGCCGGGCGACGACGATCCGTGGACCCAGCACGCCACGGGTGTGCTGACCGCCGAGACCGCCACCGACGCCGCCACTGACACCGCACTGTCGTGGCCGCCCGACGCGACACCGGTCGACCTCGACGGCGCCTACGAGCGGCTCGCCGAGACCGGACTCGGCTACGGGCCGACGTTCCAAGGCCTGCGAGCGGCATGGCGACGGGACGGCGTGGTGTTCGCCGAGGTCGCCCTGCCAGAGCAGGTCTCCGACGCGAGCGCGTTCGGCCTCCACCCGGCACTGCTCGACGCGGCGCTGCACGCCATGGCACTGACGAACACCGGCGAGCCCCGCGTCCCGTTCCTGTGGCGGGACGTCACGCCGCACGCCGCCGGGGCCACCCTCCTGCGGGTCCGGCTCACCGTCACCGGCGCCGACACGGTGTCCCTCACCGCCGTCGACGGCACTGGCGCGCCCGTAATGACCGCGGCGGCGCTCGTCCTGCGGCCCGCGCCGTCCGTGCGACCGGCGCGTGAAACGCTGTTCCGCGTCGAGTGGACACCCGTCGAGTTCGCCCCCGCCGAGGTGCCGGACGCGCACGTGGTCCCGGTCGCCGGGCGGAGCCTCGCCGAGGTGCTTGAGCTGCTCCAGCAGGCGCTCGCCACCGACACCCGCCTTGCGTTCGTGACCAGCGGGGCGACCGACGACCCGGCGGCGGCCGCGGTGTGGGGCCTCGTCCGCGCCGCACAGGCCGAGCACCCGGGCCGGTTCGTGCTCGTCGACACCGACGATCCGGGCGCCGACGTCGGGCTCGCGTTGGCGTCCGCGGAGCCGCAGGTGTCCGTGCGCGGCGGCACGCTCCTCGTGCCCCGGCTCGCGCGGGCCACGCCCCCGGCGGCCGCCGAGTGGCCATGGGACCCCGACGGCACGGTGCTGATCACCGGCGGCACCGGCGGGCTCGGCGCCGAGGTCGCGCGGCACCTGGTGGCCGAGCGGCACATGCGGCGACTGCTGATCACCAACCGCCGTGGCATCGACGCGCCGGGCGCGCCGGAACTGCTGGCCGAGCTGACCGGCCACGGCGCCGAGGTCGAGATCGTCGCCTGCGACATGGCCGACCGGGACGCCGTCGCCGCGCTGCTCGCCGGCCGCCCGCTGACCGCCGTGGTGCACGCGGCCGGTGTGCTGGACGACGGGATGATCGCCGATCTCACGCAGGAGCGGCTGGACCGCGTGCTCGCGCCGAAGGCCGACGCGGCCCGGCACCTGCACGAGCTGACCGAGAACCTCGCCGGGTTCGTGCTGTTCTCCTCGATCGCCGGCACACTCGGCAACGCAGGGCAGGGCAACTACGCCGCCGCCAATGCCGCCCTCGACGCCCTCGCCAACCACCGCCGCGCCCTCGGCCTGCCCGCGGTGTCCCTCGCGTGGGGACCGTGGGCGAACGGGATGGCCGGCGACCTCGCCCGCATGGCCCGCGCGGGCCTCCCCGCGTTACCCACGGACGAGGGTCTCGCCCTGTTCGACGCCGCGGTGCGCTCCGGCGAGGCCGTGCTCGCGCCGGTTCGGCTTGACCTTCTCGCGCTCCGCTCCCTGCGTGAGGTGCCACCGCTGCTGCGTGGCCTCGTGCGCGGCGCCCGCAGGCGGGCCGCCACCACGACGTCGGCCGCCGACGGGGTGCTGGCCGGGCTCACCGCCGAGGGTCGGCTGCGTGCGCTGGAGGAACTCGTGCGCACGGAGATCGCGGTCGTGCTCGGCCACGCGTCCCCGCGCACCGTGGACGTCCAGCGGGAGTTCCGCGAGCTGGGGTTCGACTCGCTGACCTCGGTCGAGCTGCGCAACCGGCTGGCCGACGTCCTCGGCCTGCGGCTACCGGCGACGCTGGTGTTCGACCACCCCACGCCCAGCGTGCTGGCGACGTTCCTGCTGGCCGAGCTGGCCGGCGAGCCGACCACCGCGGCGACCGTCACGGCCGAGGCTGTGACCGGCGATCCGATCGTGGTCGTTGGCATGGGCTGCCGCTACCCGGGCGGGGTCGCCTCGCCGGATGACCTGTGGCGGCTCGTGGCCGACGGCGTCGACGCGATCTCCGGGTTCCCGACCGACCGCGGCTGGGACCTCGCCGGGCTCTACCACCCGGACCCGGACCACCTCGGCTCGTCCTACGTGCGGCACGGCGGCTTCCTGTCCGGCGCGGGGGAGTTCGACGCGGAGTTCTTCGGCCTGAGCCCGAGGGAAGCGGTGGCCACCGACCCGCAGCAGCGCCTACTGCTGGAGTGCTCGTGGGAGGCGGTCGAGGGGGCCGGCATCGACCCGACCTCGTTGCGCGGCAGCAGGACCGGGGTCTTCGCCGGGGTGATGTACACCGACTACAGCACGATCCTCCACGACGGGGAGTTCGAGGGCTACCGAGGCAGCGGCAGCGCGGGCAGCGTCGCCTCCGGCCGGATCTCCTACACCCTCGGTCTTGAGGGTCCTGCGGTCACCGTAGACACCGCGTGCTCGTCGTCGCTCGTGGCGCTGCACCTTGCGGCGCAGGCGCTGCGGGCGGGGGAGTGCTCGCTGGCGCTGGCCGGCGGCGTGACCGTGATGGCCACCCCCGGCGCGTTCGTGGAGTTCTCCCGGCAGCGCGGGCTCGCCGCGGACGGGCGGTGCAAGTCGTTCTCGGACGGTGCCGACGGGGTCGGGTGGTCCGAGGGCGTCGGCATGCTCGTTCTGGAGCGGCGCTCGGACGCGGAGCGCAACGGGCACGAGATTCTCGCCGTGCTGCGCGGCTCCGCGATCAACCAGGACGGCGCGTCGAACGGCCTCACCGCACCCAACGGGCCATCGCAGCAACGCGTGATCCGCCAGGCACTTGCCGCCGCTGGACTGTCCACTTCGGACGTCGACGCGGTGGAGGCGCACGGCACCGGGACGACGCTTGGCGACCCGATCGAGGCGCAGGCGCTGCTGGCCACCTACGGGCAGGAGCGTGACCGGCCACTCCTGCTCGGCTCGGTCAAGTCGAACCTCGGCCACACCCAGGCCGCCGCTGGTGTGGCCGGCGTGATCAAGATGATCATGGCGATGCGCCACGGTTCGCTGCCGAGGACACTGCACGCGGAAACGCCGTCGGCCAAGGTGGAGTGGACCGAGGGCGCGGTCGAGCTGCTGGCCGAGCAGGTGGACTGGCCCGAGGTCGACCGCCCGCGCCGCGCGGGTGTGTCGTCGTTCGGTTTCAGCGGCACCAACGCCCACGTGATCGTCGAGCAACCAGGGACCGCGCCGGTGGCGGCGGCGGTGGAGACCGATGGCGTGGTGCCGGTGCTGGTGTCCGCCAAGTCACCAGAAGCGTTGCGCGCACAGGCGACGCGCCTTCTGTCGCATGTGGACGACCAGATTCCCTTGGCGGATCTGGCGTTCTCGCTCGCGACCACCCGGCCGGCGTTCGAGCACCGCGCCGTCGTGCTCGCCGAGGACCACGCCGCGCTCGCGTCGGGGCTGAGCACACTGTCGGGCGACGGTGCTGGCGCAGGCGTTGTACGGGGACAGGCCGGTCCGCACGGTGGGCTCGCGTTCCTGTTCAGCGGCCAGGGCGCCCAGCGCGCCGGCATGGGCGCCGAGCTGGCAGGCCGGCACCCGGTGTTCGCCACGGCGCTGGCCGAGGTGCTGGGCCGGCTCGGGCTCGACCGCGCGGTGCTGGCCGACCAGACCCTGTTGGACCGCACCGGAAACACCCAGCCGGCGTTGTTCGCGGTCGAGGTGGCGTTGTTCCGGCTCGCGGAGTCGTGGGGGGTGCGGCCCGACTGGGTGGCCGGGCACTCGGTCGGCGAGATCACCGCGGCGCACGTGGCCGGCGTGCTGTCGCTGGCCGACGCGTGCACGCTGGTGTCCGCGCGGGCCCAGCTGATGGACGCGCTGCCGCCGGGCGGCGCCATGGTCGCGATTGCCGCCGGCGAGGACGAGGTGCGCCCGCTGCTCGTCGACGGCGTGGACATCGCCGCTGTCAACGGGCCGGGCTCGGTCGTGATCTCTGGCGATGAGGACGCCGTCGCCGCTGTGGTGGACCGGCTGCCGGACCGGCGAACCCGCCGGCTGCGGGTCTCCCACGCGTTCCACTCGCCGCTGATGGAGCCGATGCTCGCGGAGTTCCGGTCCGTCGCCGAGAGCCTCACCTACGCGCCGCCACGGCTGCCGATGATCTCGAACGTGACCGGCGCGCCCGCCGAGGCCGACCAGGTCACCTCGCCCGAGTACTGGGTCGAGCACGTGCGCCGCGCGGTCCGGTTCGGCGACGGTGTCCTGGCCTTGCGCGACGCGGGTGTGACCGCGTTCCTCGAGCTGGGCCCCGGCGGCGTGCTGGCCGCGATGGCGCAGGAGTCCTTGCCAGACGACGTCGTCGTCGTGCCGCTGCTGCGGAAGGACACGCCGGAGCACACCTCGGCCGTGACGGCACTCGCCGAGCTGCACGTCCACGGTGTCCCGGTGGACTGGCAGAGTCTCGTCGGCGGGCGCCGGATCGCACTGCCCACCTACGCGTTCCAGCGCCGGACCTACTGGCCGCGGCCACCGGCCAGTAGGTCCGGCGACTCCTGGCGCTACGGCGTCGAGTGGCGCCCGCACCCGACCGCCGCCGATCCGGTGCTCGACGGCACCTGGCTGGTCGTCGCCGCCGACGGAGTCCCTGACGATGACATCGTCACCGCGCTCGCCGCGCACGGGGCCGAGGTCTGCCGCGGCAACGTGGACGACGGGTTCGGCGACCTCGACGACGTCCGCGGAGTGGTGTCCTTGCTGGCGCTCGGCGAGACGCCGGTGCTGTCCACGGTCCGGCTCCTGCGTGCGCTCGCCGACGTCGACGCCCCACTGTGGTGCCTCACCCGCGGCGCGGTGTCGACCGCCGTGGACGACCCAGTGCGCGATCCCACCCAGGCACAGGTGTGGGGCCTCGGCCGGGTCGCCGCGCTGGAGCATCCGCATCGCTGGGGTGGGCTCATCGACCTGCCGGACACTCTCGACGCGGCGATGTTGGTCGGCGTGCTCGCCGGCGCGGGCGAGGAGGACCAGCTCGCGCTCCGGCCGTCCGGTGCGCTGGCCAGGCGGCTGACCCGGCGCCCGGCCGCCGCAGGCCCGGACTTCTCGGACTTCGCCGCCCGCGGCACGATTCTGGTCACCGGTGGCACGGGCGGGCTAGGCGCGGAGGTCGCGCGCTGGCTGGCCGCCCGCGGCGCGGAGCACCTGGTGCTGATGAGCCGCCGAGGTTCGGCGGCGCCCGGCGCCGCCGAGCTGTGCGCCGAGCTTGGCGACCGGGTGACCGTCGTGGCCGGCGACGTGGCCGACCGGGACGCGCTGGCCGCCGTGCTCGCCGAGCACCCGGTCACCGGCGTCGTGCACGCGGCAGGCGCCGGGCAGGCGTTCGCGCCGCTCGCCGACACCGAGCCAGCCGACCTCGACGCCGTGCTCGCCGCGAAGGTCACCGGAGCCGCCAACCTGGACGCGCTGCTCGGCGACCGCGAGCTGGACCTGTTCGTGCTGTTCTCTTCGGTCGCCGGCGTGTGGGGCAGCGCCGGTCAGGGGCTCTACGCGGCCGGCAACGCCTACCTCGACGCGCTCGCCGAGCACCGCGTGGCCCGCGGGCTGGCCGCCACCTCGGTCGCCTGGGGCGCGTGGGCCGACGCCGGACTGGCCGCCGACGATGACATGGCGGGCTACCTGCGTAGGCGCGGCCTCGGGCAGATGGCGCCGGACCGCGCGATCGGCGAGCTTCAGCGGGCACTGGCGGCCGGCGACACTGCGGTCACCGTCGCCGACGTGGACTGGGCGACCTTCCTGCCCACCTTCGCCTCGCAACGCCCCGCCCCACTGTTCGTCGAACTGTTCGCCGAACTGCTCCCCACCGAGCCGCCCGTCGCCGCGACGGACGGCGCCTTCGCCGCCCGTCTGCGCGCGCTGTCAGCAGAGGACCGCGAGCGGACCCTGCTGGACCTCGTGCGCACCGAGGTGGCCACGGTGCTCGGGCACGAGTCCGCGGGCGCCGTCCCCGGCCGGCGCGTGTTCCGGGACATGGGTTTCGACTCGCTGACCGCGGTCGAGATGCGCAAGCGGCTGGTCGCCGCGACCGGGCTGGCGCTGCCCACCACGCTGGTGTTCGACCACCCGAACCTCCGCGCGCTGGTTGACTTCCTGCGCGCCAGGATCGAGGGCGCCGGGCCGGTTGATGTGGCCGGTGTGGCCGGTGCCGCGCCGGACGAGCCGATCGCCGTCATCGGCATGGCCTGCCGCCTCCCCGGCGGCGTCACCACCCCGGAGGAACTCTGGGGGCTCGTGCTCGACGGCGTCGACGCCACCACCGGCTTCCCGGCCGACCGTGGCTGGGACGCCGCCGCCCTCTACGACCCGGACCCCGACCGGCCAGGCCGCACCTACGCGACCGAGGGCGGGTTCCTGCACGGCGCCGGCGAGTTCGACCCCGGGTTCTTCGGCATCTCGCCCCGCGAGGCGCTCACCATGGACCCGCAGCAGCGGCTGCTGCTGGAGACCGCGTGGGAGGCGTTCGAGCGGGCCGGGATCGACCCGCTTTCCGTGCGCGGCAACCCGGTCGGCACGTTCATCGGCTCCAGCTACCAGGACTACGGCGGCGACGCGGGCGACGGGGCCGAGGGCCATCTGGTCACCGGGACCATCCCGAGCGTGCTGTCCGGCCGGCTGTCCTACGTGCTCGGTCTTGAGGGGCCCGCGGTCACCGTCGACACCGCGTGTTCGTCCTCGCTGGTCGCGCTGCACCTGGCCGCCCAGTCCCTGCGTACGGGGGAGAGCACGCTCGCGCTGGCCGGCGGCGCGACGGTGATGACCACGCCGGACCCGTTCGTCGCGTTCAGCCGCCAGCGGGCACTCGCGCCGGACGGCCGGTGCAAGCCCTTCTCCGACAACGCGGACGGGATGGCCCTGTCCGAAGGAGTGGCGCTGCTGCTGGTCGAGCGGCTGTCCGACGCGCGCCGGCTCGGCCACCCGGTGCTCGCGGTGGTGCGTGGCACCGCGGTGAACCAGGACGGTGCCTCCAACGGCCTGACCGCGCCGAACGGGCCGTCCCAGCACCGGGTCATTCGCGCGGCGCTCGCCAACGCCCGGCTGTCGCCCGCCGAGGTCGACGCGGTCGACGCGCACGGCACCGGCACGCCGCTCGGCGACCCGATCGAGGCGCAGGCCCTGATCTCGGCCTACGGCCAGGACCGGGCGCACCCCTTGCTGGTGGGGTCGGTCAAGTCGAACCTCGGCCACACCCAGTCGACGGCGGGCGCCGCGAGCATCGTGAAGATGATCATGGCGCTGCGGCACGGAATGCTGCCGAGGACGCTGCTCGCCGGGCCGCCGTCGACCAAGGTGGACTGGTCCGGCGGCGAGCTGGAGCTGCTGACCGAGGCACGGCCGTGGCCAGCGGTCGACCGGCCGTGGCGCGCGGCGGTCTCCTCGTTCGGGATCAGTGGCACCAACGCCCACGTCATCCTCGAACAGGCCGAGCCAGCCGAGCCAACCCAGCAGGAGACCCAGCAAAAAACCGCGCCCTGGCTCCTGTCTGCCCGCGGCCCGGACGCCCTGCGCGGGCAGGCGGCGCGCCTCGCCGCGCACCTGAGCGAGGATCTCGCGCCTGCCGACGTCGGCAGGGCGCTGCTCGGGCGGGCGCTGTTCGAGCACCGCGCCGTGCTGCTCGGCGACCAGGACGGCATGCGCGCCGCGCTCGACGCCCTCGCCGCCGGCCGCGAGCACCCGAACCTGGTCACCGGCGAGACCGAGGACGAGGACAGCCGGCCGGTGGTGTTCGTGTTCCCCGGTCAGGACTCCGCGTGGCCCGGGATGGCCGCGGAGCTGCTCGACACCTCCCCGGTCTTCGCCGCCCGCATCGCCGAGTGCGCGGCCGCGCTGTCGGAGTTCGTCGACTGGTCGCTCACCGACGTGCTCCGCGACGGGACCGCCGAGCGGGTCGACGTCGTGCAGCCAACGCTGTGGGCGGTCATGGTGTCGCTGGCCGAGGTCTGGCGCTCGTTCGGTGTCACGCCCGCCGCCGTGCTCGGCCACTCGCAGGGCGAGCTGGCCGCCGCCTGCGTGGCGGGCGCACTGTCCATTGAGGACGGTGCGCGGATCGTCGCCACCCGCAGCCTGCTCATCGCCCGGCGCCTGGCCGGGCACGGCGCCATGTTGTCCGTCCTGGCCACCGCCGACCAGGTGACCGACCTGATCGGCGACCTCGCCGACCGCCTCTCGGTGGCCGCGGTCAACGCGCCGCGCACGGTCACCGTCGCCGGCGACCCGGACGCGGTCGCCACCCTGCAGCGCAGGCTCGCGGGCGCGGGTGTCATGCGTTGGCCGCTACCTGGGGTGGACTTCGCCGCTCACTGCCCGCAGGTCGCCGGGATCACCGAGGAACTGGCCGCACTCCTGGCCCCCGTCCGCCCTCGGGCCACCTCGGTCGCGTTCTACTCCACGGTCACCGGCGACCGGCTCGACCCCACCACGCTCGACGCGGACTACTGGTGCCGCAACCTGCGCCGGCCGGTCCTGTTCGACGCCGCGGTCCGCGCGCTGATCCGCGATGGGCACGCGGTGTTCCTGGAGTCCAGCCCGCACCCGGTGTTCACGCTGGGGCTGAGCGAGATCGCCGAGACGGCCGACCGGCCCGTCACCGCGCTGGCGACGCTGCGCCGCGACCACGGCGGGCTCGACCAGGTGCTGCGTGCGTTGGCCGAGGCCCACGTGCGTGGCCTCCCGGTCGAGTGGAAACCCTGGTACGGCACCGGCGCCCACGTCGACCTGCCCACCTATGCCTTCCAGCACCAGCACTTCTGGGTGCGACCCACCGAGCGGGAGCAGGCGGTCGACAACGCCGACGCGCGGTTCTGGGCCGCGGTCGACCACGAGGACCTCGGCCCGCTCGGGCTCGGCCTTGACGGCGACACCCTCGACGCGGTCCTGCCCGCCCTGTCCGCGTGGCGCCGGCGCAGCCACGATGAGTCCACTGTGGACTCGTGGCGCTACCGGGTCGCCTGGCGCCCGGTCACCGCAATGCCACCAGCCACGCTGAGCGGGACCTGGCTGCTCGTCACCACCGGCGGCGTCGATGACACGGACGACACGGACGTCGTCGCCGCGCTGGCGGGCGGCGGCGCGACGGTCCGCAGGCTCGTGGTCGAGGAAGGCGGCGCGCTCGATCTGCCCACCGAGGACGTCTCCGGTGTCGTGTCGCTGCTGGCGGCGGCCGAGGAGCCGAGTGCGGCGCACCCCGAGCTGACCGTGGGGCTCGCCCTGTCGGTGACGCTCGTGCAGGCGCTCGGCGACGCCGGTGTCGAGGCGCCGCTGTGGTTCCTGACCCGAGGCGCGGTCACCACCTGGCGCGCCGACCCGGTCACCAACCCGTTGCAGGCGCAGGTGATGGGCCTCGGCTGGACCGCCGCGCTGGAGCACCCGCAGCGCTGGGGCGGCCTGGTCGACCTGCCGGACCGGCTCGATGAGCGCGCCGCCCGGCGGCTCGGCACCGTGCTCGCGGGCGACAGCGGCGAGGACCAGCTGGCGATCCGGCCGTCTGGCGTGTTCGCCCGGCGCGTCGTGCCAGCGCCGGCCGGCGAACCCAAGGGCGACTGGCGGCCGCGCGGCACGACCCTGGTGACCGGCGGCACCGGCACGCTCGGCCCGCACCTGGCTCGGTGGCTCGTCGCGCGCGGCGCCGAGCGCGTCGTGCTGACCAGCCGCCGCGGGATGGCCGCGCCCGGCGCGGAGGAGCTCGTCGCCGAGCTTGGCCCCGCGGTGTCCGTCGCCGCGTGCGACGTCGCGGACCGGGACTCCCTCGCGGCCCTGCTTACCGACCTGCGTGCCGACGGCCACGACCTCCGGGCCGTCGTGCACACCGCCGCGCTGATCGAGCTGCGGCCGCTCGCCGAGACGACCGTCGGCCAGTTCGCCGACGTCGTCCGCGCCAAGGTGCATGGCGCCCGCAACCTCGACGAGTTGCTTGGCGACGAGCTCGACGCGTTCGTCCTGTACTCGTCCACCGCCGGCATGTGGGGCAGCGGTCAGCACGGCGCCTACGTGGCCGCCAACGCCTACCTCGCCGCGCTCGCCGAGCAGCGCCGTGCCCGCGGGTTGGCGGCGACCACGGTCTACTGGGGCATCTGGAGCGACGACCGCCACCTTGGTCGGGTGGACCCGGAGCAGATCCTGCGCAGCGGCCTGCGGTTCATCGACCCGGCGCTCGCGCTGGCCGGACTGGAGCGGGCGCTTGCCGACGACGAGACCACGCTGGCGATCGCCGACGTCGACTGGGACCGCTACCACCCCGTCTTCACGACCGGCCGCCCCACTCGCCTGTTCGACGAGATCCCGGACGTGCGGCGACTCGCCGAGGCCGCCACGCGGCCCGCGGACACCGACGACGGGTTCGCCGCCCGGGTTCGCGCGCTGTCCCCGGCCGAGCGGCAGCGGACCGTGCTCGACGTGGTCCGCACCCAGGCCGCGGCCGTGCTTGGCCACGCGTCGGCCGACGCGATCGCCGAGCGGCGCGCGTTCCGCGACGTCGGCTTCGACTCGATCACCGCGGTGGACCTGCGCAACCGGCTGGCCGCCGCGATCGGCGTGCCGCTGCCGAGCACGCTGGTCTTCGACTACCCGGACCCGACGGCCCTGACCCGGATGTTGTGCGCCCAGCTCACCGGCGCGGGCCTGGCGGCCACCGGTGTGGTCGGCGGTGTGGCCGGCGGCGCGTCGGACGAGCCGATCGCGATCATCGGCATGGCCTGCCGCTACCCGGGCGGGGTCTCCTCCCCGGAAGACCTGTGGCAGCTCGTGGTGGACGGGGTGGACGCGATCTCCGGGTTCCCGTCGGACCGCGGCTGGGACGCGGGCGCGATCTACGACCCGGACCCGGACCGGGCCGGCCGCACGTACTCGACGCAGGGCGGGTTCCTGCACGACGTCGCGGAGTTCGACGCGGACTTCTTCGGCATCTCCCCTCGGGAGGCGCTGACCATGGATCCCCAGCAGCGGCTGGTGCTGGAGACCGCGTGGGAGGCGTTCGAGCGGGCCGGGATCGATCCGCAGTCCGTGCGGGGCACCCCGACCGGCACGTTCATCGGCGCCAGCTACCAGGACTACCCAGGCATCCTGAGCGTCGAGGAGGGCTCCGAGGGGCACCTGGTGACCGGCTCGGTGCCGGCCATCCTGTCCGGCCGGGTGGCCTACCTGTTCGGGCTGGAGGGACCGGCGGTCACGCTCGACACGGCCTGCTCGTCGTCGCTCGTGGCCCTGCACCTGGCCTGCCGGTCGCTGCGCGCGGGGGAGAGCGGCATGGCGCTCGCTGGCGGGGTGGCCGTGATGGCCACGCCGGACGCGTTCGTCGGGTTCAGCCGGCAGCGCGCGATGGCCGTCGACGGCCGGTGCAAGGCGTACGCCGACTCCGCGGACGGGATGACACTGGCCGAGGGCGTCGGGATGCTGCTCGTCGAGCGGCTCTCCGACGCCCAGCGCAACGGGCACCCGGTCCTCGCGGTGATCCGGGGCTCGGCGATCAACTCCGACGGCGCGTCCAACGGCCTGACCGCGCCCAACGGCGTCGCCCAGCAACGGGTCGTCACCACGGCGCTGGCCGACGCCGGGCTCACCCCGTCCGAGGTGGACGTCGTGGAGGGACACGGCACCGGGACTGCGCTCGGCGACCCGATCGAGGCGGGCGCGTTGCTCGCGACCTACGGGCGGGACCGCGAGGAGCCGCTGCTGCTCGGCTCGGTGAAGTCGAACATCGGCCACACCCAGATGGCGTCCGGCGCGGCCGGGATCATCAAGATGGTGCTGGCGCTGCGGAACGGGATCGCCCCGAAGACACTGCACGTCGACTCGCCGTCGTCGCACGTGGACTGGTCGGCCGGTGTGGTGGAACTGCTCACCGAGACGCGGGAATGGCCGGACTCCGGGCGGCCCCGCCGGGCGGCGGTGTCCTCGTTCGGGCTGAGCGGCACGAACGCGCACATCGTCCTGGAGCAGGCCCCGGCCGAGCCTGTCGAGCCCGCGCCAGAGCCGGCGCTGGTGCCGATCGTGCTGTCCGGCCGGACCGAGGAAGCCTTGCTGGCACAGGCTTCCCGGCTGTCGGCGTTCCTGGGTGATGAACGCGATGTCGTGGACGTGGCCTACTCGCTGGCGACCACCAGGGCGAACCTGGAGCACCGGGCGGTCGTCGTGGCGCGGGACCGCGCCGAGGTCGTCGCGGGGCTGGACGGGTTGGCGGTGCGCGGCACAGTCGGCCGCGGCCGGCTCGCGTTCCTGTTCACCGGGCAGGGCGGCCAGCGGCCGGGCATGGGTCGGGAGCTTTACGACCGGTACCCCGTGTTCGCCGACGCGCTGGACGAGGCCACGGCGTACCTGGACCCGCAGTTGCGGGACGTCTTGTTCGGCGAGTCGGAGGCCGTGCACCACACGGGAAACACCCAGCCCGCCCTGTTCGCGTTCGAGGTCGCGCTGTACCGGTTGGTCGAGTCGTGGGGGATCACGCCGGACTTCGTGGCCGGCCATTCGGTTGGGGAGATCGCGGCCGCGCACGTGGCAGGCGTGCTGTCGCTCGCCGACGCGTGCGCGCTCGTGTCGGCGAGGGCGCGGCTGATGCAGGCGCTGCCCCCGGGTGGCGCGATGATCGCCGTGCAGGCCACCGAGGACGAGGTAGCCCCACTGCTTACGCCGGGGGTGAGCGTCGCGGCCGTCAACGCGCCCGGCTCGGTCGTGCTCTCCGGCGTCGAGGACGAGGTCGTCGCCGTCGCGGCGGGCTTCGCCGACCGGCGGAGCACCCGGCTGCGGGTGTCGCACGCGTTCCACTCGCCGCTGATGGACCCGATGCTCGACGAGTTCCGGCGGGAGATCGAGGGCCTGACGTTCGCGGCGCCGGCTATTCCGGTCGTTGGCGGGGACGTGACCACGCCGGACCACTGGGTCCGGCACGTGCGGGACACGGTCCGCTTCGCCGACGGGATCGAGTGGCTGGTTGAGCAGGACGTGACGTCGTTCCTGGAGATCGGCCCGGACGGGGTGCTCACGGCGATGGCCGCCGAGTGCCTCGCCGACCGCCCCGGCGCCGTCGTGGTCGCGGCCACCCGGCGGGACCGACCGGAGGAGTCGGCGCTCGTCTCGGCGGTCGCCCGGCTGCACGTGCACGGCACGGACGTGGACTGGCCGCAGGTGTTCGCCGGGACCGGCGCCCGCCGGGTCGACCTGCCGACGTATGCCTTCCAGCGCCGCCGGTTCTGGCCGGACGGCGGGCGGCGGCGCGGTGCGAGATCCGATGTGGACGGTTGGCGGTACCGGGTCGAGTGGACGCCGCTCGCACCCGAGGACCGCCCGCTCGATGGCCGGTGGCTCGTGGTCGTGCCGGCCACCCATGCCGACGACGCGTGGACCGGCCACGTGCTCGACGCGCTGCCCGAGCACGACCTGATCGCCGTCGACGAGCCCGACCGCGACGGCCTCGCCGAGCTGCTGCGCGGGCCGACCCCCGCCGGCGTGCTTTCGTTGCTGGCGCTGGACGAGCGGGGCCGGGTCCCGGCCGGGCTCGTGGCGACGACCGCGCTGGTCCAGGCCGTCGGGGACGCCGGGCTCACCGCACCGGTGTGGTGCCTCACCCGTGGCGCGGTCGCCGCGGTCGCCGAGGACCGGGTGACCAGGCCCCGCCAGGCTGCGGTCTGGGGGCTCGGCCGGACCGTGGCACTGGAGCGGCCGACCGGGTGGGGCGGTCTGATCGACCTTCCGGAGGAGTTGGACGCCGCCACCGCGGCGCGTCTCGGTGCCGTGTTCGGTGGCGACGAGGATCAGGTCGCTGTCCGACCGTCCGGGCTGTTCGGCCGCCGGCTGGCCCACTACCCCGCTCCGAGGACCGCGCCGGAGTTCCAGCCGCACGGCACGGTGCTGGTCACCGGCGGGACCGGCGGGCTTGGCGCACACGTCGCCAGGTGGGCCGTCGCCGCGGGCGCCGACCACGTTCTGCTGCTCAGCCGCCGAGGCCAGGACGCGCCAGGCGCCACCGAGCTGCTGGCCGAGTTGGGGGACCGCGCGCGCATCGCGGCCTGCGACGTCGCCGACCGCGCCGCGCTGGCCGTCGTGCTCGCCACGATCCCACCCGAGCACCCACTGACCGCCGTGTTCCACACCGCGGGCGTCGTCGACGACGGCGTGCTCGACGGGCTCACCCCGGACCGGTTCGCCGCCGTGCTGCGGTCCAAAGTGGACGGTGCGGAGAACCTGCACGAGCTGACCGGTGACCTATCCGCGTTCGTGCTGTTCTCCTCAACGGCCGCCACGTTCGGCGCGGCGGGCCAGGCCAACTACGCGGCGGCCAACGCCATGCTCGACGCGCTGGCCGAGCACCGGCGCGGCCGAGGACAGGCCGCCACGTCGATCGCGTGGGGCCCGTGGGCCGGCGCCGGCATGGCCGCCGGGTCCGCGGACCGGGTCCGCCGCGGCGGCCTGATCCCGCTGCCCCCCGAGCTGGCCGTGACCGCGATGCTGCGGGCCATCGGCGACACGACACTCACAGTCGCCGACGTCGACTGGACCCGGTTCGCCGCCACGGTCGGCGCGGCCCGCCAGAACCCGACCCTGGCCGACCTGCCCGAGCTGCGGCAGAGCGCCGGCCGGGACACGACCGCGCCCGACCGCCTGCTGGCCGGGCTGCCCGCCGCCCAGCGCGAGCCGTTCGTGCGGAACCTGGTGCGCGAGCAGGTCGCCGCGGTGCTCGGCCACGACGGCGCCGCAAGCATCGCGCCGGCCCGCCCGTTCCGGGACCTCGGCTTCGACTCGCTGACCACCGTGGAGCTGCGCAACATGCTGGCCGCGGCGACCGGGCTCAGCCTGCCGACCACCCTCGTCTTCGACCACCCGACCCCCGACGACCTCACGGCGTTCCTGCTTGGTGAGCTGCTCGGCACCGTGCCAGACGCCGTGCCCGACATCGCGCCGGTGCGGGTCCACGATGACCCCGTGGTCATCGTGGGACTCGGCTGCCGGTTCCCCGGCGGCGTCCGGACTCCGGACGAGCTGTGGCGGCTGCTCGCCGACGGGCGCGACGGCGTCGGGCCGTTCCCGACCGACCGGGGCTGGGACCTCGCCGCGCTCGCCGGCGGCGGGTCGGCCACACTCGAGGGCGGCTTTCTGCGCGACGTGGCGGAGTTCGACGCGGAGTTCTTCGGCGTCTCCCCGCGCGAGGCGCTCGCGATGGACCCGCAGCAGCGGCTCGTGCTGGAGACCGCGTGGGAGGCGCTGGAGCGGGCCGGGATCGACCCGACGTCCCTGCGCGGCCGCGACGCCGGCGTGTTCGTCGGCACCAACGGCCAGGACTATCTCGGTCTGCTCAAGGAGACCGGCGCGGACGTGCGGGGCCACGCGGCGACCGGCACCACGGCCAGCGTGCTGTCCGGCCGGCTGTCCTACACGCTCGGACTGGAAGGCCCCGCGGTCACCGTCGACACGGCCTGCTCTTCGTCGTTGGTCGCCCTGCACTGGGCGTTGCGGGCGTTGCGGGCCGGCGAGTGCTCGCTGGCGCTGGTCGGCGGTGTGTCGGTGATGTCCGGCCCGGACACGTTCACCGAGTTCACCGCGCAGGGCGGGCTCGCGCCGGACGGCCGGTGCAAGCCGTTCTCCGCGGGCGCGGACGGCACCGCCTGGGCCGAGGGCGCTGGCATGCTCGTGCTGGCGCGCCTCTCCGACGCACGCCGCGACGGGCACCCCGTGCTCGCCGTGGTGCGCGGGTCGGCGGTGAACTCCGACGGCGCGTCCAACGGCCTGACCGCGCCGAACGGTCCGTCGCAGCAACGGGTGATCCGCTCGGCGCTGGCCGACGCGGGCCTGCTGCTGTCCGAGGTGGACGCCGTGGAGGCGCACGGCACCGGCACCTCGCTCGGCGACCCGATCGAGGCCGGCGCGCTGCTCGCGACCTACGGCCGGGACCGCACGGAACCGCTGTGGCTCGGCTCGGTCAAGTCGAACTTCGGCCACACCCAGGCCGCGGCCGGGGTCGCCGGGGTGATGAAGATCGTGCTCGCCATGGGCCACGGCGTGCTGCCAAGGACCCTGCACGCGGAGACACCGTCGCCGCACGTGGACTGGACCGCCGGGGCGGTCTCGCTGCTCGCCGAGCAGACCCCGTGGCCGGACCGCGGCCGACCCCGCCGTGCGGGCGTGTCCGCCTTCGGGGTCAGCGGGACCAACGCGCACGTGCTCCTCGAACAGGCCCCGCCCGCCGACCCGCCCGCTGCCGCCGAGATCGTGCCCGCGGTGGTGCCGTGGGTGGTCTCCGGCCGGACCGCCGACGCGCTGCGCGACCAGCTCGACGCGGCGACGGCCCAGCCGGACGCCGACCCGCTGAACGTGGCGTTCACGCTGGCCGGCCGGTCGGCGCTGCGCCACCGCGCGGTGCTGGCCGGCGGGGAGGTGCTGGCGTCCGGGGTGGCGTCGGTCGCTGGCGCGCCCGCTGTGCTGTTCACCGGCCAGGGCACGCAGCGCGCCGGCATGGGCCGCGAGCTCTACGCCCGGTTCGGCGCCTTCGCGCGGGCGCTTGACGAGGTGTGCGCGCAGTTCGACCTGCTGCTGGACCGCCCGCTGCTGCAGATCCTGTTCGCCGAGCCCGGCACCGAGGACGCCGAGCTGCTGGACCGGACACAGTGGACCCAGCCGGCGCTGTTCGCGGTCGAGGTCGCGCTGTTCCGGCTCGTCGAGTCGCTCGGCGTGCGGCCGGGGCACGTCGCGGGGCACTCCGTCGGCGAGATCGCGGCCGCGCATGTGGCCGGGGTGCTGACCCTGCCGGACGCGTGCGCGCTGGTGGCCGCGCGGGCCACGCTGATGCAGGCGCTGCCGGCCGGCGGGGTCATGATGTCCTTGCAGGCCACCGAGGACGAGGTCGCCGACACGCTCAACGGGTGGTCGGCCGAGGTGGCCATCGCGGCGGTCAACGGGCCGACGGCGGTGGTGATCGCGGGGTCCGAGGACGGCACGGCCGACGTCGCGGCCCGGTTCGCCGGCAAGGGCCGCAAGGTGACCAGGCTGGCGGTCAGCCACGCCTTCCACTCGCCACTGATGGACCCGATGCTCGACGACCTCGACCGCGTGGTGCGTGCGCTCGAACTGTCGCCGCCGGCGATCCCGCTGGTGTCGACCGTCACCGGCCGGCCGGCGACGGCCGAGGAGCTGTGCTCGCCGGAGTACTGGGTGGCCCAGGCCCGCCGGCCGGTCCGCTTCGGCGACACGGTGCGGGCGCTGCGGGCCGCCGGGGTGACGGCGTTCCTCGAGTTGGGTCCGGACGGCGTCCTGTCCGCCATGACCCGGCTCAGCCTGCCCGACGACGAGGTGCTGGTGGTTCCCGCGCTGCGCAAGGACCGCGCGGAGGAGACCACGCTGACCACGGCGCTTGCCCGGCTGCACGTGCGGGGCGTCACCGTGGACTGGCGCGCGTTCCTCGCGGGCTGCGGCGGCCGGCTGACCGACCTGCCGACGTACGCGTTCCAGCGCAAGCGCTACTGGCCGGCGCAGCATCCGGAAGCCACAGCGTCCACAGTGGACAGTTGGCGGTACCGGGTCGACTGGCGGCCGACCACCGTCGACGCGCCCGCGTCCCCGACCGGCACCTGGCTGGCCGTCGGCGACCCGGCAGGCGAATGGCTCTCGGCCCTGGACTGTCCTGTCGTCCGGGTGGCGGTCGACGACCTCGACCGGGAGACGCTCGCCGAACGGCTGCGCGCAGCAGGCGAACCGGCCGGCATGGTGGCGTTCCTGACGCAGGCCACCGCCACCCTGGTCCTCGAAGCGTTGGGCGACAGCGGTTTGGACGCGCCACTGTGGTGCGTCACGCGTGGCGCGGCGCCGGTCGGCGAGCCAGAGTCCGACGCGGCGTTGTGGGGCCTGGCCCGTGTCGCGGCGGCCGAGCACCCGGGCTGGGGCGGCTCGGTGGACCTGCCGGCCGCGTTCGACGCCGAGGTCGCCGCCGTGTTCGCGAGCGTGCTCGCCACGCACGGCGAGGACCAGCTCGCCCTGCGGGCCGGCGGTGCGTTCGTGCCGCGGCTCGTTCGGTCGCCGGCCGCGGCCGGCGACCCGTGGCAGCCGCGGGGCACGGTGCTCGTCGTGGGCGAAGGCGCCGTGGCCGACCACGTCGCCCGGTGGGCTCGCGACGCGGGCGCCGAGCACGTCGTCTCCGCAACCGGTGACCTGCCGGCCCTGCTCGCCGAATGCTCACCCGACGCGGTGGTCTACGCGCCGGAGCGGCCCTCCGTGGCCGACCTCGATGCCGCGCTTGGGGAGCGAGAGTTGGATGCGCTCGTGCTCTTCTCCTCCGTCGCCGGCGTGCTCGGCCTGGCCGGCCACGCCGAGGCGGCCGCGACCGGCGCCGAGCTGGACGCCTTCGCGCGGCGCCGGCACGCCCTCGGGCTGGCCGCCACCTCCGTCTCCTGGGGCGCGTGGGCCGGCCAGGACCCGGAGCGGGAGGCGCACCTGCGGGTGTCCGGACTTCCCGCGCTGGCCCCGGAAGCGGCCCTCGCGGCGCTCGCCAGGGCCGTCGGGGACGGCGCGCCGACGATCACCGTCGCCGACCTCGACTGGTCCCGCTTCACCCCGCGCCCGTCCCTGCTGGCCGACCTGCCCCGTCCCCAGACCGTGGCCGACGTGCCGGCGCCGGGCGAGTGGCTGCGGGACCTCCCCGAGGCGGAGCGCCGCGACGCCGTGCTGGACCTGGTCCGCACCCGGTCCGCCGCCGTGCTCGGCCACCCGGCCGGCACCCGGATCGAGGCGGACCTGCCGCTCACCGACCTCGGTTTCGACTCGCTCACCGCGGTCGACCTGCGCACCGAGCTGACCAGGGCGACCGGGCTCACCCTGCCCGCGACCCTCGTCTTCGACCACCCCACCCCGAACGCGCTGGCCGATCATCTGCTTGGCGGCCGGCCGGCCGACGACGTTCCGATCGTGACGCCCGTTGGCGACGACCCGATCGTCGTCGTCGGGATGAGCTGCCGGTACCCGGGCGGCGTTCGCTCGCCGGAGGACCTGTGGCACGTGGTCACCGGCGAGGTCGACGTGATCGGCCCGCTGCCAGCCGACCGCGGCTGGGACCTCGCCGGGCTGGCCGCCGGGGGCGCCACCAAGGGCGGCGGTTTCCTCGACGACGTTGCCGACTTCGACCCAGGGCTGTTCGGCATCTCGCCCCGCGAGGCCATGGTGATGGACCCGCAGCAGCGGCTGGTCCTCGAGGCCGCCTGGGAGGCGTTCGAACGCGCCGGCATCGCCCCGTCGTCCGTGCGCGGCACGGAGGTCGGCGTGTTCGTCGGCGCCACCACCGGCGACTACCGGCCGCCGCCGGACGAGCGCGGCCACGCGCAGACCGCGCAGGCGGCGAGCGTCATCTCCGGCCGCCTGTCCTACACGCTCGGTCTCGAGGGCCCGTCGGTCACCGTGGACACGGCCTGCTCGTCCTCGCTCGTCGCACTGCACCTGGCCGCTCAGGCGCTGCGGGGCGGGGAGTGCACGCTGGCGCTGGCCGGCGGCGTGACCGTGATGTCGACGCCCGTCGGCATCGTGGAGTTCGGCGAGATGGGCGCGCTGTCGCAGGACGGCCGGTGCCGCGCGTTCGCCGACACGGCCGACGGCACCGGCTGGTCGGAGGGCGTCGGCCTGCTCGTCGTCGAGCGGCTGTCCGACGCCCGCCGCAACGGCCACGAGGTGCTGGCGGTCCTGCGCGGCTCCGCGGTGAACCAGGACGGCGCGTCGAACGGCCTGACCGCCCCGAACGGCCCGTCCCAGCGCCGGGTGATCCGCCGGGCGCTCGCCGCGGCCGGCCTGTCCAGCTCCGACGTCGACGTGGTCGAGGCACACGGCACCGGCACGAAGCTCGGTGACCCGATCGAGGCGCAGGCGCTGCTGGAAACCTACGGCCAGGACCGCGAGCTTCCCGTGCTGCTTGGCTCGGTGAAGTCGAACATCGGCCACACGCAGGCCGCCGCCGGGGTCGCGGGCGTGCTCAAGATGATCATGGCCATGCGGCACGGGCTGGCGCCGAGGACGTTGCACCTCGGGGCCGCGTCGTCCCATGTGGACTGGTCGGCCGGCTCGCTGGAGCTGCTGACGGCGACGCGCCCGTGGCCCGCCACCGGCCGGGCGCGCCGGGCCGCCGTCTCCTCGTTCGGCGCCACCGGGACGAACGCGCACGTGATCATCGAGCAGCCGGCCCCGGTCGATCCCGCGCCACGGCGCGCCGTCCCCGACGCCGTGCTCCCGGTCCCGATCTCGGCCAAGACCCCGGAGGCGCTCCTGGCGCAGGCCCGCACGCTGTTCGCGCACGTCACCGCGAACCCGGACCTCGACGTCCGCGACCTCGCGTTCTCGCTGGCGACGACGAGGTCGGTCCTGCGGCAGCGGGCGGCCGTCGTCGCCAGGGACCGGGACGAGCTGCTGGCCGGCCTGGCGGGCCTCACCATCGAGGGCGAGGCGCGGCCCGGGAAGCTGGCGTTCCTGTTCGCGGGTCAGGGTTCGCAGCGGGTGGGGATGGGTCGTGAGCTGGCGGCCAGGTTCATGTCGTTCGACCTTCCGTTGTGGGAGGTGGACGAGAGTGAGTTGGCCCAGACCGGTTTGGCGCAGCCTGCGTTGTTCGAGTTCGAGGTCGCCCTGTACCGGCTGCTGGAGTCGTGGGGTGTCACGCCGGACTATGTCGCGGGGCATTCGGTGGGGGAGATCGCCGCCGCCCACGTGGCCGGTGTGCTTTCCCTTGATGACGCCCGAGCGCTGGTGTCGGCGCGGGCCAGGTTGATGCAGGCCCTTCCCGAGGGTGGGGCGATGGTGGCTCTGCAGGCCACCGAGGACGAGGTCCTGCCGTTGCTCACCGATAACGTGAGCATCGCGGCGATCAACAGTGCCACGTCACTCGTGGTCTCCGGTGCCGAGGACGAGGTTCTGGCGATCACGGCGGGGTTCGAGGGCCGGAAGTCGAGCCGGTTGCGGGTGTCGCACGCGTTCCATTCGCCGTTGATGGAGCCGATGTTGGCGGAGTTCCGCCGCGAGATCGAGCACCTGACCTTCAACGCCCCCACGATCCCGTTGGTGACCGCCGGGGACGTGACCTCCGTCGACTACTGGGTGCGGCATGTTCGGGAGACGGTGCGGTTCGCCGACACCCTCGCGGCCATCCCGGCGGCCCACTTCGTCGAGGTCGGCCCGGACGCGACGCTCGCGGCCATGGCCGATGTGTCGGTGGTTCCGTTGCAGCGTAAGGACCGCGGTGAGGAGACCGCGCTGATGTCCGCGCTGGGCAAGTTGTTCGTGCAGGGTGTCGAGCCGGACTGGGCCGCCCTGGTGCCGAACGCACGCCGGGTCGAGCTGCCGACGTACGCCTTCCAGCGGGAGCGTTTCTGGCCCGACACGGCGCCGGAGGTCGGCGGTTGGCGCTACCGGGTGACGTGGAAGCCGCTGCCGATCAGCGGCCGCGACGCGCTGCCGGGCACGTGGCTGGCGGTGGTGCCCGAGGGGACGCCGGCCCCCGAGTGGCTCGGCGGGAACGTCGTCGCGCTCGACGCCTCGGCCGATCGCGCGGCACTGGCTGCCCGGCTGCGAGAGACCGACGGCGTCACTGGAGTCGTGTCCCTGCTGGCGGACGCGGTCGCGACGACGGTCCTGCTGCAGGCGTTGGGCGACGCCGGGATCGACGCTCCTCTGTGGTGCCTGACCCGAGGTGCGGTGTCGGTCGGGCGTGACGACGCGGTGTCGAACCCCACGCAGGCCGGCGTGTGGGGCCTTGGCCGGGTCGCCGCGCTGGAGTACCCCCAGCGCTGGGGCGGCCTGGTGGACCTACCCGACGTCCCCGACGTCCCTGACGCGCGGACGGCCGCACATGTGCTGGCGGTCCTGGGCGGGGACGAGGACCAGGTCGCGGTCCGCCCGTCAGGTGTGTTCGGCCGGCGCCTGGCCCAGGCGCCCAAGCCGTCGGCCGGCGCGTGGGAGCCGCGTGGGACGGTGCTGGTCACCGGTGGCACGGGTGCGTTGGGCGCGCATGTCGCGCGGTGGCTCGCGACCAACGGCGCCGAGCATCTGGTTTTGGTGAGCCGGCGTGGACCGGATGCCCCTGGTGCAGCCGAGTTGTGTGAGGAGCTACGCGGGTTGGGCGTGCGTGTGGAGGTGGTGGCGGCCGACGCCGCCGATCGGGACGCCATGGCCGCGCTGCTGGACACCCACCCGGTCACCGGGATCGTGCACACCGCTGGCGTGGTGGCGGACGCGCTGATCGACAAGCTGACGCCGCAACAGTTCGAGACCGTGCTGCGGGCCAAGGTCACCTCGGCCCAGGTGCTGGACGAGCTGACCCGGGACCGCGACCTGTCGGCGTTCGTGCTGTTCTCCTCGACGTCGGGCGCGGTCGGCAACCTCGGGCAGGGCAACTACGCCGCCGCGAACACGATCCTCGACGCCATCGCCGAGGAACGCCACGCCCTCGGCCTCCCCGCCACCTCCATCGCCTGGGGCGCCTGGGCAGGCGAGGGCATGGCCTCGGACAGCCGCGCGCGGGAGGCGTCCGCACGCAGTGGTGTCGGCATGCTGGACCCCGCGCTGGCGCTCACCGAGCTGGCCGCCGCGGTCGCGACCGGCGAGCCGACCGCCGTCGTCGCCGACATCGACCAGGCGCGGTTCGTCACCGTGTTCACCGCCGCCCGCCCAAGCCCGCTCCTGAGTGACCTGCCCGAGTACCGAGACACGACAACTGTTGTGGCGCAGGCGACGCTGCCGGACCGGCTGGCGACGGCCGCCCGCTCGGAGCGGCCCGCGATCGTGCTCGACGTCGTGCGCGGCCTAGTCGCCACCGTCCTTGGTCATGCCGACGTGCGCGCCGTCGGCGCCAACCATCCGTTCCAGGAGCTGGGTTTCGACTCGCTCGCCGCGGTCGAGCTACGCGACCGGCTCGGCGCCGAGACCGGGCTCGGCCTGCCGGCCACCCTCGTGTTCGACCACCCCACCCCGGCCACCCTCGCCGCGCACCTCCTCGACCGGCTGATGCCCCAAGCCGCGGAGGTGGACGACGACGAGGCCTCGCTGCGGGCCATGCTGGCGTCGGTGCCGATGGCCAAGCTGCGCGAGATCGGCGTGCTGGAACCGTTGCTGCGCCTCGCCGGCCGCGGGTCGGGCAACGGGGCGGCGGCCGACGCGATCGACACGATGGACGTGGCCGACCTGGTCCGCGCCGCACTCGACGGGCAGCCGTCATGAGGGACGACGGGTAAGGGGCTACCAAGCAGAGCTAAGTGGGGTCCCCGTAGTAACCGGGCAAATCGGGCGGATATCGCGGACCAGCAGCGATGTGGATATATGCCTCGACCAGCGACGATGAAGGTCAGAGGTCGTTGAGGCAGTCGTAGCAGATCATGGTTCCGTCGTCAGCGGGGTCGCTCCTGTGAGCCCAGATTCGACGCCCCGTCAGGCTGGGCTTTTTGTGGGCATCGTGCTTCACTCGACTCATGCCCACAAAAAGCCCAGTAGAGGGTGAGGTGGTCGCCGCAGTCGGGCGGCTGCTGCGGCGCGGGCTGCCGGTCACCTTGGCGGCCGTGGATCCGGTGCTGCTGGATCTGCGTGGTGTGGTCGCGCGAGCGGTGGATCCCGCCGACGAGGCCAGCCGCGCCGCGGCGCTGGACGGCACGCTGCGCGGCCTGTTGGCCCGCTTCCCCAATACCCGGTACGCCGCGGCGGCGAGGGCGCTGTTCGGTCTGCCGCCGGCCGCGCCGGGCCAGAATCTCACGGTGCGGCGCGAGCTTGCCGCCGCGCAAGCCGGCCACGAGGCGCACCACTTCCGCAAACGGGTCGAGCCCAAGCTCATCGAGACGCTTGCCGCGGAGTTGCTGGCCGATGCCGACCGGTTCACCCGCTCCCCGATGATCGCGCCCCGCCTGGCGCCGGTGACCACGCGGCAGCCGGTGATGGCCGACCCGTTCGCGTGGGAGGTCGCCGAGCACGAGGAGCAGCTGTCGCTACTGTGGTCGGCGATCTACGCCGCCCGCGCCGAGCTGCTCGCCGTCGAACGGCTGATCAGCCTCCGGGCCGACCGCACCGACATCATCCGCGCCGCCGTGACCGCCGCGTGGCGATGGGCCGCCGCTCGCGCCGAGGCGATCAGTTACACGACTGCCTTCGCCCACGATCTCGACGTCGACGGGCTGATCGCGCTGGCCGGATGGACCCCGGCACTGACCGCCGGGCAGGCCTCCCGGCTGACCGAGGCCGCCGCCGGTGGCGCCAGCCGGGAGCAGTTCGTCGCGCACCTGCACGGCGAGACCGGTCTGGGGAACACCTGGACCGAGGGCTTCCTCGCCCCACCGCCATCCCCCAACCCCAGCCCCGACATGAGCGCTGACGAGCAGAACGGATGACCGTGACCATCAACCTTGACCTGTCCGCCGCACTCGTGGCCGCCGCGACCGCGGAACCGCGCCGTCACGTCATCACCGGCGGCCCGTCGTCGGGCAAGGACGACCTGATCGCCGCGGTGCACGCCGCCGGGATCCCGTGCATGGTCGACGAACCTGGACGCGAGATCTACCGCAAGCACCGCGAACGCCTCGGTCGCCACCTGCTCAAGGAGGACCGCCGCGAGTACTCCCTGGAGGTGCTGGAGGCGTTCGTCAACGAGTACACCGCGCATACCCACGGGATCCGCTTCTACAACCGGGGCATCCCGGACGGCTACGGCTGGGAGGGCTTCTTCGGCCTCAAGCCGACCACCGAACTCGAGGAAGCGACGGCGCGGTACCGCTACGACACGGTGTTCGTGCTGGATCCGCTGGACACCTTCGAGGACCCTGACGACATCGTGTGGGCCAAGGAACGCGAGATCCGCCGGGTGCACGAACTGATCGTGCAGGGCTACTACGACGCCGGCTACGAGCCGGTGTTCGTCGCCGCCGACTCCGCGATGGCGCGGCTGGACTTCATCTGCGCGAACCTGCGTCTGCCCAAACCGAGCCGAGGAGCGTGATGGTGTTGTCCCGCAACGAGAAATCGGCGCTGCTGGTCTCGCCGAACAGCATCCTGGCCAACGCGCTGCTGCGCTCGGTCGACCTGCTGCGTCCGCGCGTGCTCGCGGCCCGGCCCGAACGGATCGAGTTCGTGGTCGGCACGCAGATCAACGGCGCCCCGCACCTGGGCACCAACCTGGTGCAGACCGCGGCGTTCCTGCTGGCCAAGATCGCCCGCCGTGAGTTCTCCATCGACACCGTTGTGCGGTTCGGCGCGCTGGACAACGCCCCGTACGCAGTCGAGCTGGATCCCGAGACCCACCACGCCTACCAGCAGACCTACTACCACGCCCTGGGCAAGGACAAGATCAGTGGGCTGATCGAGGGCTATTACCAGGCGTTCTTCCGGTCGTTGTCCGAGGCGACCGACACTGAGTACGTGCTGGAGACCTACACCGACCAGCAGGCCACGCCGGGGTTCCGGGCGGAGTTCCTGCGCACGCTGGAGCGGCTGGAGGACATCCGATGGTGGATGGCCCCGTCGCATGGTGTCGTGCATGTCCGGGTGCCGTGCCCGGAGTGCGGCTGGGCGGAGAAACGTGGCGACCGCACCAAGCTCGCCCACCTCGACGAGGACGGCGCCACGTTCACCGCGGTGTGCATGGACCACGGCGCCTACGAGGTGCACATCGCCCCCGAGGACGATGCGCCTTATCTTGACCTGGCGACGCTGTATCGGAACTTGGTCAAGGAACGCGCCTTCGGCCGCGACCCCGACGTCCTGCACGTGATGCTCAAGGGCGGCGACTGGACGTTCGGCTGCCAGCTCGTCGACGGCGCGCTCGGCGCGCTGGGCACCCCGGCCGCGCAGATGCCGATCCGGGTGTTCACCCCGCAGGTTCTCGCCCCGACCGGGGCGAAGCTCTCGAAGTCCCTGCTGCGCGAACACGGTCGCGGCGTACTCCCCTCCGACGTCGAGCCGTGGATGCTCGACACCACCGCCTGGCCCGGCACCGTCGATGACTACGTCGACGCCCTGGTGTGGCTGGTCGGCGAGCTGCTCACCGACCCCAAGCACTTCTTTCGCTCGTTCACAGTCAAGGAACTCGGCCGACTCATGCCTCTGCGTCCCACCGAACCTGTCGTCCGCGCCCATGAGATGGGCATTTACAAGCGCTACTTCGACCTCATCGCCACCGGTCGCAAGACCACCGAGATCCGCGTCAATGACTCCAGCCGCCGCAACATCAAAGTGGGGTCGCTGATCCGGTTCAACTGTCAGGGCGACCAGGTTCTCACCCGCGTCACCAAGGTGGCCCGCTACACCAGCTTCGAGGAGATGTTCGACCACGAGCTCGTCGCCTCGGTCAACCCGACCGCCACCCGCGACGAACAGCTCGCCAACATCCGTCAGATCTACCCACCAGAACGCGAAGCCCTCGGTGTGGTCGCGATCGGCATTGAGCTGGTCGATCCGCCCCGCCCGGCCTGACCTCACGGCGTGATCGAGGACATGAGCGAACCAGCTGAGTTACCAGCAGACGGGCAGGCGGTGGAGTCCGAACAGGACGCTGTCGAGCTTGAACGGGAGGACTTCGACTGGTGAGGTCAGCCGTAGCGTGGGTACTCGCCGGAACAGTGTTTCGAAGGCGATCTCCATCTCGACGCGGCCAAGGTGCTGGCCGATGCACTGGTGCACGCCGTAGCCGAACGCCACGTGACCGCGCGCCGGGCGCCCTGGGTCGAACCGGCCCGCGCGGTCGAACACGGTGCTGTCGTGGTTCGCGGCGGCCATGAGCGGGGCGACGCCCTCGCCAGCGCGGATCAGCTGCCCGCCGATCTCGACGTCCTCGACGGCGACCCGCAGCGGCACCACATCCGCGATCGACAGGTACCGCAGCACCTCCTCGACCACCCGCTCGTCGCCGATCCACTCCGGGTGCAGCAGGAGGAGCACGGTCCCGAGCGCGATGCTGTTCGCGGTCGTCTCGTGGCCGGCGATCAGCAGCAGCAGGGCCGCCCCGGTCAGCTCCTGCTCGCTCATCACGCCAGACGCGAGCAGCCTGCTCATCATGTCGTCGCGCGGGAACCGTTGCTTGACCGCGATCATCTTGACCAGGTACTCGAGCAGCTCCTTGGCCGCCTGGTCCCGCTGGTCGTCGGTCGAGCCGAAGGTGACCAGGGTCTGCGTCCTTGACTCGAAGTACTCGTGGTCGGAGTAGGGCACGCCGAGCAACTCGCAGATCACCAGCGACGGCACCGGCTGCGCGAACCGTGCGACCAGGTCCGCCGAGTCACCGCGGGCCAGCAGGTCGTCGATCCTGGCGTCGACGACGCGTTGGATCGCCGGGCGCATCTCGCGGATCCGCCGAAGGGTGAACTCGGGCATCAGCGCCTTGCGGAACCGGCCGTGGTCCGGCGGGTCGTAGGCGACGAACCAGCCGGGCAGTTGGTCCGGCACGGTGCCGTTCCGGCCGATCTGCGGGAACCCGTCGTGCTTCGGGTTGGAGCTGAACCGCGCGTCGGTGAGCACCGCGCGCACCTCCTCGTGCCGGCTGACCAGCCACACCGCGGTCCCGTTCGGCAGCGCCGAGCGGACGAGCCCGTCCGTCGCCCGCAGCTCCGCGTACCGGTCTGGCGGGGACAACCGCCCCCGGCCCCTCCTCGGGAAGACGATCGCGGCCGCGTCGGCATCGGTTCCTGGCATGCGTCGTCCCCTGTTCCGAGACTCCTCGTCACCGCCGTTCTAGCAGCCTGAAACCAGGAAAAACGCTGGGAAGTCTAGGCGTTTGCCGGTGGGGGCTGACCTTCACTCGCGCATATGAGTGCCACGCCCAGCGAGAAGGTCGTCGAGGCGCTGCGGGCTTCGATGAAGGAGACCGAGCGGTTGCGGCGGCACAACCAGCAGCTGGTCGCCGCCGCCACCGAGCCGGTCGCGATCGTGGCGGTGTCCTGCCGGTTCCCCGGCGGCGTCCGGTCCGCCGAGGATCTCTGGCAGGTGGTCGCCGACGGCCGTGACGTGATCTCCGGCTTCCCCGACGACCGCGGCTGGGACCCGGCGTCGCTGGACAGCGCCACCCTGTCGGGCGGGTTCCTGCGGGGTGCCACCGAGTTCGACGCAGGCTTCTTCGGGATCTCGCCGCGCGAGGCGCTGGCGATGGACCCGCAGCAGCGGCTGCTGCTCGAAACCGCCTGGGAGGCAATCGAGCGGGCCGGCATCGCCCCCGGCCGGCTGCGGGGCAGCCGGACCGGCGTGTTCGTCGGCATGAGCGGGCAGGACTACTCGTACCTGACCGTGAGCTCGCTGGCCGACCTCGAAGGCAACGTGGGGACCGGGATGGGCGCCGGCGCGGCGTCCGGCCGGCTGTCCTACGCGCTCGGCCTCGAAGGGCCGGCGATGACCGTCGACACGGCGTGCTCATCGTCGCTGGTCGCGCTGCACCTCGCCGGGCAGGCGCTGCGCGGGGGCGAGTGCACGCTCGCCCTGGTCGGCGGGGTCACCGTGATGTCCACGCCGGGGTCGTTCGTCGAGTTCTCCCGGCAGGGCGGGCTGGCGCAGGACGGCCGGTGCAAGTCGTTCGCGGACGCCGCGGACGGGACGGGCTGGTCCGAGGGCGTTGGCGTGCTCGTGCTGGAGCGGTTGTCCGACGCCCAGCGCAACGGGCACCCGGTGCTCGCGGTGGTGCGCGGGTCGGCGGTGAACCAGGATGGCGCGTCGAACGGGTTCACGGCGCCGAACGGGCTGGCGCAGCAGCGGGTGATCCGCCAGGCGCTGGCCAGCGCCGGTCTGTCCACACAGGACGTTGATGCGGTCGAGGCGCACGGCACCGGCACGACGCTTGGCGACCCGATCGAGGCGCAGGCCATCCTGGCGACCTACGGGCAGGACCGGGACCGGCCGCTGTGGCTGGGTTCCGTGAAGTCGAACCTCGGGCACACGCAGGCTGCCGCTGGCGTCGCGGGCGTGATCAAGATGGTGATGGCGTTGCGGCACGGGGTGCTGCCGAGGACGCTGCACGTGGACGCGCCGTCGTCGCACGTGGACTGGTCGGCTGGTGCGGTGTCGCTGCTGGCCTCGCCGGTCGACTGGGCGACCAACGGCCGCGAACGCCGGGTCGGGGTGTCCTCGTTCGGGGTGACCGGCACCAACGCGCACGTCATCGTCGAGCAGGCGCCACCGGTCCAGCACGCGACCGAGACCGAGCGGACGCGGGTGGCCGCGGCGCCGTGGGTCGTGTCGGGCCGATCCGAGCCGGCGCTGCGCGCGCAGGTCGAGCGGCTGCTGTCTACTGTGGACGGTCCCGGTCCGGACGTGCGCGACGTCGCGCTGTCGCTGGGGGCGAGCCGGTCGAGCTTCGAGAGCCGCCTCGCGGTGACCGCCACGAGCGTCGCCGACGGGCGGGAGGCGTTGTCCGCGTGGCTCGTCGGCCGGCCCACGCCGGGGGTCGTTCAGGGTGAGCGCGACCCCGACGGCAAGTTGGCGTTCTTGTTCTCTGGTCAGGGTTCGCAGCGGGTGGGGATGGGTCGTGAGTTGGCGGCTCGGTTCCCGGTGTTCGCTGAGGCTTTCGACGGGGCTGTGTGGGAGTTGGACGAGGACGAGCTGAACCAGACCGGGCACGCGCAGCCAGCGCTGTTCTCTTTCGAGGTGGCGTTGTTCCGGCTGCTGGAGTCGTGGGGAGTCACGCCGGACTACGTCGCGGGGCATTCCATCGGCGAGATCGCCGCGGCGCACGTCGCCGGGGTGCTGTCACTCGACGACGCGCGCACGCTGGTGTCGGCGCGGGCGCGGTTGATGCAGGCGCTTCCCGAGGGCGGCGCGATGGTCGCGGTGGAGGCGAGTGAGGCCGATGTGCTGCCGCTGCTCGTCGACGGGGTGGATCTCGCTGCGGTGAACGGGCCGTCGTCGGTTGTCCTGTCGGGTGTCGAGGCCGTGGTGCTGGCGGTGGTGGAGCGGCTGGGTTGCCGGTCGAAGGGGTTGCGGGTGTCGCATGCGTTCCACTCGTCGCTGATGGACCCGATGCTGGACGATTTCCGCCGTGCGATTCAGGGTCTGACCTTCAACCCGCCCACGATCCCCGTTGTCGCGGGCGGGGATGTGACCACGGTCGACTACTGGGTTCGGCACGTCCGCGAGACGGTCCGGTTCGCCGACACTCTCGCCGCCCTGCCCGCGACCCACTTCGTTGAGGTCGGGCCCGACGGGACGCTGGCCGGGATGGCCGACGTGCCGGTGGTTCCGTTGCTGCGTAAGGACCGTGGTGAGGAGATCACGCTGATCTCCGCGCTGGGCCGGTTGTTTGTGCACGGCGTCGACCCGGACTGGGCCGCCCTGCTGCCGGGGGCGCGACGGGTCGAGTTGCCGACGTACGCCTTCCAGCGGACCCGGTACTGGCCGGTCGCGTCGGAGCCTGACTGGCGGCACCTGGTGACGTGGAAGCCGTTGTCGGTCGTCGGCCGGTACGTGCTCCCCGGCAGGTGGCTCGCGGTCCTCCCGTCCGACGGCGGCGAGGAGTGGGCGGCTGCGCTCGGTGTCGTGGACGTGCTTCGGGTGTCGGATCTCGACCGGGTGGCGCTCGCCGTGCGGCTGCGGGAAATCGGTGAGTTCGACGGGGTCGTGTCTCTGCTTGATGGGCCGGTGTCGACGACGGTGTTGTTGCAAGCGTTGGGAGACGCCGGCATTGACGCGCCGTTGTGGTGTGTGACCGGTGATCCGGGTGTGTGGGGTTTGGGTCGGGTTGCGGCGTTGGAGTATCCGCAGCGGTGGGGTGGTTTGGTCGAGGTTCCCGAGGACGTTGACGAGCGGGCGGCCGCGTGGGTTCGTGCGGTGTTGGGTGGGGTTGAGGATCAGGTCACCGTGCGCGCGTCCGGTGTGTTCGGACGGCGGCTTGTTCTGGCGCCGAAGACCGCCGGTGTGTGGGAGCCGCGTGGGACGGTGCTGATCACCGGTGGCACGGGTGCGCTGGGTGCTCATGTCGCGCGGTGGCTCGCGACCAATGGCGCCGAGCATCTGGTTCTGGTGAGCCGGCGGGGGTTGAAGGCTCCGGGCGTGACCGAGTTGGTTGCGGAACTTCGTGGGTTGGGGGTGGGTGTGGATGTGGTGGCGGCTGACGCGGCTGATCGGGACGCTATGGCTTCGGTTCTGGACGCGTTTCCGGTTTCTGTGGTTGTGCATGCGGCTGGGGTGCTGGATGACGCGTTGATCGAGAATTTGGGGCCGGAGAGGTTCGACGCGGTGTTCCACGCGAAGGTTGATTCGGCGTTGGTGTTGGACGAGCTGACTCGGGAGCGGGAGCTGTCGGCGTTCGTGTTGTTCTCGTCGGCGGCCGGTTCGCTGGGCAACCCGGGGCAGGGCAACTACGCGGCCGCTAACGCCGTTCTGGACGCGATTGCCACGCGGCGGCAGGCTGTGGGTTTGCCGGCTACGTCGATCGCGTGGGGTGCGTGGGCCGGCGACGGGATGGCGGCTGGTTCCGGCACGCTGGACCCACGGCTCGCGCTGACCGCCATGAGCCACGCTGTTGCCGCCGGCGACGCCACCCCGGTCATCGCAGACCTCCAGCGGCCGGAGTTCCTCCGGATGTTCACCAGCCTGCGCCCGGCGCCACTGCTGGCTGAGCTGACAGCCGGTCAGCACGACACGCCCGCGGTGCCGGCGCTCGGCAGACGGCTGTCCGGGCAGGCGCAGGAGGAGCGGTTCGCCGCCGTGCTGGAGCTGGTGCTCGGCCAGGTCGCCATGGTACTTCGACAGTCCGATGTGGACTCGGTGCCGGTCGGCCGGTCGTTCCGAGACCTGGGGTTCGACTCGTTGATGGCGGTCGAGCTGCGGGACCAGCTCGGCGCGGCCACCGGCTTGAGTCTGCCGACGACGCTGGTGTTCGACCACCCCAATGCCAAGGCGCTGACCAAGTTCCTGCTCGGGCAGCTGCTGGGCACCCAAGGCGCCCCGGTCGCCACCGACACGCCGGCGCGGGTCGCGGACGACCCCGTGGTGATCGTCGGGATGGCCTGCCGGTTCCCCGGCGGGATCGCCTCGCCGGACGAGCTGTGGGACCTGCTCGCCGCCGGCGCGGACGGGATCTCGCCGTTCCCGGCGGACCGCGGCTGGGATCTGGCCGGCCTGGCCAGCGACACCGGACGCGGCGGCTTCCTGCACGACGCCCCCGAGTTCGACGCCGAGTTCTTCGGGATCACCCCGCGCGAGGCGGTGGCGATGGACCCGCAGCAGCGGCTGCTGCTGGAAACCTCCTGGGAGGCGGTCGAGCGGTCCGGCATCGACCCGGCCGCGTTGCGGGGAAGCCCGACCGGGGTGTTCGTCGGCACCAACGGCCAGGACTACTCGACCCTGGTTCTGCAGACCAACGCCGATATCCAGGGCCACACCGGGACCGGCATCGCGGCGAGCGTGGCGTCCGGCCGGCTGTCGTACACGTTCGGCTTCGAGGGGCCCGCGATCACCGTGGACACGGCGTGCTCGGCCTCGCTGGTGGCCCTGCACCTGGCCGCCCAGGCACTGCGCGCCGGGGAATGCTCGCTTGCGCTGGCCGGTGGCGTCACGGTGATGTCGACCCCCGGCGGGTTCGTGGGCTTCAGCGGGCAGGGCGGTCTGGCGCCGGACGGCCGGTGCAAGGCGTTCGCCGACGCGGCCGACGGCACCGGCTGGTCGGAGGGTGTCGGCATGCTCGTGGTCGAGCGCCTGTCCGACGCGGAGCGCAACGGGCACGAGATCCTGGCCGTCGTCAGGGGTTCGGCGATCAACCAGGACGGCGCGTCG
>Ga0193742_1000233_pt1 | contig 40706 bp, 39 predicted proteins | sample L2c1metaG_FD_165511 | JGI IMG/M metagenome (GOLD analysis project Ga0193742, IMG submission 165511) | Soil microbial communities from a riparian zone of the East river system, Colorado, United States - L2c1 | ecosystem: Environmental > Terrestrial > Soil > Riparian zone | place: USA: East River... | reverse complement strand
AATCGGTGGCGAAATTCTGTTTAGAACGAATGAAAAAGGTAAAGTGATAAGATCTCAGTCAAAACTTCCAATCGGGTTCACCTCAACCCATGCCATACAATTTTACAGACTTCCCAACCGCAGGTTTCCGATCTTGTAGAAAGTAAGCCGTCCCTGATTGGTCCCGAGATCATCCTTCAGGCGGACCGTGGAGCCAATGGCGAGAAACAGACAATGACATCTCTGCAAACATGAGTTTGAAAGTACAAACCTAGTAAGCATTTTCAGTGAGAGTCGTAAAACCACTTGGACTTAATCTCGTTCTCTTTCATTTCATTTCTTCTTTCTTTATCCACGGGCCCACGGGCCATCTGAAATACATTTTACCGCGATTTATTTTCAAGGTACACTCCATGGCCATTTCTCAGACACCAATCCCCACCTGGCACTTAGGTATATCACATCCAACGGAGTGTATATCTCTTACCTTGTGTGTTGTTTTTTTTTTTTCCACAACCTTCTTCCTCGTTTCATTTTATGTTTCTTCCGGGCAATCATAACTACTAGTAATAACTAGGCTATTTATCAACACGGAATGAAATGGAATAGTTCCAAGGGCGAAACGAAATATATATATATATATCGGTTCACGCTCCCGACTGCAGTTTATTATCATTCATGAAATTATTTCGGTATCGGACCGTAGTTAGTTTGTAAGATGCTTGTCGTCGGATGTTCCATTTGCATCAAAAACCAATCGAGGAACTGAATTCACGCTTTAGACGTATAGAGTAGTCATCTAGTATGTTAGGTATATGTGGTTTTTCTTCTGATGTGCTGATTTTGTGGGTATTTGCTTTTCAAAAGAACACACGAGAAACAGGAAATTCTCGTGTCGTTACTAGACGTTCATATGTCAATAATTTTAAACTCGGAACGGCAAGCCGGGAGAAACTGATGGGTCTTCGATCTCTACGGCTCATTCCCCGATTCCTTAGTAGGAACAAGGTGGTCGAGAACACGTTAAACTGCTAGACGGCAAGTGTCTTTTTCCAGTGTGTTAATGGCTCCCATCCAGCACGCTGATCTTTTTTTGCCTCTCTTTCATCTGGCCTTCCCGCCACTGCAACCTAAAGGTGGGGAATTTTGGACAATCTAGCTATGGCTGTTGGCCTTCATCATGACTGCTTGATATGATATTTCTTTATGATTTTGTATCACTCTCGCGAAGGGGCTGAATTGAAAGCTGGATTTGGAATATTCCCAAATCAACTAAGTAACTTCGCACATTGCCGTCTGCGGCACTAACAAGGTGACTATCTCACATAGTAACATCTGATTCTCTACATGTCTTCGTAAAATTGTGATTCCCCAGGGGGGAGTAGGTTCGTTCTTTCTTTTTTGGTGATAGTACAAAGCATACAAGAAATGCATAAGCCTTGAGGTGTAAGGCAAGAAGTTTCACATATGGGCAGGAAGGCTAGAATAACATGAAATTTTATACTGGTATGTATCATCCGATTCAGAACTCTTCATCGACATGAGGTGTGATTGCTCATTCTGAAATTTTCGTCACTGATCCATTTTTAATGAAAAAACATTCCAGTACATCATGCTACCACAGGGTTGACGAAGATAGGGCTATAGGGTTCTCATCAAGAGAGATACGTATGAAATTATTTCGAAGATAGTGAGGGTTCGAAGGGGGCAGCCATGATTTATTGATTTCGATGGATTCTAGTGCATTAATCATATAACCTCGTTAATTCTAAAGGGTCTCAAGTTTTCTAAATTTTGGGGTGCCATTTGCAACAAATACCACTGATCAGACGAGCCTGGGGAGGGTCAATGCAAACCTGCAACATGAAAACATGACGATACGGAACTGACATTGGCAACGCGCAGTAGTGCGCGAGGGCGACAGTTTCAGATCCCCATCTGGACCCAGGATTGGCTCTCACAAGAAAGCTCGGAGTACGATGCCTAAATTTCTATTGAATGTTATAACCCCTTAAGCCCAAGCCGAAAGGTATGCTATAGTAGGCCGATGACATGTCAAAGAAAATAACATGCATATGTCAAAAGGACTTAAAGGGAACGCCGAAGCATATCTTGAATAGTATACGTGGCCCTGAGTCACTATATACCTGAGTCTTATTGAAAAGTTATGTAAGTAGGTGGCACAAGGTACCCCGCGCCACCATCGAGTCATAGGTTCCATTGAGGTTTTGCGACATGGGCGGGGATTATGACAGTTCAGCTAACATTCGACCAAGCTCAAATACCACGCACGAGGTGACCCTTTCACTAATATCTCTTTGCTAATAAAAACCTTTTTACCAGTAGACTGCAGATCCGGTTGGCGATGAAAATTAGGGTGCTGTCAAATATATCTTGGCACTACTTACTAGGACGTACTGGATATCACTAATGAGCACCGAAAATGGGAATATTTAACTGTGAGCCGGCCCGCCGAAGAGTTTCGAGGCTGTGGCTTCAGCTGCTTCTTTCCGGCGGCACCTTAGGAAGAGAACTGCTACGTGGTTAAAGCTGCCAGTGCTAGTGAGCCCTCGTGAGCCTTGCTTCTTTGTACCATGTGCGCAATGGATCATCTCTGCTCCGCTGCATTCTACTTCAACTGAGAATCAGACCTACATGTCGCTGAAATTATACCTCGGCGCAGGAGCCGCGTCCTGAGCCGTTCCGTAGATCCTTTGTATATTCATGTTCTTCTTGAGTCCTTAATGTTGGGCAGAAAAGTTTCCGTGTTTCTGTATTTTCCAGAATCCCTAAAATGGCCGAATGCCTAATGCTTAATTTAGACATTTTTTGACCCCCAGATATCAGAGGTGATATCAGGGGATTTGATTGAGCCTAAGATATCAGCATCATCGTCACGGCCCTGATAAGTTCGGAGAAAACCGACGCCGGCGGAGAGGACACTCACGGCTCATAACTTAGAAAGATAATCCGGCGTCATGGCGCCAATGATTCTGAGATAGCGCTTCAAAGAGCAGATCACTCCATTTATGGAAAATACTGTGTTCCCAGCACAGTGCGGAGTCAGAAGGCGAGGTGCCAATCATCTACTTACAGTATCAGAGCCATTTTGACTCGCTAACATTAGGCTTCACTGACATTTGTGGCAGCCACCCATGGCCATAGGCACGTTTTACATTCGCATTCAGACGTACACGTGGCTTATAACTTCTCGCAAATTGTACCTCGAACATGGCCATTCATCATGTCTGAAACCATGGGTAAATATTATTTAAGAACTCGTACCCATATCCTTCCAAATGCTATATGACTTGGAAATACCTGGACAGTATTCAAAACGCGCGTCGCGTGCACAACGATAAGCGCTCGGGGAAGAATCTTGGCCTTTCAAAAAAATGGGACCGACATGAGATTTTCTTCGTCTGGGATGCTGAGGGGAGACTTGAGAGTTTCAAATTCCGCTTCCAGAAAGAATCCGAGTAAGCACATAAATATCACAAGGGCCAAGGCTAACACTGAAATATCGTTGAGTGATTCTTGCGTGTGCCTGATACAAGCCAAGTGTTGAGGTCACCTGTGGGAAACATCTAATATGGGAAAGAGATACCAGCGAAGGGGTCTTGGAGCAACGTTGTATCCAACTTTTGGAACGATCCCAAGTCATTTTTCAACTGTGGCGCATCTGTACCTGAAGAGGAAATTTATCATAACATCTACTATAGACGCTTTGGGCGTACCAACATGTGTACTCATCTTGAAGATGATGTAGGCTGTCAGAGCTCTGGCTGGATTAAGTTTGTCGTTGGTTACAACACTGCGAGCCTATTCAGGCTCGGAGTTAGTCCTCAATTTGAATCGCAAAAGTGATCACGCCGGTTTCGGATTCGAATGCCTTTATGTTCAACATATACTCAGTAGGGACCAGTACTATTGTAATGGAATCGAGAAGCCTCGCAGTTCATATTACTAGTAACTTATTATCAAACTGTATGATGGCGCATGAAGCTGCCACTGCTGCGCCACAATACTGCCAGCTGCTTACGTGGCCGTATAATACCAGCCTTCTTGGGCCGATTCCCCGTATTTATTCACTGCGCGGTGATCTGGATCTAAAGTCACCATGAGCGTCGCAGCTTGATGTTATAAGTTGTTGACTTTATTATGTAAGTTGATCAACTACGAGTAAAGAAAGATTTGTTGCATCCTTGAGACACAGAGATTGGCATTTAAATGATCATGCCATCCATGAGTCGGTGTTCAAACCAGTTGCCCGAGCTAATTATCAGTAAAATCGCATTGTTCTCGTCATCGGCTTTGATTTTGATGGGGGATTATCAATGTTAGAGCTATTTGCATGATGTCCAGCTGAAGAGAGAGAACCCAAAATTAATAATCAACAGGTTCTTCAAGGTATATGGAATACATCAAAATAGCATTTTTATTCCTGTTTGACCAATGAAATGGTATTTTTTTTTCTAAAGATGTCGAAAACATTACCACGACTACTATAGTCCTGTGATTGGTTGACAATGCACTGTTTTTGTGGATGGAATTTACAAATCATAATTGAGAATGAATGCCACGGCTGAATGCTTTCGCTGGAATACAATCATTCATGTTTAATATTTCAAAGATTAATTAAAAAGGCTCAACCGCACAATGCGCAGCAGTGTCATTATCGAGAAGTCCGAGCGACAACTGTTCCGTAAAAGTCGATGTTCGGCCACAACGCAAACTGGAATAATTTAGGGTTGTCGGAAATATTGAAAAATCCATATGCTGCAGCAGAGTGGCTTATTCAATTCGAGTCCTTCCACTTACTCATTATCTTATCGGTCCGATGAACCTCAGCCGGGTTTTAAACAAAAGGATAGTTTGTCAGAAATCTTCATTTTCAAGCACATATGTAATGTTGGAGACGATCTGGAATCTCAACAGCACCTGGGTGATTGTGTTCGATGAATGCTGTCAAAAGAATTTTGCAACGTTTTCCTGCAAGTGATCGGAATCCACTCCACTTGTTTCAAGCTTGCCCAGGTGGTTAATTCGCCAGTACAGACGAAGGATGAAGCGAGTTGATGCTTTGATCAAGTCAAAAGTCAAGCTTCCCAGCTTGCGCCTGGGGAGCCTGAGAAGTTCAACAGCCGAAGGCTCACCACCAGATTGGCCTACTGCAGCCAAAGCCACTTCATGATCCGGAGTTGGGACGACCTATCGTGTTGGAGAAGCTGAGATGACGCACCCTTTGGACAATTCCAAATAGAAGAGCAACGGAGTGCTCTAGACACTGCGCACCGCTGAAATGTGTGTCATCCTCGAGACTTACTATTAGACCAAAATTGGAATTACTTCAACAACCCCTCGGCATTTTCGACCAGGTGTCGATCGTGCCGCTGTAAATCAATTCAAAAGACCGAGGTAGTGGCATTATTTCCCCCATGGTCAACTGGGAATACTGATAGGACTCTGTCGAAGGTCAAATTCATCATTGAATTGAGAGCCTCTCATTGAACAGCCTCGACCTGTTCCCTCTGTTTCATAAGGAACCTTATCTTGGATTCAAACTTTCCAAAAAAAACGAATTGATCCCTGGTATTATAGAATCATTATAAATCTCGTGAGGATGTCGACACAGAATTTCTCACAGCTCGCCGCGTTTCGATCCGTTTCTGTGGCCACTTTCCGCGTGCAAATGAGTGTTTGGTAATTTGGTGGCTTGAAATTAACGGTAGGCATTACTAGGCAGAGGATGATGCTCACATGAAACTCAACACTGTCGTGATAAAAGCCGTTGGCAGTGCTGTAGGTTTTGGATCTTTACAGTGTAGATTTTCGACTGCTGGAGGATAGTGGACATGTGTGGGATCCTGCATTGGAAAAGGAAACGTGTGACGACATGGCTGATCGCATTTGGAGTATCAATCTCTCCTCCAGACCTCGGCATGCCTTCGCACCTCCTTCTCAGAGGCCAAGAAATGCAAGATTGACTCTTTTTATTGGAGGGGTGATTTGTTAATAGCATTCAGTGTCGACTGGAATGAAACGCCTCCATGGCTTTATTAGATTCCAGTTTCAACGTTGAAAGCTAGAGTAGCGAAAGCACCGGAAGAACTGATGTGGAAGTTTCCGGTTGGAGACTTGTTGTCATTTGAGTAGATCCGGCTTTTAAAATAAACTGCAGAGAAGTCTAATCGACTTACTCAAGTTACGTACGGCCTTGCAGTCTTCAAGAACATCAGAAGTTGAGTATCGAAATCCAACAATTATCTCACCTGTCTAACCTATAGCATCCCTGGTGGGAAGGGATAACGACACCCAGAAACTGTCAGTAGTGCGGAAGAAGTGTAGGAAGCATACTTTTTGAAACGCCCTAGCTATCGCTAAAAATCGACGACTCCAAACAGGGCTTGTTCCAAAATCCAACGCTTGAAATCTGGAATACTTGTTTTGTGATTGATTAAAGGCGAAGACAGGATATCATTAGTTGTACAAACTTGAAGCCGCCGGCAGTGTTGTGATCTGAACTTCTGAAGGAATATGAGGCCATACCCAACAATTGGTTCAACTGAGTGATATGTGGTTGCTGATGTTATTCTTCTGAAGGATGTGGAAACATGACAATCGTCGTTTCAGCATTGAAAAGAAGCGGAGGGAAAATTGGTAAAAACACAACCATTGGAGACGGGTGGGACGCAATTCTGGAGGGCCGAAAATCACGGACTTGGCTTGTGGTGATTCAGCTCCAGTCAACGAAGACAAAAAACTGGGCGAAACTTTGAAAAAAAAAAAACAGGAACCACAATTTCACAAAGTCCTAAAAGCTATGAGCAGAACCGATGATAAGATTCACTGATTTCAATAACTAGCCTTGCACAATATTAATAACATTCTGCAAGGTAGACCGGAGACCTGCCACATAGATCAGTCTATGACCCATTGTTCACGCGATCTCGCGCCTCCTGAACGTATTTTTGCATTAAAGCAACGACCTTGGTCAAATTTTGGCTGAACTTGGCCGCAGTGGCAATAACATCAAGGCGTCGCCCATCTTGAAGAACCATTTTTGTCTTGACATAATTTTCCAGTTCTTTGAGCTTTGCCTTTGCCTTTGCTATCTCTACAGGATCGCCATCACTTGCAAGTAGATCTGCCTTGTTAGCCACCACAATACATCCTTTTTCGCTCATGCCAGGTTGGTATTTTTCCAGTTCTTCACGAAGAATGCCTAACTCGTCCCACGGAGCTTCTGCTGATAGGTCGACAACATACACAAGCACATGAGAGCGCTCCATTGAACGTAAAAATGCGTGCCCCAATCCGACATTTTCCGAGGCGCATTCTATAAGTCCGGGATTGTCTGCAATGGTAAAACGGAACTTCTCAAAAAGATCGAAGTGGTGGCCTGGTCTGGATGGAGTGTCGGAGTTTTCAGAGACCTCACCAGATGTTTGGTTCCGGGTGAGAGTAGTAGCATATTCTCCGCTTTCAATGCGTTCTCTTTCATGTTGTTCCTCGATAAGGGTTTCGTCGTAAACGGATGGGCCTGCGATGCTGCCTTCAAATGTCCCATCCTCAGCCACACGAACAATTCCTACGACTGGGTTGAGAGTGGTGAACGCATAACTGGCAACTTCACTCTTGGCTCTTCCGCCCGTCAGAGCGCGAAGTAGGGTGCTTTTGCCAGCATTCGGCATTCCTACCAGTCCGACATCCGCAAGGAGCTTTAGTTCCAATGACAAGGTGAGACGTTCCCCTTCAAGCCCTCGGGTGGCAAATTTAGGTGAGCGATTGTCGGTCGAAACAAAATGAGGGTTTCCAAGTCCTCCCAAACCTCCAGCAGCTATCAGATGGCCAAGTGGTTCTTGATGTCGAGTTCCGAGAGGGGCATTGAGTGGCCTCTCAGACTTTTCTTCCTTATCTAAATCCAAGTAAATTGTTGCCGCTGCCATTTTTCTTCGGTTTTCATATCTTCGCATTCGCTCCTGCTTATAATACGCAGTCTCCGCCTCTTTGAAGGAGTCGCGTGCTATGTTTGCTTCTTCAAATCGAGGATAATGTACCCATCGGTTATCGCGCATCTTGTCGCGTTTGTCAGAGGCAGATAGACCGTGCAATGACTCTTCTTCGGATTCCCAAAAGTCCTTCGCGCGTCTGGGATCATCCCAAGGTAATTGGCGAACGATTGTACCCACAGGTACTTTAATCACAAGAGGTGATCCGCTCTTTCCGTTCTGCCACGTTCCCTGTCCATGTGTGCCATTCTCTCCTCGAATCTTCTTGGGAACCGTTGAAAGTGTCGTCAACTCAGAGGTCGGAAGTATATAAACATCGCCGCCGCGACCCCCGTCTCCTCCAGAGGGTGGCCCAAATGGTTTAAATTTCTCTCGATGAAAAGCGGCACAACCATCGCCACCTTTGCCTGGAGACTGCTTAAGATTAACTCCCAATTTATAGAGGAACTACGCACCCGCCCGGATGGTGACTATTAAATTGTCCAGGAATGTTTGACCCTAGCATTGAGGTCACAGTGGTTGCTCAATAGAATAGTGTAAGCCTTACGCCTTGTCTCCGTTTCCAATCTGTTTTTCGGCGCCGTCTGAAGGTCTCAAGATCATCGTTGGTGTAACCATTAACTGCATCTTTGTTTAAGCCTCCGACCGTCGCAGCTTCATGGGAAGTATTAAGCGTTGAATACGACCGACGTAGACGGAGAATTGACCTGGGAAAAGGGAGATGGGGCATGGACTCGGAGTGAACGCTTTTCATTCTGACTCTTCTTCACTGATCATGTGATCGCCGGGTATACTAGTAATTTTTTTTTTTCGCAACACTTGCGGCTATTCGGAGTCCGGAACGTACCAACCACGTGAAATTGCCACCCATCATGGCCCCTAGTGCGTTTTTCAAGGTTTTTCAGATATAAAAACTTTTAGGGCCAAGTGATATATACCCTACCAGCTATTAGATCTATTAGAGTTTGTTGTTATCGATGGAGCAGAACTCTTATCCCCAGCCACCCCCGTTTACATGGGACAAGTATCATGTCAGGGATGCTTTGCCAGTGTACCCACCCCCAGAACCCCTCGACTTGCCGGCTTTACCTTCACCTCCTCGTAAACCTGCATTTGATGCTTCATTTACGCTCACCACACATCTATTCCCTGCATCGTACCTGCGGACTACCCAACTAACCCCCCTGCCGAAACCTCTCCCTGCAGGAAAGGAAGAACGACGCCAGGTATCGGCAAAATCTGCTTCACAGCTCCTTACCTGGGTTAACGATACCAAAGTGACGGATGGATATCCTCTGATTCTCTGGAACTGCGTTAATCGGTATGTCAAGAAAGATTTGGATTTGTCCAATAAGACGGGGGTGACATTGTTCTTCGCGCACGCCAATGGGTTTCCTAAGGAGGTGAGTTACAAATGCTCATCTTGAAATTCCATATTTAACGTATCGACCTTCTGTTTCTAGATTTGGGAACCGGCAATAGGCCACCTACTTTCTTTGCCTGCTGCAAGAGTCGTAGACGAAATTTGGGTGTGGGAGTCCGTGCATCATGGTGACGCGGGTCTCATCAACGCCGCAAAAGCCTCGGCTGTATGTGAGTTCGTTTTATGGATTTCTGTCACGAATTGTTAATTTTTATGAAGCCGATTGGATCGATGGTGGACGCGACGTCGCTAATTTCCTCTTGCATTTCCTACCCCCTGCCCCAATTGGCGCAGTGCTCCCTGTCCATCTGCAACGAGTCTCAGCCGAGGAGACATCACTACGTATACAAAGAGGGTTCAAGGATCGCAAGTTCGTGGCTGTAGGACATTCCTACGGCGGATGTATCTCGTAGGCTCGAATCTCATGGTTCCTTTGTCCGAAAACTAATTGTAGTTTAGTTCACTCGCAGCTTCACTTTACCCAAATTTATTTCATTCCTTGGTCTTAGTTGACCCAGTGATCCACCAGCCTCCGAATGTCGGCGACCGGAGCGCTGTAAGTCTCTTCCTCGAGGGTGCTCTACGTCGACGAGATACGTGGTCTTCCAGGCAAGCGGACCTTGCATTCACTACCCTCCTTTTTTTGCGATATAACCCACCTTCCAAATAGACAAGAAGCCTTTGATTTATTAAAAAAAAATCCCTTTTTTCAGGCTTGGGATCCAGCCGTTCTCCAGATCTACATCGAATGTGGCATCTACCTCACCAAAGACGAGTACGGGAAAGAAATTGCCAAGCTTAAGATGCCAGGCATACTAGAAGGCGTGGTTTTTGCAGATGTACACACAGCATACGAAGTGTATGAGCGTCTCGTCAATCTTGATGAAAGGATTGCGCTCAGGTGGCTCATGCCTGGAAAACCTGGTGCACCAGAGCTTGGGAAGCCTGGTACAACGAAGTATCGCGTTTGGGTACGTCCAAAGAATTCGACTAATGTAAAGATCTTGGGTGGGGGCCATTTGGTACGTCAACGCTCTCGGCTTTCTTGGGTTCGGGTCCTAATCCGATGTCAAAAAACAGATAGCTCAAGAAGCACCACAGGAGTTGGGTAGGTGTTTTGAATAATATTATTGTTCCTTTTTCTGATTTATAAAATATAGCTGATGATCTCAACAAATTCATCCTGCATCACTTCCAAACGACTGCGTCATCATTAAAAGCGAGTCTTTAAAGTGCTTAGTAAATTGTTTTATAAATGTGATGTATCAATCTTGATGCATGGCATCCCTTTCCCCAAGTTTGAAAGCTCGAGTTCAACTGTTAGAACTCAGTGGCCGGTATGAGCAAAACTTGAAAGAATCTAAAAAATAAGGCGCCACCGGCTAGCACATTTAGCGCGCTGCGAGGCACAAATTTTGGAGGGAGGAGAGTAAGAACCGAAACTGCTGAAGTCTAATAATGCTTTATGTTACACAACGCCTTCCCTTAACCTCATTTGATTGCATACAAGTCCTCAATACATAGTTCTAAATTTATTTAAGGAAAAAGTTTGTTCAGCTTCCGATTTTGACTTCAATATCGATCGTGACATAGTTGTCGAACTCTTGTCATCGGAAAGGTGCTATGTAACATCATCATAGTCTTTCCTCGGGGCGCGATGCGAAGTGTAAAATTCCAGGAGGAGTACTCCGCAAGATGTGTATTTTGCCACACGTCAAAATTACAACTAGTATTCAGCTCGTCTTTTTTTGCAGAAAACCATATAATGCAACTAGTTGCACTGCTACACGAAACATGAAGAGCGTAGGGTGCGAAACAAGAGAGATATGATAAGAGGAAGCTTTTCGAGAATGGATTTGGCTTTGTTTGTTCGAGGTCCTAGGCCTTACTCACCTTACTCAATGATGCTCGCTTCGCTCGCAGTTATTTTAAATTTTGCAGGGAGAGCAGTGAAGGCCAGAATGGATGCTAAACAGGGATTATAATAGGTGCACTTCCTAAAAGGATTATTACTTGATTATTGAAGTTATTCTGTGCGTAAATAGTTTTAGTGTAACTAATCTTTGATATTCAATATTTGATGGTTATTCACGCCACCGAATTTGGATCTAGGGCATTGACACCAGAGTTTCTTCCCTCAGCTGAGGAAACTCTCATTCTGGCTACATAAACTATTGAATCAAGTTGTGCTGCGTATGAGCAATCAGAAAAACTCTCGAACCCCAATAGTAGTGACAACTAACCTCAGCTAAATGAAAATAATACAAATTCGGGAGTTTTACATTGTAGATATAACTTACAAACGTCCATTACTTTGTTTCATTCTTCAAGAGCAAGTTCCAGAACTACTGGTCAAAGTTTCTAACAGCCCGCATTAGTACTCCTGCTCTTGATATTTCTGCCCCTGATGTAAGCCCAAAAGCGATCTCGGCGTTTGGGGTTGGACCTGTCCCTCCCTTTGGTTCCTTAGGTCAGAATGCAACATAAGTTTGGATGGATCAGGAAGGTTGTAGCTTGAATTTGTTGACGAAGTCGCTAAGGATGGTCGGAAAGGAGGGGATTTGGCAATTTGGAGAAGAAGAGAAGCAGCGGACTCGTCTTCGGTGGTGCGGGATAGGGTGACCATAGCGGCCGTAGCTACCGGACCGAGGTTCAAGAGAGGAGGCACTTGAGATGTCCGAATGGGATCAAAGTGCGTCGAGGAGGGTGGAGATGGAAGATAGGGAAAATTGGGGCTGACAGAACGTTTAGGTTTGTTTTGAGGCGGGAGGAGACTTGGGTCAATGACATCGTTGGGAAGCCAGGATGAGATAGACGGAAGGCGGGCTTGCGATCCGTTTCCGTTGGTTTGTGGTTCTGTAGTAGGGATTAGGCTGATACTGTGAGATTCGAGAACTTTTGAAGAGTGTTCTTCTGCATTACGACGGATCTTGCGTTTCTTATGATCGTTGTCATCTTCGTCATATACTTGGGTGTGTTTCCGTTTTCTGCAAGCTTCGACAGCTCCTCCGCAGTGCTGGCAAACTGGCAAGCTATTTTCCATGGTGTCGACACGTTGAAGGAGATCCTGAAGGAAGGAGACAGTCCTGACGAGGATTTCTAGCTTGAATTCCTTCTCCTTCTCCTCTCGCTTGCCAGCACCTTTGAGTTTCGGTTTCGGTTTCGCCCTTTTTGCACCTTCTTCAGGGTATTCGTCGTCGTCATCGTCATCTTCCTCACATGGCTCGTTTTGGGGCTGTGCGGAGCCATAATCGACTGGAACGAGTTGTCTCAAGGTAGCTAGAGCATCGTTGATCTTAGTACGCCTTGCCTTCTCGATGATGGAGTGATTCAGGCGACGCTGGGCTTCTCGGGCTGAGCGAGACAAGGGACCTGGTTTGCGACCCCGCTTTGCAGGTGCTGTGGCTGGTGGTGGTGGAATGACGTCTGTAATGACTGCGGGTGTAGTTGAGCGCATTGGAAGGGTGACACGATCGTGTGAGGATTGAATAGATGGAGGCAATGATTGAACGATAGAAACACGCTTTGCGCGTCTAGGTGGGTTACAGCTGGCTGAGTATAGATCCTTCTGCAACTCTGACATGGGGGTCGGAGCCTCCCTTAATGGTTAAAGGAAAGCTAAGGAATGGCGCCATACGTGTGCCTAGTTTCATTGTTCAGCCAGTGCTCGTGTGACCCATGAAACGTGCAAGGGCCAAACGGGCACACGACAGGGTATCTGAATTCTGATTGGTTGGGCTAAACACACGTTCGAAACAATGGAGCCGACGGATCTCTGGGCAAATACAACGGAATGATCACTGGTGCCGGCGATTATCTTGATCAGTATATGCAGTCAGCAGATGATAATCGATAACTAGCCAGCCCCATCCGACCTAACTTCCATAACCCGAGGTAGGAGGGTGGATCTGTAAGGCCTTGAAAGAGGTCAAATATAAAATTCATGCATTTTGGTTCTGGATTAACTCATCCAGAACCTTGGGATCTTTTCTTCACTGCTCTGGTGCTAAGCTGAATATTAATATGTAATTGAAGCCACATGCTCTGTAGCATGGTATAGAGGGAATATAGGGACAAAATGGGAAATGATGTCGACTTTTCAATACAGAATTACCACAACATAATGGACATTGATATTGGAGACTAAATAATAACTCGCGATCTCCAATGGAGGGCAAATTGAGGCGCCGGTACTCCGTCGGTCGTCCGGACTGGCGGAATGTGGAATGTCCAGATCCGAGCGGAATTCGGTGATCTCGTGATCTCAAATCGACACAGCCACTCTACTCTGACTTGAACCTTTGTTTTACTTGAAAAAACCATGAATCTAACTCAATCGACATCAGACTTACCGGCAACCGATCTGAACCTGACGGTGCACAACTATGTGCACAACTCGATGGTTTTATCTCGAGCCTCTCAGGATAAGCTATTAGTCCAGGGGCACAAACTTGCTCAAACTGCTCTATCAACGTCTGCAGGATGGCGAAACGCAAAAATAGTACCCTCATTGACGGGTTTTCTAGAGCCACAAACCAGTTCGCTTTCGTTCGACCCCTTCTCCAACTTGTGTAATCTGATTTATATGTAAGAAACTGTTTACAGGTTTTCCTACTTGCCTCCATCGAGGCCTCCACCCGAAGTGGGAGCAAGAATTTGTGATCTCAAGGAGTGGGGCTCACTTGTTACCCAGGACGAAATGTTCAGTCTCAATGACTTAGACGAGTTCGTTAGCACTGATTTGAGCTCAATCTTCCGTAACATCGTCCGTCAAGAACAGAAGTTGGAATCACATTTACTCACAAATTCAGTAACTGAGAAACGCGAAAGGAGCGCGGATTCTATGTCCGAACCACAGGCAAAGCGGAGGAAATTCGAAACGGGAGCGTTGTATGGGTTTATTCCCAAGGTACACGATGCTTGTCTGCTCACTATCCAAAAGCTACACTAAGCCATAATGTAGCCTCACGTATACCCCTCGCCTTTCTGTCCTTCGCCGTCTCCTCCTAAAGGAAAGCCATTTAAGAAAACGGAACCCGTTTTCATTGCCCCATATCTAACATTCTCTCTACCCGATGATGCGCGTGTGGCTTGGTTGATCCCCGTTCGTGGAACGCTTCCTTGGCAAAACTGTACCTCTGGAGTTTTCCTCGATGTTTCTCATATCAACCCGACTCCCCCCTCATCCATCGTCAACGATCAAGTTTCCTGGACCCAAGGCTCTATTCTCGAGTTCTGGGACTTTTTACTTCGGCTACGCACAGTCGGCAAACTTGGTCCTCTCGGAATCTCCTTTAATTGTCCACCGCAGTCTAGAATATCACCAGCCACCACAAATGTGGATCATCAGACTCATCCAGATCTTTTGTTTCTAAATGCTACTACTACTGAGGCATTGTCATATCCACAAGAAATGCGCTGCAATTTGTCCGTGGTGGATTATGTCAAAGTAAACCATGATGCATTTTGTAGACTTCATGTCCGAAACGCCTTGGATGCTTGGTCTTATGAGGTTAGGGATATGGACGGCTCTGTCAAGAAGATCCGGCTGTTGAAGGGCGCGCGATTGGTATTGGTGGATGCCCGTTCTCGAGGGATACAAATTTCTTAGATGGGCGACACTTATAAGCCGTGGTCGCAAAGTTTTGCTCCAACACGTCGATTCTGCGGTTTCCTCCAGTACTATCATGATCTCCGTCAGCGTTTAAAGACGTTGTGTGATTCATGCGATAGTCTGACAACAATGGCGTCATTTTAAAGGGTTGATGGGGTCGGATTGTCTGTTTCGCATCGCGAGATGGCTTTAGATTGCTGGCAATTCACCAACTTGATGTATCCATTGCCGCAGGTTTCAGATCACCTACGCGGTTAATGAATCAGCTTCATGTGTCGGTAGATACACAGTATCCCAAGCCTTGCTGATACAGTATCGTATGATCTCCGGGGACCGATATCTTACATATATGACAAGTTCCGGAATTCCGTTCGGTGTTCAGCTGGGCGGAGTCCTGGAGGCTGGAGGCTCTTTGCTCTCGCTACTCTTCATCATCGTTGGCCTCTTTGTCATCAAATGCAGTCTAAAATGGTCAAATAATCACCTCTGCAGCTACGAGCTTGAACGAGGAATGGTATCCCCCATTAATTTTGGGTGTGGAGTTGGTCGTCGGAATTGATCGATTGCCCCCACCACCCTCGTGTTCGCGATCACAATGGAAGTTTCTGGATCCCAGTTGGGTGTTCTTCAGCTTGTAGTTTCAACCTTGTAGAAAAAAAAAGATCACCTACGATAACAATATTTCCCCGCCAACCCAATTGTTGACGATATCACCAAAGAATCATGTACAATAGACTGTTCCATGTTTTTCACTCATTTATAATTATAGTTTTTAGAATCTTAATTTGGTCATCTTCTGATATAAAGCCGCAGCGGTTCACCATGATTCCATGGTTCTGAAGGAAGCCGATGAGTTCAAGAGAGGTGTACTCCACCATCAGTGCGAAGGACCTTGATTATTGAACCTGTCTGGTTCTCCACTAGGACCTTGAACTCCTTGAATGCGGTGAGAGCCTCGCTTTTATGTCCAGACATGTCGGGTGCTGTCTAGACACCGCCTAATTTGTGCAGTGGCCAAACTGAGGCTCGAAAGAGAGCGTCTAAGAGCTGGGGCAGCTAAACAAAGCCAAACTTTGTTTACTAGGATTGATTTGAAAGAAATATGTTGATGGTTCTTGTCCATCTTATTTCTCGTTCCAGAGCTTTGTTTGATGCCGAAAGTTGACGACATATGTATTTCCTTCAAGTAAACAACATTCTGTGAAAAAATAAATTGGGTTTCTGCTGTTTTGGGATTCGTTCTGAGGCAACTTGTTATATGCGCGCTCATTTCACGTACCCTTGTTTTTTTATTACCATATTCATGTTTACTATGTACATTTTTACTCTTTACTTTAACTAGAGACTATACAACAAATGAGATCCTAGGCGGTCTTTTTTTGGCTGGACTTTTTGTAATTCGCGCACCATATGAAGCTGTTCCAAGAACTTGTTTAGTACTAGTAGTTTACTATTGTATTTTATAATAAGTTATTAGAGACTGCGTGGCCGAAACTGGGATTTGAAGTAAGCCCCCCGTCCTTAATGACCTTAACCCTGGGTCAGGCACCTTGCCGGCCTCCGAAAATAGTGTAGTAGTAAGACAGAAAATTTTCGGGGCACAGTACTTATTGATCCATCTTCCTGTATAGCCAAGAAACACCAGAAAGCAGCAGCAGGCTCGTTCCTAGAAGGAGAACTTGCCAAAAGCATTAAATTTGTTCTCATACAAACCATTTATCGGTGGGAACACTTTTGAATGTGTTTATTCCGCTGAGTGGACATGCATACCGTGCAGGACCGGGATCAGTTGGTAGCCACACTTTTTGACTGACATACTTACCTTGTTTCAGAGGGTGACCAATCTGGCTCAAATGAAAATCTTTCCACCCTCAGTTTTTGACTATATGATTATTCCCCTTAGAGCTTTTTTTTCGTTAGAATAAAACATGTCGTTTGGCAAGAAAATTAAAAGTTTGGGATCTTTTTCAAGTGATGAAATGTTTGTCAATGACCGGCACAACAATACTACAACACTGCGTCGGCATAGTTTTTAGCTAGGTTTTTCTGATCCAGAACACCCAAAAACGGTCAAAAAAAAAGTAGGTCATTTTTACTAGCGGTCTTATGGTGCAGTAGTTTACTTAGAGACCGCCTAACAATGTGCTAAGGTAATGACTCTCAGGAGCTCTTTCAGGTGGCTAGTCATCACGGATTCACGGTCATTACGCTGGTCATCACCGCATACTCCTTTCAGGGCGCCGGGCGCCAAGCCATTCCCAGGCTGAGCTGCTGAGATCATGCTTGATCTGATGGGTGATGAGGCTACGCGAAATCAATGCACACAGGATGCTCGATGGTTGTGCTTGTTGGATATACTTTCACCTTGTGCGCATGGCTAAATCTTGTCGGCTGACTATGTTACATAATAACGTATTGCTACGCGGTGCCTCAGCTCATGCGCTTTTGGCGGTGAATGATGGTCTCGGATTTTTCGTCTCATTTCTCCCCATATTCCAATAAAGGTCCGGCTCGCGGGTTTTGCCAAGTCATTGCTGGGATCATGACCTAGTCGTATGACTGGTCACACTCGCTGGTCATCACCCGGTCCCACTCTTCCAGAATATACTCAGAGCGAGGACTGGAGCTCTCCTGTTTATAATGAGATATTTCAGCTCTCTATCGCCACTCCCTCTTTCCTGAACCATCATGGCCTCGGGTGAAATTCTACCTCAAGATGACTCTAAGGAGGCAGCAGACTCTATCCACCCGGAGCACTCGCTCAAGGAAGGCACTTTACACCAAGCTAAGCTCGAACTAAACAAGCCCGAGAGGAAACACTTCTTTTCGCAACTTGATCCTGCGTACGCAGATGCGGTGAATCGAGATGCCGAGACTATCGAGTATTCAATAGAGGAAGAGGTGCGATGGCGATCTAAATAAAAATATTTTCGGATCAGGCCTTGACGTTGACGTTTGATAAGAGAGTCGTCAAGAAAAAAATCGATAATACTGTTCTGCCGTTGGTGATTTGCAGGTTCGTTGCTTCCTTTTCAAAAAATACGTCAACTTTAACTCTTCTTCAGTTATGTTTGTGAGTGAGAGCTTCTTCATATAAGAACATCATTTATTTGACGATGTCACCAATATGAAAGTCAACCAATTCGGTAGGTTACCAAATAGTCATCGAACTTGAAGTGAACTCATGAAATTTGTTCTTCCAGACCGGACCAATATGTATATCTTCTTCCCTCTGAAATAAGTTATATCGTTATTGACCTTCGAGTCCTCATGACAAGTGGAAACGCACATGTGATCCCAGCTTTTAACCAAAACTTCGTGGGTCCGATTTCTTTCGCAGGCTCAATTGCATGTCTGATCTTGCTGATTACATAGGGAATCACGGATAACAACAAATGGACACTTGCTCTTAGTATTTTTTATGTCGGATATTGTAGGTGTCTTCCTCCATGCGGTGTATCTATTGACCAAAACTTCCACAAGGTCTCTTGGAGATACCTGCTAATAGTGATGACAACCCGCTGTTGCCCTTAACGCTCTATATTCTGATCTTGTGTTTGCAGTTCTACAACGACACATTGGCGCCAATCGGTTGTAAGGTCGCGCTTCCTACGAAACATTCAGTTTTAAATTTTGCATTGCTACAGCTTCTTCATTTCTCTTGCGTTTTGGGGTTTAGCTTCCCTGTCTGTAGTATACGCAAAAGGATATGCTGGTCTGCTTGCTCTGAGGTCTGTCATTCTCCCCCCGGATCATGGTTTCTAACTAAACCTTTGTATACAGAGTGTTACTGGGGATCGGAGAAGCAGGTTACTACGCTGGAATGATTTATTATCTGTCCTTCTGGTATAAGAGGTATGTCCACAATCGATTTACCCATCCCTGATAATTCGATGTTGATTAGTGGTTTCCAACCATAACTTAGGAGCGAACTTGCCATGCGTATCAGGTTCGTGGGCAGATTTGTCATTGACAACACTCTTTTTCAAGTCTCTTCAGTCTTTGTATGACTGGTACACTACCTGGAGCAATTGGGGTATGTTGGGATGACAGTACTTGCAGCACTCTTTTTACTGAAAGCCAGCGTCTCAGGGTCTTCTTTCCTTCGGCCTTGTTCGTGCTCATACATCCATTCTTCAAGGGTAGGCAAAAGCCTTTCTTCTTTTCAGTACAATCTTATTGATGGCCTACCGTATAGATGGCAGTTTTTATTCCTCGTTCGTCACCTCACGCCTTCATATTTATCACTGCCTCAATCATGTATCCCAGATTGAGGCCATTCCAACTCTTATCATGGCCGTCATGATTCTTTTATTTCTTCCTTCTTTCCCTTTTTCTGCCTCATTTTTGACTCTGCGGGAACGAGCTATTGCACAAGCGCGCCTGAATCGCGACCACAAACCTCAGTCTCATGGAGGAATGACTGGCTGGTCAGGTTTAAAGGCTGTTGTCGCTGATATTAATTCTTGGCTGTTTATGCTGGTGTATGCTAGTTGTCAGTCTCGGCTTCTCTGCATCGATCTTCAATTCCACTAAGCCCTCTTTAACTAGTCAATGTTGGAGTTGCAACCATCTCGTACTTCTTACCAACAGTGAGTTTCAAGCTAGAATGTAATTGATTCTGGTACAAGCCTTCAATCATTTGTCGATAGCTCCTCAGAGACCTGGGATTTTCGTCCCTCAACGCACAAGGCTTAACAGTTGCTCCTTATCTGGTAGCCTGGTTCATGGTCGTTTTCCAATCGTGGCACAGCGACTGGTCGAAAGATAGAGGGTGGCATATTATGGCGTCTTGCGCGGTCTCGTTTATTGGATACCTCATCCTAGCGACTTCCGTCCACAAGAGCGTCGGAGCAGCTTATTTCTCACTTTTTCTGGTTGTTGGTGGCAATTATAGCTTGTTTCCCCTGGTAATGTAGGATCAGTCTTTGTGAGGATGTCTTACACCTTTTCTGATCACACCTCAATTATAGGAGTTGGGCAGCTAATGCATTCTCCCCCACATCCAAACGGGGAGTTGGCACCGCTTTTATTGTGTCCATCTCGAATTGTGTTTCCATGTAGGTCCTCCAAACTTGATAATCCACCTATTGGAATGTATTCTGATGTATGGTACTTGGAAGTGCATCTCCTCAAATTTACTTCGATCCAGAAGACAATTTCCGCAAAGGTCACGCCATTTCTGCTGGGTACATCATTTTCTAAACATGATTTTTCATTTCTACACTAACATCAATGCTCATTTCTGCGTTAGATGCCTTTTATTATCGTTTATTGCAGCATTCATTTTACGCACGCGTTTGACTCTTTTAAACAAAAGAAATGCAGCCAAGTTATCTGCATTATCAGAAAACGAGAAACAACAATTACGAGACGATGTAGAGATATGGGATGATGATGTTCGCTACGTGTTCAAGACTTGATTATGATTTTGTAATGTTAATGTCGGTGATGAATTCCATGAAGTATTTGGGGTTACCCTTTGGATCGAAATAAATTTAAGCGCCAAGGAATCAATGATACGTCTCAAAAAATATATCGGATTAAGTAGAATGAGGCATTAGAATGAGGCATTTTTCCAATCTGTTCCATGTTTCTCGTTGAGCCCCTCCCCACATCTTTTAAACTTCTTGCTTGAATGAGAGCATTTTGCTCTCATCCAAGGCGAGAGAGAACACTGATCAAACCTTTCATTTAAATTATTTATTATTAATATTATTATTATTATAATTACAGTATATAATCCGGGGTCCTGGCAGTGGTAGTTACTGTCATGGTTGCCATACTATCCGTTCGGTCCGGCCGATAATCCGCGCGTTTTTCTTGCTGTGGGAATTGATACGCACTGAATTCTGATCTCTGTAGTATGTACCTGGTCAACTCTCCTTGTTCTTCGACCCTCAACCGCAACCCATTTTTTGGCCTCTTCAAAGGCTACAGACGCTCTCTTAAACTCACCCTCCTTTACTTTTGCTACTTGAATAATGTTTTCAAGGGTTCTTCTCATTCTTTCTCTCACTTCTGTAGCTTTTGCTACAGTTTATGTATGTGCTTATCAGTCGCTCATGGTCCCATGCTTATCACATTTGACATTCAGGTGACTGCTCCTGTTAATGCAACAGTCTACTCTGGTGGAAAGCCTGCCACGGTAACTTGGCAGGAGGGCGGATCTTCCCCTTCGCTCAAACAATTTGGTCCTGCTAAAATCTCCATCTATGTTGGCAATGCTCAACAGCAGGTGAAGATAACACCGATTTTTCAAACAAACTCTAACACGAACTTTCTAGACAAGTATGCAGCTCCTTAATGCTAGCGTGGATGTCTCGACCGTCTCGTCCATCAACTTTACTCCTAGTCCTACCATTGGCCCCAACGGCGCTAACTAGTACGCTTACTTTTGTAACCTGTTTCAAAAGCGGCAGACTACTAACTTTGTTCAGTTTTATTCGTTTCGAATCAATTTCCCTCAAAGATACCACTCAGCCTCAATTCCCTGCCCTCGCTTTCTCCGCGCAGTTCACGTGAGACTTTTTTTTGTAACTTGGTTGCTCACAAGCGTATGACCATACCGTCACAGTCTTGACAATATGACCGGTACATTTTCCGCGGCTGTCCTATCGCAGATCGCAGGACAATCAACTGCGCCTCTTGGCGGTCTGACCTCCTCAACAGTAGGTCCAACATCGGCTCCCTCCGTCACCACAACTACCGCCTCAAAAAAGCCTAGCAGCACCTCAAGTACCGTCCCGTCTGCTACTAGGACTAGCGGCGCCATGGGCATCAAGGCCGGGTGGGCTGGCGTGGCGTTTGGAGCCCTCGTTGGTGTTACAATGTTTTAAACGACTAAGCAAATAACTATTTGCATTTTCCTTGACGGTCCTATCCCTAGCGCGCTATTATCTGCTAATCTGGATTCCTTTGCTATTGTGACCCAGCTTATACCCCCTATACACCGTTACTCATTCTACGACATTTCCTAGACCTAGATTATAACTGACCCAGGTTAGAGTTAACGGAAATGAAAAGACCCTACCGAATATTTCTATGACTGCTTGAATGATTGTATTAGGATTTCTGTGTGGCATGGTTTTTGAATTTAAATTGATCGTTTCATAAAGTAAGATTGATTCATAACACATAAGTATTGAACATATTTGACAATCGCGTGATTAATGCTCGGCGAAATCTCAGCGACACTCGAGTCCGTGACATCGTCGTGTTTTTGGACACCTCCCGAGAGTCGTCCCACAGCCACGGTACCGTCAGGGTTGAAGAGATGAGATAACAAAAAATGACCACAGATGACAAAGCACGAGAGAGAAAAAGTGCATTCATTCTCGCAGACTTGAATTTATTGTCCAATAGCAAAATATCATTCACCTTCTGTTCCCATCCTGTCATGCCAAAGGAGGACCTGAGTCGCGCAATGAAAAGCGCAGCCTTGTTGCTGTTGTCTCGATCTCCACCTCATTTACCAGTCCATCAAGCTCATCTTCATCCGTCTCTTCATCTTCACTGTCAGAGCCATGAGGGTCTTCCGAGTCATCATCAGATAAATCTTCCATAGATAGATTTTGTCAAGCTTTCCGAGGTTATTACATCAAGTCTTTGTTGCCTTGCATTATCTGCCCATGGATATGTGTATAGAGTATGACATAGAACTTATACAACTAGCTTGTTGTATTCGATGCTTTCTATTGGAATGGAGGCGCTACGAGGCTGCGTCGAGGCATTGCATACAATTTTATATATATCAGTCTTCTCTTCAACTTATCTCTCATTCAATTGGTCTTGTTTATCTCCATTTTCCTCGTCTACCTGCATATCCGCCATCCTTTCTCCACCAGATCCCAATCCGGACAGGTTGTGGAACAAAAGGCTAGATCTAGCTTGATATCTGGACAAAAATTGGGGCTAGGGCTAGGTCCAATTCGGACAAGATATGGAGGGTTGGACAGGTTTTTTTTTTTCTGGACATCACCCTAGCAGCTCTAGAAAGCCTTGAAATCATTATCATTGATGCAAAATATGGCGTTTTCCAGCGGAATTTGTCAGCTCTGCCACCCCCCCATCAGCCAGTAATCTCCTTTTTAGGAAGGTATGGAGCAGGGATCGACCAAAAGTATCCAGATAGATTCTTTTTTGATTTTTCGGGATCATCATTAAAAAAAATCTATCTCACAAATTGATCCATGAAGAAAAGTGACAGAGATACAACAATGCTAGTTATATCAAAAATCCCTCAGAAATAAAATCTTGATGCTGATGGCGCTTGGAGGGTGACTAGATGTCACAGAAATATACATACAACAGAGAAACACCTACTGCTCCGCAGTCGGGTACTTAACAGCTGGGTGGTACCTTACCGCAAAAGAACGAGTCGGAAATTTTACTTGCTAGGACCCCACGTCATGCCATATTTCTGAAAATGATATTTCCCTGTCGGGCTGTTCTGGGATGGGAACGCCGTTGCGCTATCGGCGTGCCTCGGCAGTGCATCAGAAGGTGGAGGGGAAGCGGGGGAAGCGGAAGGGCATTGGGCCCGGGTAGCTCTAAGTTTGTAATAATGTCTTAAGCATGGAGCTTTGCTCGCTAGAGAAGAAAAAAGTAGTCCAAAGTGCCTGAGATCACTCCATCAGTGCCATCACTTGAAGCTTGACCCGCTAAAAACAACTTTTTAATTATAAACCGTCCAGCACAGTGCATATAACATTCTTGAGAAACTGAAAAATTCTTACAGAAGGGTAAAATTCATAAACTATCAAGTCCAAATATTTTTAATACATTCAAGAAATTTGTTACCTAAAGTCCAAGTTGATATCCATACCAAGTGAGCAGTGATACCACCGCGAAATTTCAAAATTCCAGCTTTAAGTCTTTGCTACCAGGCAGCATGATGGGATTTACGACCGAAGTTTCGACTCTAAAGACTTTTGGCCCTTGCATAATATTTCAGCTTGTAACCAAACAGGGGTGCGAGATAGCCTCCAAGTATTGACACGAACTGTCGTAAACCAGATGAGTATCTTGGGATTCATGACTAGCATATTTTATGACTAACGGCTCTCTCTAACCAGGGTAAATGCCACGGCAAGACAGGACGCATGTCTCCATGGTAGGAGATAAGTGCCATCTGAAAGATATTCCGGGAAGGTCTGCCGTCCTTCATCGTATCCGTCATATTTCGAAAGAACATCTCTTTTTCTTCATCCTACGATACTTCGCGTCAACTTTTTTTTTGGGGAATAACAACTCCGGGTCGACAGAGTCTCACCATGGGATCTGTTTTTTCCTCAAAAACGCATTCTTCGCCAGAAAAGAATCTCAAACTATGCGGTACGCCTTTGGGAATCCGCACTTCGTAGTCGTCGGGGACGTAAATACGAGTCTCGTTCCCTATACGTACTTCCATTCGTCCTTCCAACACGCGGAATATTTCGTCGTGCATTTCATGCCAATGAAGCGGCACAAAAAGATTTGCCTGGTCCACCGAGGCGGAGACGTGCACTCGTGTCAAGTAGGGTTCGTTTCTGAGGAAAGTCTGGGGACATCTATCAATTTAAATGCTTTCTTCGGGCCAATAAGACAAGGCTTACCATTTCAGCGCCGCCTCCCATTCCGATGACACCAGGGAGCGAGTTATCTGAAGCGTCTGTCATTGTTGATAGACCAGGATATGGGTTTGGATGTGAATAGTATAGACGAAAAACAAAGATCCCCTTATCAGTGCCGTACTAATTAATACCTACTTTACAGTAAGTACATCAGTTGTACGAGCCGAGTACGGCGATCAAAGAGCGAACCCAATTGTGCCTGACGTTGCACTCCGCACGTCATCATTCGGCACTCCGTTCTACACCTGTTCAACAGTACAATGTCGTCCGTATCATTATCAAATCCACCTGGTGACCTCTTCGGAAACGCAAACCTGGAACGCTGTCTACATCTATCTCACACCTTGTTCTAGTCTCTTGCTTGTTACCGACTTGAGTTCATGAAGGAGTCGTAGAAAACGGATGGTTAATGAGGTTGAACAGATGGAGCTGCTCATGATAGAATAAACGTTTCGGATGTCGTCCCTTCTGGTCACAGTGAAGACAAAAAATAAATCTCTCGAAAGCTATCTCGTGAGCAGGAATAGGTTTGTGGCGCCCAGTCTTTGGTCGTTGATTTGAAGGAGAACATGCGAATAATGTTGGTTGCCGTTGGTGCAAAGAACTGAATCCGGATAGACCATCACTCGTGCCGTCGATTATAACTTCAAATCTGAGCGGCTGCACCGATGAGCCTCCATTGTCAAAGAAATCATTAATCAACATTTGAAATGCTATTGTGTCTAACAAACATCATCTGCTCTACTTGAGAATGGAACGCCGTCCCTCTCGACGATCATGACTCGCTCCACTCAGGCTTTCTACGACTTTCTAGACTCAATCTAAGCGGGGTTGGCCTCAATGGAAGTTCGAAAAGAGGACATGAAAAGTAGTCATGATTCCCGAAAGTTATTTGGGCCAAGGGACTGAATCATGAACGGTGAGTTCAAGTCGGAAAAGATACAATCGACTCGACGTCTGAAAACGACTAACATGAGTCGTAAGGCGTGTCCAGCGCCTACACAATACTTCTCAATCCTCCCTACATGTACGAACATTCTCCTTCCATGCCATCCAGCGCGAAATGATGCAGCAGCCGTCAACGCGCCGTGGGGCTCATGCAGAGGTATTCGTATTGGAACTTAGATTTGACGCGATGGGTATATTCACAATCCCATTATTTCGGATTGTGCTTGACATTCTCCAGCTTGATGCTCTCTTATTATTTCTATTAACCAAATGTTTAATGTGATTATGAGACCAATCATTTCTACTTGTCAAATTATTTCTATGTAGAGAATAACACTCATCCATCCTCGTGCAGGTAATTACTCCCCTTGTAACACGGAAGGCATCATCATGAATTTTTACTAGCACGCCTTGATATTTATAAAGGTCGTCTGTCTACAATTTCGACATTGTCACTTTGTTTAAAACGCCTCCCATCCCGTGGCCCGCGATATCTATGTATACTTACGATTTCCGAGATTGAATTCTGATTAGCAGTTTCCACCATGGATTTCTCATGATAGAAAGATAATTAGAAAGGCCGATTTGAAATTAACACGCACAGATCATTAATACGACGGGTAGGCGCTCAGCCTGACGCTGCGGAAATCGTTAGTAGCCTATTATATGTTCTGTTACGCTTTGAACTCAGTCTTTTGAATGGGTTTCGTAGATTTGATCGTTGCATGATGACTGAATTTACATCACCATCGGACACCACTTTTAAATTTGTGTGCCTGCGTCGGCCAGTGAAGGCCATCTGAGATTTTATATAGGATCCCCATGCTTCATCCTCAAGTCCTCCACATCAGTCAGCCTCTTCTACGATTAGTTCACCTCTATATATGCAGACCTTGTCTAAAAATTCAACAGTGGCAGCCGGAAAGCTAACAAGTTTTCTTTGTCTTCCAACGTCATTATCAATGTCTCCCCTGCCTCAAACTCTGGAATATAGATATAAACGGGCCTCATGGTATCAGGGAGGCGGAAGAGCGAAGACAGGGCTACAGAGAGGCTGAGGAATGACCCATTGGTGGAAGTTATGACGTGTGTCGTGTTCAGATGCAGGTGGATTACGATATTCGGTTCAGATATGGAATGTTGTGCTAAGCAGACTCATGGTAACATACTCATTATTTTTCCGTCACAACTGCCCACACTCACACTCAACCGCCGGAGGTGTTGTATAGCAGGCATTAAGTAGGAGAACGCACTTGACTCCATTGGGAACGGCCGCTACTCAGCAAGTGTGACAGAGGCCTTCCTTCCTAACTAGAAACAAAATTGAATTACTTGGAGAGTGTTAAGCTAATGTAATAGACATCCTTGCTATGCACGAATGAAAGTTGAGTGCAAGCCTGGGCGAGTAATTTCGAGGTGGACGGCTAAATTGCGGAGTTTTCCGGAAGCTAACCACGTGCGACCAAGAACTGAACTTGACGACAAGGCAACACGGTCCACGCATTCACGCACTCCCGTTCTCTCATTGTCACCCCTTCTCTATCATCTATATGCCCTGAAAAGAGATATATATTGCTCAAAAACTCAAACCAGTACTCTCCTTCAAGTTATTGCAACCACCACATTCCTTCAAAACAACATGCTTATGGTCTTGATATTGACGTTCCTCTGGCTGCATTTGGCTGCATCTGTCAATGCCGCCTTATTTGTGCGTTTAAATCTTTGTTTCTTTCTAACAAAAGAGCTAACACGTAGAATAAACGTGTGCTTTAGATTCTTGAACCTTCTAAAGGTTCAACCTGTCATGGCGGACAACCTTGTACGATATCCTGGCTAGATGATGGTGTAAAGCCACTTTTATCGGCGATTGGAGCCTGTACAATAGGTCTATACACGGGCAAGCAGGTGCGTGCTGTTGACGCGTTCCCAGTTGATGCCGATCACTGAGGGCTCAATCTAGCAACTCGTGCAAACTATTGCTCCGGTTCAAGTTGGAAATGCGCATTCCATCACCTTTACGGTGGGTCCTTTCTAACCTCCATTTTTTGGCTTCCGTCTTATCCATATCATTTTAGCCTTTGTCAGCAGCAGGGCCCAATTCCGATGCTTAGTCCGTTCATGTTTCTTTTGCTTCGGAGGGTAGATGATTTTTGACTGCCGCCTTTCAGTTATATTGCCTTCTCGTCAACCCAATTCATTGGAAATGACAGTATATCTTACAAAGGATTCTCGCCATTCTTCAGGTGTGTGTTTGTTCGAAAAAGGTTACCCAATATTGAACTTCACTATGTTAGGTTGACGGGAATGTCTGGATCATTTGATTCTCCTCTACTCGCTGCAACATCGTCAATTCCCATCCCCTCATCGTTCACAAAATCACGTACCTCGTCGGGAACGCAAACCGTAACTGTTGGAACGCTGTCTACATCTGTCCCTCCTCCCAGTTCTGGTCCATTGCGGTCGCTGACAACTACAGCGACACCATCCACTGTTGCATCCATTTCTAGACTCTCAATGTCAACAATACCTGCCTCGACTTCAACACCTATCTTGGTCTCGACGACCTCCACGCCAGCACCTGCACCAAGTGTAGCTGGAGCTAGTAAGAGTGCAAGCTGCCTTCCAGGGTCTCTATCTGTTCTTTTTCTGGCGATTTCCTCTGCCGTTTTCTTCTTCTCATAACCGCCATTGCATTTTCTTCTTTTCTCTGTGTTCTCCACTTAGATACCTCACCTTCATTTCATTTAGCTTCCTTGTTGTCAGTCGTAGGTTGCTAGCGGACAGAGCGTCTTGGAGCAACCAACAACGATCGATATATTTTTTTCCGCGATACCTACCCTCTAACCTCCAACTGCCGCCCCATGGACATCATTTTGATGCTTCGGTTATTTTGTTTATCTTTTAGATGACCAAGAACCCTCTTCCCTCTTCTTATCCGTGGTTCATGACCGGCCAATTTCATCTTTTAGTTTTAGCATGTCTGGTCATTTTTATGTATATTTATTTCATTTTATCCCTTCCTTTCAAGTACGCTACTCTTCATACATTTGATTGACATGCACGTCGCGACTTGCGATACCCTTTAATTTTATCCATGCTGTCCACAATCTACCATCTCCGATACCTACCCATTCATAACTACCGCAGTGAACATGTTACAGAGTCGCCGGCGATTTACAAGTACATAGTTATATGATTTTTTTTGGGTTTTATAGACTTTGTCGGGCTGATCAGGCCAAGGCCCAACAACCACCAACAATGTCCATCACCCGTCCACCCTGATATAGCAATACCCTCTCAGCTACCAACCACCAACCACTTCATCCCCGGGTCTTATAGAGGATTAGTATTGGGGTCACCCATACTTTGCGTGCCTGCCGTCACTACATAATCACATAAGATTGGCACGCAGCGTTCACTCCGTCGTTGATCCCATGGCCGAAAAGACAAACTCCAATATGTTGTTCGCGAATTTCAACCAGGACTTTTCGTATGTACTTACGTGTGTCTTGGCAGGTGACTGAACCTCAAATATCTCAATATTCCAGGTGTATATCTGTTGGGACGCGGAAAGGGTATAGTGTCACGAATTGTGATCCATTTGGGAGGGTATACACGATGAGTACGAGTCGTCTATAGGTTCGACATGCACGGATCGGACTGATGCTCTTTCTTTGGGGGAATAGGTGATGGTGCTAGAGGCATTGTCGAAATGCTGTTCTGCACCTCACTCATCGTGTTGGTCGGCGCCGCTGATCAACCACAGTCGAGTCCACGGAAGCTTCAAATCGTCAATACTAAGGTAAGCCGTTCCACAACTATTTTTCACCATACGACAGGCAGACTTATCAATAGAACTTTTAATTGAAGCGACAATCCATGATCTGCGAGTTGCTATTCCCTTCTTCCATATTGGCCGTCAAATTGAATCGAAAGTCACTGGTTATCGTGCTAGAGATGGAGATTTATGTCTACGATATCTCTAATATGAGATTGCTTCATGTTATTGAGACTACGCCGAATCCAGAAGGTGTGTCAAATTTTCTGTTTCTTTCCATACATTATCCACTAAACTTAGCAAAAACTTAGCGATATGCGCCCTTTCTCCTTCTGCAGACAGCTCCTATCTGGCCTATCCTTCACCAGTTCCATCACCCATGTCCCTCGCAACTGCTGCCAACGACTCTCAACCTGCAAGTACAGCTGTAGCTTCATCGTCCACCTCTTCTCAACACCAATCCGGCGACGTCCTCCTCTTCTCTACCCGTACTTTAACGGTCGCAAACGTCATACAAGCACATAAATCGCCGCTCTCTTTCCTATCTATCAACTCTACTGGTTCCCTCCTTGCAACCTCATCTGATAAAGGCACTGTGATTAGGGTATGGAGTATTCCTGGTGCAGAGAAACTGTATCAGTTCAGACGGGGCACCCGAGAGGCAAAAATTTATTCGATGAACTTTAATCTAGTCTCATCGTTGTTGGCTGTGAGCTCGGTGCATGACACTGTTCATATATTTAGACTGGGCCAGCAAGCAGTGGCAAAGAATAACAGTGAAGCATCAAACCCGCCGCCAGCAAGCCCGCCAGAGTCAGTGGAAGGGGCGTCTCCTGCAAGCTTGGAAGGGGGCTATGACTCATTCATCGAGAAGAAAAAAAGCAAGAGTATCTCGTACGTATCTCTTCATTTTTAAGTTCTCCAGTTCTGACTGCAGTATCTCTTTATCAAGGTCGAGTTTCAATCGTAGATCTCTACAGCTGACTAAAAGTCTCACACATTCGATGGGCGGGTACCTTCCAAACTCGCTTACGGAGATGTGGGAACCGTCCCGAGATTTTGCTTTCTTACGGTTGCCAACGAGCGGTACAAGGAGTATCGTCGCTTTTTCTGGGTACTTTTTTTACAAGTTATGTTTCAAAGTATAACTTGATCCATCTTTCATTTGATCAGGACGATGCCCCATGTTATGGTTATTTCCTCCGATGGTTATTTTTACTCGTACAGTATCGATCTGGAACGAGGCGGAGAGTGTTCGTTGATGAAACAATATAGGTAGAAATTGTCCTGCTTATTCTCACCCTCTGACTCATCTGTTACAACAGTTTGCTCGATTCAGGAGACGAATCGGACGGGAAATAGTTCCAGCCATGCTGCTTTCATCCGAAAAATCCAGTTCCCTTGTCTGATTGTTAAAGACGAGCCTGGTTCGAGTTTACTTAACTTTCCTTTGTGCCTTTTGTTCTGCTTGTGTGTATACTCTTTGGTAACACAGGTTTTAAAAAAATGGTGTGGAAATTCGAGTAACAGAGGAGACAGCGGGATTCAATTGCAAACGATATTCGACCGGCCACCTCAATTGAACTCCGCGTACTAGCATTGTAAATCCTGGATGTTCAGAGGAGGTACTACTTTACTAGCATTCATTGATTCATTTGGACCAAATACCTGAAAGAGTATTCAGAAATGAACGACTAGAATATTACATAGGTTCATATTGACTATTTTGCCTATTTGCCCCGTGTGCCCCCAAGCAGTTGGACGGCCATGCATAATATAGTCGCAAGACATTCAGTTTAAGTTCACTCAGTCCAAGTTGTTGACCCTGAACTGGAGAGCTTTCTTCCTTGACTTTGACCATCCAACACCCACCTGTTGATACTCCAGATTCATCTAGTTCAAAGTCAAACAGCAAATTGAAATAACTTTTGTTATGACACATGGCCATGCCAAAGCCAAAGCGAAGCCACAAACGTCTATCCCAGCGAATATGTGTTTTGACTCTCTCTAAGTATAGTGAACCATGAAAATCGCAGTGTTCGGAGCACAAAAGGTATGAGTGTCAACTGGTATACTACGTAGTGGGAAGTCGTGCTCATCACGGACCTTTTTTGGACGACATTCAAGTATGATGTCGAGTCTCTCAAAGGCGCGAACTCTGAGAACAGTGATTTGGAATTTACTTTTCTCGACACTCTCCTTGACAAAACTACTGCTGTACTTGCCGCTGAACACGACGCTGTGTGCATCTTTGTGAACGATATCTGTGATAAGGCCGTTTTACAGAGGCTGAGCGCACTTGGTGTAGTACGCGAAGTCTTGTCGTACTGAACGGCACAAACTCCTTTAACTCTGATTTCTAGAAATATGTTGCACTTCGATGTGCGGGTTACAATAACGTCGACCTCAACATTTCTGCCCAGCTCGGAATCAAGGTTGTTCGTGTGCCTTCATACTCTCCTGAGGCAGTTGCAGAGTTCACTGTTGGGATGATGTTGACCGTAATCCGAAAATATCACAAGGCTTACAATCGCGTTCGCGAAGGCAACTTCCTTCTTGATGGTCTTATGGGATTTAACCTTGCTGGCAAAACTGTTGGCATCATTGGTACGGGGCAGATTGGACTGCTGACAGGGAAGATACTTTCGAAAGGCTTTGGCTGCACAGTTATCGCTTACGATCCGTACCCTACTGATGCTGCTGAGAAGCACGGGATCATATACGTCGATGCTCTCGGAGAACTCTTTGCTCGATCGGACATCATCAGCTTACATTGCCCTCTAAACAAGGATACGGACTACATCATCAACGATAACACACTTTCTCAGACAAAGAAGGGGGTTATCTTGATTAATACGTCCCGAGGCGGTCTTATTGATACCTATGCCTTGATACGGTGTGTTGGGCCCTTTCAGCTCATCTATCCAGTTTCTGATCCAAACACAAAGTGCCTTGAAAACCGGTCATGTCTCCGCTGTCGGTCTCGACGTCTACGAACGGGAGTCCAATTACTTTTTCGCAGATTCTAGTTCCAAGGTAATTGCAGATGATACCTTTGCCCGTCTTCTCTCTTTCTATAATGTTTTCATGACGTGAGTCCTGACTGATGTTTCCTCGGTGCAAACAGCTAAAACTCAGTTCACAATTTAGTGGACACCAAGCCTTCCTGACAATTGAAGCCCTCAAAAATATTGCAGAGACGACACTTCAGAGTCTACGAGACTTAGAGACGACTGGCACATGCAGGTATATCATCGAGAGGTAGATTTGGAAGGCTTTCTTGCTCTCAGCTTCTTTCATGCGTACAGACATTCAGCCTCGTAGGTACTTGCATTTCGAGATATTGGTATACACGTTGTCAAATTTACAAGATAGAAAAAAATATAATCCAGCAATCGAACAGAAAACAAGCAAGACAACAAGGTCACAGGTAATCACCCCTCTATCCGCCTAATCATCCTCTTATCTCTCTCACCAACGACCTTCACTACACCCTCATTCTCCAGTCCCTTGATAACCTCTGAGAACTCCAAAGAATCTACTTTGACACTACTCTGTTCTCCCAAAGCCTTGATCACATCAGACCATCTGATAGCTTTGCCCTTCGCGCCAGCATCCAACACATTCAAGATCTCCTTCCTCATATCTTCTCTAAGCTTCCTCTGGCCAGTACCAGTGCCTGTGTTCAGCAATCCCATATCGATCTTGCCAGTACGAGGATCCATAGCGCTTGTCCTGATAGCCTCGCGCATAAGCCGACTGCTTTCTTTCACGTCCTCGAGTTCTACGAACTCGGAGAAACGCATTCTGGCATGAGCTTCGGAGAGACGGATTAAGCTCTCCAGCTGACGTGTCGTTGCGGTGATGCGTTTCTCACTTGCACGAGGATCATCGCCCATATTACGCATCTCAACATAGGCACTGACGAGTTCTTCCCCTGCCTCTTCAGTGATGATAGGAGGGATCTTCGAGCGGGCATAGTCAATATACGCTGATAGTTCTGACAGAGGCTGCGATGATAAATGAGCTCGAGTCCTATTAAGCCGCCAAAACATGCGGACTTACTAGGATGTCTTGTGTGTCGGCCGCAGGCGCATCTTCAAGGTAAAGCCCTACAAGATGTTGTGCAAGTTTCCGGTCATGGCCTTCATCTACTTGATCAAGGACGAGATATAAAAGGTCAAATCGGGAAATTAGCGTTGGAGGTAGGTCGATGTTTCTTGTGATGGGTAGATTGACATCGTATTTTGACCCGACGGGGTTGGCAGCTGCGAGAATGGAAGTTCGTGCATTGAGAGTGGTGATGATGCCAGCTTTGGCGATGGAAACTGTTTGTTGTTCCTAGAGGGAATTTAGGTGAATGAGATGTACAAAATCCAGTTGAAGTGATACTGACCATCACTTCGTGCAGAACACTACGTGTCGCGTCCGACATCTTGTCAAATTCATCGATGCAACAGACACCACCATCGCTCAACACAAGAGCACCACTGGAAAGAGTGAGTAAGGGGCCAGCCATCGAGGACAGATATGACTAACCTTTCCAAAACAAGCTGTTTCGTTTCTGCATCGCGTGTAACATACGCTGTCAAACCAACTGCTGAAGAACCTTTTCCTGACGCAAAGACCCCCCGTGGCGCGATTTTATGAACATACTATAACAAAGTGGATAAGTGATGAGAAACAAGCAGCTTGTAGAACAAAAGGATAATAACCTGAAGAAGCTGAGATTTACTCGTACCAGGATCTCCAACAAGTAAAACATTAATATCACCTCTGTATCGAGGTCCGCCGCCTCCACCACCTCTTGCCACACTCTTGTTCGTACCACCAAATAGCTGCAATAGTATTCCTTTTTTCACATCTTCCATCTCCCAAATAGAAGGGGCAAGTGACCTGGCCAAATATTCGTAGATATCAGGCCTTTGGCTCAGATCCTTCAATTTCTGTTCTAGTTCGGCTTTGCGGCTCTGTATGCCTTCCCTCTCTTCGTCCTCATCGCCGCCATCGCCAATACCACCAACGCCGGGGACACGATCATTCCCAGCTGGCCTCGTGCTTTTGTCCAAACCAAGAGTACCAACCCCACCGAGTTTAACATGGACTACATCCAAGTACGTCTTGAAAAGGCTTTTGAGCGTCCTCTGCCTGGGATTTGAACGTACGGGAACACTTCTGTAGATACCTGAAACGATAACCCGGTCACCAGGTTTAGAGACATCTACGAGTTCATCGTACACGCTCAAAGAAACAGTATGTGGAGTTTGGCCATCAGGCACTGCGTCTGGTGTTTCTTGAAGACGAATGACTTGTCTGTCCGCGTATTCGCAGCGGTTGTGCACGAGTGACATAGTGCCCACGGACGCACAGACATCGCGAGGGCACCGTGTTGGTTCCTCTATTTTACCGCGGTCAATCTCGACCTGCACCGTGTGCGAACATGTCAGGCAGCGAAAAAAGGCCACTTTCATGTCGGGAATAACGGGAGTGGCACGAATGACTAGACCCTTGATACAAACGAGTTTATCCGTATCTTTAATAACAGGTCTATTAGTCGATATGAAGCACTTGAAATTGGTGTACAGACCACTTGGGTTCAAAGATCTCATGTTGACAGCAGGAAGCCCAAAAGGCCTGACTTTATACACTCTGCCCATAATATCACTAATCTCCTCCTCACCTTCTGCACCTTGCATGCCCTCCAAACCCGCTCCATGATCCATATCAGCGATGTCTAGCATCAAGTCCTTTAAAACTTGGTCCATAGCAGGTATGACTTCCTGTGGGTATTTCAAGAGCTGACTGTGCAGCTTTTTTGACGGAGGGTATGCCACAAGGTTGACAACATCGAGGTTTAGATTGGTTTCACCAGTCTGTCGCATCCTCCGAAAGTAAGCCTCGTATAAGATTGCTTCACCTTCGGCTAGTGAAGTGAAAGCACGAGTCTTGAGTCCGAGTTCTCGATCATAAGATACACGATATTTAGGTTTGAAGCCTTTCAAGAAATCACGGAATAATTTCATCGTTTCGGCCAGATTGACAGTTGTACCCCAGATAGCACGGATTTCATCGGGTTCGTCTGAAGGTGCCAATTGGGCTGAAAGATTGGGCGCAGATGACGCCGGTACATCTAGATGGTCTGAAATGAGATTATTGGCATCAAGAGCAGGCTGAGCAGTAAGCTGGGTTCGACGGGGTCGACGGGCTGAGGAGCTTGGTGTAATGGCAAGAGAAGAGTGGATATCACCACGCCTATTCTTGGGAGTTTTGTTGGGAATCGGGCTCCTATTTTGAAAGTTTAGTGAGATAAGACGCTCAGATGGGTTCAATCACTCACGATGGGAAGTCGAGAGGATCAGAGTCTGGAGGCGCATCCGATGACCGTGCGGCACGTCGCTGAGGCTTTTTTGCTGGAGAAGATGAGGGAAATGCCATCGGTGACGAGCTTTCAGCTAAAGACGCGTCAATTAATAACGGAACTTCTGAAACGGAGGTTGTATATTGTTTTCTTACGCATGAAAAGAGGTGTGCGTTTTGGAGTCTGCATACCGAGGGCTCTCCTCGCCATAACTCCCCTTAGTGGTGTGCTATCTGGAGCATTCGAATATCGTTGACGGGCTGGTGTCCCCACTACCGACGGTGTTGCTGCGAGAAACAGCGGGCTTCCTGGTGGTGGTGCATCGGGCATCGATTGTTCTGCTGGTTCTCCATCATTCATTTCCACATCATCTATGTCGGATGACGGAAAGTCAAGGGCTGGTGGAGACGACATTTGGTGCACTTGTGACGGGTAGATGAGGTGTTGCAGTTCAGGCGCGACGCGACGCGTCAATTTGATTTTAGGGCAGGTTTCCGGAGCGGATCATGTGATCAGGCATCTTATAAGATAAAGTTTATATCAAAGCAAACCCCTCTCGAAATGTATTGTACAATAAAATTAGCAATCCAACTTATGCAGAGAAATATATTCCAAACGGGTCCGCTCCGTGCCGCTGGAACTATATGTAAAGAAAACATGATCCATCGTCCACGTTGTCCATGCATAGAGCGGAAACATGCAGCTCGTCGTTGCCTTCACAAGTTCGCCTCATAGCTAATGATAGCGGCCACAAAATATTCAGTCAGCGACGCTGTGAGGGCAGGAGAGAAGCAAAACGCACCACGATCCTGAGCATAATAAAATTCTGAGTTTCTGAACATGATAATAAAAAGGTGGTTAGTTAACTCATGGTACAATGGCACAACATGACTTACTCAGCTTTCCCAAAATAAGGATGGTGTAGGATTTCGTAAAACCCAAACCGCGTGCGCACATCAGAATGTACCAGCTATTGGGGGGGGGGGGGTTAGGAAGTAAATTGATAAAAGGAAATCGGACTCAGCGATAAGCGTGCACTTACCCCGCAAATAAGAGAAAAGGCGCGTGGAGGCAACTCTTCAATTTGGAGAAAATTTAGTTTATCGTCATAATCTTTGAGAGAACACCACAGATCGAATTGTGTACGGTCGTCAAACATGCACTAGAGCGGGAAGCGGATCAATTAATCATGTAAGACTCGGAAACAAGGGCTGGCGAGCGACGCACCTCTCCATACATCGACTCCAACTCGAATACGATGCAACCAAGAGACCAATAATCCGCTTCAATGCCGTAGGGAACTTGTTTGGCTTTTCCCACATTCTCTAGGACCTCGGGGGCGATGTAGGGACAGGTCCCGACATACGCATGAGCGTACGATCCTCCAGGAAGGTAGGGCGCACATTGGTCGGATACCTTGCTCGAACCGAAGTCAGCAATGCGCACATTTCCTCGGTAATCAATAAGAACATTTTCTGGCTTGAAATCGCGGTGAATAATGCCCAGGCTGTGGAGCGCAGCGAGGCCCAGAGCCTAAGTCCTAGTCAGGACGACCAAGCATTGCGAGTGAAAACAAGCCTCACCATCTGAGCGACCAGGCGCTTGGTTTCCTGGACACGATTGAGAGCCCAAGGTAGATCTTCGATGACGGCACGTAGAGGGTAGTCCATCACTTCCTGTTGCAGCTTTCAGAAGATGAATCAATTGCAGAGCGCAATAGACGAACCATGATAAAAAAAGTCCGACTCTCGTCGTGGAGTAATGCCTGAAGCTGCATCAAAAATTGAAAGCCAGGTCGTTTGCTTTGGACTGCCTCTGAGAGCCTCTGATAGGCTTTCGTCTCTGCTTGAAGCTCAGGCCGACTATCCTCCGGATTTGGCAGGAGCCAACCGTGCCGGTAGATCTTGATACAACACAATTTTCCCCCAGAGCCTTTCTTATCATCTTCCGCCATTGACTGAGCGACCACAACCTCACTGAAATTATTAGTGTGAAGAAAGTCCACAACGCGGTAGCAACTGCGAGGAATGGAAGACTGAGTGTTGAAGGGAAGGGAGACGCGTTTCTTGAGTTTGAGATGGCAGCGCTTGTATTTTTCTGGCATTTTGTCAGAGGGTAAGAGAGCACCGTATTGGGCAAATAAATTATCGTCGTCAGAGCTAATGCCAGCGTCTTCGTTTCCAGATAGCGTGATTGATTTCAGTTCACCCCCCAAAGAATCTGCAGCAACGCACTTGATATCAAGTGACAAATCGTGGACAGAGGTTGCCTCAGTGCCTGCATCCTGCGAGGTTACCAGAGAGCTAGCTGATTCCTCCTCAAGCGCTGTATAAGCAGATAAGTTGCTCTCGCTGTAATCTGAAGTATCGTCTCGATTTTCGTCTGATGTGGTCTCGTCCTTGAGAGTCGATGAGCGTATCCTGTGCTGATTGACATCTATGCAGGCAAGAATGGCAAAGCGATCGACGGACTTCGCCTGAGAACCACGACGTAGGCTCGGGTGCTTAGTCCTGCGCTCGCAATCCCAAAATTCGTAGTCGTCGGAATCTTCACCATCAGAAGCCTCATCATCACCAAAGGCATCCTCTTCTGCAGTTATACGACTTGATATGAAAGAAGGGGTGCTTTGTCGAGGGAGACAGACGTAAGACAAAACTGCGCGCCGAATTGGGTGTAGGTTGGGATTTTCGTCCTCGAGTTGTGCGTCAGAGAAGAAGTTTGCATAAGCACATGGGAGTTTGGCGTGAATCATGTTGTATAAACGTCTCCAAGAATTGAAGATAGAAGCGCGGGGAAAACACAAAGAGAAGACAGTTCCCCGTGCAGAGAGTAGTGGGTATGGAGAGAGAGAGCAGCATTTTATAGATAAATACGAATAACGAGTACCACTAAGGTTGACAAAGAAAGATTGCACTGGCACCCGATAGAGAAATGGGCCACCGCTAAAGAAAGTGTCGGTTTTTTTGTTTCAATTACCTCCTGACTTCGGACACTACCCGTCGCTGCGTCCGAGTGGCCCTCATGGTGGCCCCAGTATGTCACTTCGACTCTCCATTTCTATTCGTGACAGTAAAGTCTTGAGACTTGAGAGATGGGCCAAACTGCTTCTCGTACCACATTCCGACGTCGGGGTTTGGGGGTAACAAGCCTCGAGGTATGGTAGAAGGTACTGCTGAACCAGATTGATGGTGAGATAGATTCGCCTTTAGCTGATTCAAAGGACAGGCTACTAGTATGATTATCGATCCATGTTATACAGGTTTGTTGATAAGTGCTTTTGAACGGATTTTGGTTCCACGATAGTTTCTACCTTGCCAAAAGCAAGTAAGTTCAAGCAGATGAAACAAGTCAGGGTCAGGTTCTCTTTTGTGAACAGCTTTCAGGATCTGTCATCGACGACGACAACGACGGCAACACATGGCAGCTCTGGTCTAAGCGGAGGTGCTAGTACGGGTTGGTACCGTCTCACGGGCTCCGATGCTGCGGCCCCCTTTGGGGATTTTGGATTCACTTCTCATTCCACACTGTCACTTGTCTTGGCCGCGGCCATTCAGGAAGATCAACAACACCAAGTTAGATCTTGCACTTGGAGGTCTCTGTGCAATGTCATGTTCATTATCACGATGTTAAATTGCAAAAGCAGCTGCGGTATGGGAAATCAGTTTGTCGTTGTTGACAACTTGAATGGGACCACCGCGTTGCATGTGGATTCTGGTGGTGAACGAATCAGAAGGGCAAGTGAAGAAGTCAGGAAAGGCTGCTTGGTGGTTATTGCTTCGTGAGCCTATATATTCCTTCATAATCGCTGCCAGTCTCATTCATGACGTCTCCTTTGACTTTTCTTAATAGCTGCACCGGGCATGATGGTGGAGATGACCGGACTCATGAACCTTGGTCGTAAAAGTGGCAAAGGACATTCCCGAACCGTTGGATCTCACCATCTGATCATGGGGAAAGCTTAATAGTTAGCATGATCGCCATTTGCTGGTGAGGAGGCGGCGTGCCGGAAAAGGTTGTCGCAACTGGTCTTAAGTGCTTTATATTCGGATTGGTTCTTGGGTATCATGCTGATTTTACATTCCCCTTCAAGGCTCATTTATCCGGTGCGAGCTGACCGATGGATTACGATCCACAAAAATATACTTGCATTCCTCAAGAAGCTTTCATCCAATTGGTGAGCAGGAAGACTTAAAGGGAGTATCCGAAAATTCGTCGGCGTCCCCCACCTGTTGCGAGTCCCAGAACAGCTCATTCACTAGGAGTGTGCAATAGAATGATCCCGGCTCCACCCAACTACGTATTCACTTTGTGCTTTCTTTCTATCTTGTCAGATTTCCGATGCAGATACATGGTAAGCCGGCCAGTAAGGTATTGGTCCGACCATATCGTTTTTTTTGTGTTCTTGGTCGGCCTGGAACGATCTCTTTTTGGCATGGGTTTGGCCTCGATGTCATTGTTCCGATTACTTGGAATCATAATGCTGTCAATTGGGCGCATAGATCACCCTCTTTGCTGTCTTAAGGACTGAATTGCTGGGTCATCGTTTATATTCTTCGCTATCCTCGGCTTCAAGATCAATTTATCTGGACATTGATCTAGGCTGGCCGAACTTCAACTCTGTCTTATCTTGCAATCCTTGTGCCTATCTCATAATTCTCCCTTCAGTTGTATAAACAATAAAAGTTCTCAACGGTGGAACTGAGTACTTTACGATTTCAAGTCAATCACTACTTCAAATATTGAGGAGCACGAGAGGAAGTACTCAAAAGGCGCGTCGGTTGAATAACAACGAAGTTGCCGATTAAGCAGGACCGTCTTTGATTGCGAAAAAAGATTTCCAATCCTATCCTATCCGAGATACAAGGTAGACGAGCTTCAAAAGGGAAAATGTATGGAGTGGTCCAGTCCAATAGATGTACAAAATGATGGTCGCGATATGAATAACTGCAGTTGTATCGTATATGATAAACGATTGGGGGG
>Ga0193742_1000230_pt1 | contig 41341 bp, 35 predicted proteins | sample L2c1metaG_FD_165511 | JGI IMG/M metagenome (GOLD analysis project Ga0193742, IMG submission 165511) | Soil microbial communities from a riparian zone of the East river system, Colorado, United States - L2c1 | ecosystem: Environmental > Terrestrial > Soil > Riparian zone | place: USA: East River... | reverse complement strand
CTGCGCGATGCTACGGTTGCCGATCTTGAAGCTTGCCGCGATAAGATGCCGGCTACGAGCTTTGCCCGGTGCAGGCACATCATCACCGAGAACGGCCGCGTAACCGAGGCACGTGCGGCTCTGCTGGCGGGAGATATGGGGTACTTCGGCAAGCTGATGGCAGAGGCGCATGCGAGTTTTCGCGACGACTTTGCGGCAAGCTGCATGGAGGTGGATACGCTGGTGGAGATTGCACGGCGTCAGCGTGGCTGTATCGGCGCAAGGATCACCGGCGGAGGTTTTGGCGGCTGCACGGTCAACGTGGTGAGTGCATCCGCAGCGGAGGAGTTTGTTTCAGGGGTGCGGCGCGAGTATGCGCGAGCCACTGGAATAGAGGCGGACTGTTTTGTCTGTGAGCCCGAGGATGGCGCGCTGGCGCTGGCTGCGAAGGCAGGTGTGGCATGAATCCCCTGGCACAGCAGAATCCGCACTGCAGGTTCAATCCGCTGAAGCGTGAGTGGGTGCTGGTATCTCCGCACAGAACGCAGAGGCCATGGCAAGGGCAGGTAGAAAAGCCGGTTCAGCCCACGGTGGCGAGTTACGACCCGGAGTGCTATCTATGCCCGGGAAATAATCGTGCGGGTGGACTCCGCACTGACAACTACACCAATACATATGTCTTTGAGAACGACTTTGCGGCGCTGAAGCCGGATGCTCCCGCATTCTCAGACGATGAGGACGGGAAGGGACTGCTGATCGCAGAGGGCGAGAGCGGTGTTTGCCGCGTGATCTGCTTTTCGCCGAGGCACGATCTTACGCTGGCGAGAATGGAAGTTCCGGAGATCCGAAAGGTCGTGGATCTTTGGGATTCACAGACCAGGGAATTAGGCGCACGCGACGATGTTCAGTATGTGCAGGTCTTCGAGAATCGCGGCGCGATGATGGGAGCGAGCAATCCGCATCCCCATGGACAGATCTGGGCGAGCCGCTCGGTTCCGAATGAGGCAGTGGTGGAGCAGGCGGCGCAGGAGGCTTATCTTCGCGAGCATGGATGCTGCCTGTTGTGCGCCTATCGTGATATGGAGATTGCCCGTGGAGATAGGATCGTAGCAGCGAATACGAGCTTTGTTGCGCTGGTTCCTTTCTGGGCAGTGTGGCCGTTCGAGGTAATGATTCTGCCGGTTCGGCATGTTGCGGATCTTGCGACGATGACTGCTGAAGAACGGGATGATCTGGCGGCGATGTTGCAGACGGTGACCTCAACATATGACCGTGTGTTTGATACGCCGTTTCCTTACTCGATGGGGCTGCATCCGCAGCCGTTCGATGGAAGAGATCATCCGGAGTGGCACTTTCATCTGCATTTCTATCCACCGCTGCTGCGGTCGGCCACGGTGCGGAAGTTCATGGTTGGATTCGAGCTGCTGGGGTCGCCGCAGCGGGATATCACGCCGGAGTCGGCGGCAGAGACTTTGCGAAAGGCTTCCGCGAAATAATAGAGGGGAGAAGGGCGGAGATCATGACGATGACAACTGGTTTAGCTCCATTCAGACTGAAGCCTTGGTTCAGTGAGCGCGTGTGGGGAAGGCAGGATCTGCGTCCCTGGTATGCGGAGACGGGCACTTCGGAGCTGGTAGGCGAGGCATGGCTGACGGGGCCGCAGTGCGTAGTGGAAGAGGGAGCGCTCGAGGGAAAGACGCTGGCTTCGCTTTCGAACGATCTGGGCGGCGAGTTTCCGCTGCTGGTGAAGCTGTTGTTTCCGAACGAGAAGCTGTCGGTGCAGGTTCATCCGGACGATATGCAGGCGCAGGCTGCAGGCGAGGCTCGCGGCAAGACGGAGTGCTGGTATGTGCTGGAGGCTGAGCCGGGGGCCACGGTCGCACTGGGGCTGAAGCAGGGTGTGGACACGGCGAAGATTGCGGCGTCGGTGGCGGACGGCACGATGGAGTCGTTGCTGGAGTGGGTGCCGGTTGCGGTAGGAGACATGCTCTTTGTCGACGCGGGTACGGTGCATGCGATCGGTCCCGGCGTAGTTCTACTGGAGACGCAGCAGACGAGCGATGTGACGTACAGGCTGTATGACTATGGGCGTCCGCGTGAGCTGCACCTGGAGCAGGGACTGAAGGTGATCAAGACGAAGACAGCCGCAGGCAAGGTCACGCCAAAGGTGATGGAGGGGTTCACGCGGCTGATCGAGCAGAAGTATTTCGTTGTGGACCGGTTCGACCTGGGGGAGATGGAGGAGCGGAAGGTCACGATGGAGGCAGCCGGATGCCTGGTGGGGCTTAAGGGGCAGGTCTGGGTGATTACGCCGGGGGAAGAGGTGGAGCTTGAGCCGGGGAAGGCTGTCGTGGTGCCTTCGGGGATAAACGAGTTAATCGTCGAGGCGGAGAACGAAGCTACATTTGTGCGGTGCGTGGCTCCGGCTGTTTAGAAGAGGAAGGAATGCCCGAACGTTGCCCGAATATTCCACTGTGGCAGCCATGGATGAGACAGCCTTCGCGATAACGCTCCACAGGTGTGCTCTGGACAGTCGCGGGCGATTTGCTTCCTGCAAAGAATGCAGGGGATTCTTCGCTACGCTCAGAATGACGATAGCTGTGCCGGAGATCAGCGCAGGAAGACGCCAAGCTCGCTGGCTGCGTTGCGGAGGTGCGGCAGGAAGCGAGTCTGCATCTCGAGTGCAGAGATGCGTGGTGCGCTTCCGCTGAGGTTGATGGTGGCAACGGCTCGTCCGTTGGGCGCCAGAACGGGGACGGCGAGGGAACGCAGGCCGACCTCGTACTCCTGATCGCAGAGAGCGTAGCCGTTGCGGCGAACATTGCGGAGAAGCAGACGCAGCTTGTCGACGGAGGTGACGGTACGGGTGGTATGCGGGATCAGGGCGACGCGAGTGAGGTAGGCCTCGAGCTGCTCGGGAGAGAGGTAGGCGAGCAGGATGCGTCCCATGCTGGTGCAATAGGCGGGGAGGCGGCTGCCGATGTGGAGGTCGACGGCCATGACTCGATTGACAGTGGTGCGGGCGATGTAGACGATGTCGTCGCCGTCAAGGGTGGCGACAGAGAAGGATTCGCGCAGCGCCGCGGACATGCGCTCGAGGATGGGCTGCGCGGCTGAGGAGAGCGTGCTGGACGCAGTATAGGTCTGCGAGAGGGTGAGCATGCGCGGGCGAAGGGAATAGCGAGAACCGTCTTCGGCTCCAGCAAAGCCGAGCTTTGTGAGGGTATAGAGGCAGCGGCGAACGGCGGCGCGCGAGAGGCCGGTTCGGACGCTAAGCTGCGAGATGGTCATCTGGGGATTCTGCTGGGTGAAGGCCTGGATAACGATAAGACCTCGCGCGAGCGAGGTCATGAAGTTTGGGTCTCCGGTAAAGACATCGAGCGAAGCCGCTGGCGTCTGTTTTTGAGGTGCGGGCGGAGCGGGGGGGAGAGAAGGCGTATCAGGCGAAAGTGGATGACGCGGAGTAAGGCTCATGGGGATCCCTTCAGGCGGCAGCGCACGTTGGGGCGATAGCCGGTCCTCTTTTACGATAAACGCACAGGGCACCCGATCGCAAGTCCGGTGTCATGCGCGCGTCACGAGCGCTGTGAGAAGATACAGCCGGAAATGTTCCTTTTCGATCCCGCCGGTCATCTCACCTTTGACGGCATAACGATTTAACAGCAGAGGAGAAACAGAGCGCATGCAGACGGCAACCAAATCCACATCTCTCGTTGACCAGCCGGCCTGGAAAGCCCTTCAGGCACATTCGGAGCAGATTCGCGGGAGACACCTGCGCGAGTTGTTTGCAGAGGACGCGTCACGCGGCGAACGTTTGACCGCGGAGGCCGAAGGAATTTTTCTCGATTACTCGAAGAATCGCGTGACCGATGAGACGCTGAAGCTGCTGTTCGAGCTTGCCGAGCAGGTAGGGCTGCGCGAGCGCACGGAGGCGATGTTCAAGGGGGAGAAGATCAACATCACGGAGAACCGTGCGGTGCTGCATGCTGCGTTGCGCGCGCCGAAGGGCGAGTCGATTGTGGTGGACGGCGAGGACGTGGTGCCTGAGGTGCATAAGGTCCTGGATAAGATGGCCGGCTTTGCAGATCGCGTTCGTAGCGGTGACTGGAAGGGACACACAGGCAAGCGCATCAAGAATGTGATCAATATCGGCATCGGCGGATCGGACCTCGGCCCCGTGATGGCGTATGAGGCCCTGAAGCACTACAGCCAACGCGATATGACGTTCCGGTTCGTATCGAACGTCGATGGGACGGATTTTGCAGAGGCGGTGCAGGGTCTTGATGCGGAGGAGACACTGTTCCTGGTTGCGTCGAAGACGTTTACGACGCTCGAGACGATGACGAACGCGCACACAGCGCGAGACTGGTCGTTGAAGAAGCTGGGCGATGAGAAAGCAGTGGCGAAACACTTTGTCGCAATCTCGACCAATGCAAAGGAGGTTGCGAAGTTCGGCATCGACACGGAGAACATGTTTGGCTTCTGGGATTGGGTCGGTGGCCGCTACTCGATGGACTCGGCGATCGGGCTTTCGACGATGATCGCGATTGGGCCGGAAGGCTTTCGCGAGATGCTTGCTGGCTTCCATGCGATGGACGTGCACTTCCGGACGGCGCCTCTCGAGAAGAATCTTCCCGTATTGCTGGGACTGTTGACGGTCTGGTATACGGAGTTCTTCGACGCACAGACGGTAGCGATTCTTCCTTATGAGCAGTACCTGAAGCGGTTTCCTGCGTACCTGCAGCAGCTGACGATGGAATCGAATGGGAAGCACGTGACGTTGGAAGGCACGAAGGTGAGCTACGAGACTGGGCCGATCTACTGGGGCGAGCCGGGGACGAACGGGCAGCACTCGTTCTACCAACTGATTCACCAGGGGACACGTTTGATTCCATGCGACTTTATCGGATTTGCGAAGGCTCTGAATCCGTTGGGACGCCACCATGACATGCTGATGGCGAATGTCTTCGCGCAGGCCGAGGCGCTGGCCTTTGGCAAGACAGCAGACCAGGTGAAGGCAGAGGGAACGCCGGACTGGCTGGTTCCGCATCGCGTGTTTGAGGGGAATCGTCCTTCCAATACGATTCTTGCAGACAAGTTGACGCCTGCGCTGCTGGGTAAACTGGTTGCGTTGTACGAGCACTCGGTGTTCACGCAGGGCGCAATCTGGAATATTGACTCGTTCGATCAGTGGGGTGTAGAGCTGGGGAAGGTCCTGGCGACGAAGATCTTTGGCGAACTGGAGAGCAAGGGTGAGCCGGAACTGGAGCATGACAGCTCGACGACGAATTTGATCAAACGGTACCGGAGGTCCAAGTAGTTCAGATTGCCAGTAAAAGGGAAACCCAGGTCTCGGTGACGAGATCCGGGTTTGCTTGTTTCATGGTCGAGAAAACCTTCCGGCTGCTATTCTTTCTCCATTGATGGCTTCCGCGACCAAACCTAACTCTACTGGCGCCGTTGCTGGAGCCACTACGGCGCTGGTTCTGCTGACCGCGCTTAACTTCGTCAACTATATCGACCGATACATTCTTCCCGGGGTGCAGGAGCAGATCAAGGGCGAGTTCCATCTGACGGATGCGCAGATCGGGACGCTTACGCTGTGGTTCATGCTGGCGTATATGCTTACCTCGCCTATTACGGGCTGGCTCGGAGACCGCTTTCCGCGCAAGCCGATGATCGTGATTGCGGCGCTGTTCTGGAGCGGGATCAACTTTTTTACGGCATCGGTTCAGTCGTACGACTCGCTCAATCTGCGTCATGCCGCGCTGGGGATTGGCGAGGCCAGCTTCGGCATCTTCGCTCCGGCGATGCTCTCGGACTTCTATCCTGCTGAGCAGCGCAATCGCGTATTGACTATCTTCAACGTCGCAATTCCTGTTGGAGCTGCGCTTGGTTATCTTGTCGGGGGAGTCATTGGCGAACACCATGGCTGGCGTATGGCCTTTATCGTCTCGGCCGTGCCAGGAGCATTGATCGGGCTGCTGATTCTCTTCTTCATGAAGGAACCGGCACGAGGCGCGAGCCAGCACGAGAAGGCGAGACTGGAGAAGGGAACTGTCCTCGCACTGCTTAAGAACAAGGCTTACCTCGCCTCTATTCTGGGTTATGCCGCTGTTACATTTTCGCTCGGCGGCATCTCATGGTGGATGCCCTCGTTTCTCGAGCGCGTTGGCGGCAGATCACAATCAAACGCGGCGTTTCTGATGGGAGCGATCACGGTTGTCACGGGACTGCTGGGAACGATCGTGGGAGGTGTTATCGCGCAGCGATGGTCGAAGGCCACCCCGAAGGCGCTGTATCTTGTTCCGGCGATCAGCGCGGCGCTTGCGGTTCCGCCGGCGCTGGTCTGCTTCTTCGGGCCGAAGACACTTACGGTACCATCGCTTGCGCTTGCCATCTTTCTCATCTTCCTTGGAACCGGTCCGGTGAATGCAGCGACGATGAACGCCGTGCGTCCTGAGGTGAGGGCTACGGCGATGGCGGGACAGCTCTTCATCATTCATGCGCTGGGCGATGCGATTTCGCCGCGCGTTATTGGTGCTGTGAGCGACCGCTCGACACTCAACCTCGGGCTCGGCTCGACCCTTATTACCCTTGTTCTCGCTGCAATCATCTTTTTTGTCGGAGCGCGCTATGCGCCTCCGCTGCGCGAAGATGAGCCTGTCGCGGCATGATGGTGCTGCGATTAGCAGCGTGGCTGATTGCGTTTGGATGGCTCTGGAAGGCGGTCTCGGCAGCACGTGGCCTGCGCCGGATTCCCAACCTGCTTGAGCCAGAATACGATCGTGAGCCCGAGGGATATCCCGCCGTTACGGTGATCGTTCCGGCGCGTGACGAAGCGGCGGCGCTGCCGTTGTGCCTGGGTTCGCTGTTTGCACAGGATTATCCGAGAATGAAGATTCTCGCAGTGGATGATCGCTCCGTGGATGGGACGGGCGCGATCATGGATGCGTTCGCGTCGCAGCATCCGGATCGGATGACCGCGCTCCATGTGAGGGAATTGCCCGTGGGATGGCTGGGCAAGCCGCACGCGATGGCGTTGGCGGCGCAACATGCGATAGCAGTGAATCGACCTGACTATCTTCTCTTCACTGATGCTGACGTCTACTTTCGCGCGGATGCGATTCGCCGCTCGCTGTCGCTGGCGGTGGCGACGGAGGCCGATCACTTTGTGACGTTTCCTACTCCGCTGATCAAGAGCGTGGGCGAGGGCGCGCTGCTGGGGTTCCTGGGGGTAATGGGGTTGTGGGCGACGCGGCCCTGGAAGGCGTCGGATCCAAAAGCATTGCGCGACTCTGTCGGGATTGGAGCTTTTAATCTTCTGCGAACGGGAGCTTACGAAAAGCTGGGAGGATTCGAGGCTCTGCGGATGGAGATTCTGGAGGACCTCGTGCTTGCCCGCAAGGTGAAGCTCGCCAACCTGCGCCAGCGGGTCGCGATCGCTCCAGCAATGGTGAGTCTGCACTGGGCCGTTGGAGCCTTGGGCGTGGTGAACGTGATGACGAAGAATCTCTTCGCCGTCTTTCGCTTCCGTGTCGGGCTTGTAGCGCTGGCCGGGGTTGGGCTGGCGGCTCTCTGCCTCGGGCCCGTGGCATTTCTTTTTCTTCCGCAGACCGCGTTTCCAGGGACGATCGCGTTGGCTGCAGTGCTCATGCTGTATAGCGCATCGGCGCGCTATTCGAAGATCTCGCCCTGGTATGTGCTGCTGTTTCCGGGGGGAGCGGCACTGTTTCTGTACTCGCTGCTGCGCTCGGTGTGGATCACGCTGCGCGACGGCGGCGTGACCTGGCGAGGCACGTTCTATCCGCTGTCAGAGCTTCGCAGAGGTCTTGCAGACAGCCGCCGAGGAATAAGTTAGCGTTCGGATAAAAATCACCTAACCGTTGACGCAGATCCTTGTCTAATGCGCCAAACGGAAGGGAGCTCCTTCTCCAATTTTTCAGCCGGAGCGTGCGCATCGCAGGTTCGTCGGTCACGCCGTAATGAAACGCAGCTCACACGTACTCTGCTGCCTCACGAGGTGGTCTATACGATGTTGTCTGTATTTCATCGAAGGAACCCGTGTGTCCGTTTTTGGACGCTGACTCTCACCCTTACCTTCGCGTCTGCCTGTTACGCACAGACGCGAGAAGCGTCGGCCACGGCACTTGGAGACCGCATTACGCGGGATCTCCAGCAGGCTCAGCTGGCAGAGCGTCAACATCTTCCGGACGAGCGGATCGGTTATCTCTGGGCTGTGCTGGCCTCCGAGTATCGCAGGGCCGGAGATTTTCCCGCATCGGAAGACGCATACTTCAAGGCGTTGAGTTTTTTTGAGCGCAGTCCTTCGGCGGCCCGGAATTATGCCACTGCTCTCGACAACCTGGCAATGCTCTATCTGGTCTATGGGTGGCTGGATGAGGCGGAGAAGTACAACAGAAGATCGGCAAAGATCCGAAGCGGCCTGGGGTATCCGCTCGATGAGGCGCGGAGCGAGCAGCACATGGCCGAGATCGACCTTGCACGGCACAAATTTAAGGCTGCGGACGACGAGGCCGCGCAGGCTCTTGAAGCCATGGTCCGTCTTGACGATCCTGAGAAGTTAGATATGGTCTCAGCCTTGAATGCTCTCACCATCACGCAGTGTTCGCGCAAAGCTTGTGTGCAGGGAATGGAAGACGCCCAGCGCTCGTTGAAACTGGCGCGCAGTTTTTTCGGAGAGGAGTCCGCGGCGGTGGCTCACGCGATGATGGCTGTAGGTTTTGCGGAGTGGAAGCTGGGAAAGCTGGATGAGGCCGGCCAACGATGCGTGCATCGATCCAGATGATGAAGGCTCAGGAGGGTCCAGAGAGTAGAGGCGTGTTGCTTGCCATGATCGAGTATCGCGACTATCTCAAAAGCATCCGTAAAGACAGCGAGGCGGAAAATATCGACCGGGAATTATCTTTGGCTATGCAGAGGCAGAGCCCCGTGTGCGCAACGTGTGTAAGTGTACACAGCCTGTCGAATGCGATGAGGTAAGAGACTAAGCCTCGACCAGAATATTGCTATAACGCTTCTCGACGTACTCGTCGAGGATCTCCTGGAACTCTTCGACGATGCGATCGCCTTTGAGGGTGGTGTAGAGTTTGCCGTCGACGTAGACGGGGGCCTTTGGCTCCTCGAAGGTTCCGGGCAGCGAGATCCCGATATTCGCGTGCTTAGACTCTCCCGGGCCGTTGACGATGCAGCCCATCACGGCGAGCTTCAGCTCTTCGACGCCAGCGTATTGTTTCTTCCACTCTGGCATCTGCTCGACGAGATAGCTCTGGATGCGTTCGGCGAGCTCCTGGAAGTAGGTAGAGGTGGTGCGCCCGCAACCGGGGCAGCTGGTGACCTGCGGCATGAAGCTGCGGATTCCGAGAGATTGCAGGATCTGCTGCCCGCAGCGGACTTCTTCGGAGCGGTCGCCGCCAGGAGTTGGCGTGAGGCTGACGCGGATGGTGTCGCCGATGCCATCGAGTAGAAGCGGAGCCAGACCTGCGGCCGAAGCTACGATGCCCTTCATCCCCATGCCGGCTTCGGTGAGTCCGAGGTGGAGCGCGTAGTCGCAGCGTCGGGCCAGTTCGGTGTAGACGTCGATCAGGTCGCGCACGCCGGAGACCTTGGCGCTGAGCACGATCTGGTTGCGACGCAGACCGTAGCGCTCGGCCGCAGCGGCGTTGTCGAGGGCGGAGACGACCATCGCCTCCATCATGACGTCGCGGGCAGGAAGGGGATTGGCGGACTTGGAGTTCTCGTCCATCATCTTGGTAAGCAGCGCCTGGTCGAGCGAACCCCAATTGACTCCGATGCGGACCGGCTTCTGATGTTTGACCGCGACTTCGACCATTGTGCGGAAGTTGTCGTCGTCCTTGCGTCCGATGGAGACGTTGCCGGGATTGATCCTGTATTTTGCGAGAGTCGGGGTACTTGCTGAGCAGGAGATGCCCGTTGTAGTGGAAGTCTCCGATGATGGGCGTGGTCCAACCCTTCTTTGCGAGGCCTTCAACGATGTAGGGAACGGCCTTCGCGGCATCGTCGTTGTTGACGGTGATGCGCACCATCTCGGAACCGGCGCGAGCGAGTGCGGCGATCTGCTGGACCGTGCTTTCGACGTCTGCGGTGTCGGTGTTGGTCATTGACTGGACTACGACCGGAGCATCCGATCCCACGCGGATTCCAGCCACATTGACCGTTACGGTGCGACGACGCTGTATTTCAGGCATAAACTCTCCACCTTCAAGTTTACCATCCGATCTATCTGCCTGCTCGCGCTACACTAGCGACAAGGGCCCGGTAGCTCAGTTGCATAGAGCAGCGCACTCCTAACGCGAAGGTCGCAGGTTGGACTCCTGCCCGGGCCACCATTTACATCTTCCAGCAACGTCCAGTAAAGTCCAAGACAGACTACCAAATACAACAAAATAAAGAGATTGAACCGTTTTGGCGGTTTTCAGTCGTCCGGTGACGTATCATAAAAACCAGTGGTTTTGGGGATACTTTTGGGGGTACGTACCTTGCAAAAAGGGGTACTTCCAAAAAACACAAAGGGGGAGTGGGCGATGAGATCGGCATTGACGGACGTGAAGGTAAGGCAGTGCAAGGCAGAGACGAAGGCGCGGAAGATCAGCGACGGCGGGGGACTGTTTCTCCTAGTTACACCAGCCGGGGGCAAACTATGGCGCTGGAAATACCGCTATCAAGGCACACCAAAGCTAATGGCCCTCGGCAAATACCCGGACGTTTCTCTGACTCTCGCCCGAGAACGGCACAGACAGGGGCGTGAGCTATTGGCCACTGGCGTTGACCCGATGGGGCAGAGGAAGTCGGACAGGCTCAGGGCACGCGAGTCGGACGAGAACTCATTCGCTACTGTCGCTGCGAAATGGTTGGAACACTGGCGCGTTGGCAAGTCCGTCCAGCATGGTGGTACGGTTAGCCGCCGGTTGGATGCCAACATCTTGCCGTTTTTGGGTTCGCGTCCCATCGGAACGATTGAGGCTCCGGATGTGGTTGCGGTGGTGAAGGCAATCGAGCAACGTGGCCCCACAGACCTCCCAAAACGGGCGTTGCAAAACATTGGACAAATCTTCCGCTACGGCATCGCTCATGGGTAACTTGGCAACGCGCCGATCCGTCATCCCTTGCGCCCGCTTGAATCGCGGGCAAGCCGCATTCCAGAACTCCAGATAGGCGGCAAGCTCCCAGTGGTTGGCATCTTCCAAGCTGTAGCGCATCGGCCTTATAGCCTCACGAAAAGACAGTGAGTCGTCGGCGCTAGCCGACTGAGCCGTAGGCGATAAGTTTTTAAGTACTATCGCCTCCGGCTCACTCGCCGCAAGCGGCGAGGACACCCTGTCTTTTTTTGGTGATTCTATTGATGGTTCTAATGATGGTTTAAAAGCAATATTGCTAAGGGTGACATCAATGTCTGATCGAGAGGCGTAAATGTCCGATCGAGATCGGCGTCTCGATAAGACATTGTGTCTGGTAAAGATTCACGTCGATCAGACATTTTGTCTCCATTTCGGTCAGACATTTTGTCGGGTGTGGCGTGCCCACCCAGATTCAGTTTCGCGAGGTTGAGTTTGTAAGTGTGACAGCCGCGCTGGCCAGTTCGCGGGAGGATTTCAATCCATGCAGCTCTCTTCAAAGAATCGAGCGCACGCGACACTGTGCGAGTCGTCATACAGGCCTTCGCCGCGAGCAATGTAGCCGAGGGCCAAGCGATACCCTTGTCATCCGCGTGGTCAGCGATAGCCAAGAGGAGGAGACGCTCAGATCGCAGCGTGGGACCATGTCGCCATACACGTGACATGATGGCAACACTCATAGCTGCCCCGCGAAAAGCGTGTGCCGCTGACGTACGCGTGCTATCGTAGCGTTATCCATGATTACCTTTCGGCCCCCGGACCCTGATCCCGGGGGTTTTTATTAGGTGGGCTTGAGTTGCGCAGCACGCTTCGCCCGCTCTTCCCGCTTGAGGGCTTTAGGGCGCGGAGCTATGGCAACTGGCGGCGGCTCTTTGGTGCCGGCTATGACCCAATCCGTGACCTCGGCCTGGAGCCAGCCCACAGCCCTTGCAGCCAAACGATGAGGCGCAGGAAAAGGCCGGCGGCGACCATCTGGTAAATCCCCGACTTCGACAAAGGCACCTGCTGCTGAACAACAGCGAGGCGAATATAGATCGGCGGCGGCTCGGTGTTCATAGAAATCTCCACTTCCTTGTGTGTTCGCGGATTCGATCCGCTGACGTATTTATACGCCTTATTTTTTTCGCGTAAAGCTTCGTAAAGCTTTCAGAATCTGCACGTTGCGATTGGTGCCAAATTTGTAAATTTGTAAGTTCGTCACTTTGGAGAGGCAAGCCTTTTCTTTTCTTCACGCGCTTTGCGTTCGCTTGCTGTGGATAAATAAATTTATTTGTAACCGTAACGAGCACAAAAAGGCGAGCACATATCGGAAGGTGTAAGCCGTCGGCAGTCGTTGTCCAAGGTGGTCGTGAATCGGGCGGATAGGCCTTTGGCCGGGTGCACCAAACCTCTCCCCGATGAAGATGGTGGCAGGAGATTCTTGGACACGACACGTTCCCGATCCAGACCTACGGGAATCATGTCTGAAAAGCTATCAACCGAGCACAGGGACGCGCAGGTCCGCGCAGGGCTTGATCACGTGAGGTTCACGACCTCCGACACACCGCTGCCACATTACTGCTGTCGAGTGGCGTCTCGATCATGCCATTTATTTGGGGGTACGTTCGGGGGTATTCGTCGTAGATTAGAAATGGTGATGTCTATATGTTTCATAGACTTGCAAGGTAAATGTGACTCTGCCCGGCCACCATTAGATCTAACCAAATGAATAACATAGTGTGCGAAATTCACTGATACTGATGTTGAATGTGGAACGGTAAGAAACTGCCACTTTTCTGCCACTTTCTGCGCCTTTTTCGGGAGGACGGACGCATAAACTCACTGTGCTGAACGACATTAGGAAATGCTGCAGACAGGAAGCTGGAACGATGCTGAACGCTCCGGGCATCGGGTCAAAATTTGTTTGTCACATTCAGTGTTACAGGAGCATTCATCGATCAAACTTTGACCAATTGGCCGGATTCGGACATCAAGTCGTGTTCAGAAACTTTTGTTCGTCTTCCCATGAATTGGCTATCAGATTCCTGAATGCCGGTGCGCCTACATTGCAACTCTTTGGAAGGGTGGAAACGAAACTGCCAATCAGGGGAAGGCTGATCTCAGGCATAGATAGGACCTTGGGTGACATTGACAAGAAGCCTTCAATGGATGGCTAAGAGTGGATATGGACTTGCACTAATAGACCAGTCGATCAATCTCGAACCGGGTCTAACTACGCGTCCAGTCATAGGAGTCGATTGGACCGTCGATGTAGCCTTCGCTCATCGAAGCCGAACAGACCATATAGCTTTGCCATTCCTGGAACGATCGCTTTCGCAGCAATGGCTCGATTCCAACAGGAGAAGAAAAGAGATAAGTGTCCAGCCAGAACAGCTTATGCTGCTCGCATAGTAGCGATAGATAGAAGCTATCAAGGCATAGCCAAGAAGTCTTAGACATGCGATAAATCTCACCCTATCTTCCGAACAACAACGGCAGAAATAGTAAGCCGTTCGGAGGATTCAATGAACTTTGTGAATCGCATCTTCACGACATCAGAGCGTCGTCATCCGATCATCTCTTTGCGCAAGCTAAGCGAAACCGGTCGGTTCGCATTCGCTCCGTTCTTCCTTCTCTTCGCAAATGCTATCGCTCACGCTCAGGGGACTATGGACTTCTCGGGCGTCGAAACTCTGATGCGAACCTTTCGCACCTTCGCGATATATGCAGGTGCTGTGATCTGCTTCGGCGGGCTGATTTTTGCCGGCATTCGAATGATGTCCGGGCGGTTCCAAAACTCCCCACCTACTAGTTCCGTGACGGCTCCCACGGGCAGCCCGCCGTGGATGCGGTAGCCCGACGGAGAAAGCGCAGAAGACTAGACCAGATGATGTGATGTTGATTGGGGGGCGAGTAGGTCTTCGATACGTATTGGCAGATCACGTACACGAATCCCAGTCGCGTGATGTACCGCGCTCGTTATCGCAGCCGCGATTCCCGCCAAGCCAATTTCACCGACTCCTCTGGCACCAAGAGCGTTCAGTGCGAAGTCGGGATAGTCGAGAAAAGTCACGTCTATATTTGGCGTATCGGCGTTGACTGCCACTACATAATCGGCCAGATTGTTGTTGATCGGTGCGCCAGAGCGCGCGTCGTACATCGTTTCCTCGAAGAGGGCCATACCGACGCCCATCATGACTGCCCCTTCAATTTGATTTCTAGCAGGGCGGGGGTTGAGAATTCGGCCCGCATCAATGACAGTCACCACCCGGCTAACCCTAAGACGAGCGATTTCGGGCTGCCAAGTCACTTCAGCAAACTGCGCTCCATAGGAGTGAAAGGACAGTTTGGGCTTCGCTTCACCAAAGGTTCCATCCGATTTCCCAGCTCCCGACACAGACCTGACCTTCGCGATGCGAAGAATTTCCTGCATTGGTATCGCCGTCTGATTCTGTCCCTTGAGACGAACGCCGCCGTCAACAAACTCAAGTTCGTTTTGCTTCTTTCTTTTGAACGGTGACCCATCGGATTTGATGGCAGCTAGTAGGAGCGTCTTGCAGGCATTCTGTGAAGCCTGCAGCACCGACGGAGTCAGCGATGCCGTTACCCAAGAACCGCCGGAGATTGGCCCAGAAGGGAGCGAGGAATCCCCCAGCACCACATCGATCTTGCTCACCGGGATACCTGTCACATGGCTCACAACCTGGGCTAACACCGTGTAGGTTCCTCCACCAATATCCTGCGTTCCGCAGGCCACTCGGGCTGAACCGTCCTGAAGGAGTTCGACGGTGGACTCGGTCTCCGCGCGCGCGGCGAGCCACGCACAGGACGCAACTCCCCAGCCAAGCGTAAGCCCGTCACGCTTCATGGAACCTACTTCGGGAGTGCGGCGCGACCAACCGAATTTCTCGGCGCCTGTCGTCAGGCACTCCTTCATGTGACGAGAAGAAAATGGGATGTTGAGGCTCTCGTCCATCGCCGGCTCATTCTTCAAACGGAGTGCTACTGGGTCCATCTTCAATTTGATCGCTAGCTCGTCCATCGCCGACTCAACGGCAAACAGCCCCGGTACCGCTCCGGGGCCGCGCATTGCGGTCGGATTGCCGACGTTCCGGCGAACCAGTCCTCCGGTAACCAGCAAGTTCGGAGTGCTGTACATGAACGGCGTGACTTCGCCGCATCCTTCGTCATAGTCGTCGAGGATCGAGGTATGGTTGACGTAGTCCTGTTGCAATGCGGTCAGTTTGCCCTCGGCCTCCGCCGAGACCTGCATCCGCTGCGCGATTGCCGGTCGATGTCCCACGGTCTGAAACATCATCTGGCGACTGACGACAAGCTTTACTGGTCTCTTTAAATTGCGCGAACAGGCGGCAGCCAGCAGGCCGTGTGTCCAAGGCCATAATTTTCCGCCAAATCCGGAGCCTAGAAATCGTGTAATGACCTGCACCTGTTCAGGCGGCACACCAAGCATCGCCGCCATCACGTCTCGATGATTCATGACGGCCTGCGAGGTCTCATAGAGGGTGTATTTCTGACCGTCGAACACCGCGACCGACGCGTGAAGTTCAATTGGGTTATGCGTCTCGACAGGAGTCGTATAAACCTCATTGATGGAGATCGAGGCTGAACTGAGAGCGGACTTGGTATCTCCGCGTTTACTCTTCTCCTCCGGCTTGTCAGTCGTGAGAGGACCGTCCGTGAGATTTCCGGTGGTCGTCGATTTCGTCTTGGCGTAGCTGACCTTAACGTTCTCAGCGGCGGCACGCGCCTGTTCCATCGTTTGCGCTACGACGACAGCCACATACTGTCCGTAGTAACGCACGATATCGTCTTCGAACGGAGGCCGTTTCTCATCAATAATCATCGAGAATCCCGTCGCTGGAGGAACACGATACAGCTTGCCGATATTTTCGCGGTGATAAACGGCGATGACTCCCAGCATCTTCTGTGCCGTAGCGAAGTCAATTGCATTCACGGAGCCGCTGGAGACGGTCGCGCAAACGGGCCATGCATACACCATTTCGGGAAAGTGATAGTCCGAGGTGTACATCGCCGCACCACTGACCTTCAATGCCCCATCAATACGCGGCGTCGCAACTCCGATCACCTTTGATTCATTGATCTGATCCATCGTTTTCTCCCTAAGCGTTCTGGCTCGCCTGAGCCATCGCGTGGACTAGGCAGCGTTTTGCGAGCTCGACCTTGAATCCGTTCTGGCTTTGCGGTCTTGCCCCGTGGAGCGCTGACTCTGCGGCAGCGCGAAAACTCGCCGGTGTCGCTGGCTTTCCCAGCAGAGCTTTCTCAGCTTCAAGAGAGCGCCAGGGCCTGGTGCCGACGCCGCCCATTGCGACTCGTACATATTCGATTCGTCCGCCCGATCCGTGCTTCATCACGATGGCTGCAGATGCGAGCGCGAACTCGTAGGAGGCGCGGTCGCGAAGCTTCAGGTAGACACCCTTCGTTCCGGAAGGCAGCTTAGGCAACGTTACGTGGGTTATCAGATCGCCAGGTTCGAGGACGGTCTCTCGATTCGGAGTAGTCCCAGGCAGTACATAGAATTGTTCGATCGGGACGGCCCGCTGGCCCTTCGTTCCCTCAATATGGATCGTGGCGTCCAGCGCCATCAGGGCGACATTTTGATCCGATGGGTTCGTAGCGATGCAGTGCTCACTTGTGCCGAGGATGGCCAGCATGCGATTGTATCCACCGATCGCGGAGCATCCTGAACCAGGCTCACGCTTGTTGCATGCTGTTGCTGTGTCCCGGAAGTAGACGCACCGCGTCTTCTGCAGCAGATTGCCCGCCGTGGTGGCCATGTTGCGTAGTTGAGGGGATGCTCCAGCGAGGATTGCTTGCGAAAGCACAGCAAACTGATCTTTGACTGTTGCGTCGTTCGCGACATCGGCGTTTCGCGCGAGTGCGCCGATTTTGAGGCCGCCACCCTCAGTCGTCTCGATTCTGTCCAACGGAAGTCCATTGATGTCGACTACCTGCTTCGGGCGCTCGACATTCAACTTCATGTAGTCGATAAGATTGGTTCCGCCAGCGATGAAGCGAACATCGGCACCATTTTGCGCGGTAGCTGAGCTTGCCTGAGATTTCACGGCATCGGGTACGGACCGGGCAGTGATTAGTTCGAAGAGTTCCATCAGAGTCCTCCTTATGCCATCTTTCGAACGGCTTGCACGGCGGCCACGATGTTCGGGTAAGCTCCGCAGCGGCAAATGTTGCCGCTCATTGCCTCTTTGACATCGTGATCCTCGGCTCCCCATGACTCTTTGACCATGGCGACTGCAGACATGATCTGGCCGGAGGTGCAGTAACCGCACTGGTAGCCGTCATGCTCGACGAAAGCAGCCTGCATGGGATGCAGGCTTCCAGCTTGCCCAATTCCTTCAATCGTCGTGATCTCAGTATTTTGTTGCATAGCCGCAAAGGTAAGGCAGCTATTCACGCGTCGACCATTGATGTGTACGGTGCAAGCTCCGCACTGTCCGTGATCGCATCCCTTCTTCGTTCCTGTGAGATGGATCGTCTCTCGAAGAGTATCCAACAGAGTCGAGCGGGGATCAATTCGAATGGCGTGGACTTCGCCGTTCACCTTCAACTTCACCGCTACGGAGCCCGGAATTGCCTGCGCTACCGGCGGCGCGGACGTTTGCGGTTCCGCGACGGCGGAGGTAGCCAAGGGAGTAACCGCTGCTGCGGCTGTCGCCATTCCGGCAGCGCTGACTTGAGTCAAAAAGGACCTGCGGCTCAGTCGGCCTAACGAAGAGGTAGGTTCTTGCTGATCTTTATCGTCGGTCGCCAAAATTACCTCCTGACGCGATGCGAGACATACCAGTCATGATATATCTCCTCACTTTAATCGCCGGTAAAGCCTTTCCTTGAACGCCCAACCCTATTACGGAGCCTAAAACCGAACCATTCTTGCGCGAGCCTCAGATCTTCCGCAGTATCAATGTCCAGTTCTCCGCCAGGAGTTCGATCACCGGAGCGATCCTAAGAAAGCCTTTTGCTCCCGCATCTCCCTGAAGTTCCATGAGCATGGAAAACATTGACTGAGGCAAATAGGCTGGAACGCCCCGTCGTCCGGCGTACCAAGTAGCCGCCATTTCGTCTGCGTCTGCAAGCGCGCGTATGTGACTTGAAGTGACGGCGGGCATATCGCAGGTCATGATTACGACCCTTCGACATCCCGCAAATCCGCTACTCCGGCGCGGATGGAACTGGCTATCCCTTCAGCCCAACCCTCGTTCAAGACAACCTGAGTTCCGCGCAAATCGGATTCCTTTTGGATTAGTTCCGCAGATGCGCCTAAAACAACGATGATCGGAGAACAGGCTGCCTCAGCTGCGACCCGAACGGACCGCTCCAGAAGATTCTCGGTTCCGATTTTCACGAGCTGTTTCGGCTCTCCTAACCGGGTGGAAGCACCGCCTGCGAGTACGAGGGCACCCGTACGTCTCATAGAGTGTCCAGTGCACAGCTAGCCTGCAGATACCGAGCAGAGCCGCCTTCTCTCAAATCACTCTCAACATCCTGAGCTGACAATTTCCGCGAACCTCCCAGCCTGCCCATTCGCGCGGCCTGGACCTCAGCGATCACTGCGAGCGCGATCAGCTCCGGCCCGTCTCCTCCGAGATCAAGTCCAACTGGCGCATGCATGTGCGCACAACACTCAGTGGTCGACCATCCCAACTTCTCCGCAACCTCGCTAATCAACAGTGAGGTGCGATGACGCCCTCCAAGCAGCCCCAGATAGCTCGGCCGCATAGGCAGGACCGCAGCGAGAAGATCTCGATCCTGTTCATAGCTGTGAGTCATCAGCACGACAGCATCCTTGCGCTCAACGCCTTGCAAGTCAGATGTGGGGGAGTGGATCGTCTCGACGCGCTCCGCTTCGGGAAATCGCTCTGGACGGGCTAATTGAGCGCGACCGTCGAGGACATTCATCGTCCATCCCAGAAGCGACCCCATGCTGACCAGCGGCTTCGCATCATCACCTGCTCCAAGGATGAAGACGCGTTGCGGCGGCGATAGGCGCTCTACAAAAATTTCTTCAGACAATGCTTCAAGGCCATGCAGGAGGGTGGCCCTCACATGGACCAGTGTGGTCTCTGTCAGATTTTCCTGGCATATAGGAAGTCTCCCTTTGGGGTCATCACTGCACGGGCTAGCCCACTTCCGCCGTGTGGCAGCCAGGTCAGAACTACCGCTTCCTCACCCGCAATAGTTCTCTCTAGCGCCGCTACGAGCGCCTTGCATTCAGGCGTACCGGTGGGTTCCAGCAGGAGATCGACGACTCCGCCGCAGCCAGTCCGAATGGGATTTCCGCAGTATCGTCGAACTCAGTGGAATAGCGCTCGACAACGGCCCCTTCACGAATCAACCACGCGGCCTTTCGCACCACTTCCGCTTCCAGGCATCCGCCACTAATTGTCCCGGCGTAGTGATTCTGATCACTGAGCAACAAACGGGCACCGGGGCGGCGGTAGCTTGAACCTTGGCCTTTACGAGAGTCGCCAGAACCGATCCTCCGGTTCTGTGCCACATTTCGACAATTTGGCGATATTCCTTCAAATTCCCCCGGCGCGATATTTTACAGCGAGCTGAACACTATGATTCCACTTTGAGGCGTCTTCGTCTCAGATTGGCAGTTTGAGCATCTTCGGTTGACCATTTCCGTCTATGTAGTCAATCCATGATTATGTTTGGACGAGCAAACGGAGGGGCAATGCCAAACCCTGTTGACCAAAGACTCGAGCAGGATGATTTTCAAGAAGAAGAGACACAACTTGAGCGTTTTGGACTCAATTTTGAGCTGACCCGTCGGCGGTTTATGGTCGCTGCCGGCACCATTACCGCTGGCGTGGCGGCGGGGCTCCCAGGAATTGCATTTGCAGAGTCTGCCGAGGCAGTGCCGACCCAGACTGTCGCGCTCAAGATCAACGGAAAGTCTCAGTCGCTGATGCTAGACCCCCGAACTTCGCTCTCCCGCCGATTCCAGCACCCTGGAAAGGTGGGCCTCCCGGCTTAACATCTCCCCGCGCACGCTCACGAGATTAATTCGCAAGGAAACCGACCTGTCGTTTCTCGCCTGGAGAGATCAGATCCGCACCTTCGAGGCCATTCCAATGCTGGCAGCAGGGCGGCCTCTTGCAGAAATTGCTGACGCACTCGGCTACGAGACCGCCTGGAGCTTCACCGCAATGTTTAAGAGGGTGACGGGAAAAGTGCCAAGCAGATATTCGAGCACGGAGTGAACGAGTTGCCGATGTTTGGACGGGAAGGCCTTCGCTTTGACGAGGGCCTTTTTCTTTCAGGGGAAGACCCACCCCCCTGTCTTTTGTGTAAAATATCTGTTTTCAGTAGGTTGCGCGATGGTTGCAGTGTAAAGTCTTGATAATAGATGGGTTAATGGGCAAAGTCTTGATTCTAAAAGAGAAATCCGTTCCTTGTGGGACGGCCTTTTACTTTTTGCTTGATGATTAAGTATAGCGAGGCAGGTGGGGTCAATCGGCGCATTTTTGATGTTTATTCTTTGCGGTAAGTGAATGATTTATAGATGTTTATTCGGTTAGCCGGAAAGTCTGGGGCTTGACAGGTTGCGGACGATTCTAGACTTCAAATGGGAAGGCCCCTTCTGAATTGAGCCACTGATAGTGGGCATCCATGGAATGGGATTTTTGGTTGCTCTTCCATATCGAAGGTGTGGGAGACTCCAGCCAGTCTTCCGGAGTTGCTGTCGCGTTCAACACTAAGCTGAAAGCTTTACGGAGCGCTTCTTTCTGGTCAGCGCCGATCGCATCCGGAGCGGGCGAGACGAGCAACGTTGACCCTGTGCTGGCGACCGCGTTGAGCCAGTCCTTCGTCAGCGACCATGGAATCGCTTTTGTGATCGGGATGCAGTCGGCGTCCATGGAGAAAAAGACCTGATGCTGCGGCAGCCGGAAGGCAAGCGTATTTACACCCATGCGGCGCGTCCTCTCCCACAACTTTCCGCTTACGTCATCCCCTGTACGTTGCAGATCGAAGATACCTGCGCTCAGGTGTCCGATGACATTGCAACCGATCAGGACGGTTTTTTCTCCGGCGGTCTCGCGAATATCGTTGTAGAACTCCCGGATGATCTCGGCATTGGTGCGGGAACGGTCGTGAAAGTTCCAGCCCTGAAGGGTTGGGGAGGCTTTCATCTCGAATCCCCATTGTCCGAGCAGGTCGAAGGTGCTGAAGTCGTGTTTGATGAGGTCATACTTCCAATCGACTGCCTGCCGCACCTTTGCCAGAGCCTTCCGGCGTGCCTCAGGGATGGTCGGATCGTATGCCCGGTTTTCAGAGGAGCGACCCGCGATGAGGCCGAAACGTTCGGGAGGCAGCAGAAGCTTTTCGTCTTCCCCCTGAGCTGCAGCCGTTGGCCTCACCCATATTCCAGGGCGAACACCCTGACGGTGTATGTTCTTTGCAAGTTCGGCCATATCGGGGAATTCAGGATTGTTTTCCCATCCCCCGTCGATGACAGTGAAGGGTCGCACCGTCGTTGAGGGAGCGAGCTCCGCCATTAAAGCTGCATCGCGCAGAATCTGTACCGCGGAACTTTTGCCATAGGCGTAGTACCAGTCGTTGCTGCCATAGACGGGCGGCGATTGCAGGAGCGGCCGGGTGGACATGGCGCGGCAAAAAGCTCTGGCGCTGGTGAAGGCGTCTTCCCCCGCATGACCTTTGCGCGTGACGATCGTTGCCATCTGCAGCGTACGCCCCGCGAGGAGCACACCGTTGCCGCCGTTTCGCACGTCGAGCCAGAGTGAGATTCCCTCGGGATCGCATTGCCAGAAGGCCAGGGCATTGGCTCCGGTTTTAAGACCATATCCGTGGGTGCTCGTTCCGTCGAAGGTGAGAAAGTACCACGGCATGGCTCGTTCCGAGATGATTTCGCGCCAGCCCAGGTCGCCATAGCTGCGCTCCCAGGCATCGCCCAGGACGCGCAAGGATGAAGGGAGAGCGACCTTCCAGCGCAGGTGAACGCGGCTGAGCGGAGAGGTGGAAGCTGTGATCGACAGAGGCAGCTCGCCGGTCTTTTCTTCACACTGGAGAACGATGTCGTCGCTCTTCCATGAGGCGCCAGAGCGGATGAGATCGACCTGCTTCATCTCTTCGGAGAGTATGCCGACATGATCCGGGAGGCGGAGGATATTCGCGAAACTTGAGCCCTGACCTGAGACCGGATGAGATTTAGCAGGTTTGGGGGTTGCTGTCTCTGCCCGCATGCGTTGGCTTAAAACCACAGCTCCCGCGCAGGCAGCTAAACCTTCAAGCACGGATCTACGGCCGGGTACGAATTCGCGGTTTGGCAGACCAAAGATCTTCGATTCTTCCTGAACGTCCTTCATGAAAATGACTCCTCGGGCCGCAGGGGTGACGGCTTCAGATGAAATGGTACGGGAGCAACCAGCTTATTCGCCTGGTTCTGTTTATGGAAAAGACGAAAGCTGAATGGCCTCTCCCATTGCCTTGTAGCCCGGGTCGCTGGGGTGAAGGTGGTCGAGGCTACCGTAAATATCTTTGAGCTGCGTCGGGTTTGAAGGATCGCGTACCGCCCGATCGAAGTCGACGACTCCATCGAACTGTTTCGAGGTGCGGATCCATTGATTGGCCGCTTCACGCACCTTGTCGTTTTCAGGAGTGCCGTAAGGAGAAGATCCCAGGATGGGCGTGAGTGTAGCGCCGAAGACTTTGATGCCCTTCTCGTGCGCCCGTTCGATCAGCTGTTTGTATCCAGCGATCAGATCGGCGGCCGTGATCTTTTCCGCGATGGGCCGGAAGGGCCCAGGCGCGCCGATATCGTTAATTCCGATGAGGACGATGACGGATCGAACTCCTGGCTGACTGAGGACGTCGCGATCGAATCTCTCCAATCCGGCAGGACCTGCACCGCCGCCCTCGAATAAGAGCCCATTGCCAGCGATGCCAGCATTGACAACCCCCAGGCGGTCGTTGGGGTCGTGGGCGGCGATGCGCTGGGCGAGAATATCAGGCCAACGGCGGTTGGTGTTCGGTGTCGACTGCGTGCCATCGGTGATGGAGTCGCCGAAGGCTGCGATGATGGAGGTTCCCGTGTCGGCTGCGACATCGACGCCTACGAGAAAGGGCCATGTCTGGATGACGGTTGCATCCTGAATGGTGTCTGCCGCAGTAGAATCTCCCGGACCTGAGAGATAGGAATCCTGAAGCGCGGTGGGATGAAAGGTTCTCTCCAGCGTATCTTCCGGGAAAAAGATGCTTATCGCGAGATCGGTATGTGGGGGAGGGCTGAAGGGCACGGGATCACTAAGCACTATTGCACCTACGGGCACAGAGAGGGACGCTTGCCCGCTGAAGGTGACCGCGCGATCGGTCGCGGGCACGATTGCTGCACCCTGGCTGCGAACCGCGACGTGAACCTTTCCTATCCGTAGAGGTCTCTGGCCAAACTGGTTGGAGATCCGTATGCGCAGCTGATGGCCGCCGACGGTTGTGTGGACGATTTCGCGGAGGGTCTGATTCTGTATCCGCTTCGCCTGCGCACCCGCGTCCGCGGGGCTGGCGAGCCAGGTGGAGACCCAGTTTCTTCCGTCGGAGTTCGACTGACCGAAGGCGGGATACAGAGCTCCAAGAATCAGGGCAGCCAGAGCGAGCGCCGCGCCGATGCCATGAGCGGGAAAGAGCATGCGTGTTCGCTTCATCGATCCTGCATGAAAGTTTTTTTGTTTGTGCTTGCGATCCATAGCGATCCTTGGCGATATGTGCTGAAAACAGATTTTGAAGGACAGTGAGTGTTTGTGAGTAAGGTTATGAAGACGGTTCAGTCGCCTTCTGTACGCCAAGGCTCATATTGCCATACGCGAATGTAATCGACGGCCATATAGGCGGGGAATTGTGTCGAGGCATCGGGGGATTCGACCCATTTTCCTCCCAGAGCCAGATTGACGATGAGGTACATCTTCTTTTTGAGCGCCTCGGACACGGGCTGGGTTGCGATGGATTGGCCATCGACATAGAAGGTCATCTTTTCAGGCTCCCAAAGTAAACCATAGGTGTGGAAGCTATCGTATTGATTCACGGGAACGGTGTGCCATGCGTTCACACTTTTGGTTCGGCCATCGAGCGTACCTGTGTGGACCTGGCCTACGCCACCTTCCTTACGGCTATTGGGTGCGCCGAACATCTCGAAGATATCGATCTCCGGAGGCCACATGTGGCGGGCGGGAAGAAGCCAGAATGCCGGCCATAGTCCGCGGCCTTCCGGGACGCGGGTGCGGATCTCAAAGTAGCCGAACTTCTGAGCGAAGCATCCGTCGCTCATGATCATTCCGGAGAGATAAGGCTGGCGATCGGCTTTGTTCAAAGCTGCGTGTGGGGTGGGAGCGGCATTTATGTAGAGAATACCGTCCTTCAGATGGAGGGGATCGAACCCGGCGATCTCCCCGGGCTCAGCGTAATACTGTTCTTCTCCGTTGGCTTTCAGGGTTCGTACGCCATGGATGTAGGAGTGTTTCCAGCAGCGATTGAGGAGGCTTCCGTCGAATTCGTCAGAGAAGGTCAGATGCCACTGAGAGGTCTTCGTGTTCTCCAAGACGGCGGGCGGAGGCAGTTGCGCAGGATGCGGTGGCGAAGAGATTTCAGAGGCTGACCCCTGGATTAAAACGGGTGAGTCCTGCGCGGCCGGATCGCGTGGCTTTTTCTGACCGGCGAATGCGGGCGGTATCAGCAACAGGATGGAGATCGAAGCCGCGAAGCGATTGAAGTGGAGCATGGAGTCAGTACCTTCCTAAGGGCGGAGTGTCGATTCTGGTGGTTCTTCGCATAAGTCCGAAGATTTTATTTCGCAACTCGCGATCGTTGTTTATGGGCGCAACTCTATTAAGGCGAGGGTTCTGGCCACTGGAGTTTTGTTTTTTTGATTTCTCAAAATCAGAACATCTCTGATCAACGAAGGTGAACGATCGCCATCTTAATGATGCGGACTGGATCCATACATCGTGCTAATGGTGTTGATCTCTTCGTACAGATGATCCCCGTCCTTCGATGTCATCCGAGGGATTGAATCATGGCACAAATGGGCCATAGGAGTTGTGCATTGCCGTTACCTGAAATGCGGGATTAGACTTGGGACGCTTGACATCTTGGAATCGAGGCAAGAAACGCCGTCCTTAAAAGTTCATGATGAGGCTCGGTTCTGCTCACGAATTTCGAGAGGCTGGTGTGGATTCAGGAGCTCACGGCATGACGGCTGCAGGATCGCGGGAGGCGAATGAGATGCCTCGGCTTCGTCTTCGCAAAGCGTTGGGTAAGCATTCCATTCTTGTATTTCTGGTCATCGGCCTTTCGAGCCTGGCCACAAGGCTGACCGGCGCTGAGGATCGCAGCGCTCATCCTCTCTCGACCTATCACACAGCTTCGGCCATTCTGACCTTGCCGCCAGATCAGATTAACCGCAGCTATCCTGCAAAAATTCGTGGCGTTGTCACTTATGTGCTCGAGCAGGGCCTGGAGATTCAGGATGCTACCGCGGGGCTCTGGATCTATTGGGACAAGGCGGGTGACTATGCGGAAGGAGATGAGCTGGAGGTAGAGGGCGTGATCTCTTCCGGTTTATTTGCGCCGGTGCTGAATGTGACCTCTGGCCGCAAGCTTGGCCGCGCGCCCCTGCCGAAGCCAAGACATACCTCGTTCAATGAATTGAGCTCGGGCGATATGGAAGACCAGTATGTCACGATCGATGGACTGGTTCGTTCCGTGAGCGTGCGAAACAGCGCGCCGCGTGAAGAAAAAGTATCGACGAGGATCAAGGTCGATGGTGGATATGTGATCGCCACGTTTCCTTCAGGCAGTGAGGCCACGCTGAATCGACTTATCGACGCCCATGTGAGGATCACTGCGACCGCCATGTGTTCCAAGAACGATAACGGGCAGATCATCGCCCCCATTCTTGCGGTATCGGGTCTGCACCGTATTCAGGTTCTCAAGCCGTCACCCGCGGATTCGTTTTCAAAGCCGCTCACGCCGATCAATCGGCTCATGCAATATCGCTCCGGGACGTCGCCCGATCGTCGCGTACGGGTTGCTGGAACGATCACCTACTATCGTCCGGGGGACAGCCTGATCGTTGAAGACAACGGTTCGGCGCTGAGCTTGAAGACGGTACAGGACAAGGAGATTGCAGTCGGAGATCGGCTGGAGGCGTTCGGTTTTCTAGCCTCCGAGGCTTCGGGGCCTGCGCTTGAGGATGCTGTCGTAAAGCGAATCTCGCCGGGCTCTCCTGCGTCACCGACCTCCGTTACCCTGGACGAGGTTCGTTCAGGAAAGTTGAACTATACCCTCGTGACGACTCAGGGGCGTCTTCTGCGTCAGATGCATGAGCCTTCTCGCGACGTACTGGTCTTGCAGGATGATTCCGGAATTCTTCTCGCGGAGCTAAACAGCACCGACGATGTAGGCACATTGCCGAAGATATCCGAGGGAAGCGTGGTGCAGATCACCGGCATCAGCGCACTAGAGATTGAAGGGGCCTGGAACTACGACGCGAAGTTGATACGAAGCAAGATTCTTCTACGCTCCCCCGACGACGTGCAGGTGGTCGGGCTTCCCGGATGGTGGACACCGAAGCATCTAGCCTATGTCACTTTGAGTTTTGGCATTCTTGTTCTCCTGCTCCTCATTCAGATGGTCCAAAGCCTGGTCGAGCGATGGCGATTGCACGCGGTGATTGCGGAGAGGGAACGTTTAGCGCACGAGATTCACGATACCCTCGCCCAAAGTTTTGCCGGGATCGGCTTTCAGTTGCAGGCCATTCACAGAGCGATTCCTCAGGAATCCGTTCACCTGCAGCAACAGGTGAACCTTGCGCGCGAGCTGGTGAGACATAGTCACAAAGAGGCGCGACGCAGCCTGGAACCGCTGCATACGGAATCGTTCGAGACGAAAGATCTTATGTCGTTGCTGGAAGGCTCCGCGAGAAAGATGGTCGAGGGAGGATCTGTGGAGATCTCGATGTCTACCAGTGGCGCGCGACGCCCTATTCCCGTACCCATCGCGGACGCACTCCTTAAGATTGGATATGAGGCGATCGCAAATGCGGTTCGTCACGCCGATCCGAATCAGCTGGAGATTGCGCTTTCCTATAATGCGAATGCGGTTATACTTTCGATCCGCGACGATGGGGCCGGTTTTGTAAAGAGCGGCGATCTGCTGGGTTTTGGTTTGCGCGGAATGCGCAAGCGGGCGGCGGCGATCTCCGCAGACCTTGAGATCCAGAGCAAGCAGGGGAGTGGAACCTGCATTCTTGTGGCCGTACCCCTGGTGCCGGTTCGAACCCCATTTGGAATATTAAGGTTTTTCTGGAGTTACCTGTCGGAGCGTGTATCGCATGTCTACAGCGAATCATAGTCCCATTCGAATTTTGATTGTGGATGACCACCCGGTCGTGTGCTCGGGGCTTACGAGCATGCTCACGGCTTATGCGGAACTGACCGTGATGGGTTCCGCGGCGAGCGGAGAAGAGGCGCTTGCGATGGTAAAGCGCGATCCTCCGCACGTCATTCTGCTCGATATCCGGATGCCCGGCATGGATGGAATCGACGTGCTCCGTGCTTTACAGAACATGGAAGCGCCGCCTCGCGTGATTGTATTGACCAGCTTCGAAAAAGATGAGGAGATCTACCGCGCAATTCGTTCAGGCGCTCAAGGCTATCTTCTGAAGGACACCACGGAGTCGGATATGATCGCGGCGATTACGGTCGTTGACGCGGGCAAACGCTATATTCCTCGCCACATCGCGGCCCGGCTCGCGGATCGAATGATGCGCTCCGATCTGACAGCTCGAGAGCTGCAGACCCTGGAGTTGCTTGCTCATGGCTCGACGAACAAGGAGATTGCGAAGGAGCTCAAGATCAGCGACAACACGGTTCGACATCACGTTAACAGCATTATGGATAAACTACAGGTCTCCGATCGAACCGAGGCGGTGGCGACGGCGATACGACGAGGGGTGCTCTCCGAAACGGAGCCTAACTGAGGTTGGTCGCTCCGTGTGGAGCGCATTTTCCTGGGGCAAAAGCGACAGCCGTCCTAAACGAACGGCTGTCGGGAGGGATCGTCCTTATGGCTGCTGGCAGGTGCTGTCACAACCGTTAGGCGCAGCCGCGTGGCTCATGGGGTTGACGATATTGCCATTCCAGGCAGAGATCTCCTGGACGACAATGGTCCAGCCATCGGGCATGCCGTCATTTTCGATGGTGTTCGCACTGCCGGGTGCGAAGCTTGGGATGGCCTGATTGCCGATCATCAGGTTCATAGCCATGAGTTTGGTGGTATTGCCATCGAATCCATCCTGATAGGTGGTCGCGGGGTATTCCATGTAGGACGCCGCGACAAGTTTTCCATCGACGAATACAAACAGTTGATTGTCGGTTTGCCATGACAGGACGAGGTTGTGAAAGCCGGTAGACCAGTTTGTGGGCAATTCCTCAAATGGCGGTCCTCCCTCAGGATGATAGATATATCTCTTGCCGTTGGCCCAGAAGAGCGGATGTGGGGCAGTTTGCCATGTGATTCCGTAGATGTTCGGGGTTCCATAATCGAGCTGGAATCCAGTCTGGACCGTGGGCGTGTTCCAGAATCGAGAGAAGTTATCGTTGATGTCGATTTCGAATGCATTCCCTGGGAGTTGCGTCAACGAGGTAGAGGTTCCAAGGCCCTGGTAAGGATTGCCACCAGGGCCGGGAGATTTTTCGGAGCCCGAGAACATCCAGACCGGTGCCCAGGAGAAGGGGCCGGAGGGGCTCTTGTAGCGGACCTTGACGGTCATGCCGGGCCGGATCTCGGCTGGAGGGCGAATCATCCCCGCGTAGACGTGGCCGGGAGAACAGTCTGTATGATTTTGTGAGCAGATGGCGCGCAGGTGAATGCCGTCGGTCTCCATCAACTCAACATCATTAGGGTCTCCAACCGCGTAATGACGAGCGACGGCGGCAAATACATTATTGCCGCCCTGACCCGTATCCATGGGGCTTCCAAGCGTCTGCGTCAAATCTCCCACAATATAGTTCATGTAGAACATGTCTCGAACCGACTGTGCTGTTGTCAGATTGGCGCCACGTTGTGTGCTCCCCATCACAAGCGAGAACAGATTTGTCGCTGAGTGTTCTAGTTGCAGGCCGGAGCCCACGGTTGCGGCTGCGTTGGCTGGAAGCGGTTGGGTTGGGGTTCCGTAAATTGGAAAATTAGGTTTCGTGCAATAGGTCGCCGTCGAATCGGTGCCCGGACTATTCGGCAGGCAAAAGTCGGTTTGAGCGTGAGCGATGGGTAATATCAGTACGAACATACTGCAGGTGATCGCCGCCCTTCTGCCCTTGCTATATACCCTCAAGAATTGACGACAAGGTAAATTCATTACGGATGCCCAAACTCGTGGGATAGTTCGCAATAGGGATTTTCTGAGAATAGTCTGCATTAGCCGGTTTCCTCTCAATTGGGATAAAGATGGAGCGGGAGCATGCTAGGCTTCGCTCTCGGCGGGAGGCATCGTATAAATGGCTTCAACGTTTTGACCCAAATGGTAAATTTCTCCCACCCTAAAGTGGATTGTCAGAAGATGCATGCCATACCTATAGAAGACCTTTAGGTAAAGGAGATGTTTCTTGTGGCACTCACATCCGCGAGGTTCAGTTGGGAGGACCCCTCTTTGAGGGAAGTGCCGGTTCGCTGCATTCGACGCGCAAGCTGGAGATACCAAAACAGGCGATCTGCAGCATCTTCCGCCGAGAGACCGTTGTTCCGGATGTTTGAAAGGCAATTGCGGTCAGCGTCTGTCCGGTCTGGGTGAGGAGACCAAGTAAGGTAGGCCCCCATGCTATCGGGTGAAGAGAGCCCTGGCCTTTCGCCAATCAGGATCAGGCTACAACTCGCCCCCAAAAGGGAACCAATCGAATCGCAGATGCCGACTCTTCCTTGCTGTACGAGCGTGAGGGGAGCGATGGTCCAAGTATCAGCGAGGAGCTTGGGGAGCAGATGGGAGAGCAGGGGAATTGCGTTCCGCTCAATGGCCAGAGCAGAGAGTCCGTCAGCAATCGTGATGGCCAGTTCGCAGGAGGCTGGGCGAAGAAGTGCGATCGAGTCTGCGTGAAGCGTGCGGCCGAGATTCGGCTGACGAAGATAAGTGGCGCGATCGGGCGCGTTGCTTCGTAATGGAAGAACTGCAAGTGAGGATTGAGCAAGGATGGGAAGCTCAGTGATCAGGCGCTGCACAAAGGAGGGGATATGAAGCACGGCGTGGACAGCGTCGCGTGCCTGCGCATGGGCAAGCTCGAAGTTGAGTACCTCATCCGTGGTGATGCTGTCGCCAGTCGTGGGAAGGAAGACGCGAGCGGGAGTCAGGTCGCGCAGGCTCTGACGGGATGTTTGGATGAGAGGGGACATGCGTTCGTCATTGCCCGGCAAGCAGTTGCGGCTGAAGTGGATGGGAGAGTTGGTGGGGCATATCGCTCGCAAGCCATGCTTCGAACTCGGGCGACGGACGAAGGCCAAGGATGGAACGAAGATAAAGCGCGTCGTGAAAAGAGGTGCTCTGGTACTGAAGCATGATGTCGTCAGCTCCGGGGACGCCCATGATGTAGTTGACGCCAGCCGCTCCGAGGAGGGTCAAAAGTGAATCCATATCGTCCTGGTCGGCCTCTGCATGGTTGGTATAGCAGACATCACAGCCCATCGGCAGGCCAAGAAGCTTGCCACAGAAATGATCTTCAAGCCCGGCGCGGAGGATCTGCTTGCCGTCGTAAAGATACTCCGGACCGATAAAGCCGACGACGGTGTTGACGAGCATTGGAGAGAAATGACGTGCAACGGCATAAGCACGGGCCTCGCAAGTCTGCTGATCGACGCCGTGATGAGCGTTCGCCGAAAGGGCGCTTCCTTGACCGGTTTCGAAGTACATGACGTTCTGGCCTACGTCGCCGCGGTGAAGTTCGGACGCAGCCTGGTTCGCCTCCTTAAGGATAGCCAGGTTGATGCCAAAGGAAGTGTTGGCTCGCTCGGCGCCGGCGATGGACTGGAATACAAGATCGAGGGGAGCACCTTGTTCAAGCGCCGCAAGCTGAGTGGTGATGTGGGCAAGAATGCAACTTTGAGTCGGAATAGAGTAGCGTTGCCGAATCGAGTCGATCAGTCGAAGGAGCTTGACCGTGCTGGCGACGTTATCCGCGGCAGGATTGATTCCGATCACGGCGTCGCCCGACCCCAGAAGCAGACCATCCACGATTGCAGCGGCGATCCCGATAGGATCGTCGGTCGGATGATTCGGCTGCAGCCGTGTTGAAAGACGGCCCGGCAACCCTACCGTCGTACGGAAGCGTGTGACGACACGAATCTTGCGAGAGACGGCAATAAGATCCTGCACGCGCATGAGCTTGCAGACGGCTGCTGCCATCTCGGGCATCAGGCCCGCAGCGAGGGATTTCAGGGATTCTGCGGTGAGTTCGTTAGAGAGCAAGAGATTGCGGAACTCCCCTACGGTGAGAGCAGCTATGGGAGCAAACGCCCCCGCGTCATGCGTGTCGAAGATAAGGCGAGTAACCTCGTCAAGTTCATAGGGAATGACAGGTTCTTCCAAAAATGCGGCGAGCGGCAGATTCGCGAGCGTCATCCGGGCGGCAACGCGCTCTACAGAACTGCGTGCACTCATGCCGGCTAGTTCGTCTCCGGAGCGAGGAGCGGTGGCTTTTGCGAGCAGGTCTTTAAGATCGTCAAAGCTATAGGTGACACCATCTACGCTATGCCGTAAGAGCATGGGGATTCCCGGATTACTCGTTGAAGGCAGTCTATCAACAGCAAGGTCGCTGCCACAGACATATCTCCTGTGGCAGCGACCTTTAATCCTTCGGTTTTTTATGAGTTAGAAGTTCGCCCTGAGGGATAACTGAATCTGCCGGTTCGTTCCGATCCCGACCTGGTTGGAGACAGTTGAATTAAGCGCTCCGAACAGCGATCCCGCTGCAGTCGCGTTGAAAGGCTGTCCCGGTTGCACGTTGGAGATTCCCTGGGCCAGCCTTATGTTGCCGGGATTAGCGAAGTTCGGATGGTTGAGGACGTTGTAAGCCTCGGCTCTAAACTCGAAGTTTGCTCGCTCGGTCACATTGAAGACCTTGCGCAGCGTAAGGTCGAGCTGGCTGAGATTTGGACCGCTGAGGTCGTTACGACGGAAGTTGCCGAACGTTCCGGGGGCCGGGATCGAGAAGGCCGCCGGATTGATCCACTGCAGACCCGACTTGGTGTAAGGATTCACGTCGGGAACCACATTGGGCCTACGTACATTGCGTGAGGCTCCGCCTCCGGGAACGTTGACCACCGCCCGCGTCAGTGGAACGCCTGCACTCGAAAGCACCGGCGAAGCGGAGACAGCTCCAGTAGTCGTGTTGGCGTAGGCGATATCCGGGCGGACGATCAGCACATCGATCGGAACCCCCGAACGGAAGTTGAGGATGCTCCCCACCTGCCAGCCTCCAGCTACAAGGTCGACGGTGCGCGACATGTTGCCCGCAAACCTGCGATTACGGCCGAAAGGAAGGTCGTAGAGGGCGTTGATGTTCAAGCTGTGACGGATGTCGAAGTTGTTGCGTCCACGTTCGGCGGAGAAGTCGTAAGGATTCTGAGCGGTGTTGGCCTCGTTCGAACCAGCAGAGTTTCCTATCGATTTGCCCCAGGTGTACTGGCCGCCGAGCGTAAGTCCGGTGGCCATGCGGCGATTGATGGTCGTCTGCAGCGCGTTGTAGCTGTCTGCTCCTCCCGACGTCTTGTAATCCACCTCGGCAAACCGGTTGCCGAACTCGCGCACTGCAGTACCGGCTCCAGTCACGGGATTCGTCGTGGCGCTGACGATCTTGTTCGTGATGGAACGCAGGAAGAGGTTGCGCCCTTGACTGCCGACGTAGGAGACCATGGCGGTGATGTTGCCGGGAAGCTCCTGCTGAACAGACACGCTGTAGGAGAGGACCTTCTCGGGAACCTGATAGTTAGGAGCATAGGCGCGCGGCTGATAACCGAGCGTGGGGCTGTTGATGTCATAGTTCGAGTAGATCGACGGAACATCCAGCGGATATTTCAGGCGCGGGTCCGTGGCTGAACTGATGGTCGTTCCGATGCGGTCGTTGGCCTCGGGCTGCAGCTGATCTTCGGTCTGTCCTGGACCGTAGAAATAACCGCCACCGATACGGAAGACGGTCTTGCCATTGGAGGCTTCGGGGGACCAGGTGATTCCCAGGCGCGGGCCAAAGTTCAGCAGCGAGCTCGAATACCAGTCCTTGTTGTAGCGCGGGTAGATGGTTCCGGCGTTCATATCGAAGAAGACATTTTTGTCGCGCGTCTCGCGCAGGGGCTGGTAGTACTCGTAGCGAAGACCGTAGCTGATGGTAAGGTGCGGTGTGAGCTTCCACTCATCCTGCGCATAGCCGATGAAGTAGTTCTGCCGCAGCTTGGCTACGCCCGAGAGGCCGGTGAAGGGACTCTTGGCGCTCAGGTCGCCATTGAAGGCGATCTGACTGGGAGTGTTTTTGAGGAAGGCGTTGATGTCGGTATAGGTATAGGTGGTTCCACCGAGCTGGTCGTTATAGAGGGTGATGGGACGGACCTCGACGCCGAACTTCAGGGCATGATTTCCAACCATCCAGGAGAGGTTATCGATGAAGGAATACGAAGTGTTGGTGTAGGGGGCTCCGCGGCCGTTGAAGCTGGACGAGAGACGGATGAGTCCTCCGGGCTGAGCTACCGCGGCGGTTCCAGTCTGCCCGGCGATTCCACCCAGGGCGACGCCACCGGTCAGGTTGAGAGAGATCGCGCTGAGGTCGACATTGGGGCTTGCGCCGGCCTGGCCGATCACACGTTCCTTGACGTAGTTGCCACCCACCTTGGTCTCGTTAAGGATGTTCGGACCGTAGATCTGCGTGAGACTGATGACGGCGTTCTGCGGTACGGCGGTCTGGTTGTAGCGGCTGAGGGTGGAGTTCTGGACCTGCGACGAGATGCCCTGGTCGCGGAAGTAGCGTCCATACAGCCGAAAACGCGAATTGATGTTGTAGTCGATGCGAGCGCCGCCGGAGTTTTCCGTCAGTGTGTTCGAACCGATCACCGTGACCAGGTCGATGTTCGGGTCGAGTCCGGCTGGATGGCTGGTTCCGATGGGGAAGGCATCCACCAGCGGACGAATGGAGGGAACTGCGGCAGCGCGTCCGGTGGCGCTGAGGGTGGCCTCATTGAAGGGGGTCGAGGTGGTTTGACGCAGTCCCTCATACGACCCAAAAAAGAAGAGGCGGTCCTTGATGACTGGACCGCCGATAGAGGCTCCGAACTGATTCAGTCGCAGCTTCGTCAACGACCCGCGCGGGGCGAAGTAGTTCCGTCCATCGAAGAAGTCATTGCGGAGATACTCAAAGACGGATCCATGGAAGTTGTTGCCTCCGGATTTGGTGATGAAGCTGATCTGGCCACCAGTTCCAGTGCCGAGTTCTGCAGGATAGTTACTGCTGTCTACCCGGAACTCCTGCACGTTCTCGAGAGACTGTTGCAGGCGGAAGTTGGAGGTCGATTCGCCGTTCAGGTTGCCGGGGGAGGCGTCGACGATGGAGGTACTTTCTACTCCATCGGTCCGCAGGATGTTCTGTTGGTTCGAGCGTCCACTGAAGCGGATATTGTCGAAGGCTCCGCCGCCGGAATTAACTGCGCCGGGTGCGAGCAGGTAGAGCTGCGAGATCTGGCGACCGTTCAGGGGAAGCTCGGCGACCTGCCGCGGCGTAACACTAAGGCCAATGCGAGCGTCGGCGGTATCGAGCGTGGCTGCCTGGGTGTCGACTTCGATCACGGTCTCAGCAGACTGGACGGAGAGGATGAAGTCGCGGGTGATCTCCTGGCCGACCTGCAGGGTGAGTCCCTTGGAACGGACCGTCGCGAAGCCCGGATGCTTGATCTCAAGGGTGTACGTAGAGGGTGGAAGCTGAACGATGGCGAAGTGTCCGGTGTTGTTAGTCGTGACCGCGCGTTGCGTTCCGGTTTTTTCGTCGGTCAGGGTGACATCGGCGTCAGGGACGGCGGAGTCGTCGGGGTCGGTGAGGTATCCTGCAATGTTTCCGGTGCTCGTTTGGGCGAAGCTCGCGGAGATGAAGAAGGTCAAGATTGCAAATAAGCGAAAAATTCTCATATTGCTCCTCTTTTAGCAGTATTCGAGAGTTATATGAAAATCGAGTTACTTTTTGATGAACAGCGAAACTATTCCGAATTAGGCGGGTAATAAAGCTGTTCAACGTCAAATAGATAACCCTCAAGAACGACATCTCCGCCCAGGGAGGGCTGCCGTTTATAGGTCAACCGTTGATTGTTCTATTTTCGGAACCGAACTCCGGGCATCCTTTGTTACCATCCTCGAATTGCAAGAACCTCAGGAGTGACATGACCTATACGCCGAATCGTCGCAGCTTCCTCATCGCAGGGGGACTTTCCGCACTCGCCTCCACAAAAGCCTTTGGGGCGAATGACAGACTTCGGATCGGCGTTATCGGCGCTGGGGGGCGCATGCGAACCCTGCTCAACTCGGCCGAGAGTACGGGCGTGCCGTTTGAGATCGCGTCGGTAAGCGATGTCTACACGCCGCGGCGCGACGAGGTGAAGACACGGGCCAGCGCAACCATGGCTACGACGCACATGGATTACCGCGAGGTGCTGGACGACAAGAGCGTCGATGCCGTCATCATTGCGACACCGGACCATTGGCATGTGCGAATCGCGCTGGAGGCGCTGGCAGCGGGTAAAGACGTGTATCTCGAGAAGCCAGTGACGCACACTCTCGAAGAGGGGGCGGCGCTTCAGAAGGGGGTGCGATCGAGCAGGCAGATCGTGCAGTGCGGAATGCAACAGAGGAGCTGGACTCATTTTCGCAATGCGGTCGACCTCATCCAGGGTGGCTCCCTCGGGCAGGTAACGCAGGTGCGGACCTACTGGTGGCAGAACTACGGCCTGAACTGGGTGCCGAAACCGGTGGATGTGACGCAGCTTGACTGGAAACAGTGGCTCGGCGGAGCACCGGACCAGCCCTTCAGCCTGGAGAAGTACAACCGCTGGCGGTGGTTCTGGAGCTTCGGCGGCGGGGCGATGACGGACTTGTTCACACACTGGATCGACATCGCGCAATGGGCGATGAAGGCAGACGAGCCGACGATGGCGCTGATGCTGGGTGACAAATACCTGTTCAAGGAATGGGATTGCCCGGACACGATACAGGCGGCCTTTCGTTATCCGGGGTTCGATGTGGTGTATGAGGGCATGATGAGTTCGTCGATTGATGATGGGGGACTCGAGTTTCGAGGTACCGACGCGACGCTGAAGATCACCCGAGCGGGAATGAGTATCTTTCACGAGAACGTGAAGGACGGCCGGAATCCCATCCTGAAGGAGGAGAGCTTCGAGGACGGGACGACACCGCACATGAAGAACTTCTTCGAGTGCATCAAGACGCGCAAGGAACCAAATGCGCCGGTGGAGGCAGGGATTGCGGCCGCGAGAGCGGGCCACGTCGGAAACCTGGCCTATCACCACGGAGGCAAGACGGCCTGGCCGGCGAAGCGACCCCAGTCGCAGAGTTAGGCCCGATCGTTAGTCGAGCTTTCTTACCCAGATGTTCCTGAAGCTGATCGGCTCGCTATGGTCGCCGTGCGCCTGCAACTTGATGGGAGCGGTATCGTACTTCTTGTAGAGGGGCTTGCCGACGTAAAGGGTCTCTCCCTTCAGCTCGAAGTGATTCTGAACCAGTACGCCGTTGAAGAAGACCGTGACGTAAGCGGGAGTCTTCACCGAGCCGTCGTCATTGAACCTCGGCGCCGTCCACACTACGTCGTAGGCCTGCCACTCACCGGGCTTGCGGTTCGGGTTTGCCAGTGGGATGCCCTGCTTGTAGATGCTGCCTGCCTGGCCGTTGACGTAGGTCTTGTTGTTATAGGAGTCGAGAATCTGCAGCTCATATCCGGCATCTCCGGAACCGGTAGAGGCGAGGAAGACGCCGCTGTTGCCGCGCGCCTGGTCGCTGCCGGTGATATTTTCAGGGATTCTCCACTCGACGTGGAGCTGGTAGTCCTTGAAGGTCTGCTTTGTTTCGATACTCCCGGCGCCCTCCCCCTTGTTCACCGTCATAATGCCGTCGGCAATGTTCCATTTGGCAGGCGACTTGTCCTTGACCGTCACCCATTGGCCAAGATCTTTACCGTCGAACAGGACGATCGCATCGGAGGGAGGCGTGGAATCGCTGGTGCCCGGTGTCACGACAGGAGGCACAGGTTCATAGACTTCGGTGTCCTGATGTTTAGGAGCGGAGGAAGCCGTGGCTCCCTGAATTGCAGCGCTCTGAGCTGATAGGGGAGCGGCCAAAACAATCAGGGTCGCGAACGCGAGGAACTTCGAATTTTCGATGCGCATAGTCACTAGTGAAGATACCCAATGTACCCAACTCCGGCAAGGCGGCCCCTATGCATGGCTCGGTCAGGGTCGACTTGCTTTCAGGTAACGAGTGGCGAAACGTCTGCTCCTATAAGTTCACAATGTGAAATTGTTGAAGATGAGAAAAAAGCATTGGCACAAGCTGGCGTGGAGCGTAATTTGCTTCCGTGGGGTCAGTGAGCATGCTTCTGGAACGCTGGGCTTTTGTAGCGGATAGGAATACTCTCAAGCGATTTATCTCCTTGTTGGGAGTTCTCTGTCTCTCAGCCGCGTGTCTGGTGGAGTCCGGCTGCTTTAATGAGAAGAACAAGTCTTCCACCCATCGGAATAGTTCAAGTGTCAATTTCAATGCGAATGTCCAGCCGATCCTCGCGGCCAACTGCTTCAGTTGCCATGGTCCGGACCCAGGGAATCGCAAGGCGGGCCTGAGGCTTGATCTCGAGGAGACCGCTCTTAAGAAGCGAGCTGGCTGGAGGGACGCCATCGTTCCCGGCCATCCCGAGCTGAGTGAAATGATGGCTCGCATCGAGTCGAAGGATCCTCACCACCTGATGCCCCAGACGGCCGAAGGCGAAGCCAAGCCGATGAAGCCGGAGGACATTGCGATCCTGAAGAAGTGGATCACCGAGGGCGCTCACTACGAACCCCATTGGGCCTTCGAAGCACCGGTGCGACCGGATCTTCCTAAGATCAAGGACGCGAGTTGGAGCAAAACACCGGTCGATCTGTTCGTACTGGCAAAGCTTGATTCACAGAGCATGCACCCTTCGGTCGAAGCGGACAAGGCGACCTTGATCCGCCGCGTGACGCTGGACCTGACTGGTTTGCTTCCTACGGGAGAAGAGGTCGATGCCTATGAAAAGGACGACAGTCCAAAGGCATACGAAAAGGTTGTTGATCGACTGCTCGCCAGTCCTAAATATGGAGAGCAGCGTGCCCGCTACTGGCTTGATTATGCCCGCTACTCCGATACGCACGGTCTGCACTGGGACAACTTCCGGATGATCTGGCCGTATCGCGATTATCTGATCAAGGCATTCAACACCAACATGCCCTTCGATCGCTTTGTTAAGGAGCAGATCGCCGGGGACATGCTGCCGGTCACCGATTACAACAGCCTTCTGGCCACGGGTTATGTTCGCGCGGGAATCAGCAGCAATGAGGGAGGGGCCATCCCCGAAGAGCTGCGTTTCAATCTGGCGCGGGAAAGAACTGAAGCCTATGGTGCCGCGTTTCTGGGCCTGACGGTGGGATGCGCCGTCTGCCATGACCACAAGTACGATCCGACTACACAGAAGGACTTTTATCAGCTTTCGGCTTTCTTTAACAACGTCGATGAAGATGCGTTCAATGGCGACCGGCCGGACTGGTGGCCGATTCTCCGGCTACCCAAACCGGAAAACACAGATGCGTTCAACAAGTTGCTTACCCAGCGATCCGTTCTCCAATCTCAATTGAATCAGGAGAAGAGCAGCGAACAACAGAAGGTCAGTGATTGGATCAGTTCCAAACGGGCGCCTCAATCAGTCTCCGAGGATAGCCTGCAGCTTCGTCTCCGCCTGAATGAGGGCCAGGGGACATTGATAAAAAACAGTGCTCCGCATGCAGCTATAAAAGAGTTCCACACCACCAAAGTTCCAGCGACGTGGGGTGAGACGACATGGCTGTGGCCCGACTTCCGCATGGATACCAACACGCAACTTCAGTTGGGGCAGACCGGAGACTTCGATCGCAACCAGGCTTTCTCTGTCGGTGGATGGATGATGCCGCGCCTGGCCGGTTCAACGAGGCGCGCACGACTGAAAGAGTTCCCCGGACCCGATCCGAATGATCCCAGCCTGAAGGCCGGCAAGATCGACGCAATGAAGGACAAGAAAAAAGGGACCGGCGAGCTCATCGCAAAGAGTGATGCTTCCCAGGGCGGTCGTGGATGGGAGATGTTTTATAGCAGGGGATCCGTCGTCATCAACCTGGTCAACCAGTGGCCGGAGAAGGCGATCAGCGTGAGTGCCGATCCCGCCCTGACCCCCGTTGGAATCTGGAAGTACATCTTTTTTACCTATGACGGCTCAGGCAAGGCCGCTGGCGTCCGTATCTATATCGATGGCCAGCCGGTCGCGGCGAAGGTCGAGAAGGATACGCTGGACGGTACGATCCGTACGTCAGCGCCAATGCAGCTTGGCTGGCGCTCTCCCGATGCTGATCCCTTCCGATTCACTCGCTTCCAGGACATTCGGCTTTACGCCCGTGCTCTGAATACCGCCGAGGCAGCCCGCTTGCCTTATGAAAACTACATTGCAGAGTTTGCGAAGAAGCGCATGTCGAATTGGAACCTGGACGAACGGCATGTCGCGAGCCAGTACTACTTCACATCGATCGACGACAAGGCAAAGGCACTTCAGGCCCAGATCGATGGCGTCAATGCACAGCTGCAGGCGCTGGGCGATACCGACAATCCCTATTCTTTTTCCTTGGTGGCGGAAGAGAAGTCTTCTCTGGCTTATGCGAATGTTCTGGCGCGCGGCGTCTATACGGATCGTCAGGAACGGGTACTGGCCGATACACCGCACTTCCTGCCGGCCCTTGCCAGAAACGAACCCCATAACAGATTGGGTCTGGCGGATTGGACCGTCAGCGCGCAGAATCCCCTGACTGCACGCGTGACGGTAAACCGCATGTGGAACGAGGTCTTTGGAACAGGACTTGTGCCCTCAACCGACGACTTCGGAATCATGGGACAGCGGCCTTCAAACCCAGAGCTTCTGGATTGGCTCGCTGTCGAATTCCGCGAGAGCGGATGGAACGTGAAGCACATGTATAAGCTGCTCGTGATGTCGGCAGCTTACCGCCAGAGCGCCAAGGTCACTCCGGAGTTGCTGGCAAAGGATCCAAACAACATGCTGCTTGCGCGCGGTCCTCGCTTCCGTATGGATGCCGAGATGTTGCGTGACATCGCGCTCGAATCGAGCGGTCTTCTCGTGGACAAGATCGGTGGACCCAGCGTGAAGACCTATATGCCTCCCAATGTATGGGAGACAGTCAGTTATACGCTGAGCGACACGTTGCACTACACACAGGATCATGGCGATGCACTCTACCGGAGAAGCCTGTACACCTTCTGGAAGCGCTTTGCCATCTCGCCGGATATGGAGGCGTTTGATGCACCGGCACGTGACGTCGTGTGTACTCGGAGGCAGCGCACGAATACGCCGCTTCAGGCGCTGGTCACTATGAACGATCCGCAGTGGGTTGAGGCGTCCCGCATGTTAGCGGAGCGTTCAATCCGTGAAGGCGGACCAACATCCGCGGAGAGGATCAACTTCATGAGCCAGACGCTCCTCTCGCATCCTGCTTCACCAAAGATGACGTCAACGTTGCAGAGATCTTATTTGGACATGCATAAGCACTACAGTGCTGACGGCCGGGCAGCGAACCAGCTGCTTGCTGTCGGGGAGAAGCCACGAGATATGAAGATTCCAGCCCCGGAGCTTGCCGCCTGGACGATGGTCGCGAGCGAGATGCTTAACCTGGACGAAACACTGAACAAGTAATCAACGAATTCCATAAGGAACACAATGAAACAGCACCCTCTTTGCACGGACACCGAATGTAGCCCCACCGTTCTCGATCTTCCGATCTCGGATGGACTCAAGCTGGAGTGGGCAGAGCTGCAGACCCGTCGCCACTTTCTGGGAAGAGCGGGAAAGGTCATGGGCTGGGCA